>Ga0209431_10001418_pt1 | contig 19846 bp, 24 predicted proteins | sample RifCSP13_3_FD_184021 | JGI IMG/M metagenome (GOLD analysis project Ga0209431, IMG submission 184021) | Soil microbial communities from Rifle, Colorado - Rifle CSP2_sed 13_3 (SPAdes) (version 2) | ecosystem: Environmental > Terrestrial > Deep subsurface > Rock core/Sediment | place: Rifle...
ATATCTGGCTGGGAAAAGCATTACACAGGCAAGGACTACATGACGGCTAACCCCGGTCTCTCTAAAGCCGCTGCTAGATATCTAGTCAGAAAGAACGTCAACTTGGTAGCAATAGATGGCCCAAGCATCGACCCTGGCCGCGACGCAAAGTTCAGCGTGCACAACATACTCTTGCCTGCCGGCGTGCTTGCCGTAGAGAATCTCTGCAACCTTTACAAGATCAGGAAAAAGAGGTTCACGCTCATAGTCGCGCCGCTCAGTCTTGCCGGCGCGACGGGCTCGCCCGTCAGGGCGCTTGCGCTGGTCTAGTTCCCGACGATGCCCTGCGCCACAAGGATGGAGTAGCAGCCGAGGCCGCACTCCTCGCACAGGGGCTTTTGCGCCTTGGGGTCTGCGCTCCCTATGCAGCAGGGCTGCTTTAGCCGGCCCATGTGGTCAAACGACAGTATCGCCCAAGACGGGCAGTCCACCGGCGTCGTCCCCACTCCGCCCCAGTTGCCCTTCATAAGCGATACCTGCTTGACGCTGTTTATGACATAGTCGGGGTATTTTTGCTTCAGGGCTATTATCTTGTCCACCACCTCGCTCCTCTTGTCGCCAAAGGGCATGAAAAGCGGGTCACCCTTGGCAAACGGAGTGTGGAACTGGAAACCTACCTTGTTCGCCTTGCCTCGCCACTCCTCTGCGAGTGCTTCAACAGTGTGATAGTTCTGCGAGTTTATCGTCATCGTTATCCAGATGTCCTTGTAGGCAGGCTTGCCCCGCCTTGGAGGGCCGGCGATGTAGTCGAGGATGTTCTTTTTCGTCTTTGCATACGAGCCCTGACCTCGGATCTTGTCGTGTATCTCCTCGGTACCGTCCATTGAGACCCAGTAGAAATAGAGATCATCAAACCTCTTTAGCGGGAACGTGCCGTTTGTGACTATGCACACCCTGTGCGGCATCTCCTCGCAAAAAGTCTGGATGACATCTGGGCGCATCGTGGGCTCGCCGCCTACAAGGGTCACAACGAATAGGTGGTTCTTGGTTATCTTTTCCCTAATTATCTTTCTCCAGTCCTCTGCCGACATATCTTCTCCTTCCTTGCGGTTGAGCCACCAGTAGCAATGGGTGCAGTGCAGGTTGCAAATATTGTTGACGTCGACAGAAGCGTACATCGGCTGCTTGCTCTTGAAAAGTCGATAAGCAATCATCTTCTTGAAGATGCTAATGTAATACGGCATTTCGCGGGCAAGGTCGGTAAAGCCCCGGCCGTAAATTACATCTACCATAAGCTTCCAACGCAACTGGCACAATTAAAGGTGGTGGTTATGTCCGAGGGAGTGGACGCGCTTCCAGTGGAACATACTGGTTTCGTTAGTTTTTGTATGTGATTTCTAGGTGCTCATGCTGTTACCGCCGGCGCTAGAGCGAGCGAGCGCGCACCGTAGCAGCTTGCTTGTCATCGCTGCCAAATACCATTAAATTATGCCGAGTGTGAGCGTAAGTGCGCTGTGGGCCCGTAGCTCAGCCAGGTAGAGTACCGGACTTTTAACTTTCACACAAGAAAGAAATCCGGTTGTCTCGGGTTCGAATCCCGACGGGCCCGCTCCTTTAGTGGTTCTTAAATTGGTTTCCAAAGTAATAATAGGTGAGAAAGTGTCAGTATCAGAGACCGAACCGTTGGAGGCCTTGTTGTATGCCATTAGGAGTCCTGCTACTAAATCTAGGTATCTAAATAGGCTAAACGAACGTGTCGGCTGCTTCCCTTAGGTCCTCTCTAAATCCTTCAGTGACTTTTTGAATTTCTGAACGAAGGGAGGAAAGCTTCATGGAATTTACGTTGACTGGGCTCAATAGCATATAGGCTATGACTGATAGTGCTGCCAATGTGACAGCCACGATCACTCCGGTAATCAATCACACATATGAAATCGTGAGAGGCGATAAAAAGCGGTTGTATGTCCATGAGATGACAGCCGACAAAAGTAGTGATTTTGTAGGGGAGTCAGGTAACGGATATCACAGGCCAATCGCGCGAAGATTTCAGAACTAGTCTGCAGCGCCACCACAGGCACAATATCCGAATTCGTCTATCCTTGAATTGCATATATCGCAGTATCCGAATTTATCGTATTCAACTTCCCAAGATTCCTTTCCGAAAATCTGAAAGTGGATGTTAATCTCACGCGGAATCTGACCTTTTTCTAAGGTCATAATACCAATCAGTAGTTCTTCTATTTAAGTATTAGAAAGATTTGCATCAAATGCAAAAAACAAAATGAAAATCGATAACTTCGCTCGTGATTCAATTACAAAAATCACTGAATCTCTCGTCTAATGCTTAAATATTTCAAATAGTATTGGTATCTATATGAAGCATCTTGCCTTCCCCGCATTCAAGGCGGCTGAAAATGGTGCGTGGTCAGGATTCATTGCAGCGTGGACGGTTTCCTCAATCTTGTTAGTCGTAGAGTTCGCTTTTGGAGTCCAGAGCGGAATGTTCTATTCTGTAATTGGAATCACGCTCGGTGTAACTGGGAGTCCGGTAGATTCAGCCCTCGTAGGTATTCTCCTACACATCCTTGCGGGAACCCTAATAGGAGCGGTGGGAGGCTTCACGATAGCCGTATGTCCAGTCTTAGCGATCCATAGGTTAACGAAGAGTCTGGCAGTGGGCGTTTCAATAGGAATTGTGGCATGGGCGGTTTTGTTCCTACCGCTAACCGTTTTGGCAGTTATTCCCAGATTGGATAGGATATTAATACCACTTGCAGAGAATTCTGAGCTCTACACTATTGCCAGTCAAGCCACAGGAATGCTGGTAATAGTTATTGCTGGATCCTTGCTATTTCACGCGTTATATGGACTAGTCTATGGTACTATGATGACTCGCTTAATTCGATACAAGAACAGGGAGCTAAAAAATGAACGGAGTTACGTTTAGACTATGTCGATTCTTTGTGACCGCCTTCAGCACCTGAAGTAAATCCAGAGCTATATCTTTTGGCGCGCGTTCCGAATAGGATCGCTGTCAAGAAGGCGAAGATTCCTGCGGTGATGTAATACGTCATCGACGCGTCGGCCATTACTGAGTAGACAGCAGTAGTCGAAGATAAAGTTATCGCTTCTCGAATTTATGCCTGTATTTCGCGGGTGGTGTAGAATGCATGTTACTCTGAGACCCAATATCTCTAGCAATTCGCTAATTTAGCAAAAGTAGTGATTATGTAACCCACGAGGGAACAGCTCGAGCGCGACGGCTATGCTACCTTCTGCAGTAGGCGCCCCCTCATCTGTTTTGCGTCGCTGGAATCTCTAGCAACAGTTTTGCGTGCAAATAGCGAAGCCCCCATCGCAGCCGCTCCGAGTGCCACGCTCGCCAGAGCCAGTCCAAATTCTTGTACGAAGGATCCTGCAGCTATCACTGCTGCCGTTGCGGTTATCAAGGTCCACGCGATCTGTCTTGCGCCGATCACGAAGTTATTCTGTCGGTTTTATTATTTATTGCCTGCTCAGCGCCAAATCAACATCAGTGAATACGTAGCACTGAATCACTACAGTAAGACATCCAGCTCTGAGACGTGCGTACGTCACTTTATCTCAACATGATTAGCCATTATGGCATTCAGCTATTAGGTAGAGGCCATTTTTGCGGCTGCCATCGCCTGACGAGTTCATAGACAAGGAAAAAATATACAATCCCTCTTCCTCCGCATGTTTTTGTACGTATTATCTGCGTAATGACGTAGGTAATGATTGGTTGGAAATGGCTTAAAGCTCAGTCATAACGAACGGCAATACGTAAGGACGCTGAATGGACAAAAGGATCATTATAATGTGAAGCTGCTAAGAGAATATGGCGTTTCAATCAATCTAAAAGAAAATAGAATCTGTTTGAAAAGTGGTCGTGATCCATTCACTAGCGAACAAGATACTTAGAATGGTTTGTTACTCAGATACCCTATGAGAGGATAGTAGTTTCAGGTGGACTTTAACTCATTCACCTTATTGAAACGTCCAGATGCTTCGTCATGCCGACTTATGTTCTGAAGCGCTTCGCCTTTGCTCCTCTAAGCCGAGTCAAACTGCGGACTAATTTCTAGACTCACTCCATTCCTCAAGTCGGCTGGCTGGATAAACTAGCTCGGCTCCCATTTTGACGTGGTAGAAGTCGCAAATGTCCCTCCAATCAATGCTTTAACATTTGGACAGACGCTCATGATAAAACGAGTCCCCTGAATACTTTTAAACAATGACTACGATCCGGGGCTGATCAAGTATGTTAGGAGATCTTGTCTTAGAAGCGAAGGGAAAGACTACAGGAAAGCGGGTACTGTCAGCAGAAGGTCCAAAGGTAGAGGTATCGTTCGCCTCACAGGGAACGTACAAGGGTACGCCAGTAAAGGAGCTGGGTACATTCTGGTCGATTCCCCGGCCAGGGGGTGTGCTGTATGGTGAAGGCCAAGGGGCAATTATGACCAATGATGGCGAGATGGGCTCATGGACTGGCCGCGGAATAGGAAAAATTGGAGAGGGAGGAAAGCTTTCCTATCGAGGTTCAGTAGTCTATCAGACTGCTTCGCAAGGCAAACTAGCGCCCCTCAATAATGCCGTTATCGTATTCGAGTATGACGTGGATGCAGACGACAACTCGACCGAGAGGGGATGGGAGTGGAAGTAATTCAGACTTTCACCATTTTTCCCCTTGTCCGATCTTCCCTTAGCTTTATGTGGGACTTTCATAGTTGGGTCCACTTTAGGAACTGTTACCGGATGCAAACACTGGCCTAAAGCCTCTTAAATTGGCCAGGTACTTCTAATCGTTAGAAACCGACTATCGAACCGCTTACGGCATACAGACCGACTGGCCCGCCTCTTTGCACTGCTCAGCGAATTACGTCAGAAAGGAAGTGCAACACGGCTTCACCCTTTGGCCCTGTTGCTTCTATACTGACAGAGCATCCTTCTTCCTTTGAAGTAATGGTCAGCGACAGGGCGTTCTTCTTTCTCGTAAAGTAATAGATGAGGGCAAAAACTCCCACAATTATAAGTAATATTATCAAGATAGTCGTGTCATAAGCCCTCTCTCCCCCAGCTACGATTCTCTTGTCTACCTCAGTTTCCTTGATCTCTAGCGCGCTCGCTCGTATGTACGTCTGCGCAGCATTGTACGCATCATGTGCTCTCATTTTGGAGTCAATGTTTTGCGAACCCATTGTTTTGGCTCCATGGAGTAGAAGCATGGAGCGGAGTAAATAAAGTTAAGCAGCGATGAATAATGAGTTGCTGTTAGTGGAACTGCTTGATGTGTTCCTGAAGTTCTGCCTGGCTTTCAAGCTCTTCCATGCAAGTTTCGCACGGAACTAGTCCGCTACCGGTGTCGTTTTCCTTTGCCGCAGTCCTGTGCCTCTTGGCGTGGTCTGCCAGCTCGGCTTCAGTCTTGAACTTGGCCCCACACGCTTCGCACTTGATCTTCTTCCCAAACCAACCCATGAGAGCGGTAATTGTTCCCATACAATAAGATTTGATCCTGCGAGTGCCGAAATTCCAGGTTGTCCATACAATAATATACTTGCGGGGAAGATGTTGACGTATGCCTGCCAAGAAATGGCTTGACAGCGAGGTATCGCTTGAGCCGGTAAAGAATCAGACTATAGCAGTTATCGGCTATGGAATACAGGGGCGCGCCCAGGCGTCCAATATGAAGGACTCGGGCCTCAAAGTCATCGTGGGTCTGAGAAAGGGAGGCAAGACGTGGCAGCAGGCAGAGTCCGAGGGCCACAAGGTCATGGAAGTTGGAGACGCCTGCGAGGCTGCCGACATCATCCACATACTCATCCCGGACATGGAGCAGGCTGACACTTACAAGCGCGACATCGCCCCGCACGTGACTGCTGGCAAGGCGCTCAGCTTTTCGCACGGCGCTGCGATTCATTGGAAGTGGATAGAACCCCCCGCAAACGTTGACGTGATAATGGTCGCGCCAAAGGGGCCGGGCCAGCGCGTCCGCGAGTTGTATCAGGAAGGATTTGGCATCCCGTCGCTTGTCGCCGTGCAGCAGGACCACACTGGCAAGGCGTGGGACCGCGTTCTTGCTATGGCAAAGGGCATAGGGAGCACCAGGCCGGGCGTTCTCCAGACCAATTTCAAAGAAGAGGTTGAGACTGACTGGTTTGGCGAGCAGGTTGACCTGTGCGGCGGAACTCATGCGCTTGTCATGAACGCATTTGAGACGCTTGTAGAGGCTGGATATCAGCCGGAGGTCGCGTATTTCGAGTGCCTGCACGAATTGAAGTTAATCACCGACCTAGTGCAAAAGTACGGCCTGACAGGGATGTACAACCGCGTCAGCGAGACTGCGCGCTATGGCGGCCTCACAAGGGGGCCACGCGTAGTTGACAATGAGGCCAAGGCCAAGATGAAGGAAGTGCTGAAGGAAATACAATCAGGCGAGTTTGCCGACGAATGGGTCAGCATCTACAAAAAGGAGGGCAAGAACTCGTTTGCCCGCTACATGAGAGAGATAGAGAACCATCAACTGGAAAAGGTGGGCAGGGACCTGCGCAAGATGATGTGGCCCAAGCAAGAGTCCTAGCAACTCTTTTATTTTTTCACGTTTTCGTTGATGTGTTTTATTATCACTGACAGCGGCGTCCCCGGCCCAAAGTTGCCGGTCACGCCCTTGCTCTCCAGCTCCTTCCTGTCAGATTCGGGGATGATGCCCCCGCCCACAACAAGTATGTCGCCAGCACCCTTTTCCTTCAGCAGCCTTGCAACCTTTGGAAAGAGCGTGAGATGCGCGCCGTTGAGAAGGCTCATCGCAACCACGTCCACGTCCTCGTCGACGGCCATTCTTGCCACCTGCTCCGGCGTGCAGAAAAGCCCGGAATAGATGACTTCCATGCCGGCGTCGCGGAATGCGCGGCACAGCACGAGCGCGCCCCTGTCGTGGCCGTCAAGGCCGAGCTTTGACACGAGCACTCTTATCGGCTTTCGCTGCTGCGCAGTTGCTGCCATAATACGGGTATCTGGATTTCCTCTTAAAATGTTTATTCACTGCCAGAAGCGACAACTATCAATCGCAGTTTAGAAGCCATATATAACAAAGGCGTGAATATTACATTGCATGGCTTTAGATGTCGAACGGGAGACCGTGAAAAAGCAAGTAGACATTTACAGGCAGCTGAAAGAGCAGCTGATGGCGGGCATGAGGCGATACCGCAAGGACGGCAAGATGGAGCTTGCAGACATCATCGCAAGGTCGGTCGCGGCCTAACAGCTTTAATATAATATTCCTCCCTACAGCCTCATTGTGCTTCCTATAGTCAGGGGCCTTCTAAAGGGCGACAGGCGGTCGCTTGCAAGGGCCATATCCATTGTCGATAACAGAGAGCCCCAATCAAGGCAGATAATAAAAGAGATATTTGAAAAGACCGGCAAGGCAAAGACTGTAGGTTTCACCGGGCCGGGGGGCGCCGGCAAGAGCTCGCTTTTGGGCAGGCTGATACCCGAGTGCCAGGCCCTCGGCTACAGGGTTGCGGTGCTCGCAGTCGATCCCACGAGCCCAATAACGGGGGGAGCGATACTGGGGGACAGGCTGCGCATGCTAGCCAGCTTGGAAAGCGAGGGCGTATTCATGAGGAGCATGGCGTCGAGGGGCGCGGTTGGGGGAGTGTCCAAGTCGCTTCGAAACGCCATCAGGGTGCTTGACGCCGCCGGCTACGACCTCATACTGGTGGAGAGCGTCGGAGCAGGGCAGCTAGAGATCGAGATAACAAAGGCGGTGGACCTGACGGTGGTGGTGTTCACACCCAACACTGGCGACAACGTGCAGGCAGTGAAGGCAGGGCTGAGTGAGGTGGGCGACATTTACGTGGTCAACAAGTCAGACATCGAAGGGGCTGGGCAGCTCTACAACACGATTGTAGACCTGATAGGTGACACGGAGCGCAAGCCGGCCGTCCTTAAAACGTCAGCAAAGACCGGAAAGGGCACAAAGGAACTCGCCAAGACCATTGAGAAGTTGCTAAAAGAGAGAAGCAGTAGTTATAAAGAACGGGAAAGGAAAATGCTTGAAGAGGAATTGAAGGACATGGTTTCAGACATTGTCGAAAGAAAGGTCGCCTTGACGCTTGCCGGGGACAAGAAACACTCGGCCTTTATTGACAAGCTCGCCGCAAAAAAAATGGACCCTTACACTGCGGCAGAGCAGGTGGCTGAGAGCCTTTTCAGGTGAGTTGGACAAGATGACTGAGAAAATAGTCACGGACTCGAACATCCCCGTAAAACGCGTCTACAAGAAATCAGACATCAAGGGCCGCAGGCACGAAGACCCCGGAAAATTTCCGTACACCCGCGGTTTGTATCCAAACATGTACAGGGAGCGGCTGTGGACTATGCGCCAGTACAGCGGCTTTGGCAGCGCGGAGGAGACCAACAAGCGCTTCAAGTTCTTGCTGGACAAGGGGCAGACGGGGCTGTCGCTTGCTTTTGACTTGCCGACGCAGACAGGCAGGGATTCCGATCACCAGATGTCCGAAGGCGAGGTCGGGCGCACGGGCGTCGCCATCAGCTCGATAAAGGACATGATGACCTGCTTTGAGGGTATCCCGCTTGACAAAGTGAGCACGTCGATGACGATAAACTCGACTGCATCGACGCTGTTATCATTGTACATCACCGTTGCCGAGTCGCAGGGAGTAAAACCCGACCAGCTGCGCGGGACGACGCAGAACGACATCCTGAAGGAGTACATCGCCCGGAACACCTACATCTACCCGCCCAAACCGTCAATGCGCCTGATAGGCGACATGATAGAACACTGCTCAAAGAAGGTGCCCCAATGGTACCCAATAAGCATCTCCGGTTACCACATACGCGAGGCCGGCTCAAACGCGGTTCAAGAATTGGCGTTCACGTTTGCCGACGCCATCGAATATATTGAAACGTGCACCGCCCGGGGCCTCAAGGTGGACGGCTTTGCCCCTAGACTCTCGTTCTTTTTCTGCTGTACCATGGAGTTCTTTGAAGAGATTGCCAAGTTCAGGGCCGCCAGGCGCATTTACGCAAAAATAATGAAGGAGAGGTTCAGGGCGCGCAGCCAGAAATCCATGCACCTGCGCTTCCATGTCCAGACCTCCGGTGAGTCGCTCACCGCGCAGCAGGTGGACAATAACATTGTCAGGGTCGCGACGGAGGCCATGTCCGCGGTACTCGGCGGCTGCCAGTCTCTGCACACGAACTCGCGCGACGAAGCGCTTGCGCTCCCGACTGAACAGTCGGCAAAGGTGGCACTTAGGACCCAGCAGATAGTCGCGAGCGAGACCGGTATCGTAAAAGCAGTGGATCCGATGGCAGGCTCGTACTATGTCGAGTCGCTCACAGACGAGATAGAGGAGAGGGTGTGGAAGTACCTGAAAAAGATAGACAGGATGGGAGGCGCGATGGCCGCGATAGAAAAAGGCTACTTCCAGGAGGAGATACGCAACAATTCGTACCGCTTGAAAAAAGAGATCGACGAAAACAAGCGGGTGATTGTGGGCGTCAACAAGTACCAGGACGCGCACGACGTCGAGCCGGCGCTCAACAAGATTGACCTGGAGATAGAGCAGAGGCAGATAGCCAGGCTAAATGAGTTTAAGGCAAGTAGAGATAAAAGCAGGGCCGAGTCTGCCCTCGCTGCACTGCAGAAAGGCGCCGAAAAGGACGACAACCTTATGCCGCTCATCATCAACTGCGTCAAGGGCTACGCAACTCTGGGCGAGATAAGCAACACCTTGGGCACGGTCTTTGGCAAATACGAGGCCAAGGTCTCGTTCTGATACTTAATAAACTGGGAGAGCAGAATTAGGCCGTGAGAGTAGACCACATCGCGATTGCGGTAAATAGCGTCGAGGAGGCGCTAGAAAACTACCAAAAGATCCTGCGGGTCGACCATCTGGAGATTGAAGAGGTCCCAAGCGAGAAGGTCAGAGTCGCCATGCTGATGCTCGAAGATACCAGGATAGAGCTTATGGAGCCCACAGCTCCTGACAGCCCGATATCAAGATTCCTTCAGGAAAGAGGAGAGGGTATACACCACATCGCAATCACCGCGGATAGCATCGTGGAGGATGTCGAGCGCGCAAAATCGCAGGGGATGAGGATGCTCGGAGACCTGCGCACCGGCTCGTACGGCAGGCGGATTACGTTCATACATCCCAAGTCCCTGCACGGCGTGCTCACGGAGTTCTGCGAGGCGCCCCCCAAGCACAAGGACTAATACCCGTCCCTCTCACTACAATTTTGTTGAAACCAACGTGCGGCGAGCTTCTCGAGAAGCTGGAGGCAAGCGTCGCGCGAAACCGCGCAGACGCGCTCTTACTGTCAGGCGGCCTTGACAGCACAATCCTAGCAAGCATCCTGCGCCCCGAGTATTCAGTGGCGGCCGGCCTTGGCACTGCCGCGCCGGACCTTGCGTTCGCAAGGCAGGCGGGGCAGAAATACAGCAGTACGCACGTTGAAGAGATTTTCGATGAGGAGAGGATGGCTGAAATGGTCGATGCAGTTGTGCAGGCGTTCAAGACTTTTGACCCCATTGAAATACGGAACTCGTGCGTTGCCCTTACGGGGCTTGAGCGGGCAAAGCACGATGGCTACAGCAAAGTCATGACGGGCGACGGCGGCGACGAGCTTTTCGCCGGCTACAACTACCTGTCGCGCTATTACAACGACTTTGATGAGCTGGAGCAAGAGCTTGAAAGGCTCTGGGAGGTCATGCACTTTTCGTCAAAACCCTTGGGCGAGAAAATAGGAGTGGAAATAGCCACGCCTTTTCTGGACACCGAGTTTGCCAAGTTTGCCAAATCCATAGACGCGGGCGAAAAGGTGGGCGAGTACGGTGGCCACAAGTACGGCAAGTTCATACTGAGGCGCTGCTTCGAGCCCGAGATTGGCGCGCTTGCATGGAGGCCCAAGATGGCGCAGGAGCAAGGTGCAGCGACCGACAGGTTCTGCAATTTCATTGAAAAGATGATAGACGACGCCACATTTGCTAATAAGAGCATGATAGCGATGTCAGAAGGCGTCAGGATAAGGAACAAGGAGCATCTAAATTATTACGCGATTTTCCGCAGTTATTTCCCGCCGCCGCAGGAGGAGTCCGGCGACTGCTATAAAGTGTGCCCGGAATGCCACGCGTGTTTTTCAAAAGGCAGGTTCTGCCGGACCTGCGGCGCGTTCCCCGTTACCCCGATCTCACCTTGAGTACTTGCCGGGCTTTTTCACGAATATCCGCTTGCACCCTTCACAGCAGAAAAAGTACGTCTTGCCGTTGTGCTCGTGCGGCACCGCAAGCTCCTGGTCCATTTCTATGCCGCAGACTGGGTCGACTGGCATTAACATTGGTATACGTATCTGAATCGTATTTATTTTTTACCAAAGTGAATCAGCTAGTGGTAGGAAATAACTGACTGACCAGTCAGTTATCTTTATTAACAACGTGTCCTTTCCTATAAATAATTGAACAGCACAAAAGAGTCTGCCTTGCAAAACGGTGGGGCTGACAGCCAGGCGGTGCTAAAAGTCGACGGCGTTACAAAAGTCTTTGATTCTGCCGCGGGCAGGGTGGCGGCGCTTAGGGGCATCGACATAGAGATCAAGAGGGGTGAGTTCGTGTCGATAGTCGGGCCTTCGGGCAGCGGCAAGTCGACTCTACTCAATATCATCGGCGCGCTGGACAAGCCGACTTCTGGCAAGGTGTTCATCAACGGCATAGACATCTTTTCTCTTGATGACTCTGAGATGGCGACCATGAGGAACCACCTCATAGGCTTCATCTTCCAGTCTTACAACCTGATAAACAGGACAACTGTGCTCAAGAACGTCGCGCTCCCCGGCGTCATTTCAGGAATGGGAAGCGACGACCGCCACAGGCGGGCCCTGAAACTGCTGCAGGTGCTCGGCATAGGCGAAAAAGCAGACCACAAGCCCGTCAACTTGAGCGGCGGCCAGCAACAGAGGGTCGCAATCGCCCGCTCGCTCATGAATGATCCCGCGATAATCCTTGCAGACGAGCCGACTGGCAACTTGGACACCAAGACGGGCAGTGAGGTTTTCGACCTGCTGAGGATGCTCTCAAGCAAGTTCAGAAGGACGGTTGTGATGGTCACGCACAACCCCGAGCTTGTGGGGGCCAGCGACAGAGCGATATACATCCGCGACGGCAGGGTAGAAAAGGAGGTATCGCATTGAAATTTCTTGCACTAATAGTCGCTGTCATGTTGTTGCTTCCGCTGAGCGCTTATGCCCAGCTGAGCGAGTCAGAAATAATCAACGCGACCCTGAGCGGCCCGGTCTTCCTGGACGCTTTCTGGACCGATAGAACCACACTGCCTCCCACGGGCACGTCGCTTGAGAAGGTCGAGGTGGCCCCCGGCGACGGCGCCTCGGTGCTTGCAGTCACGCTTGTCAACAGGGGATTCTCCGACATTACCGGCGTGACGGGGCGCCTAACGCTCCCTTCAGGCCTAAAGGCGGCGGGGACCAGTGGAAGTCAGGCGGTTGCCACGCACAATAGCATAGTCTCCGCAGGGGACACCTTTACGCTGTTTTTCCAAGTCGACGTATCAAGCAGCGCTTCAGTGAAGGAATACACCGCCTCACTCAAGGCTGAATATTCCAGGACTATTGAGGCAGGCGCGCCGAGGACTTCAGATCTCAGCATCCCTTTCAAAGTGACGGGCAAGGTCATCATCGACGCGTCGTCTCAAGGCGGCGTGGCATCCGGAGCTTCAAGCAGGGTGCCTATCGAGATAACCAACCTGGGCAGCGCGCCTGCCACGGGTGTCGTAGTCGCAGTGCCGGGTTCGTCAGGCATAAACACCACCACCCAGCAGGCTGCACTTGTTAGTCTCGGGCAAAAGACGTTCGAGCTTGGTGCAATCCCGCCGGGCGAGTCCAAAACCATCGCGCCAACGTTCTACGTGGCCAACACGTCGGGCGAAGCCCTTCAAGTCGTGAGCCTCAATGTGACATACGGCAACGCCTATGGCGAGAGAAAAGCTGCAAGCGTGCCGGTGGGCCTGGTGGTGCTGCCCGAGTCTGCAAATTCGCTTGTAAGCGTGACGCCGGTAGGCGAGTCTTCAATAATTACTGCCGGAAAGATAACCGACCTACGGGTGTCTCTTGCAAACAACAGGGACCAAGAGCTGTCAGACGTCGTGGTCTCAGTCAGCTCACAGTCAGAATCGATAGAAGTGCTTGGAAGCACCAGCTGGACTGTAGGCGATATGGCCCCCAGTTCCAGCCAAAAGCTATCCACCAAGGTATTTGCGTCCGAAGACATGATAGGCAGGGCGGCGACGTTTATCTTCACGGTCCAGCATCTGTCGGCAGGCCAACCCGAGATAGAGGCCATAGAGCTTGGCACCTACGTCGACGGAGAGATAAGCATAAAGGCGTACGAGATAGGCGTAACCTACATAGGCGACAGGCCCAACATAACGGGCAACCTGCTCAACGAGGGCAACGTGCTTGCGCTCTTTACCACGGTGGAAGTCGTAAGCGCGGAGAACCTGGTAGACGCTCTCCCACCGCAGCAGTACCTAGGCGACCTGACAGAAAACTCGCCCCTTCCATTCAGCATTCCAATAAACGTTTCATCTGGGGCCGGCGCGGGGACGTATCCTGTAGAGCTCCGCGTGCAGTACAGGGACAGCCTGAGGGAGCTACACGCGCTTGACGTAGCGGCCAATGTTGACTTTGTGCCGGAGGTAGCATCTGCAAACGGCCCCCAGGCAGCGGTTGACCCCTCGCTGATAATCATAGCTGGCGGCGTCGCAGCAGCGGCGGTGATTGCGTTTGTGGTCATGCGCATGCGGAGTAGGTCAAAGCTCAAGCGCAAGCTCCAGTTCAGCAAGCAGAACGGTGGCAAAGACATCGAGTCGGTACTTGACAGCCAGCTGGGCAAGCCGGAAGAAAGCAAATGAACATCAGGGAGATCTTTGCGCTCTCAATTGACGCGCTCAGGGAGCGCAAGACTAGGTCTGCGCTCACCATAATGATGGTCGTCGTTGGGAGCAGCCTGATGGTTGCCCTGAATGGCATGACCGCCGGCTTTTCCAACTTTATCAACTTCCAGTTCAGCAAGCTAGCGCCAAACATACTTTTTGTGACAAGCGCCCAAGGCGACGGCGGTAACGACCCATTTGGCGGAGGCCCGCCCCCGGCGCCCAAGATAACGCTCAACGAGGCGGTGGTCAGCCGGATACGCTCGCTGCCGTTTGTTGACGACGTCATACCGTCGTACCAGGCGGGGATAGCGCTTCAAGCGGGAGGCAAAAAGACCGACACCACGGTGTTTTCAATAGACCCGCAAAAGCTGTACGTAATTGCGCCCACGATAGAATTCGTCGAGGGCTCGAGCATACGCCAGAACGACCCGTCGACGATACTGCTGTCAGACAGGGTCGCAAACCCGGCGGGCGAGAGCACGCCGTTTGCAGTCGTCGGCCAGACCGTGAGGGCCACATACACGTTCGTAGACCCTGACACCGGTAAGCAGGAAAGCGAGAGCAGGAGTTTTGTCGTGTCTGGAATCATGGAGCCGACCGGCAACCCCACTATCGACAACTCGGTGGTGTTCAACCGCATAGCCGGCAACGCGATGCTCCAGAAGGCCGGCAAGTACGACGCGCTCCTAGTCGCGGCCCAGTCGGGGGACTTTGTCGACGCGGTGGAGGAGCAGATCCGTCGACTGTACGGCAACGACATCGGCATCACGACGCCGGAGGCGATTCTTGAGACGATAAACGAGTTCATTGCAGGCTTTAGCTCGTTTACCACCAGCATCGCGCTTGTGGCGCTCCTAGTGGGTGCAGTGGGCATCATCACCACGCTCTATACATCCGTGACAGAGCGGATAAGGGAGATAGGGACGATGAAGGCAATCGGCGCGCAGAAGAGCTTTATCCTCGTACTTTTCCTGACAGAAGCGCTGATGATTGGCGTCTTGGGGGCGTCGGCCGGCATGGGGGTAGGTGTTATGGGAGGCTTTGTGCTCATAGCGGGCTTTGCGTCGCAGGACCCGAGCTCGCAGAGCCTCACACCCGTGTTCTTGGCGCAGGACATGGCAACTGTCTGGGGGCTCTCTGTAGGGCTCTCTGTCCTTGCCGGCATGTACCCTGCATGGCGGGCTTCGAGGACTCCGCCCATAGTGGCCCTTAGGCGCGAGTAGGTCAGTATTTCTGCCAGGGCTTTGCGTGTTTGGTCAAGTGGCAGGCTTCGGAGCAAAAATAGTCGTCGCACATGTAGCAGAACAGCGGGTAGTCCTGGGTCTTTTTGCCGCACACTCCGCATGTCGAAGACATGTCCATAGCAATGATCCGCTGTTCGAGGAATTAACACTTTGCAGTGGGCTGAAATTAAGAAAGAAAAAGAGCAGTGGCCGACCCTTGCGGACCGGCATGAGTCGAGAATCCCAGTTTATGGGATGGACCTGCTGTACAGCTTGCCTTCGAGTGCGAGCTTGTACATCTCTGCTACATACGGGTTCTTTGCCGGTGTTTCTGCACCCAGTTCTACCAGACGTGCGTACACCCTGACGACGTACGCCAGAGCGCCCATGAATGCCACGACGACACCCATATTGAACATCCAGTGGTTGGGGACTGCAAAGATTTCTTCCACGAACCAGAAGTGCCACATCTCGTTGACACCGATTGTGAACATCGTTGCAAGATAACCGATGATGGTTATCTTTAGACCGGTGTTCATCGAGTTGCCCGGACCCCTAAGGATCGGTACCCTTCTGTCGTAGACGGCTACCATACCCCAGCCTACCGGGAGCGCCACGAAGTGGCTGTATAGCCACCAGTGAGCTGGTGTAAAGGCGCTGTCTCTTATTGCAGTCTGGTGCAGCGAGCCATCGACGAAGTTGTCCACTTCGACGGAAGCTGCTATCGAACCGAGCATGATCACCATTATGTAGATCTTCTTCAGTCTTTGGATTTCGACTTCTTTCGGGATCAGTGCTGGCATCTGCGCCATGAATTACCTAGGTAACGATCTAGTATATTAACCCGCACTCTAACAATCAGTCATATTTATTGAAAAACTTTTAACTTGCTTGGCTGTAAACATATATATGTATCATGAAATAGTTTGATGAATTATAGATATAACATAGTCATGATAATGAGCAGTCATGCTTATCATATATGATAATCGTATGTCTACACGCACGGAAACCGTCAAGACGGGCGCCCAACACGAGGGCCACGCATGATATTATGGCAGGGGGTATTTTGACTTTGCCGCCCAAGTTTGGCTTTATGCGGAATCCGCGTGGGCGAAAATAAGGAACGGCAGCTCGGTCAAATGCCTTCTCTTCACACTTCAGTCTTAACTCTGAATCGTCACTGCTGCCTTGCAAGCTTTGTACTTTGGGATTAATAATCATGCTTGTTCCAGAAATGGCTTGTACTGCTGCACCAGGTCTGCAAGCGGGAAGCGCTTCTTGCCGACTATTTTGATGTCCATACGCACCTTTCCCTTCTCCACTTCGATGATGTTAAACGAATTTTCGAAAAAGCCCCTAAAGCGCGTTGAAGACGCGGTGCCCGCATAGGCTATCTCCAGAGGACCTAGGTTCCACACCCACGGCCGGTGCTTGTGGCCGCACAACACGAGGTTGACCTTTGAATGGAGGCAGGTGCGCAGGGTGTCGCCTGCGTCAAGGATGAGGATCTTGTCCGTTCCTGTGTCGGGTATCCCGACTAGGTGGTGGTGCATTGCGACTATCTTGACTTTGTCGTTGTATTTTGCGAGCGCCTTTTCCATCCAGAGGTTCTGCCTGTAGCCCACCTCGCCTTCGTCCCTGTCCGGCCTTGCGGTGCCAAGCGTCAGAAGCACCACTTCGTCAAACTCGTAGACGTGTTTTGTTGGAAAGAACTTTTTGAAGAGAAGGTAGCCGGTGTGCCTGTAGTCGTGGTTGCCGGCAACTACAATGATGTTTGCGCAGTCAAACCGCTTGATCTCTTTGCTCGCCTTCTCGAACTGGGGCAATATCCCCTCGTCGGTCAGATCGCCCGTTATCACGATGGCATCAGGCTTTAGCCTGTTCACTTCGTCGACAACTGCGTCAAATACTCCCTGAACAAAGAGGCTCCCGACGTGTATGTCTGAAAGCTGCACAAGACGCATGAGCTTAGCACCATTGCATTTTGGCGGTATATAACGTTGCAAGCGGGAAGGTCTTGTTAAATAAGTCGGCAATTAATTGGACTTTCTTAACGAGGTATTTATTTGACAAAGCCAGCGGGAAGGCAATGTTATATTAGCACCTTTTTCTTTAGAGATGGAAGTGCCGAAGCGCAAGATAAAGGAGGAAAAGCCCAAAAAGAGACTCGGCAAAAAGGAAGTCCTCATAGTCCCCATCATCATGGGCGGCGCTACGCTTGTGGCTCTGCTCCTGACGCAAATAGTCCCTCCTCCGAACCCGACCGAGGTATGTTTAAAATCGCACAACGTCGAGACGTTCCAGCTTTACCCGAGGGTCGAAGTCATCGTAGACGGCCAGCACATGATGTTGCCAGACACTGTGGGCAAACAGCTCAAGGACGGCCAGGATTGCCTGCGCCCGATACACACGGATGAAGTGGGCACAACCGTGCATATCGAATACATCAGGCCCATCCGGTTCAACATGGCCGACTTCATGAACGTCTACTCCAACAACACTGGCATGATAACCGTAGTCAACAACTCTACCGGCGTCAACGTCGAGCAGGTCCTGAACCTTGACGACTACAATGTCCAGTACTCGTATTATTCGGAGAGGAACGAGTTCACCCCCGTGGCATCCGCAGCCGAGGTCCCGCCGTTCAGAGAAAACATGCTCATAAGGACGGAACTCACGTCCAAATAGGAATAAATAGAGAATCCCAAGCTTGGCATCTGATTAGATTTGAAAACTGCTGCTATTATCAGGGGCGACGGCACCGGCCCTGAGCTTGTCAACGCGATGATCAAGGTTCTGAACGCCTGCAACACCAAGATAGAGCTCGTGCAGTGCGACGCCGGCTCTGAATGGTGGGAAAAGAGAGGCGGGAGCTCGTACATTTCCCCAGAGGTGTGGAAGCTGCTCGAAGACTCCGACGCGTGTTTCAAGGGCCCGACCACCACAGTCCCGGTGCCAAACGCGCCGCGCAGCGTGGCAGTCAGCATCAGAATAAAGTTCCAGCTATACTGCAACCTCAGACCGATAAAGACCTACAAGAACGCTGAAAAGCAGCTTGATTTCATCTGCGTCCGCGAGGCTACTGAGGGGCTGTATGCAGGCATCGAATTCAAGACTTCTGACGATTCTGCAATAGCCATCCGCAAGACGACGCGCAAAGGCTGCGACCGCATCGCCAAAAAGGCGTTCGAGGTCGCAAAGGACGCGGGCTGGAAGAAGGTGGTCGCTATAACAAAGCGCAACATTCTGAAGGAGACTGACGGAATATTCTGGTCTTCCATTGAAAACGCCGCCAAGCAGTTCAAGGGCATTGAATACGAGGAATACTACATTGACAACATGACCCAGCAGCTGGTCAAGAACCCCGAGCGCTTTAACAAGAACGTCCTTGTGAGCACCAACCTGTTCATGGACGTGATTTCCGAGTGCGCGTCGGGCAACGTGGGCTCGATAGGAAACGTGTACTCGGGCAACTACGGCGACGACTACGCGATGTTCGAGCCAGCGCACGGAAGCGCCCCGAAATACGCCGGCAAGGACAGGGTCAACCCCGTCGCGACCATCCTTTCGGGCGCGTGGATGGCCGACTACCTTGGCGAGCGGGCAATATGCAAGGCGATATTTGGCGCTACAGAGGACGTCATAAACGAGGGCAAGTACGTCACCTACGACCTGGGCGGCAAGGCGTCGCTCTCGCAGATGGCCAACCAGATAGCGGCAAGGGCTGCAAAGCTCCTCAAGAAGTAAGCTCGACGACTGCCAGCCGCTCGAAAAACAGCTTTTTTTCTTTAATTACTTTTTTCTTTAGTTTTTTCTCTGTCAAAAACGCGTCCAGCGCGGACTGGTCTGCCCTTGAAGAAACTATGACGAGCATCGCGCCCCGCGTTGACAGGAGCGGGAGCGCCGATTTGACGAAACGAATGGTGGTTTCGACGCCGGTGGGCCCGCCGTGTACGCTCGCGTCTTTTTCATCGTCGTCTGGCAGGTAGGGCGGGTTTGCGACGACAAGGTCGAACTTGACGTTGCCAAATGCAGAAGCCGCGTCGCAGCAGACAAGCATCAGGTTCTTGTTCCTGCCCCTGCAGTACGCAAGCGACGCAAGGTCAATGTCCGTGCCTGCCACGTTTTTGAAATTGGCCGCAAGAGATTCTGCAACGGCGCCCGAGCCTATGCCTATCTCAAGCGCCCACGCGCCGCGGTATTTGAAGGCGCATTCTGCAAGAAGAAACGTGTCTGGGGCAGGCGTGTACATTATCCGGCAAGCCCCATTATTTCCGCCGGCTCCAATTGGAAGACGCGCCGCTGACCAAAGTCTGCGTCGATGCCCATTTTTGCTGCGACTGTCGATGCCTTTTTGTTCCTCTTCGAAAAGAGCAGGTTTGCATTCTTTATATGCTGTTCCGTGACCCGGCGAATAGGCGTAATCTTTAGCACTGTCGACTCGACATTTGGCCTAGGCTCAAACGCGTCCCTGCCCACTTCAAACAGTGGCTCTATCGCAAAGCAGTATGATGCAATTGTGGTTATTGCCCTATAGTATTTGTCGCCCGGCCTTGAGCACAGTTTTTCCGCAAACTCTTTTTGCACCATGACTATGGCGCGGTCAAACTTTCTTGCAGCAAGCCACTCGAACGCGTCGCGGCTTTT
>Ga0209431_10001420_pt1 | contig 19833 bp, 19 predicted proteins | sample RifCSP13_3_FD_184021 | JGI IMG/M metagenome (GOLD analysis project Ga0209431, IMG submission 184021) | Soil microbial communities from Rifle, Colorado - Rifle CSP2_sed 13_3 (SPAdes) (version 2) | ecosystem: Environmental > Terrestrial > Deep subsurface > Rock core/Sediment | place: Rifle...
GATCTTTCCGAAGTAATGTTTGTGGCAACGGCCAATAATACCCATAATATTGCTACGGCAGTTCTTGACAGGCTTGAACCGATACAAATGCCGTCATACTCGGATGAAGAAAAGATTACGATCGGGAAAAAGTATATGCTTCCCCGGATAATACGCCAGTCCGGAGTCCCGGAGTCAGCTCTCGTTATAGAGGAAAGTGTCTGGCCACTGATAGTCAGACCTTTGGGTTATGATGCGGGTATGAGAACTCTCGAGCGAACCATTCAGCAAGTCGTGAGAAGGGCCGCACTCGAGATAGTAGAAGGTAAGGCACAAACCTTTAAAGTTTCCCGGGAAAACGTAAAGGATTTTCTTCAATAAATATAATGCCAATCTACGAATGTATCCGAAATTACAAATAAGCAAAGCTTGGCCACGCTAGGCGTGGTGGCTACGAATAATTAGAATTAAGCTTGATGACTTTTAATTCGGGCGCATTAATATTCTTAAGTCACGTTTAATATGGATAAGCAGGAGCAACTTGGAGAGTTAAAAAAGAAGATGTTTTTGGATGAAACTTTACCTCTACGTAAAGGTGCAAGTCAGCTTGTATTTGGCGAGGGAGATCCGGAGAGTGAAATTATGTTCATTGGGGAAGGTCCTGGATATCATGAGGATCAAAAAGGCCGTCCTTTTGTAGGAAATGCCGGAGCATTTTTAAATCAACTCCTAATTACAGTCGGATTAGATCGGAAAAAGGTTTTTATAACTAACGTTGTTCATCATCGCCCACCCCAAAATCGTGACCCAGAACCAGCCGAAATTGAAGCATATCAATTTTATCTTGACGACATGATTAATATTATCAATCCTAAAATTATTATCACCTTAGGCCGTTTTTCCATGGGCAAGTTTTTACCGGCTGCTAGAATTACAGGAGTACATGGGAAAAAATTTGAAGTAGAATGGAAAGGGAAAAAGAAAATTGTTGTTCCAATGTATCACCCTGCAGCGGGATTACGAAACCCTGACGTTAAAAGGCAAACAATTGAAGACTTTAAAGGGCTGCCCGGAATTTTGGAGACAGCCAAAAAGGAGGTCGAGAGTGAGAAAAAGGAAGAAGCGGAACAAATGACTTTAGTTTAATTATGCTTAAATTTATCGCCCTTTCAGGAACAGTTAGTGTTACGGAGAATCTTTATCTTTACGAATATGACAACCGAATGATGATTGTCGATTGCGGTGTGGGATTTCCTGATCTCGAGATGCACGGAGTGGATTTGGTTATTCCTGACTTTTCTTACATTAGTGAAAATAAAGACAAACTCTGCGGGATAATCCTTTCCCAGGGACATGAAGATCATATCGGAGCTCTCCCATTTTTACTTCGAGAAGTAAAAAGCGAGATTTGGGCATCCCCCCTTGTTACCGAATTTATAAAAGATAAACTCAGTGAGTATAAAGTTGAATCTACTAAAATAAATACCTTTAATCCGGATAACGGTTCTTTTAGTGTAGGCCCATTTCAAATAAACGCCTTCAGGGTTACGCATTCGGTTCCGGATACTGTCGGCTTTGCGATAGACACCCCCGAGGGAAGAATCTTCCATGTTCCTGAACATAAAATGGACCAATCCCCGGTTGATGGCATGCCTTTTGCGCTTGATAAGGCAAAGTTCTTGGCGCAAAAAGGCGCGTTATTTTTAGCTTCGGATTGTTTGGGAGCAAATAAACCCGGGTTCACACGCGGAGAAAGACACATCGAGGAAAATATTTTTAAAATTGTGGAAAAAGCGGGAAGGTCAGTATTTTTTACAGCAATATCCTCAAATATCGGAAGGTTTCAGCAGGCAATAAATGTTGCACAGAGGTGTGGAAGGAAAATTATTTTCATCGGCAGATCTGTTCAGAAAAAGTGTGAAATTGCCCACGATTTAGGCTATCTGAAATATCAGGATAACAGCGTCATTACTATAAAAGAGTCGCTTAATTATAGCCCCGAAAAACTGATATATATAATTTCCGGGTGTTACGGTCAGGTCGGCAGCTCGGTATATAAACTCTCTTTGGGTGAGCACGAAAAGATTCAAATTGAGGAAGGAGATACTCTCATCTTCTCTGCAGATCCTGCGCCGCCTTACTCAAAGGAAAGCGAAGATTTTGTCATCGATAACTTCATTGATATGGGAGTTGATGTGCACTACTATGATTTGAACGAAGAGTTGTATGTTTCCGGTCACGGAGGCCAGGAAGATATTCTCGAGCTTTTTAAAATTGTTAATCCCCGCTATTTCATACCAATTGGCGGAGCAATCCGCTATATGCACGCCTATAAAAAGCTGGTCTCAAAATTCGGTGCGAACGCCAATCGGGTTTTTGAGCTTAAGCCGGGAGAGAGCGTCATTTTTGAGAACGGTTCTGCCAGGAAAGGTGAGAAAGTGAGCGCCAGAGAGATTTTAGTGCACGGGTTGGGAATCGGAGATGTGGGAAAGATAGTCCTGGGGGATCGGGACATATTAGGCAAAGAAGGCTTTGTCATCGCGGTTTTGAAAGTCAACAGGAAAGGTAATTTATCGGGAGAACCTAAAATTGTGAGCAGGGGTTTTGTTTTTGAAAAAGTTTCAAAGAAGTTGCTTCACGGAGCGGAAAAAAGATTAAAGTCGCATATAACCGGTTTGAAAAAGGCTGATGAAGCTAAAATGAAAAGAGTCGCCTCTGACATGCTTGAGAAATTTTTCTTCGAGGAAACCGGCCGCCGGCCAATGATTCTTCCAATCATAGTAGAAATATAGTAATGCAAGAATTTATCCTGAGCCTGTTCACCCTGAGTACAATCGAAGGGTCGAAGGATGATTTTGCCGATTGTGGTGGAGATTTGATATTTAGTACTGCCGGAGCAAGAAGCGTTGTGGTAGACTTCGCATATAATGAAATACAAAGATAGAATAATAATTAACCCTAAGATAATGGTAGGGAAACCTATTGTTAAGGGTACCCGTATTACTGTCGAATTAATACTAAAACTTCTCGCACAAGGTGTCACAGTTGAAGAACTAATTTCTAAAAAATATTACCCACACCTTAAGAAAGAGGATGTTTATGCGGCTATTGAATATGCGCGAACAATTATTGAGGAGGAGAAAATTTATCCACTGATTTAATGAATTTTCTGACAGATGAGAATATTGGGTTAGAGGTTGTAAATTATCTTCGAGAAATTGGCCATGATGTTATCTCAGCAATTGAAGAATCTCCATCCGCAGACGATACCTTTTTGTTAAAGAAAGCTTTTCGCCAAAAAAGAATTTTGATTACTTCCGACAAAGATTTCGGTGCCCTAATTTACAAAGAGAGCCTTCCTCATAAAGGTGTCATTCTATTGCGTCTTGTGGATGAAACCAATACTAGTAAGATCAGGGTACTCTTAAACTTATTCCGTGTTTATGGTAATAAACTTCAAGGAAACTTTACGGTTGTTACAGAAACATTAGTCAGAATTCGAAAGCCATAGAAATTCTCTCGAGAAAAGTATAAATGTTGTACAGATTTCTCCGAAACCGGCCGCCGGCCAACTTGTCCTGAGCGAAGTCGAAGGATGATTCTACCAAGCATAGTAGAAATATAGTAATGCAAGAATTTATCCTGAGCCTGTTCACCCTGAGTACAATCGAAGGGTCGAAGGATGATTTTGCCGATTGTGGTGGAGATTTAGTACTTCAAAGATGTATAATTCGGTGATAGCTGGTTTTTGAACCAATCGCAAAAGAAAAGAAAGGATGAAAAATATGGAAGGTGGAACTGGTGGAGATAATAATGTAGAACTTAAAGTAACCCCCTTAGCTCCTCATGAAGCTCTTCAAATAGGCGCGAAAGAGGTAATGAAAAGAGTTACTACAAAAATGGAAGATCAAATGTCTCTAGGAGAGATCGCTGAGATAAATCGCGAGTCGGGTTTACGACTGTTAGTGAGTGCATATAAGGAATCTTTAGTCGAACCCGAATCAGGTTTGGGAGCAATAGCTGAAACATATCAGAAAGCCAAAGAAGCAAGAGAACATCTTGATGAACCTGCTGAAGCAAACAAGCTCCTGGTTGGTTTGGAGGCATTATATAAACAAGGGAATTTGGAAGGAGGAGAGTACAAAAAAGTACTCGAAGTTCCCCCCGATACACCTCCTGAAGATTATCAAAAATTAATAAAAGCAAAGCTTGGACACGACTTTGACAGGGTTGCAGATGATCTTGCCCAAGAGTATATCAAGCCATTAGCTGCCGAGAGGGCCGGATTTTACATCGAAGAAGATAAAACAAGAACGGTTTTAGAAAAAGAAGGCTTTTCTCGGTCTCAAATAATGGATGCAATTAATCGGTTGCAGGCAAAAAGGGCTGACTTTCTGGATAGATTGGATGAAAGCTCCGATGAAATAGGAGGTCAGGCACTTGCGAAGGAAGTCAGAGATTCGTACAAGCGGCAGTGGGAATACCAGGAAACAAAACTTGATAAACAGTTTGGAGATCTAGATGAATCTGAGCGACAAGGAGTGACAGACGAGGCTCTACATAAGTATAAAGATCACCTCTTTTTTCATAAAAAAGACAATAAAACCTTAGATCGTTTGGCTGCATTAAGTCCGGATGAATCAAGGATTGCATTTACTCCTGTCGCTGACATCGATAGGCAAATACAAAGTAAGAGAACTAATCTTGTTGACGCGATGAATGTAGATCCGGAAGTTGCATTCAGGCTTAGTGCAGAGCTGAGAGATTTGCAGTTTGAGAAAGACGGCCGGATTGCCGAACTAAAGCTGACTTTGGCAGAAAAGAGAGTGCAGAAGTCTGGGAATAAGTTGACAAATGCACTGAGAGACTTAGGAACAAAATTGAGGCCAAGGACTATATCTTTAGAACCGGACAGTGTTAAAGATAAGAAAACGGGAGAACTGGTAAAAGAAGTCGTCGGAGCTTGGGCAGAGAAAACTTCCCGAATACTTGAGAAAGCGGTCCAAGAGGAAGTTGCCCCAATTGTTCAGTCTCTTGCTGTAGCAAAAGAAGGAACGGCTGAAGTAGCCACAATGGCTGCGGAAGCTGTCCGGGGTGTCACTGATAGTACCGCACGAAGTGTTTCTGATGGTGTGCGCAGGGGGAAAGAGGGAATAAGAGGAGTAATTCAAAAAGGAAAAGCGCGGGGAGAAGAAAATCTGGCAGCAAATAAAATTGCCGAAATAGAGACAAGAAAACAGGTTCTTAACGCCCGCTGGGAAGCAGAACGTTTTCGGCAAGGTGCTATCGCTTCAGCAATTGCAAGTGAAAAGCAACTTCGAGTTCAATTCACAAACTGGCTTGCAGACAGGCTTGGAGGTGAAGTTCCTCCTGAGATGCAAGGAAAGACTCCAGAGGAAGTTCGAAAGTATCTTCTCGAAAAAAGTTGGGAGGGATATCGAGAGAAGACGGAAGAATTAAGAGGGAAAGCAAAAGATAACCCACTTCTTGCGATGTTTGATAGAGAGCTAGTGAAATCCTTCGATGTTATAAGACCAGCTATAGAACCAACTTCTGCAGAAGCTGAGCAACCAGAGACTGAAACAGGTGAGCCTCCAGAATCAGTAGTTGCACCCGCAGTTCCAGCGGAAACAGGTCCGGACCAATCACCACAGCCTGAGTCAAAAAAGCCTCCAGAAGTAGAAAAGAAAAATGTTTTTGAGCTTACAGGGCCAGCTAAAGCTAAATTTGAGAAAGAACATCCTGGAATAAAAACCTTTAAGGTAGTTGAGGTTACTCCGAAAGCTGGTGAAAAGGCGGGTAAAAAAGTTCGTTTAATGGTGTGGGATGATCAGGAGGGAAATATTCATACAGAACAAATTGATGACAAATTGAGCCGTGTTGGAGAGGAGTCAACTTATAAAGAAACCGAAACTAGACCTACCACTTTAGAAGAGGCAGAAAAATTATTAGTTGATAATGCAACTACAGGTGGAGCTGAAGTCAAAAGCGGCCTAAGCATCGGCGAGAGAGTGAATGGAGAAATTGTGTTTGTTGAGAAAAGCGATGTAACTCCAGCATCCCCACCCAGAAGAACAACTGAGACAAAAGCCGCAAAACCAACCGAGGTTTTAATTACATCGTTGGGTGGTAGTTACGAAGATTATATAGCCGCACGCACGAAACTTTTGCAGGATTTTGAAAGTGCAGGAAAAACTGTAGAGCTAACCGGTGGATCCGCAAGTCGATCTTGGGAAACCAGAAGGCGAGGAAGTCAGTTATTAGTAAACGAGGTCCAAAAAAGGCAAGACTTAAAAGAGGTAAAGGCAGGAGATTTATTGGACTTTGTTGATAAGGAATCAGTTTCTCTTGCAGATGAATGTAGGGGTTTTCTTCAGGGAGTTGACCGTCGAAATAAAGAAGAGTTGGATCAAAAAAGAGAGACTTTGTTGGCAAGGATTGATGTTTTTAGAGATGCTTTTACCGCATTTCGTGGAGTAAGTGGGCCAGAAAAAGGTTTAGTTGAAGAACATCAAGATTTTATTGTTATAACCAGGCACCTCGATCACTTATCCTCTGAGATTTGGATGGCTGATTTCCCCAAAAGAACAAAAGAACTTCAGGGTGAGTTAGATAGAGTAATGAAAAAAAGAGGGGAAATTCTTGGGAAGGTGCGTGCAAAAGGACTTGAAAAGGGTGAGGTTAAACCTCCTGAAGAACTCAAAGAGGGAGAACTCCGACGCGATCTTATCGACCAGGAAGTGATAAAGGTCAAATATCCTGACGGAGCAGAGGAATTGCATTTTGTTTGGTCAGGAAAGAGTGAGGAGGGAATACAAGTTCATGAAGAGTTGGTGGATGGTCAAACTGAACTGATTGAAGAGTCATTTGTCCAGCCGGTTAAAGATGAGGCAGAAGCGAAGAATTGGTTGGAAAGTAAAGTACAGGCATGGTACCAAACCGAATCGGAACTCGAGGAAGGGACTACGCTTGAAACAGGTTTAGAGTTTAAGTGGGATGAGACTGAAAAGAAGTGGAATCTTGTTGAAAAAGAAAAAAAGGAGGGAGAGAAACCTGATGCAATGGAGGAGTTTCGTAATGTGCATCCTGGAACTATCAAGGAGGTATTTAAGTACATTGATAAAGACGGAAATGAACATAATGTTCTTTATAGATTACATGAAGGTAAAGTTTGGTTTGAAGAGGTTACAGAAGACGGGAAAAATGTTCCAAGGTCTCAAAGAGAAATTAGAGAACCTATAGCTGTTAAAGACGAGCAAGAAGCACAAACGATTATTGACCAAGCCACTAAATATTTAGTGGATGTGCAGGCAAAAGAGTACAAGGGGGGCTTAACATTTACAGAAGATGACCAAGGGAAACTGATAATTGCGGAGAAAGGTGAGAAAGTAGAGTTTTCTCTTAAATCAGAAGTTACAGGAACAGAAAAGCCTACTGAAGCTGAAACAGGTTTTTGGACAGATGAAGAGAAAGAAGTAAAGAGAATAATGGACAGATTGAGAACTAACGATCCCGATAAAGTTCGAGGAAAACTATTGAAGGAAGTAGGGATTACCGATGAAGAAGCGACTTTAGTTGTCAAATTCTTAAGAGAAACTCAAAGTTTAGTGGAGTCACAACCAGATTATCAAATCTTACGAAGCTTCATTGAAAATGCTAAGAAAGAACATCCAGGATTTGAGGCTACTTTTATTGGTAAAGGAAATATAGTTGAGGATACAAGTATTTCTGAACTGACAGTCGTGGAAAGGGCGGACAAGACTATCGAATTGAAACTCCCTACAGGTCAATTTGAAACTTGGGAAACTTGGAGAACACTCCATCTTGCAAGGCTAAATGTGGATTATGTATATACTAAAGAAAAGGCAGTGGCATTTGACGAAAAGAAATGGAGCGCTCTTAATACTCCAGCCTTAAGACTGGCAAGTGCGCTTAGGGTAGGCTTAAATGCACGGAAAATTTATGGAAGGGAGTCTATGGAAGGTACGGCAAAACCAACGCAGGGAGTAACTGGTGAAGAAAAACTTACCGTAAAAACTGGACCTGAGCCACAAACAAATGAAGAGCAACCAGCAGAGACATTAAAAACAGAAGTTGAAGGAGAGAAGGAGTTAAGAGGGTACACAGTCGCCGAAAATTTAGCTCCTGAAAAGTTAGAAGAACCTATTGAAAATATAGGTCTTTCGGTGAAGCTAACGAATTCATTAAGACGTGCTGGAATTACTTCCGCGGGAGAGGCTCTTGGACTAATGAAGAAAGGAGAGGGAGCGGTTAAATCTATTCGGGGTTTCGAAGGCGAAGAAGATTTAGCTGAATTGTATGAAAGATTAACTCGCGAAGGTTACCTTATCAAGGAAGAAGAACCAAAAAGCCCTGTGGAGATTCTAAAGGATGCAGATAAAACTTTGGAAGCTTTGAACGCAGGAGCCCCAGGAATGGGGGAGAAACCAGCTGACGGACTTTCTACTAAACAGCCTGAAATTCAAGGACAGCCTGATGAACTAAAATCAGATGTAATTGCTGAAAATAAAGATGAGGCAACAAATCCAAAGGCCGATTTACTCAATAGACTTGAGTCGACGTCAACCCTGGCAAATTTCGAAGCCTCAGGAGATAAATTGCCGGAGCTTAAACTAACTCAGGGAGGGAAGGAACTTAAACAAATTGGGGAGAAGTCTAGTAACCGTAGAGTCTTTTTGACTCTCGATGGTAAGGAAATTATAAAAGTGTCGGATGTCAGGCCTGTTGGTTGGCAAGAAATGATTGCTGAAGTTGAAGTTCCGAATGAGAATAAACATCTCCTAGAAATACCCATAAGGCACGGCAGTTTTACAGCAGATGGTGTCACCTACTATTACCAAGTTATGAACAAGTTGGATACGATTGGTATTTTGGATAAAGACGTAGAACCTTTAGCAGTACAGCTGGAGCCTTACTTAGGAAAAGGGGAAATGTACTATTCTGGTCAGTGGGGTCGTCGGCCAGATGGCTCTTTGAGAATATTTGATTATCTTGATTGGCGGAATACCGGTAGTGTAACGACGGAAAAAACTCAGATTCCAGAGGCAACACTAACTGTTCCTCCGGAAGTCAGAGAAGCCTACCGCCATATTATGGGACATGAGATACCTGATATTCTAATTCAAAGGGATTGGGAGAGTAAGGATGAAGAGACTGGAAATTTTAATATACTTTCGAGATTAGCAAATAGCGCTTACCCTCCTAATGAAGCTGAGAGAGCAAGGAGATTATATCGACGTGTTCAGGAAGCACAAGGGAACGGTGATTGGAAAAAGATCGTGAAAGTATTAGATGAAAAGGAGCCTGCTTGGCGCGGAGGAAGGACATACTATGAAACAGCGGCAAAGGTGAATGCAGGTTTTGAGAGATCAGGTGAGGTTAGTGAGGAGCAAATGAGAAAAGTAGTCCAAGAAACATTTTTGCCCATTCTAAACCCACTGGGATTAGATCCAGAGAATGAAAGTTACAAATCACATGTTAAATATTGGGAGGAGAGATTTGGGAACAAAACACCTGATGAAATTGTTGCTGAAGTTAGACAGCAACTCGAAGAAGCAAACAAGAAGTAGATATAGAGCTATAATGGGAAGGTAAAGTTATGGACGAGAAACGAAAACAACTACTTGAACTTATAAAAGAAATGAAGTTTCCTCTTTTGCCTGAGGAAGCAAAAGAGCATGTGGAGAAATTAAGTGAGGAAGATATGGATCTTTTACTTTCTACCATGACGAGTACAAAAAACTATAATGATGCTCTTGAGGAATTTTTGCGCTTAAATGCGCCCGATGAATATAAAAGGATACAGAAGGAATATAGACAAAAACTGAAAAATATAAATGAGGAACATAATTCTAAAATGGAGGGAATTGAGAAAGATGCCGTCCTCAAAATGGATGCAAGCGACGCCGAATCTGAAAGAAATCTGGACGAGATTGTGGAAAAAGAGCTCGAGAAGGCAGATGAAATAGGAAAGCTAAATAACGACCTTTCCCAAAAGTTAGACTCACTTCCTCAGGGATAATCTTCAGTTATCTACTTTACACTTTGGCTTAATATTAAACCCGATATAATAAATTTGTATGGCAAAAAATATGGAAGGATGAAATCAAAGAAAGCTTTCAGGGGATAACTTTAAGGTCTAATTTTTGGAAGTGACGGTCGAAGGTTAGAATTACATCTACACCAATTTCGTTGTATACAATACTTGCAATACAGTCTATAAGAGAAATATTCTTATTTAAGGCCGGATCAAGAAAAATACTCAAACCTTTTTGGAAATGTTCAGAAGTAATTTGAGCTATATATGTGGTTTCTAAGAGTCTTTCATAGAAATCGATAGCGGTTTTTCTTCCGAGGCGTTGACTTATTATAGTAAGGGCTTCTTTTAAAAAATCTTCAGTGGTAATTTCAGAACGTTCTTTATTAAGGTTTTGGACTATTTTTTTGACACTTTCGTGATTACTGTCTTCTGGAAGTAGGGAAGCGATATAGAAGCTACTATCAACTAAAATTTTAATCATTTGGGACTATAAAGATATTTGTCTAGGTTAGTAGAAAGATCTTTCGGAGTATCCTTTGGGACTTTTATAGTTTTAGACATCTCAAGTATCAGCTCCAAGGAACTAACAGGTTTCTCTTTTTTGGAAATAAACTCGTAAAGTGCATTGCGAACGATTTGAGAAACAGTTTTACCTTGTTTTCTGGCTAGCACCCTAGCTTTTATAAGGGTGTTCATATCCAGATATATCTGGGTTCTTTTCATTAACATACACCACCAGTATACATTGCCACATTGTCTTGTCAATACTTACTTCTTGTGGATCGTTTAAGGACTTGAGGTATAATGAATTTGACATGTCCAAGAAGTACAGAGACGGATGAAGTCGAAAAAGGCTTATAACTTTACTTATTGATCTCGCATCGGACGTCTGATATCATACATCTGATGACATACACTATTGATATTAGACAAAGAAGACAAGTTACACTTCCAAATGAACTTTTGAAACAGATGGGAATTTCTGTGGGCGATTCCATTGAAATTAAAGTGGAGGGTAAGAAAGCGGTAATGAAATCTAAAAAACAGATAGCTTTAGAAGCTCTTAAAGAAATTCAAAGAATAGTAAAGGAGTCTGGTATAAGTGAGGAGGAAATGCAAGAAAATGCGAGAAGATTAAGAAGAGAAATAAATGAGAGAAAGACCTCCTAAAGTATTTATCGATACAAATGTATGGTTCTCGTTCCTCTATGGTTCCGTAAACTGTGAGAAGTTAATAAATGCTCACACAAAAGGAAGGGTCAAGGCAGTTATGTCGAGGCAAATCCTCGAAGAAACTGTTAGGAACCTGAAAGAAAAGATACCCCATACAATTGCTGTTTTTGAGCAATTTATAAAGTCAAATCCGCCTATAATTATTAAGGATCCAGGTAGAGTTAGTAAGAAAATTAGCGGGTTGGTTTCGAAAGAAGACAGATTTATTATTGGATCGGCAATCAGTGCGAGAATAAAATATTTTGTTACTGGAAATGTAAAGGATTTCAAAAGGAACGAAATCAAGCGAAAATTTAGAATAGAAGTACTTACTCCAAGAGAAGCTGTTGAGAAATTAAATCTTTAAAACATACGTTTATATTTTCTAACCTTTTTCTTAATCGATCCTCTCAGGTATAATGGGTTTAATATGTCCAAGAAGCATAGGCGGATGAAGTCGAAAAAGGCTTATAAACTAAGGCTTAAGCCGGCGACGATCTTTTCCATTGTCCAGATTACTTTTTTTGCTCTCTCGGCTCTTGTAATTGTTTCGTTTTTAAGAGAAGGACTTATTTTAGTTCGTTTGAATGATATCTTAACTCTTTACTTTTCTTGGACGGCAATCATTTTGTCTTTTATATTCCTTGCTTGCGGGTTTTTGGTTTCTAAGTTTAAAACGCCTTTGGGTGCGCCGAATGTCATAATCGGGACTTTAATATTTTTTGTTTCAGTTGTACCTCTGACTCGGGCGGGCCTAGTCGGCCATGAAGCTTGGCTTGGGATTTCTACTTTAATTACTGCTATCGGTGCTTTTATTGTTTTAGTCGGAACAAGTATTGTGGGACTAATCATCCTTTTTAATACCTCGATAGATCAGGTACTAAACGTATTTATGGGAGCTTACAGGAAATATGGTGTCCAGGATAAAGGAAGCATGAAAGGAAGATTCTCAACAATCGGGAAAAAGCCTCTGAAAGTCATCGGCGACACAGTCAATTATCCAGCTAATACTTCGCGTCAGGGGACGAATGCTACTTTTCCTAAGCCTTCTGAAAAAGAGCCTGATCTTGCCCAAAAATTGGTCAGTAATGTCCCGGGGGAAGATAAAATTTGGAAATATCCGCCCCTTGATGTTTTGACAGACAATGTTTCCGGCAAAGCCGACAGAGGCGACATAAAGGGTAACGCTGCTATTATTGAGCAAACGCTTGAATCTTTTGGAATAACAGCTCGCGTCGTGGAGGTGAATTTAGGTCCGGCTGTAACTCAATATGCGCTCGAAGTTGCACTCGGAACTAAACTTTCCAAGATTACTGCACTTGAGCGGGATATGGCACTTGCCTTAGCTGCTCCGACCGGAACCATCCGAATTGAAGCTCCCATTCCGGCAAGATCTCTTGTGGGGATTGAGCTTCCCAACCGAGCGCCTGAATTTGTTTCGCTAAAGAAAATGATGGACTCCGATGTAATTAAAAAACATCCGAGTAAACTTTCAGTTTCTTTGGGACTGGATGTTTCAGGTAAGCCTATTGTCGCTGATTTGGCACGTATGCCTCACGTCCTTATCGCAGGCCAGACGGGTTCCGGCAAGTCTGTTGCAATTAATGCATTTCTTTGTACGATACTTTTACGGGCGTCGCCTTCTGAAGTTAAGTTCATTCTAGTTGATCCGAAACGGGTCGAGTTGACTGGCTACAATAATATTCCCCATCTATTGACTCCCGTTATAGTGGAGCCCGACAAAGTGATTTCAGCTCTTCGCTGGTTGATGGAAGAGATGGACAGACGTTATAAACTTTTTGCTCAGGCAGGAGTTAGAAATATTGACGGCTACAATGAAATGTCCGGTTTCCAGGCGCTTCCTTTCATAATTTTAATGATAGATGAATTAGCCGATATCATGCTTTTTTCGCCGGTTGAAGTTGAAGATTCGATAACGAGGATTGCCCAAATGAGCCGGGCGACCGGAATTCATATGGTACTGGCAACGCAGCGACCAAGTGTTGATGTTATTACCGGTTTAATTAAAGCGAATATTCCCTGCAGAATTGCTTTTGCCGTTGCTTCCCAGGTTGACTCACGGGTAATACTTGATGGGCCAGGCGCTGAGAAACTTCTGGGACGTGGGGATATGCTTTATTTGCCTCCTGAATCGGCGAAGCCTATCCGTATCCAAGGATCCTTTATCACCGATAAAGATGTAAGTGTCCTCTCCTCATTTTTGAAAAACCAGGGAATATCTCCTCAATATACAGAAGAGGTTACTTCAATGCCCAGGCGAGGTGCGACAACAGTTCCGGGAATGACTGAAGAAGTCGACAATCTTTTTCGGGAAGCGGTCGAAGTTGTATGCCAGTATGATCGTGCTTCAGCCTCTCTTCTTCAGCGAAGATTGTCGGTTGGCTATGCCCGTGCGGCTCGGATTTTAGATCAGCTGCAGGCGGCAGGTGTGGTTGGACCTCCCGAAGGATCAAAACCGAGAGAAGTTTTGGTACGGAATCCTGAAGAGGTATTTGGTAGTACCCCGAGCGAAACTCAGTAACGCGCACATTATAATCCGAATGCTGCGAATTTTTATACGAATGCAACAAATGGCTACAAATGATTAAAACATAAGTTACGGACGTATTATTCGTAGTAATTCGTATCATTTGGATACATTCGTAGATTGGCATTATATTTTTATGAAAACAATAGGGAAAATTATCAAGGAAGCGCGTAGTAAGAAAAAAATATCCAGGCAAAAGCTCGAGCGATTGATCAAAATAAAAAGAGAATTTATTGAGAATCTGGAGGCCGGACGCTGGGAAGCTTTGCCGGAGTATCCAGTGGTAGTCGGGTTTGTTAAAAATATTTCCTCAGCTCTGTCGCTTAACGAAAAGTCGATGATGGCTATCCTTCGGCGTGATTATCCTCCAAAAATATTGCCTATTAATCCGAAGCCTGACCTTTCTGAATCTTTCAAATGGAATCCTCATCTCACCTTTATTGCCGGTGTAGCACTAGTATCAATTCTAGTACTAGGGTATTTGCTATTTCAGTATTTTAGTTTTATACAGTCGCCTCCACTTGAGGTTACTGCGCCACAAGAAGGAGAAATAGTAACCTCGGAGACGATTACCGTAGAAGGCCGAACCGATCCTGATGCAACGATAGTTGTGAATAACCAACCTACTTTAGTTGGGGAAGACGGAAAGTGGAGGGCGGAAATTGAAGTTTTTGAAGGAACCGAAGAGGTTAAGGTAGTTGCACGATCACGCTCTGGAAAAGAGACCATTGTTTCGCGTAAGATAAAGCCTGAGTTAGGTGATAAATAGTTGGTTGTTTGCGAGGTAGTATTATCAAGATTGAATTTTTTGTGTTTACCAACTACTAACAACTAACTGCTTATAACTTATTTATGGATGGTGTTCAAAAATTACTGGCAGTAGTTATTGTAAGTTTGACAGTACTTCTTATTATTGTAGGAGTACAAGTAGTATTGGTTATAGTGGATCTCAGACGTGCAATTAAACGCTTAAACAGTATTCTTGAGGATTCAATTTTGGGAGGTGGTCTAATCCGGCCGGAAAAGCTGACCGGCATATTGGAATTTTTCGGCAAGAAAAGAAAACTTGAAAGTCACGGTGAAGGAGGAATGCACGAACCCATGTCTCCGGGATGATCAAACTTTTGAAAACTCCAAGTAAAGTTTTTCGCGATCCCGATCCAACTTTTTCATTTAATTCTCGATATTTTTTAAAGCTTCCGCCAATTGTGGCTTTTTGCTGAAGTCTAAAATATTCACGGTTTCTGCCCAGTGAGTAAGAAGCTGTTTATTTCTATTGTCTAAGCCCTGTTTTACAAATTGGAATTGTACATGGCGGGAGAGTGTATGCCATTCGGGAAATGTAGCTAAATATTCAAGATCATATTCACCCAAATCAACCGCTTTTTGAAGTGTCATAGCTGGAGTAGATACCGGTTTTGATCCCGACAGAGTTTCCTTTCCACCCTCCGATTCATATGCCATAGTGTGATTGTACATCGATAGTGTGTAATAATGAATATATATCTCTGGAAATTATTTAGCTTCGCAAGTATAATCAAAATCCATGACAGCGAAAGAGGTCAGAGAAAATTATCTAAAGTTTTTTACAGGCGCTCCGAGAAATCATAAAGAAATAAAACCAGCTTCTTTAGTACTCGCGGATGACCCGACAACGCTTTTTGCCTCATCCGGCATGCAACCGCTGGTCCCCTATTTAATGGGGGAACCTCATTCAAAAGGGAAAAGACTTGTTGACTCCCAGCCTTCAATTAGAACTATTGATATCGACGAAGTCGGTGATAATCGGTATTTAACTTTTTTTGAGATGCTTGGGAATTGGAGTTTAGGCGATGAGATCAAATCGAAACCGTCTGGAATTTATTATGTATGGTATCTAAAACTTCTTAGATCTGAGATATTTTATTAAGCCAGTAATTACTTAGAATTTGATTTCTTTAGTTTAAATAGCAAGAAACCTACTGCGCCGCCACCGATGCCAGTTAATGTTGGAAAAGTAGCTGCTACGTTGTAAGGAGAACCAGTTTTATAATTGACGTATCCTCCACTGTAAAGCCACTGATGATTCAACCACATCATATTGAAATTATAACTTACAGTAAGTAACGACGGAAATAATATAATGAGGAGAATTCCTATTCCAATTCCAGTTAAAGCTCCAACGGCAATGTACTTAAATTGCATAGATATCCGACCATTTGAGATAGTATATCACGGTTTAAACGGCAGACTGGAATGTCGGGGTAAGAACAAGTAGTTAAGGTAGCTAGTAAAATATTGCCGTTATGGTATTAAGTGGGGTGAAGTGTGTTGTCAAATGGATTTGACGATGAGCTAGATCAATATTGGCTATTATTAATTGACAGTTGATATTTTATACTTATCATATGACTGCTCAAATTGGTGTATTAAATACTGAGGTGGCCGTTCTAGCTTCGGATACAGCAGTTAGTGTGGGGGACTCCAAAATCTTTGGCCAATACCATAAGATCCTTAAGTTAGCAGACAACTTGCCTGTTGCAATTATGGTTAACGGTTCGGGCAATTTTTTGAGCGTACCTTGGGCAAGGATCGTCGGTTTATATTGTCAAGAGCATGCGACGGAAAAAGCCACCCTCAAGGACTATTTCGATAGTTTAATTGACTATATCCAAAAAAAACCTGAACTTACGAATTATGAACGGAATTTTGATTTTTTCAGGGACTGGTTATATGAAAGATATTTTTATTTAGTGAGTAAGTTTGGTAAAGAAAAAAGTGATAGAAGGCTAACTACTTTTCTAGAATTTGAATGCAAAAGATTAGATAAGAGTAATCAAGACTTAATTGATAACTCCAAGCACGACATTATCTCTCGTTCAGTTGGTGATTATTTGGAAAATATAAATAGCTATGCAGAAATTGAACATTCCGAACTAATAAAAAAGCATAGAGAAAAAATGGTTCACTACTTGACTCTACTCTTCCTAAAGCAAATAACACACTCACCTATGAGCGAGATAATAGTGGCAGGTTTCGGAAGAAACGATATTTATCCTTACTTGGTTAAGGTTTCAGTGGAAGGCATTTTTGAAAACCACATACGTATGTCTACCCCTGTTATCCATAAGATCGGAACCTATTATCCTAATGGCAATGGTGATCGAAGGCTGTCTTCTGTCCTATCCTTTGCACAGACTGACGGAGCTGATATGATATTGGGCGGTGTTAACAGAGAATTTGAAGATTTTTTTCATCAGAATAAGGACAAAAACCTTGTAGAACTACTTACTTTTATAGAAAAACATGCAATTATTTCACAGCTTGAGAAACAGAAACAGACTAGGATAACGAGTGATATTGACCATTTTACTTATAGGCAGGTTCATAACTTTAGGAATGAACTAAAACATTTTAAGGATACTAATTATACATCTCCTATTATCAATTCGGTACGCTACATGGGGGTGGGGGATATTTGTGAGCTCGCGAGGACTATGGTTAATTTAACCTCGATAATCAGGAGGTACTCTATCAATCAGCGGGAGACTGTTGGGGGTGAGATAGATGTTGTTGTGCTTAGTAAGGAAGAAGGATTTAAAGAAATAAAGCAAAAAGTCGAATAAAATATGCTTAACTGTAGTTTTGCTCTCAATAGAGAATTTGATAAAGACTTGCAAGATAGAAATGAGAAATCTTTCGGGGCTGAGAACTTTTTCGATGTCGTCTCATATTATTATTCATACTCTAAGAAAATCAACTACACGACTCTCTTTTTGAGGGGAAAAGAAATCGTCTCGAGCGAAAGTGTACAAATATTGACTAGGAGTTTTAAGTTGAAGGGTATTTATACAGTTACTGACGATGTGTCAATCAAATTTGAGTTTTACGCCTCCGGAGAGAAACTGTTTTCCTACCAGTGCACTCATCCTCACGAATTAAAATTGGAGGGCAATTTTGAGGTGAGTCGGGAAGGTGATATAAACCAACTTACGCAGTTTGGTGAAAATGTTTCTGTCCAGGAAATCGAAAAGGTCATACATGGAGACGGCTTGTATTTTTTCTTCCCAAAGGCGCAAGGAAGTAAAGTGTTTACGTTGTTGGGGTTGTCAGATCTTAAGCCTATGCTGTTTTGGGACTATGACAGTTTGGTGGAATTTGAAAAAAAGGTTGGGTTGGACTACCTAGTTAAACAACAAGAATTTGAAAATCTTCAGAAAGTTGAAATTATACCGTCGTATTAGAGATATTAGTGGTAAGATAAGATGTGTCTGAAGGTGGTGAAGGACTTGAATTCGACGAGCAGCCAGTAGAAATAGTGCCTGCTTCTATGGAAAAGTCAGCGGTCAAAGAACGTTCCCCTCTGACTATATTCGATGATGCGATAGCTCGGTTTAATAGAGAAGGTCTTCGCGGCGTTGCAGGATACGAGTTCCTTGAATCCGTTGGTAGCGTGAGAGAGGCATTAAACAGAATGCCCCAAAGGAAGAGAGGTATAGTTTTAGGCTCGGGGCAGAATTCTGAGGATTGGAGACGAAGAGGTTGGAATGCGCTTGATATTAATCCCACTGCTGGCGCTGATTTTACAGTAGATGTTAATAATATGAGTGAAGTGGTACCTGCAGGTTCCCAGGACTTTTTATATGCAGAACATTTAAGGTTTCATCCTGGTGGTAATGAAAGAGCAGGCTGGGGAAGGTTGCCGCAGCAAGCGAATTTAGCTCTAAAAGAAGGAGGATTGTTGACTGTTAGGACTGCAAATATTGAGGGTGAAAGTGATGCAACAGTTCCTCCGAGAGAGTATTTTACTAATACATTAGCTGAACATGGGTTTGATGTCGTTGTTGGGTCCATAAGTACATCCCTTATGGACTTGGGTCTGAAGGTAAGGTTGCTCAACAAGTGGTATATTATGCGAGGAAAGTTAGCGAAGGTTTTAATAAGTCCCAACAGGTGGAAACACCGCCCGGCACTTCTAGAGCTGGGGGGTAATAATCTTACTTCTTTATTCATAGTAGATATGCCTGAGGCTAATAGATATAATTGGCTGCATGACTGGAAGTGATGTTCGAGAAAAATATCTAAAGTTTTTTACAGGCGCCCCGAGAAATCATAAAGAAATTTCTCCAGCCCCATTGGTATTGGAAAATGACCCCACAACACTCTTTACTTCTTCCGGCATGCAACCCTTAGTTCCCTATCTTATGGGTGAAGCTCATCCAAGGGGAGAGAGGTTGGTTGACTCCCAACCCAGTATCAGGACCGTTGATATAGATGAAGTTGGAGATAATCTGCATCTCACCTTTTTCGAGATGTTGGGGAATTGGAGTTTGGGAGATTATTTCAAGAAAGAACAACTCCCTTGGATTTATGAGTTTTTTACAAAAGAATTGGGCCTATCATCGGATAGGTTATGGGTGTCTGTGTTTGAAGGGAATAAAGAAGTTCCGAAAGATAATGAATCTGCTGTAATTTGGAAATCTTTAGGGATTCCTGAAGAAAGAATTCGTTTTTACTCGGTTGAGAAAAATTGGTGGAGTAGAACTGGAACTCCGCAAGAAATGCCGGTTGGAGAAATCGGCGGTCCGGATTCCGAAGTTTTTTTCGAATTTCCGGAGGTTAAACACGATCCAAAATACGGCAAAGACTGTCATCCAAATTGTGACTGCGGCAGATTTTTGGAAATCGGCAACTCCGTTTTTATTCAGTACAAAAAGGTTGGAGAAAATAAACTTGAGGAATTGCCAAATAAAAATGTTGATTTTGGAGGCGGATTGGAGAGAATCACAGCGGCAGTTAACAACGAGCCTGATATATTCAAATCAGATCTGTTTTATCAGACGATCCAAAAACTCGAGGAAATATCACAAATAAGTTATGCCTCTTCCGAGGAAATAAAGACTGCGTATAGAATAATTAGTGATCATTTAAGAGCAGCTGCAATGCTTATAAGAGGTGATGTAACCCCGGGTAATAAAAGACATAATTACATTCTTCGGAGATTATTAAGACGGTCAATGGTCAAGGTCAATAAATTGTTTGATATGCCAGTAAC
>Ga0209431_10001424_pt1 | contig 19809 bp, 15 predicted proteins | sample RifCSP13_3_FD_184021 | JGI IMG/M metagenome (GOLD analysis project Ga0209431, IMG submission 184021) | Soil microbial communities from Rifle, Colorado - Rifle CSP2_sed 13_3 (SPAdes) (version 2) | ecosystem: Environmental > Terrestrial > Deep subsurface > Rock core/Sediment | place: Rifle...
CTTTGCGCGTTCATCTTGTGCCATTCGCCCTGCCCGTCGGATTGCCGATGTCAGTTCATCTACAGAAGGGGGTTTTGAGAGAAAATCCCGCGCCCCTGCCAGCATCGCACGGCGCATATAGTTCGGATCGTTTTGAACAGACAGGATAACGATCTGGCTGAAATTATTCGTGCGCCGGATCATTTCTGTGGCGACAATGCCATCCATGTCTGGCATATTGATATCCATGAGGATGACATCCGGTTTGGTCTCGCGGGCTAAATCGATCCCCTCTTTCCCTGTTCTTCCGACGGCGACAACTTCGACATCATTTTCAAATTGTAAGACCTTGCGTATATTCTCACGTGTTTCAGGTATATCATCAACAATAAGCACGCGAATTTTGTCGCTATCCGTCATTAACCCACCTCATTAAATCGATCGCAAATCCATCACTCAGGGTGTTTGAGTGGCAGGTAAATCGTTTTGTAATACAGGAGGATACAGAAAATCCACGCGCGGCTCTAAACCATTCGGCAGCTTGACCGGAATAGGTATGTTGTACTGTTCTAGGAGAAACTGGAGGGTAACAGCTTCGGTCTGAACTCGGGTATCATCTTCAGCAGATCGCAACGCCAGGGTGAGTTGGGCACCACCATACAGCAAATAATTCAGGGTGATCGCATCTTGTGGCGTGACAATCAATGTAATTAGATCGGGCGGCTGTAATTCCTCAGGCGTTTCCTCCGCAACTTGACCAGTGCTGCTCTCTTCAGTGGCTGGTTGTTCAGCCTGAGCAACCTCCTCTTCTTCAACGAGCGGGAAATTGCCAACTTGAAGCACCACGATATCTTGGAGGAGATTCTGGCTCACCATTCTCGGTCTTTGTTTCTCCTCGCCGGGCACCTGGTAAAATGTTTGTCCAAGTATTGGGTCGACAGAAGGCCTGCCGATCAGGTTACCGCCTCCTCCGGTAGTCGCAACCAGGCTCGGAGTCTGGACTTCCAGCCCAGCAATTGGGGGAGTTACACCCACACTCTTATTCGGTAAGCTAGTTTGGAAATCGTCGTCTAAATCGACAAACATCATAGTAGTGATGATATTCACGTGGTCGCCCGCCCTTGGAGCATAGGACACGCTGGATAAACGGCTGATCGGTATAGAAACAGCCACCATGCCTCTGGGGATAGATAAAGCAGCCAAAGAGCCAGTGCCCGAGAGTTGTTCAGCGCTTTCCACCAACATGCCCTGGGTCAATGGAATTCCAGCCTCCAGATCAAATTTTGCCAGCTTGCCTTCCACCTCGCTTATATTGGTAAACATGCCCTCATAGAAGAGCTCTTGCTGGACGGGGATTAGCCCTAATACGTCTGCGCTGATGGGTGCGCCTCGAGGAACTTTTTGGGCAAGAACAACCACATTTACGGTTGTTACAACCGGTGTTGGTACTGCTTCAGGGCCAACTCCCGGCTCTTGTGGTTGCATGAAGCGCTGCCATACCAGGTAAGTCGCAGCCAAACCCAGGATGAGGATAAACGCTAAGTATATAAAGATACGTCCTCGACGCATGGATACCTCCGTATTTTTCTATTCTGGATTAAACCTTTTTGTATCATAAGACTTCTAGGGTAAAAGTCAAGCCAAACAAGATACAAAATTAATAGGCCGTACAAAACTGTAAGTTTGTCAAAATATCCAAATTTTATTGAAAAACATAGGAGAAGGCTCGGTTAATGGCAAAGGCTCTGTTCTTCAACAGAGCCTCTGCAAATCATGGATAAGAATGTACCGTGATCGTTACAGGTTGGCAATAATATTACTGAAGACATTGCTGATGGCTGGGCCTAAGATGACAAGGATAACGATCACAACAATCGCGACCAAAACAAGAATCAACGCGTACTCTACAAGACCCTGGCCTTTTTCCTTCGGTGCGAAAAGCATTGCCTATTACCTCCTTTCTTTTGAGTTTTTTTCCCTTCGGGTAACCCCCTTAACCATATCTTATTATATAAAATCTTTACACAAATTGCAAGAGGTAATTATGTAAAATTCCTTGCAATTATGTAATTGCTGCAATGTTTGTAGCAGGAACTTGCATGCTGATCCGAGTTCCATGTCCAATTACACTATCCACCTGCACATACCCGCCTAACATTTCCACCCGCTCTTTGATTACTTTTAATCCCATGTTATCGCGAGCATGTAACATAGCAACATCGAAGCCTTTTCCGTTATCATCGACGATTACCCTTATATTTGAGTCTGCCATATCAAGCTGGATTTTGATTTGTGCTGCGTTGCTATGGCGCACGGCATTTCCCAGGAGCTCTTGAGTTGCTCGGAAAATCAATATTTCCAAATAAGATTCTAATCTTCTTTCCGTGCCATTGAAGGTGAAACGAATATCAGCCCCGGTTTGCTCTTGCAACGCCTCAATATATCGGCGCAGCGTCGGCACCAGTCCGAGATCATCTAACATCATCGGTCGAAGCTCGAAGATAAAGTCACGCACCTTCTTGAAGGTGTTCGTTGAAGCAGATTTTAGATTGGTGAGCTCTTCACGAGCCTTTTCATGGTTTACATCAAAAAGACGCATGGCTAATTCTGTCTGCAGGATAAAATTGGACATCGCCTGGGCGGGCCCGTCGTGCATCAACCGCGATAAGCGTTGGCGTTCTGCTTCTTGGGCCTGAATGATATTTTCCAGAGTATCAACACTGGCTGTACGAGCATTCCCCTGCAATGTGCCATTGGCGCTTCCACTTTCAATCGCCAGGTGTATTTTCTCTATCATCTTCTTATAGCGTTTCTGATGCACTTGGTCGTTCTGGAGCTTTTCTACTTGCCCGCGAATCACGAATAACCTTTGCTGAATTTCTAAAGCCCCATCGTAAACCGATCGAATTTCTTCTCGCGGAGCACTATCGAATCTGCTCTGGATTTGTTGCAGTCTGGCAGTGATTGAGGCGTTGCGTTGAGCAAGTTTATTGACCTCGAGCTGACTTTGTTCAAGGAGAAGCTCGAGTTCGCTTAGCGAATGGTTGAGTTGTTCAAGTTCCGCACCAACCTCGGCACGTAAAATTTCCCATTCGTTAGCTTCCTCCATGAACGGTTTAGTGCCACCCATCATTTTTTACTCCCTAAGCTCGTTATCGTGTTCATATAAGCGAACCCAGCCCCGGCGCAGAGCGAATATAGCTGCTTGAGTTCGGTCCTCGACATCTAATTTGCGTAATATTGCCGTGACATGATTTTTCACAGTTTGATGACTGATATTCAATGAGATAGCTATTTCTTTATTACTTAGCCCTCGGGTTACGAATGCTAAAACCTGCATCTCCCGATTAGACAACGGCTGGTAAGGGTCGCCTGGAACGCTGTAATTGCGTAATGCCCGTTCGGTCCTCGCGTTCAACCATTCTTCAATGCCTTGTCTATCAAACACAAGGTTATCGACAACATACCTGCCATTCGCGATTGCCAGAATATTAGCCGCCAATGTTTCCGGTTGAATATCTTTCGTGCAGTATCCCGAGGCTCCAACCTGCATGGCATGAATTTTTTGTTCACTATCATCATAGGCGGTCAGCAATAGTATCCGTGTGGATATTTTTTCTGCTACAACCTGCCTGGTAAGCTGCTGGCCGTTCATTTCTGGGAGGTTAACATCGACAATAGCCGTCATTGGTCGTATCCCCCGAATGAGACGTAATCCCTCTTCTCCATCAGAAGCTTCGGCAACAACAAGCAAATCTTCATATGAGGATAGAGTGTCAACTATCCCCTTTCGAAAAAGTGGGTGGTCGTCGACAATAATGATTGAAATAGCCTTATTCATCTCGATTACCAACAAATGATCGGCAATCAAAGAAAGAGTATAGCACAGGAGAATCTCGCAAACGACTAACTTACGGAATTGCTATGTGCCCCCATTGGTACACCCCCATGTTTTCGCCTCCTTGCTGGGGAGCATATAGAGCGTTCGTTCTGAAAACAGGTATTGCTTTCTTTACTAATAACGGATACCAACCCGGAAAAGTTACAAGATAATCAACCTTCTGCTCGTCCAGGTATTCAGCTAACCGTTCTTCATCACGAATAAAGGGGATAATCTCCGGCGAAACCAGCCCAGCCAGGTCGACCAATCTATGCTGAGTGAAATAACCCAGCGCGCCGATATCGTGCGCAGCGATGACCGAGTTGCGCTCAATATTTGCCGCGACCCACCGCGCAGTGTTGACCATTTCGCTTTCAATGATTGCCACGTCCCGTGCAAAGGCTCTTGCCCCCAAGAACCAAAATGAGAATAATACCATCCCTCCGGCAATTACCAGGCTCCTGCTCACTACCCTTCGATACAAATTGGGTGAATTCAGCCTGATCGAGGATAGTGTTCCTATTAATCCGCAAATGAAATATGCCGGCATCATGGGGATCGCATAACGGCCATGCTGGTATGTCACCGGTAGCCGGAGCGCAAACATAATCAGATATCCAATTGCCCATATGCATATACCAAGTCTTTCCCAGGATTTTCGCAGGACCGCCTGGTAGAGAAAATTTATAAACCCAGGCAATAATACGACCCCAACTCCTACCAGGGGTAACCCAAATTGCTCGAAAAGCCTCCGCCAGAGTGGGTCTAATAATTCAATCGAGTATTCAGCTTGCTTGGCATAAAAGGTATTCGGCCAATACGAACCGGATAACGCCGAGTTGGCGAGGAGATACGGCCCAAATAGCAGTCCAAAACCAGCCAGGAATTCAAGCCCTCGATAAAGTTTTCTCCGCCAGCCTGTCTTCTCCAAAATAAGAACCATGACAACTGGTCCGATCAGCGTGAGTCCATCAGGTCGTGCATATATACTCAATCCAGTTATTCCGCCCAGAAAAAACCAGCGCCTGGTTTTAGCGAGCATCAGGGTAAAAACAACCAACACCATAGAGGTAAATAATGTGGTTTCCATGCCCGAGGTTGCTGCCCAAACCAGGTGCCATTCAAATACCAACAATATGCCGGCAATCCCTCCCCATTTTTCATTGTTTGGTTCCATCTTTCGCACAAGATTGATACCAAGCATGACGACAGCAGATAAAAACACCCAGCCAAGAAAATAGGTCCATAGATATGGTCCTAAGCGCAGGTAATGCCCAATGGCAAGCAAGCCCGACCACAACGGCGCCGTGGATCCGGCCGATGGCTCTCCCGCCAAATATGCCCACTCTCCAAGCAAGCCAAGATTTCGAGCATAAGTCTGGTGTATCCAGGCGTCATCCAACGGAAATCCCATTCCATAGAGGAACTGGCTGGCTGCAAGATAGGCGACAAGCGAGATTGCTGCTAAGATGGGGTAATTTATCCGCCTGGCTATGCGCAAAATAGCGTTTTTCATTACTTTGTGGGTATCCGAAAAATGTGTGCCTCTCGAATCGTACTTACGTATTGTAGTCGCTCATCGCCTTCAATCCGGTTGTAAACACCCTCCATCTCCTTGGGATGATTTGGCTCTAAGATCAAATACCTGCTTCCATACCGTTCGGCAACAGCCAGGGTGTTCATAATACCCCCATTCGGTATCGAAATTGCAGGCCGCCCGGTTGCAACAAAGTAACCCGGCGGATTATTCACCATCACGACCTCGTTCTCTGGGGTGCCAATCCTGGCAAGCTCAACCTCAATTTCGGAGTAAATTTTCGCGCTCTGGTCCCAGACATCGGCAGTCGCGCTAAACCCAGTTACGCGACGCCCAACGGTTATAAACGTCAATATCACAAGGAGCACAACGCACCCCGCCCGAAAAAATGTCCATGCTTGCTTCCAGTTCCATCTCCTGATCCGCACTCCAAACCTGACAAATTCAGCGAGACCCGCGGGCGCAGCCGCCCAAAATAGGGGCTGAATGGCTGCGCCTGAGTGAAAAAACCCGCCTCTCCACCCTACCTCTGGGAATAATCCTGTCATGGTGAATAGAGTAACAAGCCAGTACAACCCTCCAATGATTACCGCTCTATGCTGCTTTGCCTTCCATAAACCTGTGATGATCAGGGGGGTCAAGAAAATAGCCCCCTGGACGGCGAAGGCTGTTTGCAGGTTGATCGACAGCGCATGCCAGCGAGAGCTCAGTATTGCCTGTACGCCGGCAGACCACCAACGAGCGAATGTAATCTGGTCTCCCGGATAGGCGTACAAATCATCATAGTTGACAAGCCACAAAGTGCGCATTCCCCCGGGTGAGAGTAAACTGCCAAATGCAAATAAGTTCCGCAGCATCCACGGACCCATAATTAACATATACCCGCCAACCAAGGCGCCAGCCGCTACAATCAGCTGGGCAGGCCGTCTTCCACACAAATTAAAAGACAATTTTCCATTAAATCTGCCTATAACCAAGTAGAAGAATCCCAATAATAACCAGACGACCCCATCAGCCCTCGCAAGATGCATTAATCCGGATACCAATCCAAGGAGTGATAATTTCAAGGGCTCACTCAACCCTCGATCCCCGGCGATCAATAGCCACAGGCAACCCAAAACCATGTAGATTCCAAACGTATCGGTTGTCCCCAGGTAGGCAAGATAAAAACCGGGTAGCGCCGCGAATATGCCTGCCAACAAAGCATATTCCCGCACCCGGTAGATAGAATAAGATAAACGGGCAGTTAATGGAGCGATTGTAGAAGCTGCTAGGATAAAAAATATTCGCCCGGACGAAAAATTAGCTGCCCCAGTGATAACCATTCCCAGGGCCGAGAGCAGCGAGGCTAACGGCATCCAATAGGTGTGGGATGGATGGGGTATGCCTCTCGGGTCGTCTAAATAATTCCAAAGGATATAATCATTAAAACCTGACCCTTTGGCCAGGTTGATACCGCCGGCCAGATAGTAATCGGCGTCCATATATCCCGGGCTGGTTTGGAAAGAAGAAACGACCAGGACAATCGTCAACCCAAAGGAGCCAAGCAAGAAATATTCACGCCGACTCATTGCTCAAGTGTGTACAAAAAATACGCATTGCCAAAATTTTCCAACTCCGGCAATCGTACGAGCATAGCATCAAGATTCTGCCAATCAGCGGCAGTGTAGCGATCATCGGTTTGGCGGATAAAATCTGATCCAAAGCGATTCAGCAGTACATGAGTGTAACCTTCCTCCCTCCAATTATTCAGAATATCTTCGCTGTCCCTGAATAAGTGTCGCGCGTGCAACCAGCGATCCAGGACCTCATCTGGCCAGCACTTTGGCAGGCAATACAGGCTGCGCGGCTCCCAAAGCATGAGAACTTTGCTCCCGTCTGGTAAATCCGTTACCGCCCGCACGGCTGGGGCGTACCAGCCCAGGTTGTGATCCAGGTATTCCTCCTGAGTGCGCGAACCAATGAGAGTTGGCAGTGCTTCTTGTCTGATCGTCCCCAGACCAGCCTGCAGTACGCTAAAGCTGAGGGCCAGCACAATTAGAGTGTTGGCAACTCGGCCAAATCGTATTCCAAACCGGCGAATATCGCCCATAGACAAATATCCGCCTGCGGCTAAAACCCCTAAAGCCGGGAAGAGGGAAAAATACAATCTGGCCTGGATTAAATACCCTGAGAAGCGACTCGCCACAGCCCAGATGAACAATCCCAAAATGCTGATGATGAAAGATGTCTTCAATGTATGCTGTTGGTTTGAAGATCGATTTTTCCACCTCAGCAATACGAGCGGACCCAAACCCAAGAGCAAAGGACCAATCGAAGCGCTATATCCAGGCGTCCCCTCTATCCCATTGATGGTCGCCCGGATTGGCAGCAGCCCCGCTTCGAAAATATCGCCCCATGGCGGCAGGTTGTAATGAGTCAACCGAAATGCGTCCATCTCACCCGCGGGAACTAGGAATGGATAAAAGGGATTTCCCGTAGCAACCAGGTTTTTTACCCACCAGGGAATATTTGTGAAAATAGCGGGTATTAAATAAGCCGCGGATTCTTTAATTAAAATTCTTAGATTGAGACGCGTCTGCCAAAAAATTAACCCACATCCAGCTAGCAGGATGATCCCGGCGGTATATTTAGTCCCTAGAGCCAGTCCAGAGAACAATCCCGCGATAATCAGCCATTTGCGCTCACCTTTCAGGCGCCACTGATCCATTCCAACAAGCACGCAAAAACCAAAGAGCAGCGCGAACCAATCGACATACCCTGATGGCATCATACCAACCAGCGTGCTGCCAGCTAGTAAGGAGGCAATTGCGACCCAGCCCGCCTGGACTGTCAATCTATCAGTCAGGTAACTTAGGATGCCCAGCAACGCCAACGCTGCAACCCCCCAACTCACTATCGTTGCAGTTTCTGTACCTGCCATAGCCAACGCAAGGGTAAAAAGCATCTCCCCAAACTGGGGCATCCCCCAATAGATATTTTGGGGTATGTAAATGATTCGACCAGCATTTAAATACAACTCAGGCAACGCAAGATGATAAACTAGGGCGTCGAATCGAATGGGTGGCGCCAATGCAATTAACAAGGTTGATGCCAGGATTATGCAAACTTCGACGGCGATCATTTTTCCCGTTTTGCTGCTCTCTATCCACAAATCGAACAACCCTGTGATGGATCGCAACCAACTTATAATCCTCTTGCGAATAAATATACTTGCCACGACGATCAACAACCAGGCAAGTAGGAAGGATATTCCCAGTATCGATCCAACCAGTAATACGGCCAAACTGATTGCGCCTAATCCAATAGCTGCCTGGAGGACCATGTTAGTCAAAGGTCGTAGCGAAAGCCCAGGCAATAATACAGCGCCTAAGCCTCCGCTTACCATGATAATCCACAGACTGATGCAAATCTGTCCAGTCATAACCAACAATCGACCCGCAAATGTTGGTTCAAACGGCTTGTGATTGACATAATACAGGCTAATGATTGAAGTCAGCCAGATCAAAGCGATCAAACCAGTCCATTTGTAACCTTTATTTGAAAGAGGCGAGTTCACTCTATCCGCTCCATTACTCTCGCAGCGAGCGTAATTCATCGATGAGGAGACGCGGCGGCCGAATCGCCCACCACCGCACCCAATAAAGAGCTATGATCAGATAAACCGGCAATGGGAAAAACAAAATTGAATTTTGGATTGGTTGGTCACGATATTGCAAGGTGAGCAAAAAAATTAACCACAAACCAACAAAAAGACCCAGTAGATTCAGCACGACCAGCCAACCACCATGCCTGCGCCATCGTTTATCTATTACAGATAAAACCAGGATCAAAGCTGGAAACATTGCAATGTAATTCTCTGTTGCCGTTCTGATACCGATCAAATTCGTAACTACCAGGGTGAGACAGGCTGTCCAAAAAAACCCATAATAATCCTGATTAATCACAGACCACCATTCCAAGATAAGCACAAGAATAAGGGAAATGGTGACTAACCAGCCCAACCTTTTTCCAATCCCGGGCATCCATTCAGCAAAAATTTCACCCGGGGTTCCCGGCAATGTGTAGCCCGGATAAGCTAATATTTGGTGTAGATTTTGAATTACCCATTCGGGAATTAAAGCGCTAAAGGCCGCCAACAATAGTCCTAGACTGCTAAAAAAACTAATCATAAACAACCACCGGCGCTTCGATATAGACCAGACAATCGCCAGTGGTATGATCAGCGCAACCATCTGCGGTTTTATCGTGCTTAACGCTAACCAAATTCCACCTGCCACATCCTTTTCATTGCGGATCGATATTAACGCCAGGATAATGAACAGGGCCACAAATATCGAGGCATTCCCATTTATAGTGGGTCTAAGACCGTGATACCAAAATATGGAAAAAATAAAAATTACAATTAATAACCATTTGGAAGGTCTCCATTTTGTCGCTGACAGGCTAAGCCATGCGATAAGGACGAGAGCGGTTTGCAAAGCGGTCATCCAAAGACCGCGAGCGAGCGCGTAATTTCCAATTAAAGAGAAAGGAGCGAACAATAATATGGAATAGAAAGGGTAGGCAAAAAGCATTTTATCTCTACCCTCATCAGCCAACTCTCCATAAGCGATATTTTGGATCATCTCTGAAGTCTGTTCGCTGTAAGGGCTCCACCCGTTTAAGAGAAAATATCTCGCTCCGACCCAGCGAGAAAGGAAATCATTCCCGCCCGGATTCTGAAGGGCAAAGCGATAATTAGACCAGGAAATTCCGATCAGGGTGACCACGAATAATACAGTCACTATATAAACAAGGATCGGAGAACGCTTATCCCTCAACCTTCACTCCCTGGAGCTATTTGTACCTATCCATATTGTGTTTCTACTTAACCCTTTCCCTTTCGAACTATGCGCCATACCTGACCATAATATTGTCATCAATACAAACAACAGAGCCCGCACAGGTATCGTAAGCCACAACCCCAGCGTGTATCCGCGCGAAAGCAGTACAGGCCATTCCAGCAGGTTGATAATAACCAGGGAAAGCGCCATCAATATAGCCTCCCTATCGGGCAGGGTCATCAACACAATTGGGATGAGATATAGCACCCACTGCGGACTCCAACCTGGGGACCAGAGCAAGAAAAGCCCCCAGGTAATGCCCATAAAGGCGATAGCCTGGCGGACATCCTCCAGCCTCGCCCGCCAGAAAGCCCACAGACCAATCAGCAAAAACGGGACCAAAACCAAACCGGTTGGTATCCTTGGGGGATTTCCTCTCGGGGTAGTTGCAGTTCGAGGATCAAAACGCTCGCTCTCCGGTCCAAAATTTCCGGTTTGAAAATTCCCATCGATCAGCGCCCATACCGTTTCCCAGGAACCTTTGCTGCTTTGCGACCTGATCGACGCCGCAGTCATTTCTGGGGCAAAAAGATAAAGACCACCATACGTCCCGAATATCAAACCCAGGCTAATCCCGCTGACTACCAGGGCGCGCTTCAGCGTTTGTGCGCGCCAGACCATGGGCAGCAGCAAAGCCGGAAACAGCTTTATCAGGGCGCCTATCCCGATCGCAAACCCTGCTCTGCCGCTCTTGCCTTCAAGCGTCCAATATAATCCCAGCATCATTGCCAGCTCGGCCAGCGGATCGAAGTACCACCATCCGTAGGAAAGCCCTAAGAGAACGCTGAAGTATATCCAGATCCGCGTTTGGGCTTGATTTTGAGCATATATTTTTTCAACTAGGCGGATAAATATCCCCAGGCTTATCGCCTGGGCTATTGAAAGCGATATCGCCAGCATATAGTCATAAATGTGCTCTCGACCGCCTGCAAACTGGTATAGTAATGAGGAAAAAAAGGGAAAAATCGGCGGAAATTCCACCCAGTAATTCACGTAGGGTATGCCCATACCAGCCAGGCGGAAGAAGTGGACAAAATCACCATAACCACGCAACCCCTCCAGGGGTAGGGCTATGATGAGCATCAAACGGCTGATGATAAGCAAAACGGGAAGAGACCGATACACGTTTCTTGCTGGGGTGTACATGTGCTTGAATTACCTTCTGAGGAATTTTACACCACACCCCTTTGGTGAACGATTCGATTCCTTATCAATGTTGATAGCGAATTGATTCCCCCATATATTCTCCATCATAATATCATTTCATCCTGGACGAACTCTTTGCGCCTCCATCACGTTAGGTAAGTTTTCCAGTCGATCCAGCACTCTGCTGAGCTCGGCGATATCCTTGACTTCCAGTGTAAGATCGAAAATTGCCAGGTTCTTCGAGACATCTACGTTGACCCCGGTCATATTTATCCCTTCATCCGCGATCAGGGTGGCCACATCTTTCATCAAGCCATTGCGGTCATATGCCTTTACTCGGATCGGGACAGGATAAGTGCGCTTGACTTCTCCCCAGGTGACGCGCACCAATCGTTCTCGATCTTTAATCCTAAGTATGTTCGGGCAATCGCGGCGATGGATGGTTGCGCCGCGCCCTCGGGTAATATAACCAACAATATCATCACCCGGAGCAGGGTTACAGCAGCGCGCCATAGACGTCAATAAGCCTTTCAACCCCAATACGCTCACAGTGTCGTCTTGGGGTCGAACCACCTCGGCGGGAGCCCGAGGCGTTATTACGAACTCGTCTTCTCCTTCTTTGCCCCCCATGGTCAGATGGTTTATCAGCCGACCTAATGCCAGATCGCCGTTGCCAAGCGCTTCGTAAAGATTGTCTAAGCCTCGATAGTCAAATTCACGCGCCAGCCGCTCTAGATTCACATCTACCAATCCCAACCGGCGCAGTTCTTTGTCCAGGATCTCCTTTCCCTGGCTGATGTTTTGCTCTCGGGCTTGCCGTTTGAACCACTGGCGAATCTTTCCGCGGGCGCGCTGGGTCTTGACCAAACCTAGATTTGGATTCAACCAATCCCGGCTGGGACCGCCCCGCTTGGCTGCCAGTATTTCCACTTTATCGCCGGTTTTGAGGACATAATCCAAAGACACGAGCTTACCGTTGATCTTTGCCCCGCGACAGCGATGCCCTACATCTGTATGGACGTGGTAGGCAAAATCGATCGGGGTAGAACCGGCGGGCAGGTCGATCACGTCTCCCTTGGGTGTGAAAACATAAACCCGATCCTGGAATACGTCGGTTTTCATGCTGTCCACAAATTCGCGGGCGTCATCTACATCCTGCCGCCATTCCATTAAGGATCGCAGCCAGATCAACCGACGCTCGTAATCCTCGTCTCGCTTCGAGCCCTCCTTGTACCTCCAATGCGCTGCGATTCCATACTCGGCGTTTTGGTTCATTTCCGGCGTGCGGATCTGTACCTCTAAGGATTTTCTATCCTCAAACATTACCGTGGTGTGCAGAGAGCGGTAAAAATTATCCTTTGGCACGGCTATGTAATCGTCAAACTCGCCAGGTATCGGGCGCCAATGAGTGTGGATCACTCCGAGCGCCGAGTAGCAAGCCGGTATATCGTCGACGATTATCCGGACTCCGCGCACATCGTAAACCATTTCGAAGGGCACACCCTTGCGGACCATCTTTTTATAGATCGAAAAAATATGTTTGGGTCGTGCGATGACCTCCGCTTTTATACTCGCCTGGGATAATATTTTTTGTAATTTGGCTTTTATTTCCTGCAACTCACGCTCGCGTTGGGATCGCCGGGTTTCCAGGTTTTCGGAGATATCCCGATAGACCTCCGGGTTTACGTATCGAAAGGCAAGATCCTCCAATTCCCACTTCATTTGCCAGATGCCCAGTCGATTTGCAAGAGGGGCAAATATATCCAGCGTTTCCTGGGCGATCCTGCGGCGTTTATTTTCGGGCATATACCCCAGGGTGCGCATATTGTGCAATCGATCTGCCAATTTGATCAGAACGACGTTTACATCTTCACCCATCGCCAGAAAAGTTTTTCTGAGCGTCTCCGATACCAAGTCGCGTTTTCGGCTGCGTGCCATTTGCGCCGCTTCTTCTTCAGGACCGGGTAGCCCGCGGCGTTCAGCGATCAGGCGCTCAATCTCCTCCTTGGCTTCGGAATCCGCCTGTTGGTCGCCGCGAGACACTCTCGGCAGTTGGGTCAATTTTGTCACACCATCTACCAACTTCGCAATTTCCTCTCCAAAATCAGCTTGAACATCTTTCAGGCTTATTGCTGTATCCTCGACCGTATCATGCAGCAAACCAGCGGCAACTACTACCGGCGGAACGCGCAGCTCCGCCAGGATCACCGCCACGGCCAGGCAATGAGTGATATATGGTTCGCCAGAGGCTCGCTTTTGTCCCTGGTGAGCCTTATGCGCGACCCCATAGGCGCGTTGGATCAGCTCGCGATCGGTAAGAGAATAATTGCTGGGAAGAGCCTGGAATAGCGTTTGAAGGTCCATACGCGCGACTAGAATCTAAATCAATCTTCTTTCACTCTGGTGATCAATCCGTCCCGAAGTTTGACAAGCAGTTGGTAAAGGCTTTGTTTTTGTGACCCATCCAGGCACGCCCAGGGGGTATAAAAATACCCGTCAGTGTCTGCCTCTATTTTATTTCGAAAAACCCTGCCAATGCCGGTTACCCAGGCCGAATCATCCGTCCCCGCCAGGTATCCGAGTTTGAATAAGTCAGCCAATGAATCCTGGTATACCCTTATCGGATGCCCGCGTGAGACGAGACGCTGATAGAGCTTACTTAAAGAGGAAACTTCCCCACGCCAGAACAATGTGAGCGTTTCCAGAGAGGTCGCGCTAAGTCCACAATTCTGCCAGGCTGCCAGGTGAGAATCATCTCTAAAGGCTGCCAGACAGGAGAACGCCTGTTCAATATACGGCAGCGGGGGATCAATTTCAGGCATTAATTTGTAACTCAGCCTGATTGACCATTGACTGGGGGGCGGCTCTGTAGCCAGGCTGTTTTCCACCAATTTGCTGGTCAGATGAGCGATTTCTTTGGATTCGAGGGGATCTAGTGGATCAGCCCGATTCATCGCATCCCGTGCTAATTGAATTAATTCGATTGTCGTATTCCTTCCCTTTTCGGTTAGACGGAATTTTGAGGTATCAATGGTACTCAAATATCCGAGTTGAGCTGCCTCATTGAGCCGCGCTAGATAAATATCTGATGAAGAATAAGGACCCCTGACCATCAGGTGACCCGGAGTTGTATCCTCGGGCTCAAACGTATGGACAGCGAGCAGCATCACCCACAACCTGGGCGCAAAATCGCGCTCTATACAGGCGCGTTCAACTTCAGGCTCAAAACATGCCGTCAGGGCTGACCACGCTTCATTCATCACTCGCCACAATTCCTGGTTTTCCATGATGTCTCCAATAAAAGCACATCGAATTACGCAGAATATATCGACGCGCATTATCCTGAATTATACCGATTCTAATAAACAAAACGAGGGAATAATTAGATCTACAGACAATAGAATACGTAGTTACCATTGACAGGATTTTTCAGCTCTGTCACCCCTCTTCGATCGCCCTCAACTCGCTTGGGACATTATCATCAATTTTTGAACGTCTTCTCGTTTGGGCAATGCGGGTATGGCGCCCCTGCGCATTGTTGTCAACGCCCCAACGGCGTTAGCAAATTTGCAGATATATCGAAGTCTGGACTCATCCCACCATGTATTGGCATACTCCAATACACAGGACAATAAGCCTGCCACAAATCCAACCCCAGCCCCCGTCGTATCTACAACCTGAACATCGAATCCCTCTACCTCCCCCGAGTGCTCTGGGGTTATATATATGCAGCCATGCTCGCCCAAGGTGACGATCAGCAATTGATTGTTCTCGCGCCACAATTTACGCGCCCCAGGGAGAACGTCGGGTTCGCCACTCAGGAATTGAACTTCCTCCTGGCTGACCTTGATCAAATGGGCTCGATCCCAAACTGATAGGATGCCTCTGCGCGCCTGTTCCTCCCCTTCCCACAAATTTAGCCGCAAATTAGGGTCGTACGAGATGATGAGACCTGCTTTTTCAGCCGCTTCGATTGCGTAAAGCGTTGCGCTACGTGCGGGTTCGCTGATGAGACTGATTGATCCGTGGTGAAAAATTTTAGCGGATTGGATATATCCGAGGTCAATATCTTGTGGAGAATGCAACATGTCTGCGCTCGGATTCCGGTAGAACTCAAAGTCACGCTCTCCACCAGCTCTAAGAGACACGAATGCCAGCATGGTTCGTGCTTTGCTAGAGTAGTGCAAGCAAGACGTATCCACACCCTCCTCCCTGAGTAATCTGGCCAGGTAATGACCAAAGACATCGTCACCGACCATACCCATAAACCCGCTTTTTACCTCCAGGCGCGCTAAACCGACCGCAACGTTAGCTGGGGCGCCTCCCGGCGCTTTATCAAACACAGGAGCGTCGGTCAGCGAAACTCCACTCCGGTAGACACGAAATCAATCAGCGATTCGCCAAGGGTGATAACTTCAGGCATGGCAATCTTATTCTGAACATCACTGATTTTTGTCGAAAGAAAATCCCTACGAAAATTTTCCAAGCAAACTAACTTGCCTCAGCCATGAACCAGCGATATTCATATGGTTCTAGATTTAATGGGAGTACCTGCTCATGATCAATAGTGTATACCCGCTCAGTTAATTGATCCTTCCAGGCAATATTGTCATTACTATCTAAATCAATCGTGGCAGTCTGCTTTTTAGCGCTTAGATTATTTACGACCATCAAGCGTGCGTCTCCCATAATCCGCCAATATGCAGCAATCGCCTCAACACCCGTATCTATCCACACCATCTTGCCCCCCTTCAGAGCCGGCAACTGGCGGCGAATTCGGATCATATGGCGAATTTTATTCAGCAGCGATCTTGGATCTTGCTTTTGACTCTCAACATTGACCTGATCGGGTCCGTATTCACTCCCCTCGATGACCGGGTCATAGAGTTTCTCGGGAATAGCCTTGGAGAACCCTGAATTAAGCGTTTTATCCCACTGCATGGGCGTTCTGACGCCATTGCGGTCCGGCAGCTCAATATTATCACCCATACCGATCTCGTCGCCATAATACAGGATGGGAGAGCCTGACAGGGTAAATAGCATCGAATTAGCCAGCTCAATTTTGCGCCGATCGTTATCCAGCAGGGGTGCCAAGCGGCGGCGAATGCCCAGGTTCAGGCGCATGCGTTTATCCGGGGCGTATTCATTCCACATCCATTCGCGTTCTTCTTCGGTAACCATCTCCAGGGTAAGCTCATCATGATTGCGCAAGAAGATGCACCACTGGCAGGGCTCAGGGATAGGCGGCGTTTTTTCCAGAATCCATTTTATGGGTGATCTATCCCCCTTTCGCAAGGCCATAAATATGCGCGGCATCACCGGAAAATGAAAACCCATATGAAACTCATCCCCATCCCCAAAATACTCGCGCACATCCTCCGGCCATTGGTTCGCTTCTGCGAGAAGTATGCGGCCTGGATAGTTTTCATCTATATACTTGCGGACCTCTTTCAGATATTCATGTGTCTCCGGTAAGTTCTCACAATTGGTGCCTTCTCGCTCAAAAAGGTAAGGTACTGCATCCGCCCGAAAACCGTCGACGCCCAGATCCAGCCAAAATTTAACGATTTCAAGCATTTCAGCGCGCACGGCTGGATTTTCATAGTTCAAGTCCGGCTGTGAGGAGTAAAACCGGTGCCAGTAGAACTGGGATGCGACCTCGTCCCAGGCCCAGTTCGAAGTTTCCGTATCCAGGAATATGATCCGCGCTTCCCGGTATTTTCGATCTGTGTCCCTCCACACATAGTAGTCTCGATAGGGAGAATCTTTACTCCCTCGCGCTTGGTGAAACCAGGGATGCTGGTCTGAGGTGTGGTTCATGACCAGGTCAATGATCAGGCGCATACCGCGGGTGTGGACTGCCGCTACCAGTTCTTTAAAATCTTCCAGGGTGCCATAAGCCGGTAATATGTTGTAATAATCAGCTACGTCATAACCATCGTCTTTTAATGGGGAGGGATAGAAAGGTAGAAGCCAGATACAATCCACCCCTAAATATTGAAAATAATCCAGCCTCTGGATCAATCCAGGGAGATCGCCATGTCCGTCTCCATTAGAATCATAAAAGGCGCGCAAATACAGCTCGTAAAATACGGCATCCTGGTACCAGTGCCCTGAGTTTTTCATAATTGAACAGCTTGCGCCTCATCCTTTAACAGAGCCGGCAGTAAGCCCGCGCACAAAGAAGCGTTGCAGCCCGAAAAACACGAGCATCGGTACAATGAAAGACAGGAATGCTGCTCCGGTCAAGATGTGCCAGTTTCCGCCGCGAGGGTCAATCAAGTTGGTTATCTGCACCGTAAGCACTGGATTTGTGGTTAAAAATATTTTCGCCACCAAAAAGTCATTCCATATCCACAAGAACTGGAAGATTCCTAAAGAAGCGATCGCGGGGACAGAGAGAGGCAAAGCCAGCTTCCAAAAGGCAGTCCAGTGATTTGCGCCATCGATATAAATTGACTCAAAAACCTCCCGCGGTAAGCTCCCCAAAAAATTGCGCATCAGGTAGATTGCATAGGGCAAACCAAAGCCGGTGTGAAATAACCAGATCCCAAGAAACTTGCTTTGCAGCCCAATATCAATGTACAATTTGGCAATCGGTACCAGGGCCATCTGCAACGGGATCACTTGTAAACCGACCAGGAGAGCAAATATCCACATCCGCCCGCGAAACTCCATCCACGCAAATGCATAGGCCGCGAAGGCCGCGAACAAAATGGGCAACAATGCAGAAGGTATTGACACATATAATGTGTTTAAGAACGCCTGGCCCATTCCTTCAGGGTTCAAAAGGTCGCTTGAATTACAATCGAACTTGGCCAGCGTGCTTGCCACGCCCTGTTCGCAATCGGTGAGATAATCTTGTGTCCCCCTATATCCGACCAGCGCATCAGCGTAATTACGGAGCGTCAGGCCTGCAGATCCCGCACCTTCGCCGCCCGCCAGCGTGCCCATATAGGTCAGGATAGGAGCCAGCAAGTCCAGGGCTTCATTTGGGTTTTCAGGTAACGGCGGGTCTTGAAGGTGCGGGCTGCCATTGATTTCAGCCCGCAGCATGGCGAGCAAACGGTTCGAGCGTGGATACTTCGCCACTAGCGCCGGATCGGCTAAATCCGCCTCGGCAATTAAATCCCCATTCGGACCATGGCATGCACCACAGTATTGATTGTACGTATCTTGACCTGCAGTTGACCGAGGCGCTAACACAGTCCACCAACCCGATGATCGCACCGCTTCCCTGCTTCGAAAGGAAGTGATGAATATACCTAAAGTCGGTACGATCCAAAGCAAGGCAAGAACGAGGACCGTAAGGTTTAAGGGAAGCTTACGAAAGAAATTATTCAAACCAGAAAAGGGTTTCATCGCATGGCCTCCTCTTGGCGGAACCGGTAGACATTATAGATCATCAGAGGTATGGTCAAGATCAGCAGAAAGACCGCGATAGCCATTGAGCGACCTGTATCAGTGACGATCAGCTTGAACATCCGGTTGGCAATAACTTCGGTGCCAAAATTCCCACCCGTCATCACGAATACGATGTCAAAAATCTTTAAGATGATAATAACCATCGTCGTCGTGACCACCGTGATAGTGGGCAGGATCATCGGGATCATCACGCGCCAAAATAGCTGCCATTCTGTCGCCCCATCCACACGCGCAGCTTCCAGCACCTCGGTGGGCAAACCCTTCAATGCCGCGGAGAGGATCGTCATGCAAAACCCCGCCCATAGCCAGATGCCGACTACCATCAAGGCGAAACTGTTAATCCCGGATGTGCTTAGCCATGGGACCGGTTGCGCTCCAAGCGTCACCAGGATCCCATTCAGCAAACCGACCTGATTCGCCTGGCCGGTTTCGATCGCATACATGAATCGCCAGATCACACCTGCTCCAATGAATGAGATCGCCATCGGCATAAAGATGACCGCCTTTACCAGGCTCTCATACCGCACCCTGTCCGCCAGTACCGCCACCAACAATCCCGCAGCAACTGTCAGAGGTACCATCACCAGCAGCCACAAGGCATTATTCCGCAGCGCCGTGACCATTTCCGGGTTTGTCAGTGTATAGCGGTAATTTTCGAAGGTACCCCAACATGGTCCATCCGGTACACACGCTGTCGAGGCGGGTTGTTCACCCGTCCGATCTCGAAAGCTAAGCATAGTCGTATTGACAACCGGATAGATGATGAAAATAGCAATAACCAGTAGTGCTGGAAGAATATATAACCAGGGCACAACTTTCCCTTGTTGCATGATTTTGGCTGTTGACATGCTGACTCTCCACTGGTATATGGTCTATATCCAGCGGTGCTGGAGTCTGTAGACTCCAGCACCGCGAGGACGAACAGCACGAAAGTTATTGGCTCAACCCCTCTGCTT
>Ga0209431_10001425_pt1 | contig 19796 bp, 18 predicted proteins | sample RifCSP13_3_FD_184021 | JGI IMG/M metagenome (GOLD analysis project Ga0209431, IMG submission 184021) | Soil microbial communities from Rifle, Colorado - Rifle CSP2_sed 13_3 (SPAdes) (version 2) | ecosystem: Environmental > Terrestrial > Deep subsurface > Rock core/Sediment | place: Rifle...
AGAATAATGTGAAGAAAGGAGAAAAAGTGTAACCTATGTACTCGGATTAAAGTGTAACCTATGTCCCCGTTCGCAAAGGTGGGGGATAGCCGAGGTTTTCTAACCTCGGAATGAGATGGTATGGATACCCCCCGATTTAATCTGGGGTTAAGCGTATGCCCAAATGAATTTATTGGGTAACACTCTGGCATGACAAAGAGTAAGGACTAGCGGGGTTAGAAAACCCCGCATATGCTGAACCCCAGGATTTGCTTAAGATGTTCGATAGCATTTTCTGGCCGGATTACAAAACCCTGATACCTGCGATTCCTATGACTGCTCCTACGATAAGTCCATATATTATATGTCCAAATAGGTGGGCTGCTGCTACTTCAGAACCGGCTTTCTGAAATTGTTCTATGGGATGGTGTTCCACCATGAGAACAGCTAGTAAAAAGCTCACGACAAGGCCATGGAATACACCTGTCATTGCTCCCACACCTATGTAAGCGCCGACAGAGCCAAGGGAGAAGAGACTAAGAATAACAACATACAAAAAAGCATAAATAATGCCCGCTGCAAAATGCATTATGAAACCCGGCAGTAACGCATTACTATATGATCGTGTATAGATGCTGCCAATTGCCCATATAATATCAGCGTTTGCAAGCCCAGAGCGGGTTATGAGCCACATGACAAGGCTCATTCCGCTTGTACCCAATATTCCTGAAAGAATTATTATAAGAATTGATTTCATCAATCATCATCCTTTTCCTTTGAGGGTTACTCTTATTTATATGCAATTTTAAATTTTAAAGCAATAGGATTTTTTTAGCTGGATAATTCCCTCTAGCTTGTTACAAGCTCTCCGCAGTCATTTGCGAGCGATTGAGCCGAAGCCGAAGTGATCACGTTACCTTTTTCTGTCATTGCGAACACATTCGCGGAGCCTGCAGCGGATAGGCGGGACATTCTTGTCCCGTAACAGGATGCGGGGTTGGAAAACCCCGCCTATCGATATACTCCGTAAAGCAATCTGATACAAGGTGTCATTCCGAACCATGTCCTGAGCAAAGACGAAGGAGCAGTGAGGAATCTCAAAGGGATTGCTTCGGGTTTTAAACCCTCGCGATGACAGCATAGGGCAAGGGATTGCTTGTCGTAATTTCACTTCTTTAGCCTTCTTCTTAGCCTCCTAATTCCAATCCCAACTATAGGGAGCATTGGCACGAGAATGCCGGCTATTGCAGAACCTATGTCGGTTACTGGTCCACTAAGAGCGCATCCTCCCCTATTTTTACAAATACTAACAGGAACACAATCCTGGTCTTCACAGTCTCGATCTCCGTCTCCGTCGTTATCAAAAAAATCGTCACATGTTGCCTCATTCAACTCGCATTTACCCGCTCCTATCTGCCGTGTTGAGGCAAGCTCCCCTCCTGCAGCTTGTTGACAATCATCATCAGCACAATCTATATCCCCATCTCCGTCGTTGTCCTTGCCATCAATACAAGAGCTCTCTTCTGGAATAGGGGTGGGTGTTGGTGTTGGGGTAGGCGTCGGTGTTGGCGTTGGGGTAGGCGTCGGTGTTGGAGTAGGCGTCGGTGTTGGCGTTGGGGTAGGCGTCGGTGTTGGAGTAGGCGTCGGTGTTGGTGTTGGCGAAGGGATAAACTCATCTGCACCGATGTCGTTAGGATCACCGGTGCTGTTTGCCCTGGGGTCATTCTCAAAATCATCGTCAGGTATAGAAGCCTCGCCTGGATCTGCAGCATTAGCCCCAGCATCTATAGCAGGAGAAGATGAATCAAGATGGTAGTCGTTGCTAGGAGGATCCACAAAATCCGGATCGGCAGATAATATTGTTCCTATTAAATTAAGAAAGCCTGCCCCCATGCCTATATCTGCCGGGTCAAGGTCACCCGTCCCCTGTTGGACTACCGAGGCACGAAGTGCGATAGTTGGACTAGGTGCACCTGGATCAATAATGTCAATCTGCTTTCCTGCGGTGGCTGTGCAGGTGTTAAAATATATTATATCGTTTGGTAGGGTCATATTAATTGTGCCTCCAGCGCTAGAATCAACTAATATTCCCCCTCCTGTAGCTGAGGTCCCGTTTGCATCATTATCTGCTATTGTGTTATTTACAAATTTTAGGTTAGTAGTGCCCGAACCAGCACTTGCAGCAACTCCGCCGCCGCCATCAGGACTAGCACCCTGAGCTTGGTTTTTAAAAATCATGTTGTTTGACACCTGAGTTGCGTTTATTGTGCCAGAGCTAAAGAAATTTATTCCACCTCCTGAGAGGGCTGCTATATTGTTATTGATTATATTCTTTTCAAGTATCGCAGTAGTGGTAAAGCCAGTATCGCTCTCAATAGAAACTCCCCCACCAGTAGTATTAGCACTATTACCTGAGATAATATCCTCAGAAATTGTTACATTCAGGTTACTCAAATCAGCAAAGGCTTGAATCCCACCCCCAGGACCAGCAGTTGCAGTGTTTGAGGAGATAATATTATTCTGATTTGTTATAGTCACTGTGCCCCCTCCGGCATAGAAAATGACTCCTCCACCAACCAAAGCAGTATTGGGAGAACCCATGAAACCAATCATGTTATTCGTTACTGTCGCAACTATAGAACTACTCACGGCTTCAATAGCGACCCCTCCTCCATTGATAGCGGAATTATTTATAAAGGTGTTACTATCAATTAATGCAGTTGCAGAACCCAGACCGGCTATAACAGCAAGCCCTCCACCATCAGCAGGGGCGGCATTAGTATTATAAGTATTATTTGTAGATGTAAAATTGAGGCTTCCTCCGGCTCCGGTAGCCCTTGCTCGTATTCCTCCTCCATCCTCCATTGACCCTGGAGTGCCATTTTGGATTGTAACTCCATCTATGGTTGTATTTAAAGTTTGGGTTCCAGCTTCAATGTCGAATACCCTATCCCCTCCAGGGGCACTTATGACTGTGTTCAATGGATTAACAATTCTAGAAGTGCATGTACTATTCCAACCCCCTCTTATAAGAACAGTTTTAGGAGAGACAGCAAAGGTAGTGAGGGCAACCGCCGCTCCAGACCCGGGTCCCGTATAAGGAATCATACTGGCAGCAATCCTTATCTCATCCGTTGCTGATGTGCTATCAATAACACCGTCAACAACAGTTGGCGGGACACTATCATCAATAGCATCTGCAATGGTAGGGCAGACAACGCCATTATCACCACCAGTACAGTCAGTAGCTCCGCCGCCACCGGTACAGGTCCCCCCTGTAGCAGCGGCGCATCCTACGCAAAACACGAGTGCATCTGCCCGAGAGCCAAGAAAGAGGAAGCAGAAAAAAGTAAATGTAATAAGTATCGGTGTTGATTTTTTGTGTTTATGAAATGATCCTCCATCCTTCATAATATCATCTCTCCTATTTTATTGATTATTCGTAATTTATAGCACCAATTAGATTTAATTACAAGTGTTTTTTGCCTTCTTAAATTTGTATCTGTAGTGCCCGTTCCCCGAACAGGCATTATTTTGGTGCGTTCGGGGAACGCACCCTACGTGTTTTTAAATATTTATATACCACGGTGTACCGCCCGTTCTTCTTCAAACGGGCAATTATATTTGCCCAGGATGTAGTGCCTGTTCCCCGAACAGGCATAAACATTTGGACTGCTTGTGAATCAGCCCCTACAATTTAATTGCGCAAAATGTATAGAATGTCGCTTTCCTCTTATAAGAATCCGTGACTGGTAAGTCGGGACTATCGAAGGTTAATTTCACGGGTGGGGGATAGCCGAGGTTTTCTAACCTCGGATGAGGAAGTATATCATGGATGTCCGATAACAACTTTCGGACATGACAAAGTGTAAAATATGCGTAACATGAGTTACTAACAGCATAAAACCTAAGTTCAATAATACGAAAAACAATAAGGGCTTGTCAAGGACTTACGTAAAAAACTTTAGTTTTTTTGTTGACTGCTTTGGGTACCGTATGAGGATATATATTGGAGAAAATAATTGACATAAAAACGTAATGAGTAAATAATTGTGCCATATAAAATGAAGAACCCCGCAGCAAGGGTATTGAAATATAAACAGACAGTCTCGGTGGTCATTGCAACACTAGAATGTCATTGCGAGGAGAATTATTTCGAGCGCAGTGTGCAAGAAATGGAAATAAAAGACATCGACCGAAGCAATCTAAATGCGAGATTGCCTCGCTAACGCTCGCAATGACAAAAAGAGAGTCGGATTGCTTCACGGAGTATATAGATAGGTGGGGTTTTCAAACCCCGCATCCTGTTGCGGGACAAGCCTGCCCTGAGTTTAACGAAGGAAATGTCCCGCCTATCCGCTGCAGGCTCCGCGAATGCGTTCGCAATGACACTAGAAACACTGTAGCAAGCTGCAGGGAATTATCGAGTTAAATGCGAGTTTTGATGGGAGGGATATGAAATAAATGAACTCCAAACAGTTAAAAAAGAAAAACGGTTATAGAAAATTTTCTTCTATATATGTTGATGGAGCTGAGCGGGCGCCGAGTCGTTCCATGCTACGAGCAGTTGGTTTTAAGGATGAAGACTTTCAAAAACCGGTTGTAGGTATCGCTTCTACCTGGAGCATGGTTACGCCTTGTAATATGCACATTGATAAGTTGGCTTTAGAGGCAGGGCGCGGTGTGGACAATTCAGGCGGTAAATCCATTATTTTTAATACCATAACGGTATCTGACGGCATTTCGATGGGAACACCTGGTATGCGATATTCTCTTGTTTCCCGCGAAGTAATTGCCGATTCCATAGAGACTGTTTCAGGAGCTGAGGGTTTTGACGGACTCGTGGCAATAGGGGGTTGTGACAAAAACATGCCCGGATGTTTGATCGCTATGTCTCGACTTAACCGCCCGTCAATTTTTGTTTACGGTGGAACAATAATGCCAGGCGCTTACTGTGGCAAACTGGTTGACATTGTATCTGTTTTTGAGGCTGTGGGCGCCCATGCTAATAGGACAATAAACGACAACGAGCTTAAAGATATTGAGTCCTGCGCCATTCCCGGACCTGGTTCCTGTGGCGGTATGTATACAGCAAATACAATGGCATCAGCTATTGAAGCGCTTGGCATGAGTCTTCCCAATAGTTCTGCTCAAGCGGCAATATCACTCGAAAAAAATAGAGACTGTTTTAATGCTGGCGCCGCTGTACTTAGCATGATTAAGAATAATATTCGTCCCCGTGATATCATGACTAAAAAGGCGTTCGAGAATGCTATTACGGTTGTCATAGCCTTAGGAGGTTCAACTAACGCCGTGTTACATCTAATTGCCATGGCTCATGCAACGGGGGTTAAGCTATCCATAGACGATTTCACAAGGATCGGAAGAAAGGTACCTGTTCTTGCTGACCTGAAACCAAGCGGTAAATACTTTATGTCAGAATTCTGCAAGATAGGTGGTTTAACACCGCTGATGAAGATGCTCCTCGAAGCGGGATTACTACACGGTGATTGCCTAACAGTTACCGGAAAGACCGTAGGAGAAAACTTAAAGGATGTAAAACCTTACCCGAATGGACAGGAAATCGTTGCTTCTTTTAATAATCCTATTAAGAAGGACAGCCATATTGTAATCCTCTACGGAAACTTAGCAAAAGGGGGCGCTGTTGCAAAAATTACAGGCAAAGAAGGGTTATCATTCACAGGTAAAGCGATTGTGTTTGATTCCGAAGAGGCTTGTTTAAAAGCCATATTGGATGGAAGGGTAAAGAAGGGACATGTTATCGTTATCCGTTACGAGGGCCCTAAAGGGGGGCCCGGTATGAGAGAAATGCTTAGTCCCACTTCTGCAGTAATGGGGAAGGGGTTGGGTAATGACGTGGCACTTATCACGGATGGGCGATTCTCAGGTGGAAGCCATGGTTTTGTTGTGGGTCATATTACCCCTGAAGCCTACGAAGGTGGTGTTATTGCAGTTGTTAAGAATGGTGATAGCATTTCGATTGACGCTAAAAAGCGCGAGATTAACCTGCTAATTCCAGATAAAGAGATTAAAAGGAGATTAAATGCTTGGAAGAGGCCAAAACCAAAAGAAACCAGGGGTGCTCTTGCCAAGTATGCAAGGCTTGTCACATCGGCGTCCGAAGGCGCAGTGACTGACAAGCATCTGTAGCTACTCCTTACTAGGTTCTAGGAGGAATCAAACAGCGAATTAGAACTGACCAATTATTCAGATCCAAGGTTCTAGAATATAAGAAAAACTTTGACAATGTATTCTTGTATTCTAATAGTGTGTAATAAAATGTTTAAAGACGATGGAAAATAATTGGATTGCAAGGCAACCTTTCTTCCTGCTAAAAAACCAGCCTAGGGTAGTTTCCTATTATTGCCTTAAAACGGATCGTAATTATATAAACAAAAATCCTATAGATAGAAAGGAGGTTTACGCGACGATCCACGGCGGTATCACTGGGGTAAGGGACCAAACGGCGAAGCTCCAGGTTGTCACGGCAAGCAACTAGAAGAGCAATTGAGTTTCCCGTTGATTTCACGGCAACGAGGGACTTCAAACCGCACCTATACCACTTTTTATGCAGAAGATTTTCCACATGATAAGTTTAATTAATTTAGCTTACATTCATAACGGATATTTATCAGTTATATTGTGTATAAATTTAGCTACTTTCCGTGATGGTTATATTATCTTGACTTACTTAATAAAATCTAGTTTAATTGCTAATAAAATTGCGATAATTTTCTATCATAATCTATCACTGTTTAAGTAAGTGTTATGCACCTTGGGCTCTGTGGTAGCGATAAAAGAGGGAGGATTTTAGGGAACCGCATTAATACAGATTTTAAGGGGGTACTAAAAACATGTCTATGAAAATTGTGACCGTTGAGGTATTACAGTGCGACCATGTGGATGAAAAAGGTGTTCAATGTACAAGTGATGGATCGAGACAGGCGATAAAGGAATGTTCCGTTTGTAAGAAAGATTTATGCAGCAGGCACTATGAAACGTTTTCTCTCTCTAGACTCTCTAGTCCCAATAGTGCTGGGACCTCTCTCACATATTTTTTCTGCTGGGAGCATGCAGAGGAATTCATTAATACGCTTTTAAAAACCCTTGGTGATACAAGACCCGTTCCCTATGGAGGGATGGCGAAATAGGCCTGGAAGGTTGAATTTTTTCATTAATCACTTAATCTTAGGTTCCATTCTAGTCTTTAAGGCTATTTTTATTTGAATGGGTAGGGAATCAGAAAAACGTAAATCTAAATCTAAGTTTGAAAGCTTCTTTAGCATTCGAAAGAAGACCCCTAAGGCTGGACGTATAACGTGTGATTAAATCGCGCAAGGACAAAGAAAGAGAAAGAAGAATCAAGCACAGTGAGTTAATAAAAGAAGCCGAAGAATAACATTCCCCATCCTCTCAAAAGGAGACTTATTAAAGAGATATTCATAAATAAAAAGAATGTTAGGGCGAGCCCTTAGGGAAGGCTAAATTATACTCTTCGAGTTTTCTTCGGAGCGTCAAGCGATTTATACCGAGAAGCCTGGCTGCTTTAGAACGATTCCACGAGCTTGCATTAAGGGCCTCTTCCAAGAGAATTCGTTCGGCTTCTTTAAGGATTTGACTGTATATGACTCCATTCATACCTCTTGAGCGAAGAAGGCTTCGTACGACATTACGAAGTGGTTCAGTAAATGAGGTTTCTTTTGTTTCTTGAAAGGAGATTGGTTTATTTAGGTTCAAGTCGTAAGAAGTTAGGTAAGGTGTCTTTGTGAAAACTATAGCCTTTCTAATTGTGTTTTCTAGTTCTCTTATATTCCCTGGCCAGCCATATTCCATCAGCTTATCTAAAAATTTTTTGCTCACGCCCTTTATCTCTTTTCCGGTTTGAGAGCTATAACGTCGAGTGAAACACTCTACTAATAGGGGTGTGTCTTCCTTTCTTTCTCTAAGTGACGGTAGGTGGATTCTCACAACGTTTATGCGGAAGTAAAGGTCTTCTCTGAATTTTCCCTGACTAACCATCTCTTCAAGGTCTTTATTGGTTGCGGCTATTATGCGAATATCCACTTTTACTTCTTTGTTATCTCCTACCTTGTGGAAAGTGCCATTTTGAAGCACTCTTAGCAATTTTGACTGAAGAGAAAGCGACATGTCCCCAATTTCATCAAGGAAGATTATTCCGCCATCGGCTTCCTCAAATTTTCCCATGCGTGATGAAGCAGCTCCGGTAAAGGCCCCCTTTTCGTAACCGAAGAGCTCTGCTTCAAGGAGTGTTTCGGGAATTGCCGCACAGTTTATTACGACAAATGGCTTTTCCCACCTTGTGCTAACCTTCCAGATTGATTCAGCAACTAGGTCCTTTCCAGTTCCACTTTCACCAGTGATTAAGACAGGAACCTCAACTCTTCCAACTTGCCCGATAAGCTTGCATACCTCCTGAAGCGTTGGCGAGTTACCCACGATTGCGCAGGTAACGCTACTCCCTTCTATTTCTCCAGGGAAGTAAATTAGGTTGCTTTCAAGTTCAGATCTTATACTAATGGCTCGTCCAAGGGTTTCAAGAAGTGTAGAACGATCAACAGGTCTAAAAATGCAGTCGAATGCGCCAAAGGTCATTGATTCAATAAGATAACGTGATCCCTTTTGTGCTGTAACTATAATTATGAAAGACTCGTTTTTTAATCTGTTTAAAGCGCTGATACCTAGGCTATCTACATCAAGAAGAACGGCGTCCGCTCCATTAGCAGATTTAGCTTCATCGCTTGTAGTAAGCTCAACATTTTCAGGTAGGCTACTTTGTACCTCTTTTATGAGTTTTTGGTCTTTGGTTAGTAAGTAAACGTGGCTTTTCATTTTATTAATGTGTTACAGAAATATACAGGCTGATTAAGAGATAATCAATAAGACATATAATAAGTTGCTTTAATCTATTGATAATAAAGGATTTTCTTCGTGGCATTCTCTTTGCTATTTCATAATATTCCTAATGGGTATCGTTTTTTTATTTAAATTAAGGAGACTTAGAGGTGGATATCTTTCTACCAATAGCAATAGTTCTTTCTACTTTTCTCGCTCTAAATATCGGGGCTAATAACTCAGCTGCATCAATGGCTACTGCTTATGGAGCGGGGGCAAGATCTAAAAGAGAAGCACTAATACTCATTGCAGTATTTGCGTTAATTGGATCACTTGTGGCAGGAGCGCCGGTGATCAAGACCATGGGTAAGGGTCTTGTTCCTGAATCTGTGCTTTCCTCACACTTGGGTTTTGTTTTGATAATTCTCATAATAGCAATATTTTTTATCTCTTGGGCAAACATAGTCCGTGTGCCGGTAGCGACAACACATGCTATTGTTTGTGCAATTGCTGGTGTAGGTTTATACTCCAGTGGTTTAAATTACAAGAAGTTTTTTGAGATTGTAATTTGGTGGGTAGTCACTCCTTTTGTCGCATGGTTTTTTAATTATCTTGTCGGAAGGTATCTCTATTTTAGAACCCTTAGGTTTCTTACAAACCGTTACTCAGAAGAGGGTATAAGAAGAATTCTTGGTCTTCTCATCACCGTATCAGGATGCTACGTGGCTTTTTCTGCTGGCGCTAATAATGCTGCTAATTCCGTTGGTCCACTTGTGGGAATAGGTCTTATAGGTCCATCTTTTGGTGCTATCTTGGCTGGGTTAGGGATGGGAATAGGCGCAATGCTGCTTGGCGGAAGGGTGTTAGAGACTGTAGGAAAGCAGATAACAGATATATGTATTTTAAGAGCAGTCTCCGTTGAATTTGTCGGTGCGACTATTATCATAGTTGCCTCGGTTTTTGGAATACCAGTTTCACTTGCGGAAATCATTACTTCTGGTATCATAGGTTTTTCGTGTGCAAATCAAGGATTTACCGCAACAGCGAGAAATAATCATGTTTTACGAATTGCGTTTTTTTGGTTTTTAGTCCCCTTTTTCGCTGTAGCTGCTAGCTATTTTATGTCCTCTCTTTATTTCAAGTACGGCGTCGCAGCGATGCTAGGTAAAAACTTCTAATTTCTTGAGGTGAAATTCAAAAGATGGAAGGTTCAATTAACCCTCACGGGGGTAGGCTTGTAAATAGAATCCTCGAAGGGAAAGAAAGAGAAGAAGCATTAGAAAGAGCTAAGAGTCTAAAAAGTATTTTAGTCTCTTCACGAATTTTGTCAGACTTAGAACTCATTTCAGTTGGCGCTTTTAGCCCAAACGAAGGCTTTATGGGAAAAGAGGATTATGAAAGCGTAGTCGAGAATATGAAGCTCAAAAATGGACTTGTCTGGAGTATTCCTCTCACGCTTTCTGTATCAAAAGAAGAAGCGGCGGATCTAAAGGAAGGTCGGGACATAGCACTTATTGACGAGTCTCAAAACCCAATTGCCATCTTACATCTTGAAGAAAGGTTCTCCTATGATAATCAAAAGGAAGCAAAAGAGGTATATAGAACAACGGATGAGGCTCATCCCGGGGTCAGCGTCCTATATGCTCAAGGGGATGTCCTTCTTGGTGGTAAGATAAGCCTGATTAATAATCCCCCATATGTTGAGTTTCCTAAATACAGATTGAACCCAGCGCAAACTAGAAGGATATTTAGAGAGAAGGGATGGAATAGGATAGTTGCATTTCAAACGAGAAATCCGATCCATAGAGCCCATGAGTATCTTCAAAAATGCGCCCTTGAAATGGCGGATGGCCTTTTAATTCACCCCATAGTAGGTGAGACGAAAAGCGACGATGTTCCTGCCTACGTAAGAATGGAATGCTACGAGGCGCTGATTGAAAACTACTATCCTAAAGACAGGGTTTTACTTTCCGTTCTTCCTGCTGCAATGAGGTATGCAGGCCCAAGGGAGGCAATTTTTCACGCACTTGTTAGAAAAAATTATGGCTGCACTCATTTCATTGTTGGGCGTGACCATGCAGGTGTAGGAAATTATTACGGCACTTATGATGCGCATAAGATTTTCGATGAGTTTAAGCCTGAGGAGATTGGGATTACACCGCTCTTTTTTGACCATGCTTTTTACTGCAAACGATGCGCTTCAATGGTTACCACTAAAACATGTCCGCACCCATCTGATTTTCATGTTCATTTAAGCGGAACTAAGGTAAGAGAGTTACTTAAGGGTAAGAAAGACCTGCCTCATGAGTTTACAAGGCCGGAGGTAGGGAGTATTTTGATGAAGGCGTATGAGAATGAGCGTCAATCGTGAATCGGGGCTCGGGTTTCGTGGATCGTGTGTATTGCAAATCGAACCACGATTCACGAATCCCAAAGTAAAAGGAGGCTAGAATGAATATCGAAGATTTAAACAGACTTAACCAAGAATTCAGAACTAAAAGCCCTGAGGAGGCTCTACTTTGGACACTTGATAATCTTCATCCGAATGTTGGATTAGCCTCAAGTTTTGGAGCGGAGGATGTAGTTGTTATAGACATGATGATAAGGATAAATCCTGAAGCTAGGGTTTTTACGTTGGATACAGGAAGACTTAACCAAGAGACATATGATGTTATGGATGAAATAAGAAACAAATACAATATCAATATCGAGGTCATGTTCCCAAACCAAGATGAAGTTGAAAAGATGGTTAGAACCCATGGAATGAACCTGTTTTACGAAAGCATTGATAACAGAAAGCTTTGTTGCGGAGTAAGAAAGGTTCACCCATTAAATAAGATGTTGAACACATTAAAGGGATGGATAACCGGTATAAGAAGTGATCAAACACAGAATAGGGCAGGAGCAGACAAATTTGAGCTTGATGAACAGCATGGTGGCATTTTGAAGGTAAATCCTATAATTGAATGGAAGTGGGAACAGGTTTTGGACTATATCAAGAAAAACAATATTCCTTATAACAAATTACATGATAAAGGTTACCCGAGCATTGGGTGCGAACCCTGCACTCGTGCGATAAAGCCGGGGGAGGATCTAAGGGCAGGTCGCTGGTGGTGGGAAAACGATCCGCAAAAGGAATGCGGATTGCATGTCGCCCATGATAGCAGGTGAGCCCCTGATATACAAAAATATACATTTAGTGGAATCCTAAGGGGCTCAATTTTATCTCCTTTTATTCTGTAGCGGAAGGCTTTAGCCTTCCACACACCCTCTTGTGGAAACCTAAAGGTTTCCTCTACATTTACAGGATTTAACGTGTCTTCACAGGTGGATAGTCAGGGTTTCTAACCCCGTCACGCCGTCTGCCTAATACGAGACAGGAATGTCCTGCCTAGCGAAAAGAAAAAGATCCACGCGCGATAGGCGGTGTTTTCCAACACCGCTCTTGAAAGCGGGACTAGAAAGTCCCGCCTATTGTGTTTATGTCAAACTCCTTTTGGTTGTGAAGCTTATGTTGATCTCTCCAGGGCTCAAAATTACACACGTAGTTTCCAGGCAAAGATACTACCAAAACTTCTGCGAAGCTCGACGGTCAACTTGTTAAGTTCAGAAAGATTTTTTATTAAATAAACAAAACATATTGATTTTTCTAATAACTTCTGTAATATGACAAGCAATCACACAGTTTTAAAGGAGGAAATATGGCAAAACCAATGACTAAGTCCCAGATTACGGACCATTTGGCTAAAAAGGCTTCTATCACAAAAAAAATGGCCGCTCACATAATAGATGAGATTGCGGCTCTTGCCTACAGGGAAGCTAAAAATACTTTCACACTTCCAGGAATCGGCAAGCTTGTGCTAGTAAACCGCAAAGCCAGAATCGGAAGAAATCCCGCAACTGGTGCGGAGATAAAGATTCCTGCAAAGAGAGTAGTTAAATTTCGAGTCGCTAAGGCATGTAAAGACGCCGCACTCGGGAAAAAATAGTAGGTCTTTTTTACTTACTTAGTAAACATTATCTAATTAATCTAAAACAATTGTGCTTCGCCCACCGTTAGCGAGATAGAGGGGTCATTATCGCTAGTCCGTTGGCGGTTAATACAATTTTGTACTTTAAGAAGAGTATAAAACGATTAGGCTAGATGTCTCATTCTTTTCCTTTAGGGTCATATCCATTTTCTCGAAGCAGTTTAAGAATTTCTTCTTGGTGTTCAAAGCCTTGCGTTTCCAGGCTAATTTCTGCTACGGCCTTATTAAGCTGAAGTTCTGTTGAAAATCTGTCATGAAAAATCTGTACTATGTTTGCTTTGACTGAGCCAAGAAGAGTAGCGAGCTTAGCTAAAGAGCCAGGAACATCAGGAAGCTCTAATTCGAGTTTCATGAACCGTCCTCGCTTTATAAGCCCCCTCTCCATGATTTTAGCAAGCGTGTTAATATCAATATTTCCGCCACTTATAATGATCGCACTATTCTTATTATAGAAACTTTCCCTCCTTTTGAGAAGTCCGGCAAGACCTACAGCGCCAGCACCTTCAACTACTATCTTTTTTCTTTCGGTTAAAAGGAGAAGAGCATCCTCGATTTCTTGCTCGTCAACTGTCATAATATCATCTACATAGTTTTGAACTATATTGAATGGAATAGCTCCAACTTTTCTGATAGCAATTCCATCGGCAAGGGTTTCCTTAGAAGTAATTTCTACGACTGTACCTTTTTCTTTTGAGACTAGCATAGAAGGTGAAGCAGTTGACTGAATACCTATAATTTTTATTTTTGAATTATTTTCTTTAAGTGCAATCGAGATCCCAGAGATTAGACCCCCACCTCCAATAGGTGCAAACACTACTTCTACATTTTGAAGAGTTTCAATGAGTTCAAGCCCAATAGTACCCTGACCTGCTATAACCTCAGGATCATCAAAGGCGTGGATAAAAACTCCACTTGATGAATCTGCAAGCTGCTTCGCATATATATAAGCGTCCTCAAACGAATTCCCATGAAGAACTACATCTGCTCCGTAGTGTTTTGTAGCAAGGATTTTATTAATTGGAGTTCCTTCAGGCATGACTATGGTTGCCTTCATGCCAAGAAGTTTAGCGGCAAGTGCTACACCCTGTGCGTGATTTCCAGCAGATGCCGCAACTACCTTCTTTACAGTCCCTCTCAGGTTGTAAATTTTATTGTAAGCGCCGCGAATCTTAAAAGAGCCAGTTCTCTGAAGGTTTTCAAGTTTAAGGAATACGTTTGCCCCTGAAATCTCACTTAAAGAAAATGAGTAGACAATAGGTGTTTTATAAACTACACCTTCTAGTCTATTTGAAGCTTCTTCTATCTCTTTGAGTGTAACCATGGATTGATTCGTAAGATATTATACGTTGATCGTGGCTTATGTCTCGTGAATTGCGGCTAGCTCGACTGAGTCGTTCGTCGGAAGATAAGACAAATTCGAATCACTAAACCCGAATCACTAACCCTCTAAGTCTAAGAGTGACGTTTAATGTCAATAATCTTATCATAAACCCTTTGGGCGATTTCGGTCTTAGTCATAAGGGGAAATTCCTCAACCTTTCCGAATTTGTCTACAAAATATACGATGTTTGTATCCTCGCCAAATCCTGATCCTGGTTTTGATATATCATTTGCTACGATTAAGTCAGCATTCTTCTTTCTAAGTTTTTCTAGTGCGTTCTCTATTATGTTTTCTATTTCAGCTGCAAACCCTACAACTACCCTGCCGTTCTTTTTCTTACCAACTTCTGATAGAATATCAACTGTCCTTTTAAGCTCGAGCATCGTCTCCCTTGAACCCTTCTTTAGTTTTCCTTGGAAGGTATTTGAAGGAGTGTAGTCACCTACGGCTGCAGCTTTTATTACAATAGTAGCCCAATCAAGATGGCTCATTACCGCTTCATACATATCTGACACGCTAACAACATTAATTAGATTTACGCCTCTAGGTGGAGACACCTCGGCTTTACCAGAGACTAGAATCACATCCGCACCTCTCATCCATCCTTCTCTTGCAAGTGCGTATCCCATCTTCCCGCTTGAAGGATTCGAAAGAAATCTCACATAGTCAATGAACTCTCTTGTAGCTCCTGCTGTAACTAAGATCTTTTCTTTTCTCAGGTCTTTAGGGGCAAATACCTTTTCTATCTCTTCTATAATATCATCCGGTTCCGGGAGTCTACCCTTCCCCTCGTACCCACAGGCTAGGTCTCCTTCTGCTGGATCTACTATTATAAATCCGCGTTTTCTCAGCTTTTCGATGTTTTCCTGGACAACAGGATTGCTGTACATATTTACATTCATTGCAGGGCATATCATCACAGGTGACCGTACTGCCATAAGTACCGTAGTAAGGAGGTCATCGGCAATCCCCGATGCGACTTTTCCAATAAAATTTGCTGTAGCTGGAGCAACAACGAGAAGGTCTGCGCTGTCTGCAAGGCTTATATGGCCTATTTCTGCTTCCCATTCGAGATCAAAAACATCTGTTGCTACTCGCTTTCTAGAAAGGGTCTGAAACGTAAGGGGGGAAATAAACTCCGTAGCATTATTAGTCATAATTATCTGTACATTGGCTTCTTCATTTATGAGCCTTCTTGTAAGCTCGCAGGCTTTATAAGCGGCAATGCCACCAGTAACACCTAGGATTATATTCTTCCCACTAACTCTAAACATCTTATTTTATTTTTCCCTTGCTTTAGAACTCTAATTATTATAGAGAACTATAGGGAATCAAGCAAACAGAGTTTGTTTATAGCAGATAGCTGTTAATATACTAAGATTTTATTTCTTATACCACTTCCAATGAAAAAGTCTTTATAAATGCCGATAATAGGAAAAACAAACCGTAGGAGCGGCTTCTAACCGGGGGATGAGTCGCACCAGCATGATGCTCCTACCAAACCAAATATATGACTTAACAAATGGAAATGGTATTAGTTAATATTATATTATAGAAATATGTAATCGAAACCTGGGATTTTCCAATAAGTTGTAGTAGTTCGATTGCAGTATATGAGGAATGGTAACAAATGGACTTATTAAGGGCCTTACATTATACGAGATGCATTAGTATAATTACTCAAATAAAATGTTTAAAGTAGGTAAAAATCTATGAAGACGGTTAGATTGTTTTTTATACTTTCTCTTGTGTTTTTCCTTTTTTCGTCTTATGGATTTGCAGAAGATGAGAAAGAGGTTAAGAAAGTAAATATCAATACAGCTACAGTTGAGGAGCTTGTTGGCTTGCCAGGTATAGGTAATAAAATAGCGAATAGAATAATAGAATATAGAGAAAAGAATGACAATTTTAAAACAATTGAAGAAATAATGAATGTAAAAGGAATAGGTAAGAAAAAATTTAAAAAGATAAAACAACTAATTACTGTAGGCGATGAAGCTATGCCTACACGAGCGACTCCTTCACCTACACCTACAAAATGATTTTCTGCGACTCGGCAATTCCCTGTAGCTAGTACAGGGATTCATGTTATCATTGCAATGACAAAGATACTGTTCATGGAAGGCTAAAGCCTTCCGCTACAATTTTTGTTTTGTGTTGGATTCAAAATGTGGCGAAGACCTTTAGGTCTCCACATGAAGGAGGCTTCTTACCTTGATAAACTTTTCTCCTCCTCAATTTCATTTAGCATCTTTTTTCTTCGCCATTCGCTAATAGCCATTTTAACACTGGTAAGCCCTAAAGTCGCGCATTTTGGACGGTTCATCGCTATTTCTAGTCCTACTATATCTGAAATGGCATTAGGACTCATTGATTCAACTTCCTCAAGTGTTTTACCAATAACCATTTCAGTAATTATAGAGGTTGCAGCCTGGCTAAGCGTACATCCCTCTCCTTCAAATGTAACGTTTGTTATGTAACCTTTATCATCAAAGTTGAGATAAATCGTCACAATATCCCCACAGCCCGGGTTTCCCCATTTTTGAACTACATCGGCGTCATCACGTGCGCCGTGATTCCTAGGATTTTCGTAGTGGTCTAGAATAAACGTCATTCGTTCTTCACTGTTCATACCCATAAGAGTTTACCTTGAAGTTATCTTCTTATAAATAACTGTCGAGCTACAAAGACACTAAGATACTAAGTTAGAATCAAGAAGCCATGAGTCAGAAGCCCTCTTCCTTTCTTCTGGGTTCTGACTTCTGACTCCTTCCTTTTGCCAACGTGGCTGGTTACATTCTAATTAAGGTTTTTCGATGGGCGCTCTTACAAGATTCCCCCACTCTGTCCATGACCCATCATAGTTCCTGACCCTTTTGTAGCCTAGGAGATATGTCAAAACAAACCAAGTATGTGAAGACCTCTCTCCAATTCTACAGTAAGCAATGATATTATCACCTCGCTTTAGTCCTACCTCGCCCTGATATATTGCTTTTAGGTCGTTAGCGGATTTAAAAGTTCCATCCTCGTTAGCTGCTCGAGCCCAGGGTACATTTTTAGCTCCCGGGATGTGCCCGCCTCTCAACGCTCCTTCTTGGGGATAAGCCTCCATATGAAGCAATTCCCCTGTATATTCCTTAGGTGAACGCACATCAATAAGAGGCTTCTTTGCATTTGTATGCTTCATGGCATTATCACGAAATGCCCTTATTGATTCATTAACTTGTGATACCTTATAGTTAGTCCTTGGATATGACGGGACGTCCTTTGTTAATGGACGGTTCTCTGCTATCCATTTCTGTCTACCGCCATTCATAACCATACACTTCTCATGCCCAAAGAGCTTAAATGTCCAAAACGCATAACACGCCCACCAGTTGTTTTTATCTCCATAGAAAACAACAGCAGTATCATTAGCAATGCCCTTTTCAGACATTAGTTTCTCAAACTTCTCTACGTTTATATAATCACGGATAAGCTGGTCTTGAAGCTCACCCTGCCAATCGGTTTTCACTGCTCTAGGGACGTGCCCTATATCATAGAGGAGTATGTCCTCATTGGATTCTACTATTCTGATAGTTGGGTCATTTAGGTGTTCTGAAACCCATTGTGTGCTGACTAAAACCTCTGGATGTGTATATTTTGCCACGTCTACCTCCTTACTTTTCTAATTTTTTATTTTTGACAGAAACCTATGAAATGTTTCAATTGTAATATATGTAATTCAAGAAAGCAATAAACATAGACATGCTAATGCACTTAGCCTGTTTACCTGTATTAGAACTGTAAGTTTAATTCCTGTTCTTTTTTTCTTCAATTTGTGCTATTCTACAAATATAACCCGTTATCAATGGGGCGGGTAATAATTAGCTACAGGGGTGGCATCCATGATAGAAAATCTAAAGGTTAGGGATATAATTGGTAAGAGGGAGAAGATATATTCTGTGGATGCTGATGACACTACCGACATAGCCGCGTTGAAGCTCAGGAACTTCAAGGTAAGAACTATAGGAGTTATAAAGAACGGTAAGTTGGTTGGAGTTGTAGGGCAGAGCGATTTTTCAACGAAGGTTGTTGCCATGAGCAAGAGGCCGTCGGATGTGACTGTATCTGAAATTATGAGCGCTGATTTAGTAACTGTTGGACTCGATTCTTCGTTCTTCGACTGTATCAGACTTTTGGATACACACCATATTTCTCATTTGGTAGTACTTGATGAAAAAGAAAATTATTACGGAATGCTTTCATGGTGGGACCTGCAACAGAAATTGGTTGATGAATTGAAGAACCAACTCGAACTGCTTCAAGAGTATGCTTTTGGACCACATCGCAATGTAATATTAGATCAAATTGTAAGGAAATAAATCTTTAGCGATATCATGCTTGTTTCAGAAGGGAGCCCTGTGCTTATGTTAAATTTTTTATCAGGTGGCTCAAGTTATTCTTGGGTAGTGGAGGGTTATTATGACATATAAAAGCATAGAGCTTTTTGAGGACGATTGGTTTGCTATGATAGTGATGAACCGTCCGGAGCGGCGCAACGCTCTTTCACTCGACCATATGCAAGAGCTTATCCATGCATTTCGCACAGTTGGTGCTGGCAAATGCCGCGGGGTTATACTTGCTGCTAACGGTCCAGTATTCTCGGCCGGTCATGACTTTTCTGATATGGCTGGGCGTAACTTAAATGACATGCGAGCACTCCTAAGTACTTGTACCGAACTGATGACGACAATGCAGTCAATTCCACAGCCTGTTATTGCGAGAGTACACGGTTTAGCAACGGCAGCGGGCTGCCAGCTTGTTGCTACCTGTGACTTAGCTGTTGCATCGGAAAAAGCATACTTTGCTACTCCCGGTGGGAAAGGTGGATGGTTTTGTACAACTCCAATGGTTGCCGTAAGCCGCGCTATTGGTCGTAAGCGGGCGCTTGAGATGCTGATGACAGGTGATCCGGTTGATGCACAGACAGCCGCCGACTGGGGGCTTGTAAATAAAGTTGTCCCAGCAGAGAGGCTTGATGAAGAAACTCGTTCTCTCCTTGAGCGTGCGACGCGTGGAAGCGTACTCTCGAAGGGTATTGGCAAGCAGGCATTCTACGCTCAGATAGACCTAGACCAACCGAAGGCATATGCATATGCGGTAGAGGTTATGGCCTCAAGTGCACTCACTGAGGATGCTCAAGAGGGTATGAGGGCGTTTCTAGAGAAGCGCCAGCCTGTATTTAAGGGCCGGTAAGCCCTAGATTGCATTTCGTTATAGCTGAAACACCAGCCTGTATTTATTAGAGTGAATCCAAAAAGTTGGTAATAAGATGAGTTAGCTTCTCGTGTTCGAGAAGGAACGAATCATGTCCATAGGCGGATTCAATTTTACTGTAAGTGAAGACAATGTTGTTTTCCACAAGTGCTTTTACAATCTCTTCTGACTGATATGCGGGATAAAGCCAGTCTGCTGAAAAGGACGACACAAGAACCTTTTTACATTTGATTCTATTGAACGATTCTTCTAGGTTTGCGTATCCTTCTGCG
>Ga0209431_10001432_pt1 | contig 19726 bp, 18 predicted proteins | sample RifCSP13_3_FD_184021 | JGI IMG/M metagenome (GOLD analysis project Ga0209431, IMG submission 184021) | Soil microbial communities from Rifle, Colorado - Rifle CSP2_sed 13_3 (SPAdes) (version 2) | ecosystem: Environmental > Terrestrial > Deep subsurface > Rock core/Sediment | place: Rifle...
ACAGGCGCAAAAAGAAGCCCGGCTGCGGGGGACAGCCGGGCTTCTCGTAACCTCGGACATAAACAGGATCGGCGCAGCTGGTGACGGGGGGGTCGTCTTGCAGGGGAGGCTGCGCCAATCTACCAAGGCAGAACGTCCGGTCGGCGACGTGGTTCCATCTAGCGCGGGAGCGCGACCCAATAGTCCATGTCGAGGACGACGCCGTCCTCATGGCTGCCGTCGGCTTTCAGCCCGGGGAAGTCGGCGCAAGCGCGATCCTTGACGGCGAAGGTGCGCAAGCGCAGCGCGCCCATGTCGTTCCGCCCCGGAAGCTCGGCTTTGTCGAGCACCTCGCTCCAGGCATAGATGGTGTCGCCGGCGAAGGACGGCGCCACGTGGCGCGCGCCGTTCAGCCCGAGAATGTGGAAGGCGTTGGCGAGCCCGTTGAAGCTCAAGGACCGTGCCATCGAGATGATGTGGCCGCCATAGACGAGCCGGCGCCCGAACCTTCCCTTGCCTTCCACATGCTGATTGAAATGCACCCTCGCTGTGTTCTGGAACAGGCGGGTGGCGAGCTGGTGCTCGGCCTCCTCGATGGTTTGCCCGTCGACATGGTCGATCTTGTCGCCGACGGCGTAATCGCCCCAGCGTTTGGGCGAGCCGGCCAACGCATAGTCGTAGCCGCTCGTGTCGAGGGCGGGGAGTGCCGCGCCGAGCGTCGCGGGATCGACGCTTGTGGCAAGCTCAGGCACCACAGACTTCGGCGCCGGCGCGTCGACGTCGCGCTTGTTGACCATGACCCAGCGCGCGTAAGAGAGCACGGGGTGTCCCCGCTGGTTCCGCCCCGTGGAACGCACATAAACCGTGCCACTCTTTTTGTTTGAGTTTTCCTTGACCCCGATGACTTCGGAGACGGAGGCCAGGGTGTCGCCGGGATAGACGGGCGCGAGAAAGCGGAACTCGGCATAGCCGAGATTGGCGATGGCGTTGCGCGAGATGTCCGGAACGGTCTTGCCGATGACGACGTGGAAGGTCAGGAGATCGTCGATGGGCGAGCGCGCATAGCCGATCTTCTGCGCGAAGGCGTCGGAGGACTGCACGGCGAAGCGCGGGCCGTAGAGCGCGGTGAACAGGCTCACATCGCCCACCGTCACGGTGCGCGGCGTGGCGTGCACGATCTCCTGGCCGAGCTTGAAGTCCTCGAAATAGTTGCCGGTAACGGTCTTGTCGGGCTCTGGGCTTTGCGTGCGGTTCATGTGGGTTTCATTGGTTCGAGCGGGCCGACCATAGTTGGCGCCCCCGCTAGAGACAAGCGCCCGCGGGAAGCGTCAATCGGCGGCAGAACTCGCGGCCGGGGCCTTGGGGAACAGGAGCCGCTGATAGAACCAGCCGATGCCGATCAGGACGACGCCAAGCCCGAGGAATGACAGGGCACGGTAGATACCGGTCAGATCTGACATGTCGATGAGGAAGACCTTCAGCACGGTGAGCACCACCACGGCGGCCGAGGCGATGCGCAAGGTCAGCGAGCGGAGGAAGATGCCGGCGGCAAGCAGCACGACGCCGAATAAGAGCCAGACGGCGGAATAAGTGTATTGCTCGGCGTCCGAGGTCGCCCCTTCGATCAGCACAGGCCCGTGATAGAGGGTCCTGATCTCGAGCGAGAGATAGGCGAGCGCAAGCGCGAGCGCGGTAGCTGCGGCGGTCGAGCTATACCAAAGTGGCCGCGTACCATAGGTGACGTAGGCGAGCACCCCTGCCAGCACGGCGGGCAGCCCATAGCCGAGCAGGATCAAATTGATGAACGGCGGGCCTACGGGCTCACCGGTGAACAGAGGATTTTCGCTGACGCCTAGGTTGAACACGATCATGACGAAGACCATGGCGGCAAGCAGCCGGGCGCCGAGATCGTGGACGATGCTGCCGCTCTTCAGGCGTATGCGCTCAAGCCCGATCACCACGGCGAGCAGGAGCGAGACATCGAGGGCTGTCTCGGCGAGCGCGCTGCCGGTCCCATACGGGTCGCCCGTTAGGTAGTGCCGGACCTCGAGCACGATGAGGAGCACGGTGAAGAGGATGGCCGCGGCATCGACGATCCGCGCCGGCACGTCGTCCGCGCGCCGGCGCATCATGTGCCCGGCGAGCCAGAACGATGCCGCAGGCACGCCATAGCCGTAGAGCAGCCAGTTGAAGATAGGCCGCGTACCGATCCCGTCGCCGACAATGCGCGGGTCCCAGGCGATGCGGCCGAACAGCGCCACGGTGACGGCGGCAGCGAGCCAGCGGAGCACGGGCCATGGCCGCTTCTCGGCGACCCAGGCAATGCCGGGCACCATCAGCGCGAGCGCGATGGTGAGCCAACCCTTCTCCAGGGCGAGGCTCAGAGCGAGCGCCAGCGAGGCGATCGCGCCGGTGGCGAAGATGGCGCAAGCTGCCTCACTTGCGGGTGGCTCGCTCCGCTTGCTCAAGGCTTCGGTGGCAAGGGCGAAGGCGCCGGCAAGAACGACTGCCGCGCCGGCGAAGGGGATCGACTGCTCGAAGCCGGCGATGCGGTAATAGAGGGCGATAAGAATGGCGATGGGCGCGAAGACGGCGCACGCACCCCATAGCGTCGACACGAGCGGCCTCGCCTCGCGGTTTTGCGCGAGAAATCCGGAGACGCCGAACAGAAGAGCGAAAGCGCCGCCAAGCGTCAGCGGCGCGCCAAACAGGAAGCGGTCCGGCAGCCAGGCAGAGTCGGGCACGGCGCCTGACACAATGGCGAGTTCGGCGACATTGAAGTTGAAGGACCATTGCAGAAAGATGAGGGTGACGAGCAGCGCAGCGGCGGGCACGGCGGCGGAAGCGGCGTCGCTGCGCCAGGCAATCGCGATGGTCGCGGCGACCAGGACCACGAACAGAGTGAGCGCGAGTGTGTCGTGGCCGGTGGCCAGCACGAGCAGCATCGAGGCGAGGAGATAGGCCGCAAGCGCGCCGGACGACACGGCGTCGACGTCACCTGGCACAGCGTCAGGCCCGAACAAGAGGCCCGAGACGATCAGCAGCGCAGCAAGGGTGAAGCCGGCGGCGATGTGGAAGGCGTGTGGCGCGAGCGCCTGAAGATCGCCGATCCCCGGCAGCGCCCAGAGCACGCTCGCGGCGACGGCGGTGACGGCGAGCCAGCGCCAGAGCCGTGCCCGGGCCAAGCCGAATGACGCGGCGGTGACCATTGCGAGATAGAGATAGAGCGCCCAATAGCTCGGCTGCTCGGTGGAGACGATCAACGGCGTCAGGAAGGCGCCGATCAGGCCAAGGCCGGCGAGCGCCGGGCCATGCAGAAGCGCCGCGGCGAGCGTGCCAAGAGCGACGACGCCCAAGAGAACAAAGGCGACAGCCGGGCCGATGAAGCCGTAAAGCGCGTAAGCGGCATAGACATCGGCATAGGCGATGGCGGTGCCGGCGGCGGTCAGCACGCTCGGGATGTGCGCCTTGGGGAGGCCGGTCACGCCGGTCAGGATCTCGTGGCGCCGGGTCCATTCACCGGCGGCGATCAAAGCGAGCGCCACGGCGGCTCCGAGCAGGACTCTTTGGAGTTCGCCAAACCAGCCCTGCTCGATCGCTTGGCGCACGAGGAAGAAGCCGCCGAGCGCCAGCGCAATGCCGCCGGCCCAGACCACCCATTGGGTGCCGAAGCGCTCCTCCAGGCTGATCGTGGGCTTAGCGGGCGCGGCAGGGGCCGGGGGCGCGACAGACGACGCCGCCGCCTCAGACTCCGGCGGAGGCAGCGCCTCCTCGGGCGGCACTTGTTCCGGCTCCTTTGCCGCCGCGGGCAGTGCTTCAGGCACGGTGCCGGGGCCGGGCTCGGGTGCGAGAGCCTCGCTGGCACGTTCGGCAAGCCACCCTTCGAGCCGGGCAAGCCGCCCTTCGAGCCTGTTGAGGCGCTGCCGCGTGTTCATCGTCATGACGATGCTGACTACGGCGAGCACCGGTATGGCGAGAACAAGAGCGATGAGCGTGCCGAACATGTCCATCAGTTTGGCTGGCGGACGAAGCCGATGGAAGAGCGGGGATTGCCGGGCTTCATGCGGCTGATATCGGCGATGAGCGCGACGACGCGGTCGAGGTCCTCGGCAATGCCGAGCATGTCGGCTTGGCGGCGCGCTTGGGCGAAATCGCCGGGGGTCAGGTTGGCGAAGCCGAGCCCGTGCGCCGGCACGTCGGCCATCTGGAAGAAGATGGCGTAGGCGCGGGCGAGCCCCTTGGCGTCGAGATAGTGGAACAGAATGTGGAAGGTGAAACGCCTGAGCGAGGCGCTGTCGAAGCGCTCCATCATGTTGGTGGTGCAGCAGAAGGGGAGCGGGTGCTGCTCCATCCAGGTCAGCATCTCGTTGACCTGGCTCACCTCCCAAGAGCGCACCGCCTCGCGCCGATCGAACAGCAAGCTATCCGCCTCGTCGAAGATCAACATGGCTTGCGCCTCGCGCGCCGCCTCGAAGGCCTCGGCGATATTCTTCTCCGACTGGCCGATATAGGGCGCAAGCAGATCGGAGGCGCGCTTCTGGAGGATCTCGAGCCCGAGGCGCCGCGCCAGATAGCGGGCGAAGGCCGATTTGCCGGTGCCGGGAGGGCCGGACAGGCACAGCGAGAAGGCAAGGTTCGAGCTCGACGCGATGTGCTTGGCGAGTAGGGTGAGATCCATGTTGGCGCAAGTGAGCGCCGGATCGAAGTCGGTGACGGAGACGGCGGGGCGCGCGCCGCCGCCGGACAGCGCGCGCATGATGCCGGAGGCCGCGCGCTCGAGCGCGTCCTTGCCGCCGCCGGAAAGCCTGGCCGCACGGAGCGCGTTCTCGAGCACGGCAGGGGTCGCCGGCAGGCGGCGGGCGAGATCGAGCACCTCGTGGTCTGCGAGCTCGACCTCGTAGCGATTGGCGAGACGCCGCAAGATGCGCTCGCGCTGCCTGACCGGTGGCGCCTTCAGCTCGACGATCAGCGACATGCGGCGCAGCACCGCGGCGTCGATCTCGAAGATGTTGTTGGAGGTCCACACCACCGGCACGGGGTTCGTCTCGAGCAGACGGTTGAGATAGAGCTTGGACCCGCCGCGATTGATGAGCTGCCAGGCCACGTCCTCGAACTCGTCGAACAGGATGGCGGTGCCGGGGCTGCCGGCGAGCAGGCGCTGGAAGAAGGAAAGATCGCTCAGGCGCTCCGTGCGGCTGACCTCGCGCCCGGCGAACTGCTCCTCGCCGGCGGCATAGAGGCTCACGCCCGCGGCGGCGGCGGCGAGCTTGGCAAGCTCGGTCTTGCCGGAGCCGGGTGGTCCGAACAGGAGGATGTTGATGCCGCGCGCGCCTTCAAGGCTCGCCCCCTCGATCACCCGGGTGATCAGATCGCAGTCCTCGGCGACATGCTCGTAGTCCGACAGATTGAGGGAGGGCTCGAGTGCGTTGCCCAAAAGCGCCGCGCGAAGGGACGGAAAATCGGGGAAGGACTGGTCGAGGCAGGCATCGACCCGCCAGGGGATGTTGAAGCGACCGCCTCCGCCTGCGATCTGATCGCTGTCCTCCCTTATTTGCAGGAGGCCGCAAGCGGCAAGCTCGCCCGACGGAGAGATGAGCCCTTCGACCGTACGCGCGGGTTCGCCGACCAGCATGGCGATGGGCCGGCCGAGTGGGCCCGCGTGGTTGGCGAGAGCGTCGCAGAGATATCTGACCTGGTCGTAGCGGGTGTAGCAGGCGATAAGGCCGACGATCTTGAGCGCCACCGCAGGGACACCGAGCTCCCTGGTGAGAAGCTCAATGTTGCCGGCCAGGGGCTCGGGCCTCGGCGTGGCCTCGGCGGCGCGACGCAAGCTACCGATGAGCCCCTCACGGTCGCGCCGGTATAGGCGGTCGAGCTCGGCATAAGGGAGGCCGCTGGAATAGAAGAGCCTGAGCAGTTCGGAGAGCTCGTCCGAGACGGTAAAGCTCATGAGCTCGCGGCGCTCGTTCATCCAATAGAGGACGCCGAGAAGACCGCGCAGAGGAAGATCGCCGCGTTCGAGAATGCGGGCGAGATAGCGGGCGACGAGCCCCCGCTCGACGTCGGCGACGATCGTGGCTTCCGCGTAAGTCTCGTTCTTGCTTCGGAAAAGCCCCATCGCCCGATACGCCTCGACCCAAGCGGGAGGCTTATCTAGCCTGAGGGGAGGCTTGAGGGAAAGCTAGGCTGGGGAGGGGTCGGGGCGCGGAGCGGCTGGGTCGCCTCCGCCGCATGCGAAAATGGCGATCCCCACTTTCGTGGGGACCGCCATCTTTAGCGAAAACTTGCTAGATCGATGCGCTGATTAAGCGCGGTCGAGTTCGGCAGGGAGATAGCTCGTAACTTCCATGCCAGCCTCGGACTCGGTGATCTCGGGTTTCAGCCACTCTTTCATGGTCGTCTCCTTCGGTGAACTAATGAGTAGGATAATGGGGTATGGGCATGAGCGCTGCATGACGTGCCCATGAACAGGCCCTGAATGCCAGATTAAGAAATTCTGACAGGAACAATTGCCAGCAAATGCGCCAAGCCGTGGCAAAAAGCGGGTTCCGCGTGACCCCGAGAGCATGAAGGCACGGGGCCAGAATCCAGCCTTGAGCGGTTGCAAGAGGCTAACGCTACCCCCGCCCAGTCGCCGAACGCGGCCTGGTGCTCCCGCTTCCAAGCCGTAAGTGCCAGGAACCAAGGCTCCAAAGGCCGCGTTCTAGGTGCGGCGCGAGGCAATTTCGCCTCGATAGGAGGAGTCCCCTAATGAGGAAGTACCTGATCGCAGCGACGCTGATCGTCGCCTTCGCCACGCCCGCCCTCGCGGACGAAGTTTTTGTCATGCTCGATATGACAACCAAAAAATGCGTAACGATGGCAACGGACCCCGGCGATACGAAAAAGTTCAAAATGCTAGGCAAGTACCCGACGCTGGGAGAAGCCGAAACTGCTATGCACACAATGACAGAGTGCAAATAGCGGCGGCCAGGCCCGGTTGGGCCTGAGTCGAGCTGTTATTCCCCGACAAAAGCCTCGCCCTCACTTGGGCGGGGCTTTTCATTTGGCGCCCTGCCAGCCAATGCCGAACAACTGAGCGCAAATGTCCTAGGGCGCCGCTTCGGCCCGTTCCTTCCTCGCCGCAGCCAGGACGTCGCGTGCCGCGTCGGCATTCAGCACGGCAATGCCGAGACCGACGACCAGGTCGGGCCAGGCCGACAGGGTGACGAGGGTGAGGAAGCCCGCCAGCACGATCGCGACATTGGCATAGGCGTCGTTGCGTGCCGACAGGAAGGCGGCGCGCGTAAGGCTTCCGGCATGAGAGCGGAAGCGCGCCAGCATCAGCGCGCAGATCAGGTTCACGGCGAGAGCGCCGGCGCCGGTCAGAGACAGAGGGATTGGAGCAGGCGGCACAGGCAGCGCGAATTTCTGCCATGCCGTCCACAGGGTCGCCAGAGCCGGAACGAGCAAGATGCCGGCGAGCGCCATGCCTAAGCGGGAGCGGTTGACGGCGCTCCATGAAAGCGCCGCGGCAATGAGAAGATTGATCGACGCGTCCTCGAGGAAATCGACGCTGTCGGCGAACAGCGACACCGAGCCGATGGCGATAGCCACGGCGAACTCGACCCCGAAATAAGCGAGGTTCAGCAACGCCACCAGCAGGACAGTTCGGCGCAGAGTCATGGTGGCCTTCAAAGGCGGTAGCCAAGCCCGCGTGTCAATCCAGTGCGACAACAGGAGGCTTCGCGCGGCCTACTCGAACAGGATCAGCGCCTTGTCGAGGGTGATCCAGATGCCCCAGAGGAGCGGGATACCGACCGCCGCCCAGGCGAGCGGCGCGATCTCGATGCGTCTCGGGCTGAGGACGACGCCAGCCAGCCAAAGGGCCACGCCGATCCACATCAGGAATGGCCGATAGGCGAAATAGCCGGCGAGTTCCAACTTGGCGACCGTGTCGGCGCAGGTAGCCGTGGTGAAGAATAGGCATTCCCATGCCCCCCCCACGCCACCCAGCTTGGTGTAAAAGGTGGTCCACCAAACGATCGCCACGGCGATCAGGGCCATGCCGATCGGCTGGAGAAGGCGGATGTTCCTGTTCACTTCCTCGGCCGTGCGGGTCTCGGTAACGCGCCGGGCGGACGCGACAGCCGTCTTGACCTGGAGCGCTTCGACCTCCTCGGGCTTCATGAACCATTTTTTGTGCAGTGGCCTGATCAAGAGATTGGCGATGAAGCCAGCCACGAGCAGGCCCGAGAGCACGTAAAAGATCGGCTGATAGATCTGGTTCGGGGCGACCCCCGCGGCCACGCGTGAGTCGTGCATGTAGTTCACGATCACGGGACCGACGATGCCGGCGGTGGACCAGGCCGTCAAAAGGCGTCCGTGGATGGCGCCGACGAATTGCGTGCCGAAAATGTCGGCGAGATAGGCCGGGATGGTGGCAAAGCCTCCGCCATACATCGAAGCGATGAGGCAGAAGGCCGCCGCGAACAGCGCGAGCAGACCGAGGGTGGCGAGTGTTGGGGCCGACGCATAGCAGATGAAGCCGAGGGTGAAGAAGGTGTAATAGGTGAGCTTGCGGCCGATCTTGTCCGACAGCGAGGCCCAGAAGAAGCGGCCGGCGATGTTGAACAGCGAGAACAGCCCAACGAAGGCTGCACCGACGACCGCAGCCTGGGCCTTCTGCTCGACAGTGAATTGGGCAAAGCCGACCGAAGGATCGCCGAATAGCGCTCCACCGAAGGTTTCCTGGAGCATGGGCGCTGCCGCCCCGATAATGCCGATGCCGGCCGAGACGTTGAGGCAGAGCACCGCCCAGATCAGCCAGAATTGCAGGGTTTTGTGCGCGTCCTTGAGGTGGACGTGCCCGGTCGTGATCATGGCGTGGGAGTTCTCGGGCGGGATCCAGTCCTTGGGCTTCCAGCCCGTGGGCGGCAGGCGATAGCCGAAGGCGCCGCCCAGCATAAACACGAAATAGATGAGACCCAAGGTGACGAAGGTCTCCCACACGCCGACCGAGGTCGGGGTCTGGTAGTAGTTCATCAAGATCGCAGCGAGCGGCGAGCCGATCATGGCGCCGCCGCCGAAGCCCATGATGGCCATGCCGGTCGCCATGCCGCGGCGATCGGGGAACCATTTGATCAAGGTCGAGACGGGCGAGATGTAGCCAAGCCCGAGTCCGCAGCCGCCGATGATGCCTGAGCCGACCCACAACATCCAGAGCTGGTGGATATGGACACCGACGGCCGAGATCATGAGCCCGCCGGCCCAGCACAAAGCCGCGACCACGCCCGCTCGGCGCGGGCCGACGCGCTCCAGCCAGCCGCCCCAAATCGCGGCGGACACCCCAAGCAGGACAAAGAACAGCGTGTACATCCAGCCGAGGTCGAACTGGGTCCAGTCGCAGCTTGTCGTGAACAGGGCACGGCCAGTGATGGCAAGCTTACCGAGGAAGGTGGTCGCATCGCCAGGGCAGGGGATCGGCTGGCCGGTTCCAGCGGCGACGCCTAGCGCGCGCCCCAGCGGCAGCCAGAACACGCTGAAGCCGTAGGCCATGCCGATACAGAGATGGATGGCGAGCGCGGCGGGGGGAACCAGCCAGCGGTTGTAGCCCGGCGGGGCGATGATCCGCGCCTTGTCGAGCAGGCCGATTCGTTCGCGTGCTTCGGCTGTCACCGCTGAGCGCGCCATGGGTCATCCCCCCAATCTTCTTGCAATGTTCTGTTTTGCCGACAGTCTGACCGGGCTTCGCCACAATCGCAAGACCTCATGCCGCCCGCCTCAGTTGGGATTCCGCATTGCCACGGTGGTGCGACACTATTGCCGACATTGTTTGGCCTTGGTCGGTCGGCTATTTTGCCGGCGGCCTTAGAGCCATCTTGTCTAACCCCTTCCTCCCATCGTGATAGCCAATAGAGTGTACTGACATGCGTACGACGTTTGGTGCCGCCGCGGGCGCGGCAATTTTCGCCTGCCTCCTCATCTCGTTTCCGGCCATGGCCGAGGACGGCATCACCGAGCGCCAGAAGCGCGATTGTCGCGGGGACTACCGTGCGTATTGCAGCGAATATGGGCTCGGCACCGAGGCGTTGCGGGCCTGCATGTCGCGCAACATCAAGAAGGTATCCCATATGTGCGTGGCCGCCCTGGTCGATGCGGGCGAGATGACGCAAGCCCAAGCCGACAAGCTTCGGGCGAAAGCCAAGACCACCACCAAGAAGAAGCCGACGACCAAGAAGAAGACCACCACCAAGAAGTCGACCACGAAAAAGTACACGAGCTCGAAGAAGAAGCGCTGAACCGCCCCTAGTGAATCAGCGATCTGCGCCGCATCTATCGGTGATGGCGGCGCCGCTTTGCGCTTCAAACCGCAATGATCAGGCTTTCTTGAACTTCGCCGCTTCCTCCGAGCCCTTGGTGGCGTCGCCCGCGGTGTAGGAATGGGCTCCGACCCCCGCCAGCTTGCCCTTGTCCACGACCAGGTACTCGGTGCGAATGGGCTTGCCGGCGAAATAACTCTCCAAAATCTCGCGCGTGCCCGCCGCGTAGCGCGCTTGCGCCGATAGCGAGGTGCCGGAGATATGCGGGGTCATGCCGTGGTGAGGCATGGTGCGCCAGGGATGGTCCTTGGGCGCCGGCTGCGGGAACCAGACGTCGCCGGCATAGCCCGCGAGCTGACCGCTCTCCAGCGCGCGGACGATAGCGTCGCGGTCGCAGATCTTGCCGCGCGCGGTGTTCACGATGTAGCTGCCGCGCTTCATCATGCCAATCAGCCTGTCGTTGAACATGCCCTCGGTCTCGGGATGGAGAGGGGCGTTGATGGTGACCACGTCGCAGACCTTGACCAGAGACTCCACATTCGGATGGAAGGTCAGGCCAAGCTCCTTCTCCACCTTCTCGGGCAGGCGATGCTTGTCGGTGTAATGCAGCTTGACGTCGAAGGGCTTGAGACGCCTGAGCGCGGCAAGGCCGATGCGGCCGGCGGCGACGGTGCCGACATTCATGCCTTCGAGATCGTAAGAGCGCTCGACGCAGTCGGCGATGTTCCAGCCGCCCCTGACCACCCAGCCATAAGACGGGATGTAGTTGCGCACGAGTGCGAGGATCATCATCACGATGTGCTCGGAGACGCTAATCGAATTGCAATAGGTCACCTCGGCAACGGTGACGCCCTTGTCCATGGCGGCCTGAAGGTCGGTGTGGTCGGAGCCGATGCCGGCGGTGATGATCAGCTTCAGCTTCTTGGCCTTATCGATTCGTTCTTTGGTCATATAGGCCGGCCAGAAGGGTTGGGAGATGACGATCTCGGCGTCGGGCAGCTCTTTGTCGAGCACCGAGTCCTTACCGTCCTTGCTTGAGGTCACGACCAGCGTATGGCCGGCCTTCTCCAGGAATTTGCGCAAGCCCAACTCGCCCGAGACGCTGCCGAGCAGCTGACCGGGTTTGAAGTCGATGGCGCTCGGCGTGGGCGTCGTCTGTCCGTCGGGATATTTCGTGATCCTGGGGATGTCGTCGCGGGCATATTTCTTGGGATAGCCGTCGACCGGATCGTCATAGAGAACACAAACCACCTTGGCCATGTCGCCACTCCTTCATGTCATGGGCCGACATGCGCAAATGGTTGGGTCGCTCGCGCCAGCACGCGAGACACCAGCAACGACCTGCTGCCATGTCGCCGTCGAATTGGATCAAGGCCTGGCGTGAAACACGCGTTCCGCCTCATCCTTACGTTTCCTCGTGCCGGCCGGCGCGATGGGATCGCGCTTCTAGGGGGATGCCGACAGTCGGAACTTCGCTCTAGTCGTCGACCAAGATCAAGTAGGCGCTTCCTAACGGCCGATAGGAACGCTCTATCGATCCGCCTCGACCTGGACAAACGCGCGGGCGGCTGAAATGGTGCTGCGACTTTTGCGCAGGAGAAGGGAACTTTGCGTTTACCAAAGATGCTGGTTGAGGGCTATTTTCGGTTCCGCCGCGACGTGCATGCGGCCGACCGCGGCCGCTATCTGCAGCTGGCCGAGCTCGGGCAGGCGCCTTCGGCCATGGTGATCGCCTGCTGCGACGCGCGCGTGGATGTCTCGGCGATCTTCGATGCCGAACCCGGCGCGCTGTTCATCCTGCGCAACGTCGCCAATCTGGTGCCGCCTTACGAGCCGGAAGGCAAATATCACGGCACGAGCGCTGCCGTCGAATATGCGGCGCTTGTCCTGAAAGTGCCGCATATCGTCGTGCTCGGCCATTCGCACTGCGGTGGCGTCAACACCTATCGGCAAAGGATCAGGGACAAAGTGCCGGAGCAGGGCTTCATCGGAAGCTGGCTCACGCTGCTTGACCATCTCAAGGTCGTGGAGAGCGACATCTTCGCCTATGGCGACGAGATGGCGTTCGAATTCGCCGTCGTGCGATCCTCGCTCGCCAACCTTCGCACCTTTCCGCTCCTCCGCGAGCAAGAGGAGAAGGGCCTGCTCGCCTTGCACGGGCTGCATTTCGACCTTGGCAGCGGAGAGTTGCTCAGCCTCGATCACGAAACAGGGCGGTTCATATCTTTGCCTCAGACCTAGGCGAGGCTAGCCATTATGCCCGCACCGGACGTCAGAACCGCGACGCCTGCCGAGATCGACCAGTGCGTCGCGACCATCGTGCTGGCCTTCAGCAGCGATCCGGCCGCCCGCTGGGCGTTCGTCGAGCCGCATGTGTATTTTGAGATCTTCCCGCGCTTCGTCCGAGCGTTCGGCGGAAAGGCGTTCGACCACGGCTCGGCTCACCAAATTGCCGGCTGCGCGGCGGCACTCTGGATTCCGCCGGGCATTGAGCCGGACGAGGAGGCGATGGTCGCACTGATCGAGAGCGCGGTCGCAGAGAGCGACCGGGAGGCGATGTCCGGCGTGTTCGAGCAAATGGCCGCGTTCCGCCCTGCGGAGCCGCATTGGTATCTGCCCTTGATCGGCACCGACCCGGCGAAGCAAGGTAACGGCTATGGCTCGGCCCTGCTCCGGCACGCGCTCGCCATCTGCGATCGACAGAAGCTGGCGGCCTATCTCGAGGCGACCAGCGCGCGGAACGTGCCGCTCTATCAGAGACACGGGTTTGCAGCGTTGGGCACCATCCAGGTCGGCACCTCGCCGCCCATCACGCCGATGTTGCGAAAGCCGCGTTGAGGCCTAGGCGGCGCGGTCGAGCAGGTTGCGATTGATGATGGTCTCGGCGATCTGCACGGTGTTGAGCGCGGCGCCTTTGCGTAAGTTATCGGAGACGATCCAGAAGGAGAGGCCGTTGTCGACGGTCTGGTCCTCGCGGATGCGGCTGACGAAGGTCGCGTAGTCGCCGACGCATTCGACCGGCGTGACATAGCCGCCCGGCTCGCGCTTGTCGACGACGAGCACGCCCGGGGCCTCGCGCAGGATTTTGCGCGCCTGCGCGGCAGTGATGGGCTCCTCGAACTCGACATTGACGGCCTCGGAATGGCCGACGAACACCGGCACCCTCACGCAGGTGGCGGTGAGCTTGATCTTGGGATCGAGGATCTTCTTGGTCTCCACCATCATCTTCCATTCCTCCTTGGTCGAGCCGTCCTCCATGAAGACGTCGATGTGAGGAATGACGTTGAAGGCGATTTGCTTGGCGAAGACTTTGGGCTCGGATGGACTGGTGACGAAGATGCCCTTGGTCTGGTCCCACAGCTCATCCATGGCCTCTTTGCCGGCGCCGGAGACGGACTGATAGGTCGCCACCACCACGCGTTTGATCTTGGCCTGATCGTGCAGCGGCTTCAGCACCACCACGAGCTGGGCGGTCGAGCAATTCGGGTTGGCGACGATGTTCTTCTTGGCGAAGCCCACCACGGCGTCGGCGTTGACCTCGGGCACGATGAGCGGAACGTCGGGGTCCATGCGCCAGCACGAGGAATTATCGATCACCACGCAGCCGCTTGCGCCGATCTTCAGCGCCCATTCCTTCGACACGGCCGAGCCGGCCGACATCAGGGCGAAGTCGATTCCGCGGAAATCAAAGGTCTCGAGGTCACGGCATTTCAGCCGCGCGTCGCCGTAGGAGACCTCGACGCCCATCGACTTGCGCGAGGCGATGGCGAACACCTCGTCGGCGGGAAATTCGCGCTCGGCCAGGATGTTGAGCATCTCGCGCCCGACATTGCCGGTGGCGCCGATGACGGCCACTTTGTAACCCATGAGAGGCTCCTGTTACCCCGCAGCCCGCAGGTCTCGGGCCGATGTATGGTAAGGTCGGCCGATTGTAAAGGTGCGGCTCCCGATGACGGGGGCGAGCGGTAGTCAGAACCGGTTTCCCTTACACGCGTTCTCTTATCGGAGTTATAGAAGTTCCGGCAATGGATCACCCGAGGACATCGGCCAAAGCTGTGACCGTGGTCTTTTTGGCCGCGTTTCTTGCCGCCTGCGGCGACAGTGCGGAGTTGCCTGAGGAGGCCACGCGCGGTCCAGATCCTACGCTGCCGGCCCCCAAGGAGATGCTCATCCCCACGCTCAAGATCGCGCGGGCGACGGGTTGGCCGCAGGGCGAAATGCCTAAGCCGGCTAACGGGCTTGCGGTGAACGCTTTCGCCACCGGCCTCGATCATCCGCGCTGGCTCTATGTCTTGCCGAATGGCGACGTCCTGGTCGCCGAGACCAACACGCCGAAGCAGGCGGGGGTGGGTGGGGTCACCGGGTTGATCATAGCTTGGGCGATGAACCGCGCGGGTGCCGGCGTTCCGAGCCCCAACCGCATCGTCCTGTTGCGCGACGCCGACGGCGACGGCGTGGCCGAGACGAAAAGCATGTTCCTCGAGGGGCTGAACTCACCCTTCGGCATGGCTCTGGTAGGGGACAAGTTCTATGTCGCCGATACCGACGCGCTGCTCCGCTTCGACTACCAGGACGGCGTGGCGGAGATCAAGGCGGCGGGCACCAAGATTGCCGATCTGCCGGCAAGTCCCATCAACTATCATTGGGCGAAGAGCCTGATGGCGAGCGAGGACGGAGCGCGCCTCTATGTGGGCGTCGGTTCCAACAGCAACGCAGGGGAGAACGGTCTCGAATGGGAAAAAGGCCGCGCGCAGATCCTCGAGATCGATATCGCAACGGGTGAGGGCCGCAGTTTCGCCACCGGCTTGAGAAATCCGGCCGGCATGGCCTTCGAGCCGCAAAGCGGCGCACTATGGGTGGTGGTGAACGAGCGTGACGAGCTCGGCTCGGATCTCGTCCCCGACTATCTCACCTCGGTGAAGGAGGGCGCATTCTACGGTTGGCCGTACAGCTATTGGGGCCAGCATATCGATCCCCGGGTCGAGCCGCAGAACCCCGAGCTTGTGGCGAAGGCGATCCCGCCCGACTACGCGCTCGGCAACCATGTGGCGCCGCTCGGGCTTGCCTTCGTGCAAGGCGATCGACTGCCCGATCAATTCCGGAACGGCGCCTTCATTGGGGAGCACGGCTCATGGAACCGCGATCCCTTCAGCGGATACAAGGTGGTGTTCGTGCCCTTCAGCGATGGGCAACCCGCGGGGCAGCCGGTCGATGTGCTGACCGGCTTTCTTAGCGATCGGGGCGAGGCCCAGGGACGGCCGGTCGGAGTCGCCATGGATCGTTCAGGCGCGCTCCTCGTCGCCGACGATGTGGGCAACGCCGTGTGGCGGGTAACGCCCGCTTCGCACACCGCGACGCCCTAGCTGGAGAGCGTCGTTCTACGCGCGGCGTCGGTTGAGCCAATCATCGAGCGCCAAGGCGCCGGGACCCGAGCCGGCGAGAACCAAGAAGCCGCCGGCGATGGTGATGTTCTTCATGAAGTTGATCATCTGGCCCATGTCGCCCGGCTGGTAGTGGAAGAACCACGCCGACAGCACGCAGAAACCGGCAAGGGCGATTGCCGCGTAGCGCGTGAATAGCCCGAGCACCACGAGAAGTCCGCCGCCGAGCTCGACGAGAATGACGAGCGGAAGGAGCGCGCCCGGCACGCCGGCGGCATTCATATGCTCAACCGTCCCGGCATAGCCGAAGATCTTGCTCCAGCCGGCCTGGATGAAGATGATCGACAGCACCAGGCGGCCGATCAGTATGAGATAAGGCGCTGCCTTTTCCATCGTGCTCCCTCGTGACAATGCCAAAATCGCCGTCAGTCTAGCGGCTGGTACGAGCGGAGGGAAACGCGTTCGGCGGCTTGACCCGGCGCAAAGGCGCAACCTAGGCTGGGGCGTAACCCTAGCGCGGAGAGCAACCATGGCCGCCGGCAAAGAGAGCTTCAACGAGTTCTGGCAACATTATCTCCGGCACCATGCGCAAGGCGGCACGCGGATGCTGCATATGCTGGGCACCGGACTCGCCGCCCTGGCGCTGCTAGCGGCCATTATCACCGTCGATCCTCTGATCGCGCTGGCGGGCACCGCCTTAGGCTATGTGCTCGCCTGGACCGGGCATTTCCTCATCGAGGGAAACCGGCCGGCGATGGTGTCCCATCCCGCCTGGGCGTTCCAATGCGACATTCGCATGTTCCGGCTGTGGATCACCGGACAGCTCAAGCCTGAGCTGGAGAAGGCGGGCGTTGCCTGATCGGCACCCGATCAGCCGACGACGCCGGAAAACAGCAAGAGAAAAGCCTTGATGAGGCCGATGACTACGGCTGCGGCCACGATCAGGCTCAAGACGCCGACGGCAAGGCCGGCTAGGACGGCAACACCGTCCTTCTCGACGATGGCAAGTGCGATGATGGCAATGGCGCAAGCCGGCAGCCAGTTGGCGAAGGGGATGGGCAAAGCGAGGACCAAGGCGAGAATGAGGATGGCAATGCCGATCAGGCGCTCGCCGGTCCACGACAAGAGCACCGTTAGGCGCGGGCGCAAGAGACGCTCGGCGCGCTCAAGATATGGAAGCGCGCGGGTGACGACCGCGGCAAAGCCTTGGCGCGAGAAGGTTTGATCGGTCAGCCAATCGGGAAACCACGGCTTGTGGCGTCCATAAGAGAGCTGCGCGGCAAGAAGCACGAGCGGCAGGCCGAGCACCGCCGAGAGCAGCGGAATGTTGACCGGCACCAGATTCGGCAGGGCGAAGATGAACAACAGAACCCCGAAGCCGCGGTCGCCAAGGGCATCGCGCAGTGCGCCGAGGGTAATGCGTGGCCCAGTCTCGCCCGCGAGAAATTCTCGGAGCAATTGTGACGTGCGCCGGCTACTCGGCGTCGGTACCGATCGATGCAGTTCAGCTTCAGGCGTGATGCTATCCATCGCGTTGCCGCGTTCTCCGCGCATTCGGGTACATTAGGCTCGAACTGTGACGCTTGGTTCAACCCCGGGACGCGCCCACGGCTCGACGGCCGCGAAGGCCGCTAATTCGGGGTGTCGGCCGGCGCTTCCGCCTTCACCTCGGCGCATTTCTTGGTGGTGAACTCGTTCACCATGCGCACCACCGCGGGCCCGAGCACATTAGTCGAATTGTCGAGCCCGGTCCCGGCATAGATCAGCGGATAGACGAACATCGGCGCCGTGGCCTCGCCCCAATTTATGGTGGCCTCGATGGCCTTGCCGTTCTCGAATTTCACCTTCGGCGCCATGGTGACCTCGATGGCATAGGGCTCGCCTTCGGTCTTCTGGGCGAGCGTGCAGCGCACCGTCTGGGCCGGCATGACGATCTCATATTGCGCCTCGCTCATCGCCAAAGCGAGCGGCTTGCGTGCTAGCTCGAGCTTCGACTGGCAGACCGCCTTGCCCCACGGCCAGCCGATCTTGTCGCCGAGCATCTTGGCGATGTCCTCCTCGCGCCAGGTCTTGACGATGTCGCACGACACGTCCTCGCCGTCGGGATCGCGGGTGGCGATGATGTCGCAGATCTTCATCTTGCAGGTCTTGCGCGCTTCCTTCTCTTCCTTCTCCTCTTGCGTCAGCTCCTGCTCCCTCTCGGAGGCTGAGGGCGTATCGGCGGATGGAGGTGACGGCGGCGACTCCGCTGCCGCTTGGCTGGAGGTCAGAGGTTCCTCGGCCCAGCAGGGGCTGAGGCCTAGAGAGAGGACTGCAAGCAACGCTGCAAGCCGAATTCGTGTTCGCGTCATGAGGCCCCTCACGCGGGCTTTGCCAAGGCGCGGACTATGATCCCAGGCGAAAGGGCGTGTCCAGCAGCGCTCGCCACATCAATCGTTGTGTCATGCCCACCAACTACGCAGACGGCTGATGAACACAGCTCATGGTCTGAAATGAGAACTTTGCATTACATTCATGTGACAGACCGCTTACGCTGTCCCATCAACGGTCGGGGATGTGCCCATGGACTGGGGGAACCGTGTCTCTGCGCCTTGGCGGCCGACGCTCGTTGTCGGTTTCGCCGCATTGATATTCTGGTTCGCGTGCTCGCCGGCTTTCGCTCAGTTCTATGTACGCTCGCCCGACGTGAAGAAAGGCGAGACCGCAATCGAGGAGCACGGAGCGGTCTATGCGGGACCGGGCGAGGAGGAGCGGCGCCGGCAATCGCATGAGGTCGAGTTCAAGCACGGGCTGACCGACCGATGGGAGCTGATCGTCGAGGGCTTCTTCAGGCAGGACATCGGCGAGAGCCTGGAGGCCCGGGAATTCGAGCTCGGCGGCCAGTATGAGATCATCGAACGGCATGGCGACGGACTGGGGCTCGCCTTTCGCACCATCTATGAGTTTGCGCTCCAGGACCATTCGCCGGACGAGATTCTGTTCGGCCCGCTGGCCAAATATGTCATCGGCCGCGACTCGGTCACGATCAACACCTTCTTCGTCGGACAGCTTGGCGACGAAGCCGAAATCGACAGCCTGGAGCTCAAAGTCAACTGGCGCTTGAAGCACGAGCTAGGCGAGAAATTCGCCTTGGGCATCGAAGGCTATAGCGAGATTGAGGATCTCTCGCATGCGGGCTCCTTCGACGAGCAAAAGCATCGCGTGGGTCCAGTGGCCTATCTTGAATTTGAAGGGAAGCCCAAATGGGAATTTGCCGCCGGCGCCTTGTTCGGAATTTCAGAGGCGACGTCAGACGTCACCTTCAAATTCGACGCTGAGGTCAAATTCTAGCCGGCGCGGTCGAGCGCCGCGACGATGGCCTCGCCCATCTCGCGCGTGCCGACGGTGCGGCAGCCGTCCTGCTTGATGTCGGCCGTGCGCAAGCCGTCATCGAGCACCTTGGCTATTGCCCGCTCGATCCGGTCCGCCGTCTCGCCGAGAAAGAAGGAATAACGGAGACACATGGCGAGACTGGCGATGGTGGCGATCGGATTGGCGGCGCCTTTGCCGGCGATGTCGGGCGCCGAGCCATGTACCGGTTCGTACAGCGCGCGCCGGTGCCCGCGCGCGTCGGCGGCGCCGAGCGAGGCCGAGGGCAGCATGCCGAGCGAACCGGTGAGCATGGCCGCTTCGTCGGACAGCATATCGCCGAACAGATTGTCGGTGACGATGATGTCGAACTGCTTGGGCTGACGCACGAGCTGCATGGCGCAATTATCGGCGAGGATGTGGTGGAGCGTCACGTCGCCATATCGCTCCTTGTGCAGCTTGGTGACCACCTCGTTCCACAACACGCCCGTCTTCATGACGTTGCGCTTGTCGGCGGAATGCACGAGCCGCTTGCGCTCGCGGGCAAGATCGAAAGCCACGGCGGCAATGCGCTCGATCTCATAGGTGTCGTAGACCTGGGTATCCACCGCGCGCTTCTGCCCGGCGCCGAGCTCGACGATCTCCTTGGGCTTGCCGAAATAGACCCCGCCGGTCAGTTCGCGCACGATCATGATGTCGAGGCAGTCGATGAGGTCG
>Ga0209431_10001433_pt1 | contig 19724 bp, 16 predicted proteins | sample RifCSP13_3_FD_184021 | JGI IMG/M metagenome (GOLD analysis project Ga0209431, IMG submission 184021) | Soil microbial communities from Rifle, Colorado - Rifle CSP2_sed 13_3 (SPAdes) (version 2) | ecosystem: Environmental > Terrestrial > Deep subsurface > Rock core/Sediment | place: Rifle...
AATCCTTCCATGGATTTGTTAGCAGGCTGCCGTATAAAAATCGTAGCCTGCTAACCAATAACTCCATCAATAATATCACATATCCCCTTATGGACCGTAGATATTTCAGCGGAGCCGTCGACTGCCTTTATCCTCTTCTCCTGCTTCGCGGTCTTAAGGAATCCGTCCCTTACGCGCCTGTGAAACTCGATATCTTCCCTTTCGAAGCGGTCCTCCCTGGCCCCGGTTGCCGAGGCAATCCGTGAGAACGCCCGGCTGAGCCCCTCTTCGACTTTGCAGTCCAGAAGAATGGTCACATCAGGCACGAGCCCCTCTGCCGCTATGCCGTTGAGCCTCTTTATCGCAGTCCTGTCGAGGCCCCTGCCAAAGCCCTGGTAAGCGAGAGTGGAATCAAAGAACCTGTCAGAGATGACGACCTTCCCCGCGGAAAGGGCCGGTTTTATTACCCTGGAGACAAGCTGCGCCCTGCAGGCCTCATATAAGAAGAGCTCTGCCCAGGGGTCAGGAGGCTCCTGGCCGCTCTCAAGGAGTATGGCCCTCACCTTTTCGCCCAGAAGCGTTCCGCCGGGCTCTCGTACTGTGAGTACCTCCCTGCCCTTCTTCTCAATAAGATAGCCCTTCAGGAGGGCTATCTGGGTGGACTTGCCGCAGCCCTCGATGCCCTCGAATGTTATAAATAATCCCAAAAAACCTCCGATATAACAAGAGAATGGGCCTGAATTCGAACAATATTACAGGAAAGGGCCGGGGTTGGCAAGGAATTCCGCTTGACTTTCTACGTACTGTCGAATATTATGGAATCAACAGGTTCCCTATGAGCAAAAGCGCAAAATTCGAAGGTTATGGAAAGCTCCTCGGCTCCCTTGAGCAGGATATAATGGAGCTTCTCTGGAACAAGGGAGAGGCCAGCGGCAGGGAGGTTCACGCCAATATCGCATCTTCAAGGCAGGTCGCCCTGACGACCGTACTGACGGTACTCGAGAGGCTCGCCAAAAAGGGCCTGGTGCGAAAGACCAAGGGAGAGAGCGTATTCCTCTTCAGGCCCGGTTACACCAGGGATGAGTTCGCACGGGCAGTATCCCAGGATGTCTTCAAGGGTATAATGGACATATCGTCGAGCGGGATATGCGCCTCATTCGTAGACGCCCTTGCCGATGCGGACCCTGATGAGCTGGAGCGGCTCTCGGCGCTCATCGACAGCAAAAAAAGAGAGCTTCAGGAAAAGGAGGGCAAGTGATGGCGCCCTTATCCCTTCTGATGATGCTCTTTGCCGTCTCTTTAGCCTGGGCCGCCTGGTCGCTCCCCGGCCTCATCCATATTACAGGATCTGTTGCAGAGGCCTGCCAGACTCTTTTCGTAAGATGCGTCGAGCTCCTCTCAATCGGGAAGCTCTTTTTCTTCTGGTCAGGCGCGCTCCTCGTGCTCTCAGGCGTTGTCTATGCCGCAATCAAGGCCGCCTCTGACATCATAAAGACGAACAGGGCCGTGAGCTTGCTGCCTGTCTCCCGCAAGGGAAGCAGGAATCTACTGATTATTGAAAATGACGGCCTCAAGGCCGCCTTCACGCACGGCCTGCTTAAGCCAAGGATATACATATCGACCGGGCTCATGAAGTGCCTCTCCCGTGATGAGCTTCGGGCTGTATTCCTCCATGAGCTCTGCCACAGGGACAAACTGGACCCATTGAGGTTCCTTGCCCTCGGCTTCCTGAGGAATGCCTTCTTCTACATCCCTGCCTCAGGTCTTCTCGTCTCTTTCTCACGGCTTAAAAGCGAGCACGAGGCTGATGACGCCGCTGTTAAATCCAGCGAGCCGGTAAGCCTGGCCTCTGCCATTCTCAAGGTCGCCAGGACAAGTTCGGCATTGCCCATTGCCTCGCTTGCCGGAAGCCAGGAGCAGGTCACCGGCAGGATAAAGAGGCTTCTCGAAGGCAGGCAACCGGTCTTTTCAATTTCGTTATCAAAGGCTCTGCCCAGCGCCGCTGTCGCAATCACGCTATTTGCGGCCCTTTCAATGCCCCTCTATGCGGATATGCGCTCGCATGAGTGCACAATGGAGCGCTGCGAGACGCACGTCGATATGGTCGACAACTGCCGGACGCACTGCGAGACAGGGCCTCACGTCCACTGATTTTTTTTGGGAATTGATTCTACGATATGTAGAACAGCGTTATTCAAAGGCTTTAAGCTGGACTAAACGTCCGGCGGCAGATATATTCTCAAGGTCGCCTGAGGTCATCACAATGAATTTCCCCCGGCAACTTCGGGGTATCTCTTAAATCCTGCCATCCCCCGTCAAGGGGGAGGTTATAAGGTAGACCCCGATAAAAAGGAGAACTCGATGCGGCTGGCATTGGCCTCTATCCTCATCTCCACACTGATGCTCATATCCTTTTCTCCCCTGTCCTTCGCAGAGGAGAGGCTCGATCTGGGAGCACTTCTGAACGAAGCGCTCTCCAACAACCCTGAACTGAAAGCAATGAGAGAGCGCGTTAATGCTCTCGATTCGCGCTCAAAGGCCGAAGGCACTCTTGACGACCCGACGCTGAAGATCGAGCTTGAGGACCTCTCGACGGACAGGCCCCTCGATATCTCGCCTGATGACGCCATGCTCACGCGCTACACATTTTCGCAGATGTTCCCCTTCCCCGGAAAGCGCGGCCTGCGCGAGAGGATAGCCGGGAAGGAGGCTTGGGCCGCAAGGGCAGAGCTTACATCCCGTGAGCTTGAGATTTCATTCATGTTAAAGGAAGCTTTCTTCGAGTACGCGTTCCTTGACGAGTCGATAAGGGTAAACCTGGGAATCAAAGAACTTATCTCTGATGCCGTAAAGATAGCCGAGACAAGGTACGCCGTGGGCCAGGCGCCCCAACAGGACGTACTGAAGCTTAATGTCGAGCAGGCCATGATAACCAACGAGATAATAAACCTGGAGGCGGAGCGGGCTGTAAGCTCTGCGATGCTCAAATCGCTCCTGAACAGGCCGCAGGCTCTCGCGCTATCCGCGCCCTTCGAGATGCCGAAGGCTACGATAGATTTCGATTTCAACGCATTGACTGAAAAGGCCGTCGGCGCAAACCCTGATGTCCTCATGGCCCAGGCCCAGGCCCAGGCAGGAGAGCTTGGCAAAGAGCTTGCGGATAAGAACTATTATCCGGACTTCATGTTGGGCGTTGCCCCCATCCAGAGGGACGGCAGGTTCGACAACTATGACCTCATGTTCCAGGTGAACATCCCATTATGGCGCGGCAAGTACAACAGCCTTGCACAGGAGGCCGGCGCGCTCGCCAAGGCAGCGCGCTTGAGGCTCCTCAGCATGAAGAACATCAAGGCCTTTGAGATAAAGAGGGCGGCAGTGCAAGTCGAGGCGGCGCAAAGGTCAAGGGAGCTTTACGAGACGACCCTCCTGCCCCAGGTAGAGCTCTCCTATCAGTCTGCTCTCCGTAACTACCAGACAGGGACTATCGAGCTGCTTACCCTCCTCGATACGGAACGCGAGTTGAGGGCTACGCGCGTAGAATATCTGCGCGCGATACTCGACTACAATAAACGCATAGCGGCCCTTGAGCGGGTAGCCGGTGTAGATCTCCGATCAACGGGGGCCGCGAAAAGAAGCGAATGAAAAAGATAATCACAGGAATGGTCTTTTTAACGGCAGGCCTTGTCGCGGGCGGCCTTGCGGTATGGCTCTTCATGACGCCTGCCCAGCAGAAAGAGGCGCCGCCGCAAAGGGCAACCGGGATAAAGGCAGAGCGGAAGGTCCTCTACTACAGGAACCCGATGGACCCTTCCGTGACCTCGCCGGTCCCCATGAAAGACCCGATGGGCATGGACTATATCCCGGCCTACGAGGACGAAGCTCCTGTTGCCGAGGCCCCGGGCGTAATCCGCATAACCCCGGAGAGGATACAGAAGATAGGCGTGAAGTCCGAGCCTGTCGAGAGACGGGACCTCCTCCATGTCATACGCACAGTGGGCAGGGTCGAGCCCGTCGAGGACAGGGTCCACATCATAACCGCCAAGGTGACGGGCTGGATAGAACGGCTCTACGTAAACCGCACAGACCAGATGGTAAGCCCGGGCGAAAAATTATTGGAGCTATACAGCCCTGAACTCGTCTCAGCCCAGCAGGAGTATCTCCTTGCTGTTGACGGGCTCAAGCGGGTAAAGGACAGCCCCTATCCCGAGGCGCGCGAAGGGGCCGAATCGCTGCTGCGCGCCGCAAGGCAGCGTCTCAGGTACTGGGACATCTCGGATGATCAGATAAGTGCCCTCGAGGCAAGAGGCAAGGTATCGAGGACCCTTGCAATAAGGTCGCCCGCGACCGGCTCCGTAACCGAGAAGATGGTCGTCGAGGGGCAGAAGATCGAGGCGGGAGAGCCGCTCTTCAAGATAATCGACCATTCAAGGGTGTGGGTCTACGGCGAAATATACGAGTACGAGATGCCGTATATCAGGAAAGGGCAGACAGCCTCTCTCACGCCGGCCTACTCTCCCGGCGAAAGCTACACAGGGAAGATAGAGCACATCTACAGCCACCTCGGCTCTATAAGGTACGCGCCGGAGGAAGGCACGGAGGTGAGGACTGCCAAGGTACGCTTCGCCCTGCCGAACAAAGACCACAGGCTTAAATTGGGCATGTATCTGAATGTCGAGATATCGGTGCCTGTCGCCAGAAACTCCCCTGCCGTGCCTGATTCCGCGGTGATAGATTCAGGCGAAAGGCAGCTTGTCATAGTCGACAGGAGGGACGGCACCTTCGAGCCCAGGGAAGTGAGGCTCGGGGCAAAGGGCGACGGCATGTACGAGATAAAAGAAGGCGTATCTCAGGGCGAATGGGTGGTGACATCGGCCAACTTCCTCGTCGACTCTGAAAGCAACCTCAAGGCCGCTGTGAGCGGCATGGCCGGCCATGACCGCAAGGAATCCGAAGCGCCGCCGGCGGCAGCACAGCCGCCCTCAGGGGGCCATGTACACTGATGTTAAAGAAGGTAATCGAGATATCCGTAAGGAACAGGTTTGTCGTCTTCCTCTTCGCCCTCTTCTAACGGGCTGGGGCGTGGACGGTCTACAACACGCCTGTTGACGCAATCCCCGACTCTCCGACGTGCCGCCGACCGCCTCTCCCTCTCCGTTGATCTCGGCGAGGCCGCGCCTCTCCTGCCGCGCTGAAGCCTCCCCGACTGTTTTCTGCTATATTCAGATTCAGGACGAAAAAATCCTACTCTTTTTTTTGCCTTACAAATAGAGGGGCATAATGCGAGCGAGCCAAGGCAGCAGGAGCGAGGCCGCCTTTAAGGGAGGCCGAGCGACGTAAGCGGCGAGCGATGAGGAAGGGGGCGGACAGCGAGCGAAGCCTTATGCCCAAAAAAGCGCGGCAGTGCGCAAATGGCATTTTACCCAGGAGGTCAGCATGAAGATATTTTCCATGCTTATGTTCTTTATCCTTCTTTCCCCTTTGTATGCCTTCGCGGAAACACCCGCAAGTACCATCCCCGTTCAGTTCCCTGACCAGAGGCTGACCGGACAGCTGCCCGGTCAGCCAATCGACCCATTCATAAACATCGAAAGCCAGCAGATGATGCACGAGACGCTTATGGCCCTTCGTGATATCGTCAATGTCATGAGGGAGATACCGTCAACCCCCGCGCCGCAGAAAGAGAGGCTCGACGACCTTTCGGAGCGCCTCGATTTCCTCATCACGCGCCAGCAGGACCTTGCAATGCGCCAGAGGCTGGGCAGGTAGAAGGTACTCTCTTTTGGGTGCATACTAATTATGGTTGCTGAAAAACTCCGATTTATTCAGGCTGCTCAAAAAAAGCGCCATATGCAAGGCCCCTATTCAAATAGGGGAGCGAGGAATGAGGCGTACTCTTCATGTACGCTGCAGTGACGAGCTTCTGAAGCCAACAAAGCAGATGGGGCTTTTTCAGCAGCCTGCATCTGGAGGAAACTATCATGAGAAAGGCAATCCTCTCAGCCGCGCTTATCACGATATTCGCGGCCTTTGCCACATTTGCCCAGACCGGGGCAACAGGCGGCGGTACCGGGACCGTCTCGCCGACAACAGAGCTTCCCTCTTCGACGACACAGCTGCCGCCTCCGACACTCACGCTGCCTCCGACACTCACGCTGCCTCCGACACTCACGCTGCCTCCGGGCACGACTACGCTGCCCCCTGCTACCACAGGCAATATCCCCGGCGCCACCACGATACCTGACAACGACACCATAATAACCGGGAGGACGTTAGACGAAGACAGGGATCTATTCGGCACAGATAGCCTTGATACCCCGGATACGTTTGATACATTTGACACGCTTGACCGGCCCTTCGGCGAGGATAGCCTCGACACTGAGACAGAGACCCTCGGCGAATTCGAGACCGAGACCGAGACGAGGACCCTGACTGAATCAGAGACCGAGACCCCCACTACCATACTGGGAAGGGAGACGGACTCTGACCTTGACGAAGAGACCGAAAGCCCGTTCGAAGAGGATATGGGCGAGGGCTCTGAGACAGACGACGAAACCGAGACCTCCGGGCTCTTCAGCGGAGAGGCGGGCAGATAACCTGCTTTCTTTTTTAAAAAAAGAAAGTAGGCAAAGAAAAAACAATATTATCCTGCTTCTTCATTCGGCCTTGAAAGGCCGAATCCGCCGTGTTACAATCCGGGAAAATAAGACGGGGCTGAAAAATTCAGCCCCGTCTTAAAAAACCCGGAACGCCAACCAATTCGCCAGTTTTCATCTGTTCCCCTTCCAAACTGCCGGGTAAAAAATGCGGACGCTAATATCCGGCACAAGCCGCGCTGCAATTAAAACTTGACAACAAACTTTTGTATATGATAGCAATACCCTGTTTTAGTTTAGGAAGGCCAAATCAAACCCCGAACAACTCAAGGCTTCAATCAGGGCAGGGCTGTCTGAGGCCTTATCAGGCGCCACGGAACAAGTGTAAAAAAATCCAGGGGCTTACGCTTAAATGATAAATATCGACATCACACTCCTTTACCAGATAATAGGCTTCTTCATCCTCCTTATACTCCTCAACACTTTTCTCTATAAGCCTGTGCAGAGGATCTTAAAGGACAGGGAAGACGGGATAGAAGGCAATATAAAGAAGGCCGCCGAGACCGAAGAGACGGTCGCACAGGGCCTTGTGGACTACCAGAAAAAGCTCAAGGAAGCCGCGGTAAAGGGGCATGAGGAGAGGAACAGGCTCAGGCACGAAGGGATTGAGAAGGAGAAGGCCCTTATCGAGGCCGCGAGGCTTGAGGCCGCTAAGGAGCTCTCCTCCATTAGAAAAGAGATAGAGACCAGCAAGTCCGCTGCCCTTTCAGGCCTTAAGACAGAGGCCAAGAGCCTTGCAAGGGAGATAGCCGGGAAAGTGCTGGAGAGGACCGTTGCCGGGCTCCTCGTGATAGCGATCCTTCTGCCTTCGCTCGCGCTGGCGTCAACGGGCGCTGAGCACGGCGAAGGCTCTGGCATGGCATGGAAGCTCGTTAACTTCGGTCTGCTCGCCGTGGGCGCATACCTCGTATGGACAAAGGTCCTGGCCGGGCTACTGGACAAGAGGAGCGCGGAGATAAAGAACGCGATCGAAGAGGCCCAGAGAGCCAAAAACGAAGCTGAGAAGAAGGCCTCGGAGTACAGGGAAAAGCTCGCTCTTCTGGACAAGAGGGTCGCCGGCATAGCCACCGAGCTCAAGCTCGAGGGCGAGGCTGAAAAGGCCCGCATAATATCGGAGGCAGGCAAGGCAGCCGAGAGGCTCAAGGAGCAGGCCAAGGTAGCGGCCGAGCAGGAAATAAAGAAGGCCAGGCTCGAGATACGCGAAGAGGCTGCAAAAGCAGCCGTAGAGCTGGCTGAACAGATATTGAAGAAAGAGATCTCTCCGGAGGACCATGAGAGGCTCGTAAAAGGATATCTTAACAACCTGAGGCTTAACTGATGAAGAGTTCCGCGTCAAAGAGGTTCGCAAAGGCCCTTATAGAGATAGGCAGGGAAGAAGGCGCCTGGGACAGGTACGGCAAGGAATTGAGGAGCGTCGTCGCCATGTTCAGGGGAAACCCCGAGCTGGAGAAGGTCCTCCTGAACCCCATGTACAAGCTCGAGGAGAGAAAGGCGCTGATGGAGAGCATAGCGTCGTCGGCAAGCATCTCCCCCCATGTCTCCAAGTTCTTCTCCATACTGGTCCAGACCAGGAACATCCGCTTCCTCGATGACATCTCGGAAGCCTATTCGAAGTTCGAAGACGAACTTAGCGGTCGGATAAGGGCTTCAGTCGAGGCCCCCACGGAGCTGGAGCCCGCCCTTGTCGAGGAGATAAGGAAGAAGCTCAGCGCGCTCACCGGCAAGGATGTCATACTCACCTACAACTGCAACCCAGGGCTTTTGGGCGGGCTGGTATTGAAGATCGAGAACACGATTCTCGACGGCAGCCTGAAGACCCAGCTTGAGCTCATGAAAGAAAAAATACTCGAAGGGGTGGTTTAGACGATGATCAAGGTAGAGGAGATAAGCCAACTCATTAAGACCCAGATAAAGGGTTTTGAGAAGGAAATTGACATACAGGAAGTCGGCACCGTCATATCGGTGGGCGACGGCATCGCGAGGATATACGGCCTGGAAAAAGCCATGGCAGGAGAGCTCTTAGAGTTCCCCGGCAGCATCTACGGCATGGTCCTTAACCTCGAAGAGGACAACGTCGGTGCGGCCATCCTGGGCAGCGACCACACCATCAAAGAAGGCACCACGGTCAAGAGGACCGGCAGGATAGTCGAGATACCCGTAGGCAAGGCGCTCATGGGCAGGGTCGTAAACGCCCTGGGCCAGGCAATAGACGCCAAGGGCCCCATCGAGAGCAACGAATCCAGGAGGGTCGAGATAAAGGCCCCCGGCATAGTCGCCAGGAAATCCGTCAAGGAGCCTCTCCAGACCGGCATCAAGGCCATAGACGCCATGATACCCATCGGCAGGGGCCAGAGGGAACTCATCATCGGCGACCGTCAGACAGGTAAGACCACGGTCGCAATCGACACCATCATAAACCAGAAGGGCCAGAACGTATTCTGCATCTATGTAGCCATCGGCCAGAAGCAGTCCACGGTCGCCCAGATAGTCGAGAAGCTAAAAGAGCACGGCGCAATGGACTACACGGTCGTCGTTGCCGCCACAGCGAGCTCCCCGGCTCCCCTTCAGTTCATAGCCCCGTACACGGGCTGCGCTATCGGCGAGTACTTCAGGGACAACGGCATGCACGCCCTTATAATCTACGACGACCTCTCAAAGCACGCGGTCGCGTACAGGCAGCTCTCGCTCCTCCTTAGAAGGCCTCCGGGCCGCGAGGCGTACCCCGGAGACGTATTCTATCTCCACTCAAGGCTCCTCGAGAGGGCGGCGAAGCTCTCGGACAAGCTCGGCGGCGGCTCGCTTACCGCGCTTCCGATCATCGAAACGCAGGCAGGCGACGTCTCGGCGTACATCCCGACGAACGTCATTTCCATCACGGACGGACAGATATTCCTTGAGACCGACCTCTTCTACTCAGGCATAAGGCCTGCCATCAACGTCGGCCTCTCGGTCTCCAGGGTCGGCGGCAGCGCCCAGATAAAGGCCATGAAGTCGGTCGCAGGTACGCTCCGTCTCGAGCTCGCGCAGTACAGGGAACTCGCGGCATTCGCCCAGTTCGGCAGCGACCTCGACCCGACCACCCAGAAGCAGCTCAACAGGGGCGGCAAGCTCGTCGAGATATTGAAGCAGGGCCAGTACAAGCCCCTCCCGGTCGAGAAGCAGGTTCTTATCGTCTACGCCGCGACCCAGGGCTATATAGACTCATACCCCAATTCGGCGCTCAAGAGGTACGAGGAAGAGCTTAACACCTTCATCGAGTCCAGGCACGCGGACATATTGAACGATATCCGCACCAAGAAGGCCATAGACAACGAAGTGAAGGCGAAGCTCAACAAGGCCCTTGAGGACTTTAACGGGCTGTTCGTTGCCGAGGGTAAATAGTTTAGCAGTTTTTTAAAAATATTCTAAGGCTGCTTAAAAAGCTCCAGATGCAAGGCCCCTATTCAAATAGGGGAGTGAGGAGCGAGTCGTACTCTTCATGTACGTCGCAGCGACGAGCGACGAGACAACGCAGCAGATGGATTTTTTGAGCTGCTGCTAAAAAAGACCACAGGTGATCTTATAGATGGCAAGTCTTAAGGACATAAAAAGAAGGATCAAGTCGGTCAAGAACACCCGGCAGATAACAAAGGCCATGAAGATGGTCTCTGCCGCCAAGCTCAAGAGGGCCCAAGACGAGATAGTGGCCGCAAGGCCCTATGCCGAGAAGATGCTCGACCTCATAGCCTCTCTCGCGTCCAAGGCCTCTTCCGACAGCCATCCCCTCCTTGAGAACAGGGGCGGGAACAGGGTCGGGCTCCTTATCTTCACCTCTGACAGGGGCCTGTGCGGAAGCTTCAACTCGCAGATACTGCGCAACGCTGAAAGGTTTCTCCGCGAGCGCGGCCCGGTCGAGGCGAGCGTCTATACCATAGGCAAGCGCGGAGGCGAGTACTTCAAGAGGCGCGGGCTCAAGATCATCAATTCGAAAAACATGGGAAGCGGCAGGCCGCAGTACGGCTCCGCCGCCGAGATTGCCAGCGACATCATAGGCGCTTACATGAGGAACGAGCTCGACGAAGTGCACATAATCTTCAGCGAGTTCAAATCCGCCCTCACCCAGAGGCCCGTAGTGCAGAAACTCCTGCCCATCTCAGCCCCTGAGAAGGACGAGAAGGCGGCCGAAGAGGGCGATTATCTCTACGAGCCTGCCGAAGGCGGGGTTCTGGCGGCCCTTCTGCCGAAGTACGTAGAGGTGCAGGCCTTCAGGGCTCTCCTCGAGACTTCCGCGAGCGAGCACGGCGCGCGTATGACTTCCATGGATTCCGCGTCCAAGAACGCCGGACAGATGATAAGCGGCCTTACCCTTGTATACAACAGGCTCCGCCAGGCTGCGATCACCAAGGAGCTTATGGAGATCATCGGAGGCGCCGAGGCGCTCAAGTAACAGGCAGGTTGCGGAAAAGCTTTGATTTTTATCAAGGCTGCTCAAAAAGCTCCATATGCAAGGCGTCGAGGAGCGAGGAATGCGGCGTACTCTTCTTGTACGCCGCAGTGATGAACGACGAAGACAACGCAGCAGATGGACTTTTTCAGCGGCCGCATGCGCAAACAACAGATACCCGCAAGGAGGTCTTCCTAAGATGTCTCAGATGAACATTGGAAAGATAACACAGGTAATAGGTCCTGTGCTCGATATCGAATTCCCGCCCGGCAAGCTCCCGGCCTTATACAACGCCGTCAAGGTCACCAACGCGAGCATAAACTCCGAGAAGTGGAACCTGGTGACTGAAGTCGCCCAGCACCTCGGAGAGAACACCGTAAGGTGCATAGCCATGGACGTGACCGAAGGCCTCGTAAGGGGCACCGAGGCATGGGATACGGGCACTGGCATAACGGTCCCGGTAGGAAAGCCGGTCCTTGGCCGCATAATCAACGTAATCGGCGAGCCTGTCGACGAGATGGGCCCCATAGAGTGCCAGAAGCAGTACGTCATCCACCGTCCCGCCCCGACATTCGACCAGCAGTCGACCAAGATGGAAGTCTTCGAGACGGGCATCAAGGTCGTCGACCTCCTCACCCCGTACCTGAAGGGCGGAAAGATTGGCCTCTTCGGCGGCGCGGGCGTCGGCAAGACCGTTCTCATCATGGAGCTCATCAACAACGTCGCCATGCAGCACGGTGGCTTCTCGGTCTTCGGCGGAGTAGGCGAAAGGACAAGGGAAGGAAACGACCTCTGGGAAGAGATGAAGGAATCGGGCGTTCTCGGCAAGACAGCCCTTGTCTACGGCCAGATGAACGAGCCCCCGGGAGCGAGGGCAAGGGTCGCGCTCACGGCGCTCACGATGGCCGAGTACTTCAGGGACGAGGAGAACCAGGACGTTCTCCTCTTCATCGACAACATATTCAGGTTCGTACAGGCAAACTCAGAGGTCTCGGCGCTCCTCGGCCGTATTCCCTCGGCGGTCGGCTACCAGCCGACTCTCGGCACCGACGTGGGCGGCCTCCAGGAGAGGATCACCTCTACCGTAAAGGGCTCCATCACATCGGTCCAGGCCATATACGTGCCTGCGGACGACCTCACTGACCCGGCGCCTGCGACGACCTTCGCGCATTTGGACGCGACTACAGTTCTTTCAAGGCAGATAGCCGAGCTCGGCATATATCCGGCGGTCGACCCGCTTGATTCGACCTCGCGTATCCTTGACCCGCAGGTCGTCGGAGACGAGCACTACTCGACCGCGAGGCAGGTGCAGTCTATCCTCCAGAAGTACAAGGACCTTCAGGACATCATCGCCATCCTCGGCATGGACGAGCTCTCGGAGGAGGACAAGATGGTCGTCTCGAGGGCGAGGAAGATCCAGAGGTTCCTCTCGCAGCCGTTCTTCGTCGCGGAGCAGTTCACCGGCTCTCCCGGCAAGTACGTGAGCGTAAAGGACACCATCAAGGGCTTCCAGATGATAGCCAGGGGCGAGCTGGACGACATCCCGGAGCAGGCGTTCTACCTGGTCGGCACCATCGAAGAGGCCATGGAGAAGGCAGAGAAGATCAGGGCGAGCATCTAACTAACCAGTTGCTGCACGGCTCGAATTATCCTCAGGCTTCAAATGAGCTCCATATGCAAGGCCCCTATTCAAATAGGGGAGCGAGGAATGAGGCGTACTCTTCATGTACGTCGCAATGACCTCCGCGACTCGACAAGCAGATGGACTTTTTCAGCAGCCTGACAGCTAAGGGTATAAGGTAAAAATGGCGAATACATTTAAACTTGAAGTAGTCACACCTCAGAGGAGGCTCCTCTCCCTGGAGGTCGAGGAGATGAAGGCCCCGGGACAGGAAGGCGAGTTCGGCGTGCTTGCCGGTCACACGCCCTTCCTCACGGTCCTTAAGCCAGGCGAGATAGTCTACAAGGCCGGCGCTGAAACCGGCGTGCTCGCGGTAAGCCGCGGCTATGCCGAGGTCCTTCCCGAAAAGACGACGGTGCTGGTCGATTACGCCCTGCCCGAGTCTGAGATAGACGCGGACAAGGCAAAGGCGGACGCACAGGCTGCCGAAGATGCGCTGAAGGCCATGACCCAGGAAGACCCGTCCTACCAGCTGACTCTGGATAAGCTTGAGTACGCCAACGCGAGGCTCAGGGTAAAAGAGGGGCTGAAGGGCTAAGAAGTAAGCCGGAGAAAAAAACAGAAGGCGGTGCAGAGATGCACCGCCTTTTTTATTTGAATGTGCCTACTGCGGGGGCCTTACTTAGGCGGGTTCAGGTTTGAAACCTGAACCCGACAATCCGCAGAAGCAGGTACGAAATTTCAGGTTCAATCTGTAAGATTGAACCCTCTGAAAGATGAGATTGCTTCGTCGCTAAAGATCCTCACAATCACGTGCTTTTTGTTGTCATTCTGAGCGAAGCGAAGAATCTCGGAGATGGCGCGGCAACGATGGCTGTATCCGCGCTGAGATTCTTCGATCGCTTCGCTCCCTCAGAATGACAGACCTGATTGTCCCTCAATCCCCTTAAAAAGGGGGAGAAAAGACGAGATTGCTTCGTCGCTTGCGCTCCTCGCAATGACAAAACAAATTGCGGCCTACTGCGGGGGCCTTACGGAATTGGAGAGTATGAGGTCGTAGCTGAATTTCATGTACTGCTGGAACTCTTCCTTGAGGGGCTTGTATTCCTTCTCGGAGACTTCCGTCAATTTATTCTGAGCAGGGTCTGACTTGTAATCGTAGAGCCCGAGCGGGTTCTGCAGGTCCGTGAGGAGCATGTATTTTCCGTTCACCCATACGAACATGTCCCCGCGCGGCAGGAGCGCCCTCCTCTCCCCGTTCGAGAGTATTGATTTGCCCCAGGATGTAAAAGGCGCGTCTACATTGAGAATATCCAGCACCGTGGGCAATATATCCAGCTGGCTTGCCACGCCTTCGTAGACAGACGGCGCAACGCCCGCGCCGTAGAACAGGCATGGGATGTGGTAATTATTGAATATATTATCGCCTGTTGAGACGCCTTCGGTATGGTCGGCGACTATGACAAAGAGCGTGTCCTTGAAATATTTCGACTTCCTCGCCTTCTCGAAGAATTTGCCGAGCGCGTAATCGGAATATCTCATCGAGTTCAGGAAATCCCTGTGGTCGACATCAGGCCCGAAGTGCTCGAATTCTTTCGACGGCACCTTGTACGGCGTGTGCGATGTAAGGGAATAGACTACGCCGAAGAAGGGCTTCTCCATCTTATCAAACTCTTCATTGGCGCGCAGGAACGCATACTCGTCGTATATGCCCCATACGCCGTCGTCGATGCCCTCAAGATTGCCGAAGTCCTCCCTTGAGAGGTGCCTCTGAAAACCGAACCTTTTGGCCAGCGAATCAAAACCGAGAGAACCCGGCCTTGCGCCGTGGATGAAGATGGTATCGTACCCGTTCCTCTTGAGCGCGCTCACGGCAGGCTCGAGCCTTGTCTGGTAAAGCAGGCCGCCCTGGTCAAGGGACATGCCTTTCCACGAGGGCATGGACCCGAGCGTAGCTGTGAGCCCCTCGTAAGACCTCTGTGCGTTCGCGAAGCAGTTATTGAGGAGCATGCCCTCTTTCGACAAGGAGCTGAAGAAAGGGGCAGCCTCTACCTTGCCGCCCAGAGAGCCCATGAACTTGGCGCTCCAGCTCTCCATCAAGAAGATGACCACGTTGAGCTTCCTGCCGCCGTTCTCAGGGTAATTGTATTTCCTGAAGAGCGGATATTCGGGCCTGGACGTCTCTTTTGTCCGGTCGACTATGAAACCGGCGACATCGGCCTTGTTCTCGAATTTTATTGCGTTCAATACCTCGATATTTTTGTCGTCATTGGTGTTGTAGAGCGTATTGAATGTGGAGTAGATGCCGTTCAGGGCAAGCGCGCCGAGCTCTATCCTGTCGTTCGCGAATGCGTTCTTAATGCTCATGGGCTTCATCTGCACGCCGCCGCGGGCGAAAACCACCGTAAGGACGACCACGAGGATGAATACAACGGCGTCGATGCCGACGCAGGCGATATAAGAGCCCCTGCATGTCAGCGGCGATCTCCTCCTGCCCTTTAAAGACCAGACGAACGCGGCGGAGAATGCAACGAGGAAGACGATGAGCCCTATGAACTCCGGTACATACCTGCTGAGGCCTATCTTGACGATGACGTCGGTATCCTTCCAGGTGTTCCCGAGCTCGAAGGTCAGGTGCCTCTGGGCATAAGTGTAATACTGTATGTCGATGAAGTTATATACGAGGAGGACGATATACCACGCAAGGAGCGCAGCCAAAATGCCCCTTCTGAGAAACCTGCTCAAAGCTATCCCTGGGAAGAATAGCGCGAGGAAGAACGGGGCTGACATTATGCTTACGGTGGAGAGGTCGAAACGCGCGCCCTGCACAAAGGCCTTGAGGACCGACGCGGCCTCTATGCCTGTGTAGGCGTCGCTGTACTTGAAGAAGAAATAGACCCTGAGGAGCCCAAGCGCAATCGTAAGAAGGATGAGGAGTGTAAAATAGCCGGAGAACCGGAGCCTGAGATGCGCCACGATGTTCTTGAGATTTAAACCGTTCACGATAAAAATGTCCTGGAAAGGCCCATTTTTATCTCAATGGGCCGTTAAAATTTATCCGATTAGTATAATGGAAAGAAGCCGGAAAGTCTTGGATTTTCTGTCAGCGGATAGATTGAGCGGCTGAAGCCGGCCTATCCCCGGCTGAAAAGTCCGGGACGGACTTTTCATCATCATATCAGCCGCCCTTCTTGGGTATGATGGTAAGCTTTGCCTTTCCGTCTTTTACGGATACCTTGAACTCGACATCCTTCGTATGGTACTGCTCTTCGACCTTTTTCCTGTACTGCTCGACGGTCTTCTTTAAAACCTCCGGGGTTATCCCCTCGACAGGCTCGTTGCACGACCTCCTTGCCTCTATGTACTTGGAGTAAAGGTCGTCAAACCCGTTGCCGCCCTGCGGCGTTTGCCTTTGGGCAGGCGCCCTTTCCACGGTCTCCGGCCCTGGCCTCCCGAGGGCGCTCTCGAACTCCATCGCGCCCTCGCCCTTTCTCACGTAGGTGCCTTCCTCGATGGCCCTCAATATGCGGGTCCAGTACTGCTTGTAGGAATTGTACTTGGCGACAATCGAGTTGAGCTTGAACTTGAGGCCGGTATTCGTGAGCTGTCTGTTGCTCAACGAAAGCACAGTCCTGTCGACCTCGTCCCTTAGCTTTGCCGGCTCCCTCTTCTGGATCTTTGCAAAGTACTGCTCGTAGTCGACCTTGAGCCTCGCGATCTTGGAGTCAAGCAGCTCTATTTCGTCCTTATCGCTCATCAGTTTACCGTCATTGATATTTGCCGGGCAATACGGAGGCTAATAATATCATCACATTGCCAGACTGGTCTGCGACATAGCTTCGACAGCCGTAACAGGCCGTTTTTTATATCAATTCTGCACCTTTACGGCCTTGATATCCCCACCCTGGCCTATGCCTATGGCTATGGGGAGAGAGACATAATGCTTTCTCTTCGAGGCGCCGTCCTCGTGGATCGCCACCCCGAGAGTTATTATATCGCCTTCGTTGATGCCGATATTGTACTTGCCGGAAGCCGCGCGCTTTATCCTGAAGACGGCGGTATACCTGCCGCCGGCCCAACTGCCCGTGCCCTCGAAACCCGGCTTATCCTCCCAAGCCCTCGTATCGAATACCCAGCCGTCTTCAGATTTAACGCGGCCGCCCTCGAACTCTATCGCCTTCAGGTCGATGAGCCCGTCCCTGAACTTCGCGTCAGCGTCAGCCCTTTTGTCAGCCCATGAGCTCCGGGCATAGAAAGCGTACAGGCTCACCTCATCCCTGCCACTGTATGCCGGGTTCCCTTCTATCTCTCTTTTGGACGGTGCATCGGGCATTGTGCTCAGGTCTTTGTGGCATGTTATAAAGCAGCCGTATTTGCTGAACGACGGTTCTGTTTTGTTTACCTGAATGGATATCCTGTCAGGGGTCCTGCCTTTATTGTTCCAGCCGCTGCCCTTTGAGAGCCAGTTGAACCTGAGATAGAGGTTCTCTGCGTCGTACGCGGCCTGCACCCCGGCAAGCATGACTCCCTTTCTGCCTGCGAGCGGCTCCGGCTCAAAGGGCTTGTGCGACCTCTTCATCTTCATAGAACCCGAGGCGATGTCGTCGGCCTTGAGGTCAAGGCTGCCGCTCTTGTCGAGATGGCAGTGCCTGCAGTCCTTCTTGCCCTTTTTTATTTCCCTTGCCCCGAGCCTGTGGTCGTCGCTCGTGAGGAAGTCCCACGAGCTCACGCCCGGATAGAAAAGCGCCGTCTCAGCGGACTTTATTCGCGGCCAGTCAACCTGACCCGCATCCGACCAGCCCGGCGCAATGAATGATATAAGCGATATGAGAAGCACGTTCAAAGCCTTGCATAGACGCATCTGGAAGCCTCCACTCTCTGTCAAGCCTTGAAGTTAGCGACCGTACTCTTTAGCGCTTCCGCCTGCCTGTTCATCTCTTCAACGGTCCTCTCCAGCCTTGCCGCGAGCGCCGCGTTGTCCTCGGCGGCATCCTTGACCGTATCGACCGCGTTCACTATCCTCTTGGAGAAGACCATCTGCTCTGATGTCGCGTCAGCGACCCTGGATATCTTCTCCAGGACCTTGAATATGGCCTCGGCGACCCGCCTGGTCTCCCTGGCCTGCTCCACCGTAGAATTCTTGACGCGCTCCATGAACTCCCTCATCTGGGCCGTGTCCTGCAAAATCTCTTTTGCCGCGTACGACTGCTCGCCGGAGGCGTTCTTTATGTCGCCGACCATGCGGCTCATGACCTGCACCGAGCTCGCTATCTGTCCCGCGCCCTTGGTCTGCTCCATGGTGGCCTTTTCTATGAGCTTGGCCATCTCAAAGGACCTGCGGGACGAATCGAGTATCTTTATGAGCGCCTCCTGAGCGTTCCTTGACAGGGCGACGCCGTCCTCGACCTTCTCCGAGCTCCTCCTCATCGACTCCACCGAAATGGAGACCTCGCTCTGGACCTGGTTGATGAGCTCCGCTATCTCCTTTGTCGAAGCAGTCGTCTTGGTGGCAAGGTCCTTTACCTGCCTTGCCACGACGGCAAAGCCCTTGCCGTGCTCCCCTGCCTGGGCCGCGAGTATCGTCGCGTTCAAGGCCAGCAAGTGCGTGGTATCGGCTATGTCGTTTATGACCGTCAGTATCTTGCCTATTTCCTTCGACCTCTCGCCGAGGCGGTTGATGACGAGCGCGGTGGAGGCCACCTCCTCGCTTACCTTCTCTATGCCCTCCCTGGTCTTTACGACCGAAGCCATGCCGAGGTCTTCGGCGTCGACCCTGACGGTCTCAGCCAGCTCAGCCTGGCTCCTGGAATAAGTCTCGACCTCCTTGACCTTCTCGCCTATTTCGATTATCGAAGAGACGACCTCTTCGGTGTTCCTGAAGAGCTCGTCAACATGGGACGCGACCTGGTTGATGGATACGGCTATCTCGTTTATGGATGACGTGGTCGACGAGGCTGATATGAATAGTTTCTCGATATTGACCTTTACGTCTTCGACCGAGCCGGACATGGTGTGCACCGATTCGGAGACCTCGCTCGACGAGCTCCTCAATGCCTCCGCCTCCTCCGCGACCATCTTTATGGAGGCGTCCATCTCCTGTATCGAATTTGAGGTATCCTCGGCTGCCTGGAGCTGCGTCTTCACGCCCCCTATTATCTCGCGGGAAGAGGCCTCTATCTGGCTGGATGCCGCCGAGACCTCCTTCGACACGTTGGAGATGTCGCGAACCATCGTCTGCATGCCCTCGACGAACTTGTTGAACCACCTGCCGAGGAGCCCTATTTCATCCTTCGAGCTTATTTCAAGCCTCTTCGTGAGGTCGCCCTTGCCTTCCGCTATGGCCCGGAGCATCACGACCGCCCTGTCTATGGGGCGTGTTATCACGCCGGAGACAAGGAAGCCCAGCATGATGGTCATGGCGCTCATGGTGGCAAGCCCGTAGGTTATCCATTTATTCCTCGAACCCGCGATCGCGCTGTAGACCTCGTCAAGGGAGGTCGTTATCATGAGCGCGCCCCTGGCGGCCTCCTCATGCTCGTGGCACGACGAGCACTTGGGCCTGTACTCGATGGGCACGACGTAGGTGAAGAGGCTACGGTCAGCCTCGTTCTCGATGTAATAGACCGCCTGCTTCTGCCCCAGGTTGAAGGCCTGGAGGGCCTTTTTGAACTCCGGGTTCTGGATGCCCTTCGCGACGTTGTTCAATTTATTGGGATGGTCCACGAGCCACTCTGGCTTTATCTCGCCGAACTCGGTCTTTACCGCGTTGAGGGTCTTGTGGTCCTGAAAGGCCTCCTCGACGCCGTTGGACCGTATGAGCTGGACCCTTTCGACGCCCTTGATGGTCTTGAGGCCCTCGATGAGGAAGCGCGGCATATCGGCGCGCTCATCAAGCATGTCCTTGTATATCGTATGGAGGATGGGCTCGGCCATGAGCTCGCTGGCCCTGAGGCGCTCCCTCAGGAGGCTCTTTTCCTCTTCCTTGATGACGAGAAATATGAGCACGCCGAAGCCCACGAGGGTGAGCCCCAGTGTAAGGTTCAGTATC
>Ga0209431_10001436_pt1 | contig 19712 bp, 15 predicted proteins | sample RifCSP13_3_FD_184021 | JGI IMG/M metagenome (GOLD analysis project Ga0209431, IMG submission 184021) | Soil microbial communities from Rifle, Colorado - Rifle CSP2_sed 13_3 (SPAdes) (version 2) | ecosystem: Environmental > Terrestrial > Deep subsurface > Rock core/Sediment | place: Rifle...
GCAAATGATTCCAGGACCGACAAAAGCCTGGTTTCGATATTAAGCGGTTACCCGGCACTGGGCAAGATCTCCATTATTAAATTCCCTGACAAAACACAGAAATTGGGTATAATTACACGGGAAATGGTACAAGCGGGTTACCACACTTCATTCTATTACGGGGGTGATATTGATTTTGCCAATATGCGATCGTACCTGGTCAATGGCAACTTTCAACAGGTTATTTCCGTTGATGATTATGAAAAGTCGCAGCAAACCGGCCGGTGGGGTGTGCATGACCAGATAACATTTCAACGGCTTTATGACGACTGCAATACATCACAGCAACCGTTTTTCAAGACATTGCTGTCGCTTAGCAACCACGAACCGTTTGATATTCCGGGAGAACCGAAGTTCGGCAACAGCACAATCGATACAAGGGTCAGCAGTTCCGCATTTTATACCGACAGCTGTATCGGCGATTTTATCCGGAAGGCAAAACTGACTGCCTGGTGGAAGAACACCCTTATTATTATGCTGGCCGATCACGGTACCAAGTTCCCGGGCAATACCGTTGTGTACTATCCTGAAAAATACAGGATCCCCATGATATGGACGGGAGGGGCCATAAGATCGGATACGGTAATATCAACCTATCTTTCCCAGTCCGACCTGGCAAAAACATTGCTTCACCAGTTGAACCTCAACGCATCAGCCTATCCGCTAAGTAAAGATATATTCGGTGCTACACATAATTTTGCATTTTATGAATTCAACAATGGGTTTGGTATGATGTCCGATTCAGGCAGCTATGTATTCGACAATGATTTGAACAGGATCATTTTAAACCAGGGAACTGTTTCGGAATACTTTCTCCAGGCAGGAAAAGCAATTCAGCAGGAAGTTTACAATGTGTTCCTGGGAAATTAAACCGGGTTTCAGCAAATCGGAGGACAACAAGACCATGGCAATCAGGACACTTTTCATCTGTTATATTACTGACAGTGCTGCCTCAAAACCCGATGCAGAACTTGTTATCGGCCTTCACCGGCAGGGAATTGAGGCAGATGTTATGATGCCTTCCGGATCATCGTACGAGAAACTGTTCAACAAACTGGGCATCCGGGTTATTCCCTTTCATCCGCCCGGCAAGTTCAGCCTCACATCCATAAAGCTTATCCGGAAAAATATTCGTGCCAGGAAATACAATATTCTTCACCTGTTTAACAGCAAAGCAATTGTAAATGGTGCAATTGCCGCTATCGGCATGCCTGTAAAAGTGATTGCTTACCGCGGGGCTGCCGGCATGCACTGGCATGATCCCACCGCCTGGTTTTCACACTTCAATCCCCGGATCGATACCATCATCTGCAATTCAGCCTATGTGCTTGATAACGTTCGAAAACAGCTGCTTTTCAATCCGGGAAAAGCAGTAATGATCCATAAGGGATTGGATATGTCGTGGTTCGGAAAAGTTACAGCCGTTTCACGTGAGGTCCTCGGCATTCCCGGGGAAGCCATTGTAGTTGGTTGTGTTGCCAATGTCCGACGCATCAAGGGACTGCCTTATCTTATCAGATCAACACGATACCTCGATCCGGAATTGCCGGTCCATTTCCTGCTCATAGGATCGGGAATGGATAGCGGAGAAATGATGCGCCTCATTAGAAGCAGCCCGTTCAGGGACCGCATTCATATCCATGGTTTTCGCAAGGATGTATATGAACTTCTAGCCGCCTGCGATATATATATTCAGCCTTCCCTGAGTGAAAGCCTGAGTCGCAGCGTTATGGAAGCCATGTGTCTTGGGGTTGCCTGCATTGTTTCCGATACCGGCGGGCTCACCGAACTGGTTGAACACAATAAATCAGGGCTAATTGTTGAAAAGGGCAATGCCAGGGCCATTGCCACAGCCATTGAAAAACTGGCCGGTGACAGTGTATTGCGAAAGGCATTTTCTGCTGAATCCGTCATCCGGATGGAAAAGCTGTTTTCGGTGAACAATATGGTGGCGAAAACCAGGGAACTTTACGAAAGCATGCTTAACTGAAATACTGCATCGAATAGAACTTGTGATATTCCCCGCTGGCAGCCAGCAAGGTATCGTGGGTGCCATGTTCAACGATCACCCCGTTATTCAGAACAAATATCTCATCGGCGTGCACAATGGTTGACAAGCGGTGTGCGATCACAATGGAAGTACGGTTTTCCATCAGTTTCACCAGAGCGTCCTGCACCAGTTTCTCAGATTCAGTATCCAGTGCAGAGGTGGCTTCATCCAGGATAAGGATGGGGGGATTCTTTAATACAGCCCTGGCAATACTGATCCGCTGGCGCTGACCGCCGGAAAGCTTGCTGCCCCTGTCCCCGATGGTTGCGTAATAACCGCCTTCGGATGCTTCGATAAAATCATGGGCATGAGCCACGCGGGCAGCATTGATCACATCCTCTTCCCTGGCATTTTCAATGCCAAAAGCAATGTTGTTGAAAAAGGTATCGTTGAACAGAATGGGTTCCTGATTCACAATCCCCATGAGCCCCCTGAGATCGGTTATTTTCAAATCGCGAATATCCCTGCTGTCGATCAGTATCTGTCCGCTTTCCACATCGTAGAACCTCGGCAGCAGATCCACAAGGGTGGATTTCCCAGATCCAGAATGACCTACAAGCGCAATTGTCTTCCCCTTTTCAATTTTTATGTTGATGTCATTCAGTACCAGGTCGGTTTTGTACCTGAAGTTCACATTACGGTATTCAACAGCCTGGTGAAACTTTTTTGCCTCTTTTGCACCGGGCTTTTCAGTAATTGTAACCGGCACGTTCAGTATCCTGTTAATCCGTTCCATGGAGGCCAGACCTTTTTGAATGCTGTAGTACTCCTGTGAGAATGATTTGGCAGGGTTGATGATGCTGTAGAATATACCGATGTAAGCCAGGAATTGCGCAGCATCCATTAACTGGTTATCCCCGAGTATCAGGTGACCTCCGAAGCACAGTACGATAATTATCATCACCGTGCCCAGCAATTCACTGAGGGGATGTGCCAGATACCTGCGCTTCAGCAGCTTGTTCATGATCCTCCGGTAATCTTCGGTCTCATGTTCAAACCTTGCTGCAATTTTGTGTTCTGCATTAAATGCCTTAATAATCCGGAGGCCCGATAATGTCTCCTCAATGGTGCTGAGCAATTCACCCATTTTATTTTGCCCGGCGAGTGATCTCTTTTTAAGCGATTTGCCTATCCTTCCGATTACTCCTACCACCAGGGGTGACAGAACAAAAACAAACAAGGTCAGCTGCCAGCTCATGATAACCATGATGATGACCGCTACGAGGATGATCACCGGATTCTTCAGCACCATATCCAGGGAATTCATGATTGAAGCTTCAACCTCCTGTACATCGCCCGTAATTCTCGACATGATATCCCCCTTGTGCTCCTCGGTAAAAAAACCGATGGGAAGGGATACCGTTTTTCTGTAAATCTGGTTGCGAATATCACGGACAACTGCATTACGCACAAATACAATGAAATAATTGGCCAGGTATGTAAACCCCACCTTAAAGAAAACCATGGTTACCAGGAAAAGACCGATATAAATCAGGGCCCTTGTGCCGCCCTGCGTTTCGGATACCCTGGTAATTAAACTGTAAATATTATGCAACAGGGCGTCTGTAAACGCACCAAAGCTTTCCATGGCATCGCTGAAGGGTATTGTTCCATAAACCGGCTCATCAAGCCCGAAAAGGATCTTGAGCAGCGGTATCATGGTAATGATTGAAAAAACGTTGAAAAAGGCGCTGATAAAGTTAAATGTCAGGTTAAGCCACAGGTACTTTTTATACGGTGGCACATAGCGCATCATCACCCGAAAGAATTCCTTCATAACAATCAGTAAAATCCCCACAAATGTAAGAACTTATTCCTAATGGCCTCATGAAAACAACAGGTGGTGGATAAGCCTGTCCGTTATATAAACCGGCAGCAGTTTGAATTGTGACCGGAAAAATATAAATTCGTCAGCTTTTTGTTTAATTACTTAGATTTGCCCACCTTGAAGTACAGAAATGATTTGCAGGTACTTGCCGGTTTTGTGGCGCTGACCATCGTAATGCGGTTCTTTTCTTTTTTCCCCAGCATTATCAGCCACGACGAATCTACCTACCTGGTTATTGCCCGGGAATTACTGCAGGGAAAAATCTATTTTGTCGACCTGATCGACACTAAACCTATCGGGATCTTCCTGATCCTTGGAGCGATCATTTCCATAACCGGCAAATCCATTTTCATGATCAGGATGATCACAGCCGCGGTAATTGGCTTAACAGCGTTTACAGTTTATAAAATAAGCCTGTTCAACCATGGGGAAAGAAAGGCTGCCATAGCCTCGGGAATAATCCTGGTCTTTTACCTTTCGGTTTTTACTTTCTATGGTGTTTTCATTAATCCCGAATTGTTCTTTCTGTTATTTACCGCATTGGGATTCTACCTTTTTATCAGGTCAAAGCATATACTTTCCTTTTTCCTGTGCGGACTGCTGCTGGGTATCGGCTTCATGATAAAATACGTGGTATTGTTTGACCTGGCTGCTTTCCTCCTTTTTTACTTTGTTTCGGCTATGTATAAAAAACACCACAGGCAAATCCTTCAATGCATTGGAAATTGTACCGCGGCAGTTTTGGGTTTTCTTATTCCGCTTGCCTTTACCATGTTGTATTATTACCGCATCGGACACCTGCGTGAATTCCTCTTTTATACTTTTGAGGTTACCGGTAATTATCCTGTTGAACGCACACTTGCACAGGCATTGGTATATATAGGTGATTTTCATCTCAGGTTCCTTCCTATTACCATTTTCTTCTACTACGCACTTTTTAAGGCTCTCCCTGCAAAGGACAAGGATGTTATCCCCCGGGGCCTGATCATCACGTGGTGCCTGATGGTGCTTGTAATAATACTGCTGCCGGGGAAATCATTTTTCCATTATTTTATTCAACTTATGCTTCCGGTAAGCATTTATGCCGGTAATTTTTTCAGGAAGGATATGTTAAAGCCGGCCTGGATTAACAAGGTCATCAGCAAGCCTTTGGGAACTGCCTTGCTGTGCATCGCCATCCTTACCAATGTATTGATGCAGAAGCACGATTATTTTGATAAACCTGATACACCGCGTGAGATTGCCGGTTACCTTGAAACAAGGATGAAACACGGAGACAGGCTGTTTGCAGGAAATTACCAGCAACTGATGTATTACCTGCTCGACAGGGACTGTCCGGTTAGATATGTGCACCGCACCCTGATGTGTGCCGAACATCATAAGAAATTACTTCATATTGATGTGCCGGGAGAAATGAACAGGCTGATGGAACAAAACATCCGGTTTATTATTATGGTGGGTTCATATTGCTATGAACCCATGAACCGTTATATTGAGGAAAACTACAGAAAAATAAGGACTTTTGGAAATAACATATTTGTATACGAACGTAATCCTTAAATTCCGGTATAATTAAAAGGTGTAATACTTTTCAATTCCGCCTTGACGCCGGATGATATTTCCAACGAGTCGATGAATGTGTGCAGTGAGTCCCGGTCAACTGATTTATTGGTACGCGTAAGTTCTTTAAGCGCCTCATAGGGATTCGGATACCCTTCTCTCCGCAGAATAGTCTGAATGGCTTCTGAAATAACTACCCAGTTGGCATTCAGATCATTTTCCAGTGCGGACGGGTTGAGCAAAAGCTTATCAAGGCCGCGTAGCAGCGATTTCATGGCCAGCACCGAATGGGCAAAAGGTACACCAATGTTCCGGAGTACGGTGGAATCTGTGAGATCACGCTGAAGCCGGGATACGGGAAGCTTAGCTGACAGGTGCTCAAATAATGCATTGGCGATTCCAAGGTTTCCCTCAGAATTTTCAAAATCTATCGGATTCACCTTATGGGGCATAACAGATGACCCCACTTCCCCTTCCTTTATTTTTTGCTTAAAATACTCCAGGGAAATATACGTCCAGCAATCCCGGTCGAGATCTACAAGAATGGTATTGATTCGTTTCAGACCGTCAAATGCTGCGGCCAGATCGTCATAGTGTTCAATTTGTGTGGTGGTCTGCTGCCGCAACAGTCCGAGCGTTTCATGCACGAACCTGTTGGCAAATGCAGTCCAGTCAATATCCGGGTAGGCTACGGCATGTGCATTGAAATTTCCTGTGGCACCGCCAAATTTAGCGGATATGGGTATTTTCTTAATCATTTCGGCCTGACCTGCCAGTCTTTCAACAAAAACAAACATTTCTTTCCCGAGCCTGGTTGGAGATGCCGGCTGTCCGTGTGTACGTGCCAGCATGGGTATGTTTTTCCATTCCTCGGAGTATGCCGCCAGCCGTTCAATGATCCGCTCAAGCAGCGGATAATAGAGATTTTCCATGGCCAGCTTAAAGGTAAGCGGGACTGCCGTGTTGTTGATATCCTGTGATGTGAGTCCGAAATGTATAAATTCCTTGAATTTGCCAAGTTTAAGCTCATCAAACTTTATCTTCAGAAAATATTCCACCGCTTTGACGTCGTGGTTGGTTATTTTTTCGGTGTCTTTGATCTTCTGTGCATCAGCCGGCGAAAAATCCCTGTAAATATTCCGGATCATTTCATAATCCGGTTTCCTGAATTCGTTCAACTGGGGAAGGGGTATTTCGCACAATGCGATGAAATATTCAACCTCTACGAGCAGGCGATATTTAATAAGTGCAAACTCGGAAAAATACTGATCACATTCCGCCACCAGGTTCCGGTACCTGCCATCGACAGGTGAAATTGCAGTAAGTAAGGATAATTCCATTGCATTAAATTAGGAATACGAAGGTAAGAAAAAGTTGTGATTGTTGTGGTTGTTGTGGTTGTTGTGATTGTTGTGATTGTTGAATTTCATTAATCATTGTTCATTGTTAATTGTTCAAATCAACCTATTTTTGTTAATTGCAACCATCGTTGTTTGCATAACATTAATTTATCATCATGAATATTTTCAGAAGAATAAAATCGACTTTCATTCTTATTCCGGCGTTTTTGTTATTTGCATCGGGTGTGATCAGCGATGAAAAAACCACAGCCGAAAAAAATACAGGTAAAACGCGGGTTTATGTATTTTCCATCCGCGATGAGATCGGTAAACCATCCTGGCGTGTTATGCAGCAAGCGTTGCAGGAAGCATCGGAATACAGGGCCGACTATATCCTGCTACATCTGAACACCTATGGAGGCCTGGTAAATATTGCCGATTCCATGCGCACCAGGATTATAAACAGTTCTATTCCCTTTCTTGCCTTTATTGATAACCAGGCCATCTCAGCCGGTGCACTTATTTCTATTGCCTGTGACAGTATTTATATGCGCCCCGGCGGAAATATCGGAGCTGCCACTGTGGTTGACCAGACCGGGGCTGTCGTGCCCGATAAATACCAGTCGTTTATGCGCTCCACCATGCGCGCGACTGCCGAATCGCACGGAAAAGATACGGTTATCACCGGGAATGACACCCTGATAACCTGGCACCGTGACCCCCATATTGCCGAGGCTATGGTTGATCCGCGGGTGGTGGTGACAGGGTTGGACGATTCCGGCAAAGTTCTCACCTTCACGGCAGAGGAAGCCATCCTCAACGGTTATTGTGAAGGTCTTGCAAACAACATTCCCGAAGTACTTAAAAAGGCAGGAATAATCGACTATGAACTGAAAGAATATACACCTTCGGGATTGGACAAACTCATTGGTTTCCTGCTTAGTACTGTTGTTCAGGGCATCCTTATCATGGTAATGATCGGCGGTATCTACTTTGAGCTGCAAACCCCGGGGGTAGGTTTTCCGCTCATAGCCGCGCTTACGGCAGCCTTACTGTATTTCGCCCCGTTATACCTCGAAGGACTTGCCCGGCACTGGGAAATCCTGCTATTCCTGGGCGGTATTGTCCTTGTAATCCTGGAAGTATTCGTAATACCAGGGTTTGGTGTTGCGGGTATAGCCGGTATATCGTTGATTGTAACCGGTCTTACACTGAGCCTGGTGGATAATATTTCATTCAGGTTCGAGGGAACCGAGGCTCTTGGCCAGCTTGCCAGGGCACTCTTTACCGTGGTTGTTTCCGTATTCCTTTCTTTTACACTTGCTATTCTTGGTACAAAAAGGTTTGCCTTTTCCAGGGCGCTCAGGGGTCTTGCCCTGGATTCCGTTCAGGATCACAACAAGGGGTTCATCAGTATTGACATAAATCAAAAGGAAATGATCGGAAAAACCGGAACCGCCTACACCATGCTTAGACCTTCGGGCCGGATTGAGATAGACGGGGAGATCTTTGATGCCAAAGCAGAGGTAGGTTATATCAATAAAGGTGAAAAAATACGTGTGACCCGGGATGAAACAGGACAATTATACGTTGTTAAAGCATAAATGCCCGAGAAAACGATCACCTATGAACAGCCGGTCACTCATCAGGATAATTATTTACCTTATCGTATTTGTGCTCATTATCGCCGGTATTAATGCTGCTGCAATTTACAGCAAAGCCTATTCACCCAACATACATACTCCTGAGCAAAAGCCTGTTTATATCTTTATACCCACAGGCTCGGAATATGAGGATGTATTGCAGATCATTTATCAGCAAAACCTGATTGAGAATAAGAAGTCGTTTGAATGGGCAGCAGACAAAAAGAAATATGCCTCCCACATTCATCCCGGTCGTTACCGGATCAGGGAAAATATGTCCAATAATGAACTGATCAATATCCTCCGGTCCGGTTTGCAGGAACCGGTGAATGTGACCATTAACAATGCGAGGACCCTGGAAGATCTGGCACAAAAAATTTCCGGGCAGATTGAAACCAGTCCGGATGAATTGCTGCAATTGTTAACCGACAGCGGGTATATCCAGGAATATGGTTTTGACAAGCTGACAGTACTCGGCATGTTCCTGCCCAACACCTATGAATTCTGGTGGAATACCAGTGCAGACGGTTTTTTTAAGCGTATGAACAAAGAATACAACAGGTTCTGGAACCAGGAAAGAAAAGGCAGGGCCAGGGAAATAAACCTTACCGGCAACCAGGTAATTACACTCGCTTCCATTGTAGTCAACGAAACGAATAAAGAGGATGAATACCGAAGGATAGCAGGGGTATATATAAACAGGCTCAATCAGGGAATAAGACTGCAGGCGGATCCGACCGTAAAATATGCCCTGGAAGATTATGAACGCCGAAGGGTGTTAAGAAAGGACACTTACAGCGACTCCCCCTACAATACGTATTTGCATTATGGACTGCCGCCGGGCCCTATATCCCTGCCCACCATCAAAGTCATTGATGCCGTTCTGAACTATGAAAAACACAGATATGTTTTTTTCTGTGCGAAGGATGATTTCTCAGGGTACCATAATTTTGCACGCACGCTCGAACAACATAACAAAAATGCGCGTTTATATCAAAAAGCCCTCAACCGGCGTAATATTTTAAGATAGTCATCACATATTTTTTCCCGAAAGCAAAATATAGCGTATATTCAAGGGATCTAATTCCAGAAAAACCCTATGGAAAAAATCAAATTTGGTACCGACGGATGGAGAGCTATTATAGCCAGAGATTATACCGTTGATAATGTAATTAAGATATCCGTAGCCACGGCCACCTGGTTGACCCGAAAATACAAGAACCCCACTGCGGTGATAGGGTTTGATTGCCGTTTTGGAGGCGAGATGTTTATGGAGGCTACAGCTAAAATATTGGCATCCAAGGGAATACGTGTTTTTGTAGCTGAACGATTCGTCACCACACCCATGGTTTCCCTGGGAGTGGTTAAACTTAAGGCACAATGTGGTATTATCATTACTGCCAGTCATAACCCGCCGGAATACAACGGCTATAAACTTCGCGGTGAACATGGCGGGCCCATGTTCGAAAAGGATCTTAAAGATGTGGAAAATCTTATCAGCAATGATGTTGAGATAGACCTGGATTTACTGAACTGGAATTACCTTGTTGAACAGGGAACGATAAACTATATTGATCTGGAAAGTATTTACATTAAGGAAATCCGTGACACATATGATATTGAAGGGTTGAACAATTCGGAACTGGTATTTGCCTTTGACGCCATGTACGGCAGCAGCCAGACCATAGTCCGCAAACTGCTTCCCTCGGTACAAATGCTGCACTGTGAAGTCAATCCTTCGTTCCGCGGTGTTCCTCCTGAACCGGTAAGAAAGAACCTGCATGAGCTTACCGAAATGGTTTGGAAAAGGAAGAACATCGATTGCAGTATCGCCGTAGATGGTGATGGTGACCGGATTGCCATGTTCGACAGGGAATCGGAATATCTTGACGCCAATTCCATCCTGATGCTGCTGATCCATTACCTGGCAGGCTACCGGAAAATGGAGGGCAAAGTGGTCGCAAGCATTTCCACATCTTCCCGCATCGAGAAAATATGCCGGTTTTATAACCTTGAAGTAATACGCACGAGGGTTGGTTTTAAGGAGTTGTCAAAAATAATGACCGAAGAACCAATTCTGATCGCTGGTGAAGAATCGGGTGGTATCGCCCTTGGAAATCATATACCGGAACGCGATGCCCTTTATGCAGGTCTGATGATCTGGCAATGGATGCTGGAGTGCGGTAAGCCCCTGGGTGAGCTTATGCATGAAGTGCTGAACATAACCGGCCCCTTCTTCTACGAACGGGCAAATATGGATCTGAACCGGCAGAAAAGGAATAAAATCCTTGAAAGGTGCAAAAATGGCGAATTCTCACATTTCGGGCATTTCAATGTCGTCCGGACAGAAGATCTCGACGGGTATAAATTCCATTTTAACGAAAATCAATGGCTGATGATCCGGTCTTCAGGAACTGAACCCCTGTTACGGCTGTATGCGGAAGCTGAAAACCAGGAAATTGCCCAGGAGATAATCTTTTCAGGTTTAAAAGCTGTTATCGAACCCTGATCAAAGGATATTCACTTCCATCTCCAGCCTGATCGCAAAATTATTCATGACAGATTTCTGAATCTTCAGGGCGCATCTTAAAATTTCATCACCACGTGCCTTGCCATAATTGACGATGATCAGGGGTTGTCGCTTGTAAGTTCCAGTTTCCCCCAATCTTTTCCCTTTCCAGCCGCATTGTTCAATCAACCAGGCTGCCGGAAGTTTAATAGTACCATTGGCACAGGCATGCCCGGGCATGCCCGGATTATGCTTCCGGATCGAATTTGCCTGTTCCCTGCTGATAAACGGATTTTTGAAAAAGCTTCCGGCATTACCCAGTATGCTGGGATCAGGAAGCTTATTCCGTCTTATGGATATAATTGCGCTCCTTATAGTTGCGATGTTGTTTTCCGGATAATTATTAAGTTCTTTTTCCAGGTCGGCGTATTGGGTGCGCAATACATGATTCTTACTTAACCTGAAAGTAACGTGGGTTATTATCATCTTATCCCGCAACTCACGTTTGAAAATGCTGTCGCGGTATGAAAACCGGCATTCCGCTGCTTTTAAACTTACCGGCATGCCGTCTTCCAGCCTCACCGCATCCACCCTTTCAATAATGTCTTTTACTTCCACCCCGTAGGCTCCTATATTCTGCACAGGACTGGCACCTACTGTACCGGGTATCAGGGAAAGATTTTCAGTTCCGCCGTATCCGTTATCCACGCAATATTTTACGAAATTGTCCCAGTCCTCTCCTGCTCCCGCCCGTATCCATACCTCCCCGTCAGTTTCACCGGTTATTTCAGTACCGGTAATTAACGGCCTGAGAATTAATCCTTCAAAATCCCCGGTGAACAATATATTGCTTCCGCCCCCCAGCACCAGCCTTGGCCGGATCCCTGACCAATCTGAATTCAGATACCCGCTTATTTCATCAGTATGGTGTAATTCAATCAGGTATTTCGCCTTAACATCCAGTTGAAATGTGTTCAGGTGTAACAGGGAGACATTTTCTTTTACGGGGCTCATTTGCCTGGAGTTGTATTCAACAAATATAACATCTATCCGGGTATTAAAATCCCTTATAATCAAAGAATTTTTAACTTAGTGCAGGGAAAACCTGCCCGGGAATATGCGGATCATACTTTCAGTAACCAATGATATCCAAACGGATCAGCGAGTCAGTCGCATCGCACTTTCGCTTGCCGGCCTGCCCGCGCAGGTGATGGTAATCGGCCGGAAGACCCGACACAGCAAACCGGTTTCCACCTCCGTATACCAGGTAAGCAGGTTCAGGTTGATCTTCAACAAAGGCTTCCTGTTTTATGCCGGATTTAATCTCAGGTTGTTTTGCCGTTTGTTTTTTGAAAAGGCCGATATACTGGTTTCCAATGACCTGGATACCCTTCCTGCTGTTTTTATGGCGGCGAAACTCAGGCGGAAAATAGTGGTATACGACAGCCACGAATATTTCACCGGTGTACCGGAACTGGTCGGCCGGCCTATGGTAAGAAAGATATGGGAATCCATAGAGTCTTTTCTTCTTCCGCGAATCTGCTATTCCTATACGGTAAGCTCCTCAATTGCTGCTGAATACAACCGTAAATACGGCATCGATATGCAGGTAATCCGAAACCTGCCCCTGAGACGGACTCACCAGGCGGAACAACCTGTTCCCCTCAGAATTGCCGATGAAAAGATCATCCTGTACCAGGGGTCCCTGAATATGGGCCGCGGACTCGAGCTGGCAATATCGGCCATGAAATACATTCAAGGTGCCCGGTTGGTAATTATCGGCACAGGTGATGTGGAAAGTGATCTCAAAAACCTTGTCCGTATACTGGACCTGTCATCCTGCATTTCTTTCCCCGGAAGATTAACTCCGGAAGAACTTTTATCCTATACCCTGCAGGCTGATCTGGGAATTTCCCTCGAAGAAAACCTGGGATTGAACTATTATTATTCCCTTCCCAATAAACTGTTTGACTATATCCAGGCGGAAGTACCGGTTTTGGTATCGGATTTACCCGAAATGGCTGCAATCGTAAATCATTACCAGGTTGGCAGGGTTACAGGTACCCGGGATCCGGAGGAACTTGCGGGGATTTTCTCCGAAATGCTGCTTGACCAGGAAAAAAGATCAGCCTGGAAATCAAATCTGGAACTTGCTGCGAAAGAACTTTGCTGGGAAAACGAAGAAGAAAAACTGCTGAATATTTACCGGTCTGTCCGTTTCCTATAAGTCACGCTTTTTAAGCAGGAGGTAGATGAACCAGATAAAAAGTGCGGCATATACCGAAACAATTACCATGTCCAATGGAGCAACATAATCCTTTACTTCCCGGAGGGCATATTTAACAAAAGGCATGTGAATCAGGTTGTTGATAGATTTAATCGGCAACAGTCCCTTGATCCATTCGGTGTGTATCCTGAACGCAATAATGGGCTCAATAATCAGTGTGTAAAGAAACATAAGACCCAATGCCAATCCGGTTTTCCGGATCAGTAACCCGATCAGCAGGGCGAAAACAAGATATACTGTTAACAACAGAAAATAAGCAGGAATGAAACCCGAATATTTTATAACATCATGCAACCGGGGATCAGGTGTACTGGTAAATCCGATGATCAGTCCCGTAAAAAACAGGAACAGAGTGGAAGCAAGCGCCAGTAACACCACCAGGAACAGCTTGGAAACGATAAAATCCTTACGGCTCAAACCATTCATGATATTCTGCCGCAGCGTATCATAGCTTATTTCACTGGTGATTGAAATGATCACATAAATGGCCAGGATGAACTTAAGAAATGCCGCAACATACGTAATATTATGCCAGATATCGGGGAACTGATATAACGGTATGGCTCCCGGATCGATGAGGTTGGAAATGGTTTCACCCTGGATGGACAATGACCGTAAAAACATTTTGCCGCTCAATATTACCAACAAAATAATTGCGATATGCAGCACGGCGAGCACCCAGAACGAAGCGTTTGTCCTTATTTTGAGAATTTCGATCTTAACCAGCCTGTTCATACCTGTTCATTTAGAATTTCAAGAAATTGGCTTTCAAGTGATCTTTTCAATGACACCAGGTGGGTGACCACGATACCATGCTGATAGACAAACCGGCTGAGATCGCTTACCGGTATGCTTCCATCCAATGTAATCACAATCTTTTCGCCGGCAGATTCCAGTTTTCTTTTACCGGGAAATTTTTCAAGCAATAATATCAGTTCTCCGGTATTGTCCGCTGAAAGTTCCACCCGCTGCTCTGCTCCGCTTACCTCATTCACCAATCCTGAATACATGAGCTTTCCGCGATTAAGCACGGCAAAATGGGTACATACCTTCTGAACCTCATCCAGCAGGTGACTGGCAAGAATTATGGTTTTACCCTGTTGTGCAATGGTCCGGATGAGTTCCCTGATCTCTGCAATACCCCGGGGATCAAGACCATTCGTAGGTTCATCGAGGATCATAACAAGCGGATCGCAAAGCAGGGCCGATGCCAGTGCCAGTCGTTGCTTCATTCCCAATGAAAAGGTACGGTAGGTTGAATGACGACGTTCATACAGACCTGTTATTTTTAACACTTCGCTGATGTTATCATACCCGATGCCCTTTATTTCAGCTATGATTTGCAGGTTATCAACCGCTGAAAGGTAAGGGTAAAAAGCAGGTGATTCCAGGATGGAGCCAATTTTCTGACGGTTCTCCTTTTTTGAGAAATTGCCAAACCAGGAATAGCTTCCGGATGTAGGATTAATCACATCGAGCAGCATGCCCAGGGTAGTTGTTTTACCGCTTCCGTTCGGTCCCAGCAAACCAAATACGGATCCGGCAGGGATAGCAAATGTCAACTCATCAACAGCCCTGATGCGGCCATAATGTTTTGTCAGGTTGCTGGTTGTAACTACGTGGTTTATATTATCCAAGCTCAATTAATTTTTAGTATTTCACTTTTCACTTTTCACTTTTCACTTTTCACTTTTCACTTTTAACTCTCACCTACATTCCTTTTCGAGGGTTTATCTGCTGCATTAACTCCATAAATTTCCCAATATCGATACTGCCGGTGAGGTCAACCAGCACCAGTTCGCGCTGGCTATCAAGCAGGGCTACGATGCCCACCATTTTACCCCTTTTTTCGCGTCCATAGAGTTCCACCCGGTTCCCATGCTCATTGATCATCATCAGGCTGTTATAGGTTTCTTCCCGGAGTGCATTTTTCAACCCGGCAATATCATCACTTGAAAAACCGGATTTTTCCTTAACATAATTGAGTACCCTTATTTCCTCAATGCCATCGAGTAATCCTGCCAGTTCCGGGTTGTTCCCGGTGTTGAGCATCTTCAACGTGCTGCTGTAGAAGAACATATTGCTTGTTTCCTTGTAATCCGATCTGAAGCGGGTTATGCTCCTGCTTTGCGCCATGACCTGGTCTGCAAAAAGGATCAGCAACAGAAGAATTGCTTTCTGCATTATTTTCATTAAGGACGATTATATGATAAAAAAATTACATCACCTCTTCACTTCATCACTTCATCACCTCTCCCCCAACCTGGGCATCAATAACCGTAATTGCGGCCATATTCACAATTTCACGCACTGAGCTGGCCATCTGCATTACCTGGATCGGTTTCTGCAATCCGGTAAGTACGGGGCCGATTACCTCTGCACCGCCCAGTTCCTGCATCATCTTATAGGCAATATTGCCTGAGTCAAGATCAGGGAATATTACGGTGTTCACATCCATATCTGCCAGTTTACTGAAAGGAAATTTCTCCTGCCTCAGATTCCGGTTAAAGGCGTAATTGGCCTGCAATTCTCCGTCAACGATCAGATCGGGATGCTCGCGATGCAGGATATCAACAGCCTCCCGAACGCGGTTGGGACTTTGGTCGCGGTTTGATCCGAAGTTTGAATAAGAAAGCAGGGCAATCTGCGGTACCATATTGAATTTCTTCACCTCGTTCGCTGCCAGCAACGTTATGTCGGCAAGAGTCTGTGCCGAAGGATTGATATTAACCGTGGTATCGGCAAAGAAAAATGGGCCCTTTTTGGTGATCACAATATACATCCCGGCAATATGCTGGTGAATGGTACTGGTACCTATTACCTGAAGGGCAGGACGAATAGTATTGGCATACCTGCTTGAGAATCCGGCCAGGAAACCATCGGCTTCTCCGGTATCAACCATCATTACACCAAAATAATTGGGGTCATGGATTTTTTCAAGGGCTTCCTCGAATGTCATGCCCTTGCGTTGCCTTTTTACAAACAGCAGCTGCGCGTACCGTTTTCTCCGCTCTTCTTCCCCTTCATTATGAATATCGATAACCGGGATATCTTCCAATTCAATATTGTTATCTGCAGCAATCCTGTGAATCTCCTCACGGTTTCCCAAAAGTACCGGGCGTGCAATACCTTCGTGCACCACAACCTGAACAGCTTTAAGCACTTTCAGGTTGTTGGCGTCGGCAAACACAATGGTTTTGGAATTTTGTGCGGCACGTATGCGGATATCATCCACAAGTTTGTCGTACAGTCCCATGCGTTTCATCAGGTCAATTTCATAGGCTTTCCAATCGGTAATTACTTTCCTGGCCACTCCTGTCTCCATGGCTGCCTTGGCCACAGCAGGAGCAACCCGTGTGATAAGCCTGGGATCCACGGGCTTGGGTATGATATATTCCCGGCCAAAGGTGAGATTCTTTACCTTATAGGCTACATTCACCTGCTCGGGTACAGCCTCCTTGGTCAGACCTGCAAGTGCATATACCGCAGCCAGTTTCATTTCCTCGTTGATTGTTTTTGCCATAACATCCAGTGCTCCCCTGAAAATAAACGGAAATCCCAGAACGTTGTTTACCTGGTTGGGATAATCACTCCGGCCTGTGGCAACGATCACATCACTGCGGGCCGCCATGGCATCTTCATAGGATATTTCAGGTGTAGGGTTTGCCATAGCAAATACTACGGGATCAGAGGCCATGGAACGCAGCATTTCCTGGGTAAGAATATTCCCTGTGGAAAGGCCCAGGAACATATCTGCACCGATCACGGCCTCCGCCAGCGTCGTGATCTGCAAGTCGCGCGCAAATTCAAGCTTGTATTTGTTGAGATCCCTACGCCGGTTGGTAAGAACACCTTTGCTGTCGAGCATCACAATATTATCATTCCTGACTCCCAGCTTTTTGTACAGTCTGGCACAGGATATGGCGGATGCCCCGGCCCCGTTAATAACAACTTTGATCCGGTCGATCTTCTTACCGGTAATTTCAAGGGAATTGAGCAGTCCGGCTGCCGAAATAATGGCCGTTCCATGCTGATCATCGTGAAACACCGGGATATCAAGCTCTATCTTCAACCGTTCCTCAATGTCAAAACATTCCGGGGCCTTTATATCTTCAAGATTAATCCCGCCGAAAGTTGGAGAAATAGCTTTTACGGTTGCAATAAACTTTTCAATATCCTTTTCATTCACCTCGATATCAAACACATCCACATCTGCAAAAACCTTGAAAAGCAGTCCTTTACCCTCCATAACCGGCTTTCCGGCCAGAGCCCCGATATCACCCAATCCCAGCACGGCAGTACCATTTGATATAACTGCCACCAGGTTACACTTGGCTGTATAAATGTAAGCGTCCTCCGGATTTTTCTGGATCTCAAGACAGGGTTCGGCAACTCCCGGCGAATAGGCCAGTGACAGATCATACTGGGTGCTGTAAGGTTTCGTGGGAACTACTTCAATTTTGCCGGGCCTGCCACATGAATGGTAGTGCAGGGCTTCTTCGCGGGTGAATTTGGCCATGGTATGAGGTTTGAGGTTTGGGATTTGGGGTTTGGGATTTGGGGTTTGGGGTTTGGATCCTGGCTGTTACAATTTTGATTGGTATAATAAAGGTATAGTATTTACAAATATAGGGAAAGGATTATTGTCATTTGTAAATGCATTTCAATGCAGCAAAAAATCATCCCGGAAATGGCCATGTAACCGCTTTTATTACTAATTTAGTTCTATGAAAATAAGAAAGATAAGATCAGGGGTTTGGGCGATATGTCTGGCTTTTGGTTTTATGGGTTGCAGCAATGAACAGACATTTCTTCCCGATCTGGAGGGGAACATGGTAGGGTATGTTTTAACATGCGATGAATTCGCGGACCCGCTGGATGACCACGGTGGTGTACTTGTATCAACCTTTGGTGCAGCGCACATTGCCCAAATACATACCGATGCGCGTGGCCGGTTCGAATTCAGAAACCTCCCTGCAGGAACTTATGATCTTTTTTTTGAAAAGTCCGGATTTGGGAATATGAAACAAATCGGAATTCAGCACCTGGGTGGGAAACCCACCATTCTTGGACTATCCTTTAATGGTTCCAACCAGGGTTCATTCCGGCTGTATCAGTTGCCTACAACACAAATAACGCAGCTTTCCCTGGAGAATGATACGTTATCCGGGGAGTTCGATTTTGCTGGAGATCAGCCCAATAACCTGACATTGATGATGTTTCTGTCGGATGAATCCGATTTTGTCACCGGGGAGGCAAAGAAGATAGTTACCCGGTATATGGCTATGACAAACGGGGTATACCAGGGTCGGATGTATGCCGGGGATCTTCCTTTTCAGCCAGGGGAAATAGTATATTACAGAGCAGCTGTCGTCGTAGGAGATGGTATTTTTTTCAGTTCTAACAACATAGCATTCATTGAACCCGATACATATATTAATTATAACACAGGCCGTATAATTTATCCAAATTTAGGGAATGAGTCTGACCAATTTTCATATGTTTCACCGGAATGACCTGATAGTCATAGTATTGTATGCTTTAACCATGTTGTCCGTTTCATGCGAAAAGGATCCGGAACCATTGACTACCAACAGTGTTATAACAGGATATGTATATCTGGATGACCCGGACTTTGAGTCCCCCACAGGTTTTGAAGTAGTGGCCTCCGGACCTTACGGGCAGAAATCTGCCAGTATTAGTAACGATCAGTTTGTTATTACCGGATTAGGCAACGGGAACTATTACCTCGATTACAGCAGGGATAATTATGGTTCAGTCCGTCAATACGGCATCCAGCTTTTCGGCAATGATACTGCCCACGCCGAGTACGTTCAACTTTACAAAAAACCTTCTCCAAATTTTGTAATGCCTGAATTCATAAGAGCTTCTGTTGTTGACAATGAGGGTTATGAATCCAGAAAGATCATTCGCATTGAAACGAATTATAGTACATATGAAACCTATTGGCCTGTCCGGCTCTTTATGCATGTGAGCAAGGAGGTTTCGTGCAGTGAATATATGGAATCCTATCCCACAATGGCCAACTATGTTAATGAACTGTACATCGAACCATCGTGGTTACACTTTAGCAGTGGTACCGAGGTGTTTGTAATTGGTTATAGCTGCAATCCGAGGGATAATGGTTACCTCGACACCTACAAGAATGAATTGATCTTTTCGACACTGGATAAAAACAAACACTCCAATGTAGTCAGCTTCATTATGCCTTAATCTATTCAAAGTGAAACCTGTATCTGCTATATTCGCTGTTTTGCTCGTGCTTGCCAGCTGTCAGCCGGAAGAGAATACCATTTCCGGTGATATAACAGGGTTGATTGTCACCTACGCACAGGATTATACTGTACATTCCGATCAGTCGGAAGTACAGGTCTCCCTGTATAAGGAATCCGAACTGCTGGGATTTACATATACTGATTCCCATGGTCAATATGT
>Ga0209431_10001442_pt1 | contig 19680 bp, 20 predicted proteins | sample RifCSP13_3_FD_184021 | JGI IMG/M metagenome (GOLD analysis project Ga0209431, IMG submission 184021) | Soil microbial communities from Rifle, Colorado - Rifle CSP2_sed 13_3 (SPAdes) (version 2) | ecosystem: Environmental > Terrestrial > Deep subsurface > Rock core/Sediment | place: Rifle...
GTGATTATTGGATTCAATGTGAGACCCGAGGTGCGCGCGGCGGATCTGGCAAAGCAGGAGGCCGTCGATATCCGGCTACACTCAATAATCTATAAGGTTGAAGAGGAAATTCGCGCGGCCATGATTGGCATGCTCGAAGCCATTGAAAAAGAGCGAATCATTGGTAAGGCCGATGTGCGCGAGGTCTTCCGGGTACCTAAGGCAGGCGTAGTTGCCGGTTCCATGGTGGTTGATGGAAACATTCGCCGCAATGCTCGCGCGCGTCTGATTCGAGACGGCGTCGTGAGTTGGGAAGGGAACATCGCTTCACTACGACGATTCAAAGACGATGTCTCGGAAGTTCGTGAGGGCTTTGAATGTGGTATTGGCCTTGAGAACTTCAACGACATCAAGGTCGGAGACCAAATTGAAGCCTACGTTGTAGAGAAGGTCGCGGCGACGGAACTGTAGAAAGGATGGAAGACATGAGGATGAACGAGCGCCCTCTTGCTCTGCTCTCCTTCGTCCTTTTGATTCCAGGCGGTTGTCATGCACCGGACCGAGAGAGTTGCAGATACTCTGCGTGAGGAGATTTCGCAGATTGTCGGTTACGAACTGGAGGACCCGCGACTTAACGCAGTCACGGTTACGGATGTTCGGCTTTCTGACAACCTCAAGACGGCCAGGGTATACGTCACCATCGCCGGAGATGAAAAGGAACACCGCTTGGCTCTTGCTGCACTACGTCATGCCGCTCCCTACGTGCGCAAGCAACTGGGTCTTTCGCTTAACCTGCCGCGGACACCAGAGGTTCATTTCGTAAGAGATCGTGTGGAGGAATCAGGCGAGCGCGTCGACCAACTGCTGCTCGAAATCGAACGAGAGTGGAAAAGCCAAGGAAAGGACAATTCGTGAAGTTAAAGGCCCGGCCTCTTAACTTCATCATTGAGAACGAATGCTTAGTCAAGTAGTTGAGCTGATCGAATCGAAAAGACGATTCGCAATCACCTCGCATATTCGCCCAGACGGTGACAGTCTGGGATCATCGCTCGGTCTCTACTGGTTGCTACGAGCACTCGACAAAGAGGTCGAAGTCATCATGCATGACCCGGTGCCTCACGCTTATCGACAATTGCCGGGCGCTAATGATGTGATCGTCACGCAGGCAGTCACGAAGCCTTACCACGCGGTCTTCGTTATCGAGTGCTCCGACATAACCAGGCCCGGCCTTGTAGACCTCGAGAAGCAGTTGGTGGTGAACATAGACCACCATTCAACGACTGCGCTCTTTGGCACGATCAACTGGATCGACTCAACGGCTTCCGCGGTCGGCGAGATGATCTACAACCTTTGCAAAGCGATGGGCGTTCGCGTCTCAAAAGAGATTGCTGAATGTGTCTACACCGCGCTGATTACCGATACCGGCTCTTTCCATTACTCCAACACCACGGAGCGAACATTTAAGGTGGCCTCCGAACTCGTCCGAACGGGCGTGAAACCGGCGAAAACAGCCGAAGCAGTCTTTGCGAGCTACCCGTGGAGCCGAATTGAGCTGATGGGGGAAGTTCTCTCGACTGCCAGACGAGATCCGTCCGGGCGCGTTGCCAGCTTACGGTTGAGTCAGGAGATGCAGAAACGAACCGGCGCTTCGGATGAAGATGCAGACGGCTTCGTCAACTACCCGTTAACTGTAGGCGAGGTTGAGGCCGTGGTGTTGCTGAAGGAATGTGCTCCTGAAGTCTATCGCACCAGCCTCCGATCTAAAGGTGACGTCAATGTCGCGCGCGTTGCGGGCAAGTTCGGCGGCGGTGGTCATCGAAACGCAGCGGGCTGTACTCTGTATGGCCCGTGGGACGATGTCGAGCAGGAAGTGGTCAAGCTGCTTCAGGATGCCGTCGAACGTGCAAACGGTTATGCCGGTACCCCCGAGGAAGTCACGGAAATGCCGGAGGAGGTTGACGTAACCGAGCCTGGTCAATCACCATCCCGCTAAACCGCGGCAAATTCAATGGCAGACGAGAAGAAGTATAAGTGGCGCCGCGAGGACTATCAGGAGCAGACCCGCGGTTTGCTGATGGTCCATACCGGGAATGGTAAAGGAAAGACGACTTGTGCTCTCGGTCTCATGATGCGCGCTGCCGGTCGTGGTCTGAAGTGCTGCATGATCCAGTTCATGAAGTCAAGTAACGACCGTTACGGCGAGCACGTTTCGGCTGAGAAGTTGGGCATCGAGGTTCACACGATGGGTGATGGATTCACCTGGGACACGAAGAACCCGGAACAGGACCGCGCTACTGCCCGTCAAACCTGGGTGCTGTGTGTCGAGAAGTTGCGCAGTGGAGACTATGACCTGCTTGTATTAGATGAGCTGGTCTATGTGCTCAGTTACGGACTGTTGCCACTAAACGAGGTGCTTGAAGAGTTCCGGCAAGTGCGAGCGTCGCAGCCGGCCCTCCACATTATCGTGACCGGACGGGATGCGCCACCCGACCTTATTGAGGCTGCGGATCTGGTCACGGAGATGCGTGAGATCAAACATCCATTTAATGTTGGCATTCGTGCGCAGCAAGGGATCGAATTCTGAACTCTCCGGTTACCCTCACAAGAGCGGCAAACCATTTTCCATTTTCCATTTCATATCTACGCCTTGGGATGGCTCAGTGCTGAAACGTTCGTTTGCAGACCGCGGAGAGTTAGGGTGAACCAGAGGGGGTATGGAGAAGAACGGAGACGCAGAGCAAATGAAAAATGGTGAATGAGAAATGACAAATGGAAAATGTCTTAGTTCGACTCGACCTTAGAGCGTTTTTCCCCTCTTCCCCGCTTCCCCCTCGGTGTTAATGTCCTTCCCACCGCGATTGTGTTAATCTTCTTAACCCTAAAAAGCCCCCGAATGGAGACCCCAGAAAACAAACGAGTTCGCATGCCCTGGTTTTCCAAGAAGAGCAAGCGGATTGAGTCTGTACCGCCCGAAGAAAGGGTCGTAAAGACTGAGAATGTCTTCGTTAAGTGCGACTCCTGCGAAGCCCACCTGTATAAACGCGATCTCGACGAATCACTTCAGGTCTGTGCACAATGCGGACACCACTTTCGCATTGGCGCCCGTGAACGACTCGCGATGCTCTTCGATGACGCAAGTTACGAAGAGCTCGATGCTGAAGTCATCTCCATAGATCCCCTCGAGTTCGTCGATAGCAAGCCGTACACCGACCGGCTGAGCTACGCTAAGACGGCCTCAGGTTTGCCAGAGGCAATAATAAGCGCCCGCGGTAAGGTCGGTGATTACCCCGTTTTTGCCGCGGCCATGGATATGTCTTTCATCGGTGGCTCGATGGGCTCGGCGGTGGGAGAAAAGGTAACCCGTCTGATCGAACGAGCACTGAACGAGCGAAATGCGCTGATCATCTTTAGTGCTTCGGGTGGAGCGCGCATGCAGGAAGGCACCCTGTCACTGATGCAGATGGCCAAGATATCGGCGGCCCTCGCGCGATTGGATGAGGCGCGGCTTCCATTCATCTCAGTCTTGACAGATCCGACGACCGGGGGTGTTACCGCAAGCTTCGCGATGCTGGGCGACTTGATCATCGCAGAACCAAAGGCCCTGATCGGGTTTGCCGGTCCACGCGTAATTGAGCAGACTATTCGCCAACGGCTGCCAAAGGACTTCCAGCGATCAGAGTTTCTGCTTGAGCACGGCATGTTGGACGCCATCGTCGATCGTCGAGAGATCCGTTCGTTCATCATCAAACTCCTCAGCTTCATGATGAATCCGGAAATCCATGGGGAAGACGTTCCTCAGAGCATCGCAGCCCGTGCTCGTTCCCAGAAGTAGCAATCGACAATTGTTTTGCGATGAATTATGCGGAGACGCTCTCCTATCTGTTTGGTCTTGGGCATGAAACACTCGCCATCAAGCTGGGCCTAAAAAACATCTCCCTCCTGTTAGCGAAACTCGGCAACCCGCAACAAGCATTCACTTCTGTCCAAATCTCCGGAACAAATGGTAAAGGCTCCACTGCGGCAATGCTCGACGCAATCTGCAACAGCGCTGGGCTTAAAAGCGGACTCTACACGTCGCCGCACCTGACAAGTATTACTGAACGAATTCGCATTGCCGGTGAGGATATTTCTCGAGAGGAATTCGCTGAGCATGCGACTCAGGTTCGGACTGCTGCTGAGGATCTCTTGACCGGTTCAGCAATTGCTGCTTTGCCTAGTTTCTTTGAGCAAGTAACTGCAATCGCCCTATTGGCTTTTCGCAAAAGCAACGTGGCGGTTGCGATCCTGGAAACCGGAATGGGCGGCAGGCTTGATGCCACATCCGCAGCCGAAGCTCAAGTCGTCGGTATCACTCAGATCGGGTTGGACCACGAAGAGTACCTGGGAGAATCTCTTACCAGCATTGCCAGAGAGAAGGCAGCAACAATTCGCCGCGGGGTTCTTGCCGTGCTGGCACCGCAAGAACCGGACGTCATGAAGGTGCTGCTCAACCAGTGCGTGCGTTCTCAGGTAAAACCGGAAATTGCTGGTGATAACACCAAAGTAGAGGCGGTTTCCGATACCGGTCGTTTTTCAGTTAGTTTCACGACCCCAAGAGGGCGGTATGAGAACGTCAGGCTGGCCTTGCGCGGTCGGCACCAAATTATCAATGCGGCTGTCGCTACAGCCCTCGCCGAAGGCCTCGAACGTTATGGCTTCCCGATTACTGAAGCTATAGTGACAGGACTCGAGACGGCCAGGCATCCCGGACGGTTAGAGTTGTTTGATACCAGACCTCGATACCTGCTGGACGGCGCTCACAATACAGCAGGTGCGATTGCCCTGCGGGAGTATCTTGAAAGATACATGCGCGGCGAGTTGACTTTGGTCTTTGGGGCAATGCGCGAAAAGCGATTGCACGAAATTGCTGAAGTTCTATTTCCTACAGCGCAGAAGCTCATACTTACGAAACCAGATAACCCGCGCGCGGCCAGTGTTGAGCTGCTCGAAGAAATCGCTCGGAAGGTCAAACCTAACGCTGAAATCTGGTGTGTACCAGAGCCTCAAGCAGCCCTACAACAGGCAAGAACCTGCACTCCATCGGACGGTGTGATCTGTATAACAGGTTCGATCTATTTAGTCGGTGAGTTACGCAACAGAATTGAAGGAGAGGTAAAGACAACATCCCAGAGAGATGATCATGTCAAACGACTCAAAGCCACAGATAATCGACAGCGCTGAAATCTTTCGCGGTCGAGTGTTCAATGTAACAGTCGACACGATTGTCGAGGCCGGCATCACCTATCAACGCGAGGTCGTTCATCATCGAGGTAGCGCCGTCATAGTACCGATTTTGCCTGACGGCAATGTGGCACTGGTCCGCCAGTACCGTCACCCGGCGGTTCGTTACCTGCTCGAGTTCCCTGCCGGCACACTGAACGAAGGCGAAGCCCCAGAGGAGGGAGCGGCACGCGAACTCGAGGAGGAGCTAGGAATGGTTGCTGGCTGTTGGGAGAAACTCTCGGAGTTTTTTGTGTCTCCCGGGTTCTGCGAGGAAAAGATGTGGCTCTATCTCGCAACAGATCTCGAGCCAACTCGACAACAGCTCGAAGCTGATGAGTTGCTTTCAGTCGTCCCTCTCTCCCTGACACAAGCAATGGAAATGGTCAGCGATGGCGAGATTCAGGATGCCAAGACGATTATCGGCCTTCTACTAGTGGCGCCGCGAATGCGAAGCGGTATTTGGACAGCCGAGTATCCAGCTGTTTGACCGTTTTCCACCCGCTCACCTAAACTCCTCGACACTGTGGAACAAATAAGAGAACCGTTCTCGGCAGTTCCCGATAGCGAACTGGCCGGCACTTCAACACCTTCTGTATCGCCTCCGGCGTCGATAGATCCCAATAATCCTCCGTGGGGGATCATCATCGCATTGCTTGTGTGGTTCTCGAGCGTGGCGCTGCAGCTGGGAATGTCCTTGCTGCTTGTACTTCCTTACATCGCGACGCAAGGGTTCAGCCCATCTGATCCGGAGTTTGCAAGAAAATTGGCTGAGTTCGCCGCGACAGACAAAACGGCGGTGTTCTTACAGATCCTTGCGTTGTTGCCGGCCCATCTTCTGACTTTGCTCCTGGTGTGGGCAATTGCGACTGGCTTCGGTAAACGATCCTTCACTGAGGTGCTCGGTTTGGCATGTAGTCGCTTCCCGGTTTGGCTAAGCGTTCTTCTCGGTGTGGTCCTATTCCTGCTCGGGAGCGGCTTGGCTAAGCTGGTCGGAGGCGATGCCCCCACGCAACTTGAGACAATCATCAACAACTCGCTACCGACCCGATATCTGGTGGCCTTTCTCGCAGTCGCAACGGCGCCGTTGGTGGAAGAGCTGGTATACCGAGGTGTCGTGTATTCCGCGCTGCAGCGAGCAATTGGCGCAGCGGGCGCGATCGTCATCGTTCTGGCGCTCTTCACTATCGTGCACATTCCGCAGTATCGAACTAACGTTGGAGTAATCATGGCCGTCGGCATCTTGAGTGTGGCCTTGACGTTGTTGCGAGCCTATACCGGCAGATTACTGCCGTGCGTGATCGTTCACCTGGTCTTCAATGCTGTACAGGCAGTTATACTTATCTTTACAAATCCAACCAGTAGCTAAGTTCAAATAGGATCGATGGCGCATGACTTTGTGGTTGTGGGAGCGGGGATCGGAGGTTTAACGCTGGCCGCTTTGCTTGCAGCACGGGGTCTGGACGTATGCCTGCTGGAGCGAGAATCCGAGATTGGCGGTTGTATAAAACCCGTCGAGCACTTTGGGCAGTCGTTCGAGATGACTCATGGGCTGTTCACCGGGTGGGAAGCGGGTGGAATCCACGAACGCGTGTTTGCAGAGCTTTCCGTACCAGCCCCTGCGGTTGGAAGGTTGAATCCGGCTTTTGCAGTGAGACTTCCAGATGGCAGCGATCTTCTGGTCACCAGCGATGATGAAGCGTTTGAAAATTACCTGCTCCACACGTTTCCTGAATGTGCCGATGCAGCAGTCTCGTTCTACCGAGAGCTCGCGCCACTCAGCAAAACTCTGAATCGGGCTCTGTCACGAGTCCCGGACCTGCAATCTGCCGATCAAAAACGTCAGCTCTCAGCTTTCTTTCCCAATGTGGGAGCCGCATTTCAGGCTCTAAAGGCTGCAAACACCAGAGTCGCGGAGTACCTCACAGACACCTCTTTGAATTTTCGCCGGTTTCTCGATATTCAACTACAGACATTCGCGGGAACCACAACTCAGAAGTGTTCATATCTCCATGCAGCCTTAATCCTGGAGGCTGCTCGTTCCTGGATGTTCTCAATCGAAGGCGGAGTTAACTCACTCACTAACGCACTTCAGGCAGCGCTTCGCGAGAGTGCTGGGAAGCTCAGACTCGATTCTCCGGTCCTGCGGCTAGCGCGCAATTCGGCAGGCTCAGTCATTGGTGTAGATCTGTTAAGTGGAGAGACGGTTGAGGCAAAACGCGGTGTCGTCAGCAACCTCACTGTCCGGGACACATTTGGAAAGCTGGTCGGGTTGAGCCAAACACCTACAGAGATTAGAAAGAAGCTCAACTCGTTAGCTGAGCAGGGTTCGTTCGCCATCTTCGCTACGATTCAGAGAGATGCTGTTGCGCGACTGCCGTCGGAACGAATATTTGTGTTAACAGATTGGAGCGCCGATGGGGAGTACAATGCCGAGCTTTCGCAACTGAACATGACTGTCTCAAATGGGACAGGGGACTCGCTTCCGGTCACCATCCATTCTCCCACTGATGTCAGCGAGTGGTTCACCTTCCATGATGATCATGCGGAACTGGAACGGCTCGATCAGGAGATGCTGGAGCGGTGTTGGGAACGATTGCACCGGGCAGTCCCAGAACTTGGCGATGCTATCGAAGTGAGTGAGACGTTTACGCCACACGACTACTACGCTCGCACCCGCCGCCGATTAGGTGCTGTTGGTCCATTACCGGAACTCACTGCTCCACACCCAAGTTCCCTTCTCACTCATCGCACATTTCTGCCAAATGTTTGGCGTGTCGGGGACACGGTGCTCCCAGGCGTAGGACTCGCTGGAGTCACACAAACTGCGCTGATTGTCGCCAACGAGATCTGCAAATAGAGACTGCGGAATTCACATACGAGGTTCTCAGGCAAATACGTTGAGGACGTACAAGTCCCGGCCTTGTCACTCTCGCGGGTAAACCGCTGCGAACAGGCTATTTGTTTCGTGCCCTTTACAACTTCGACTCTCATTTGAACGGTTCATCTAACTATCATTCTCAATGCGTCTTTCGTGGGACAAACGGGCTACATGTTACGAACGAAGCCGGCGGAACATGGCTCAGAGGAGGTTTTCTCCTTTCGGTCTTATAGCAACTTGATGTTGACGAGGAATGGTCACCTGCAGTATTGTTCGCGCGCATTTCTAACACTGGCTGACTTTGAGCCTAAGTATTTCTCGCATACTCAGACCAGCCTCAAAAGACCCTGGCGTAAGAGCGAACGCCCCAACGCCTCATAACGTCGAATTACCGCAACCCAAGTAGCTACGCGTCAGTGTTAGCTTCCTTTTTGCTCTAACGGGCGCCGGCTTACCGCAAGCTGAATAGGTTATCTTCAGTGTTTCCTCTTTTCTCTAATGTGCACCCAGCTTCGTTAACTCGCACTTTGCTTCTGACTAACTTACACAGGTCTTCCGGCTTCTTGACAATCAACAAAATATCAAAGTGTGGGGAGCGGGCCGGCGCACTCCGTACTATAGTCGCTTTTTCGATCGTGACCCTTGAAGGATTCCGCTAGTGCTAGTGTCAGCAAGCTTGCTGAACGTTCCAATACGCTTCATCTAGTCGATAATGCTTTCACGCAACTAACTCACATGATTGTTTGAATCTTCTGAGTAAAGAATGCAGTACCTAGTTTCAATCAGCATCGGGCCGGTCCAGGACTTCATCGCCACAGCGCGCAGAAGTCGGGACTTATGGTTCGGATCATGGCTGCTGAGTGAGTTGTCGAAAGCCGCTGCTCTTCATATATCTCGGAACGGCGGCCAATTGATCTTTCCGGCCCTGGATAACCCGCAAACTCAATTGCGGAAAGACAGCGATTACGGTGTCGTAAATAAACTGCTCGCGATCGCCGACGTGAGCGATCCAAGGGGTGTTCATCAGTACTGTCTCGAGATTAGAGCCGCAATGAGAACGCGGTTGGGTGAGATTACGAACGCTGCATTCCGTGACCTTAAAGCTCGCAAACTCAAGGACGGTGGTGAGGCCATTCATTGGCACAATGCAGACGCGCAGTTGGAAGACTTAATCGAGTTTTATTGGGCGGCCCGATCATATGATCCCCGCTCATCCGATCCTCACACTTACGAACTCGCGCGCAAGCAAACGGAAGCATTGTTGGCTGCGCGAAAAGCAACTCGGAGTTTCAACCCAGTGACCTGGAATGGTTACGTACCCAAGTCTTCTATCGACGGGCAGCGGGAGTCAGTTATTGATGAAGCAGTGTTTGATCCGCTAGATGCCCGAGATCTATCTCAGGATGAAAAGGCGAAGATCCTTAAGCGATTGCGCACGCAATTTGGTGTGCGCGGGAAGGAAAGACTCTGCGGCGTCGGTCTGTTGAAGCGTCACGGAAAACCCACAAAGAAGACGAAAGGGATGGATAATTTCTACAGCACATCTCATGTTGCCGCCTTGCCTTTGCTTAATCGGCTTCGCAATAAACAAGCTGCAAACGATTATGTAGAAACGCTTAGAGGTCTTTTGGGCATCGAAGCGTTCCAAACCGGAGCTTATCTTGGTCATGTGCACAGGCAAACGACGCTCAAGCCTAACAAATTCTTTTCCAATGAGGATAACTCGCTTTTCTATGACGGCCATCTACTATTCAAGGAGCGACTGCGAGACTTCTTCCCTGAAACAAGCGTGCGCGGGTTAGCCGAAAAAGCGTTGGGCAAATTTCTGGAAAGCGCATTTAGTACGAACGAAGATCCGCACCCATCACCGGCGCCTTACTACGCGATTCTCCACGCCGACGGCGACCGCATGGGCGCTGTAATCGATTTCCAAGCAAAGGGCGGACATAGACAACATCAGAAGGTTTCCAGCGCCCTCAATGAATTCGCTACGCAAGTCGAAAGAATCGTTGAAGAAAACCACTACGGTTCCTTGATCTACTCGGGAGGCGACGATGTACTGGCATTACTCCCGCTTCATACGGTGCTCCAGTGCGCGCGCGATTTGGCGAAGTCGTTCGAAACCGCGTTAACGGGGATTTGTGACGAAGGCCACAACTCAGCAACGCTATCCGTTGGCATTGCGATTGGACACCATCTCGATCCCCTACAGGACACGCTCGCGCTGGCCCGGGAAGCTGAGAAGACCGCTAAGAAAGAAGTTCCTAACAAAGAAAGGCCGGAAAAGAACGCACTTGCGATCACACTCAGCAAACGTAGCGGTGCTGATCGCACTGTTAAAGGCTCTTGGGACTCCATGAAACCTGAACGCGCACTTGACGACAGGCTGGCTCGCTTTGTCTTCCTGCTTCTTGAAGACGAACTACCCGATGGAGTTGCGTACGAGTTGCGCGACTTAGCCCTTAGGCTAAGGCCTGCAAAAGAAGCGTCTCCTGAAGAACGTGAAACTCTGCTGGAAGCTCAGATAGCGGAAGCGAAGCGAATTCTTAGAAGGAAGCAGCCGAAGCACGGGAAACGAGAAGGGCCAGCAGACGAAGTGCTTACTTATTTCTGTGGGCGGCGCGACAAGGAAAGTGCACCAGCCGTTGGAATCATCGACCATCTGGACCTCGAAAACTGGACTCTAGAGGGTCTCGCTGACGAGATAATCGTAGCGCGTGAACTAGCGAAAGCGATTGAACAATCGGGAACCAAGGGCGAGTTCGTTAAAACTTGCCCATTGCTAAATGATCCGGAGTCGACTCATGGCGATGAGTAAGGTTTTGATCGTCGAACCACGAGATCCTCTCATTGCTCGCGATGGCAAACCGTTTGGCGTTGGCGTAAGTGCATCAACCTTGCCGTTTCCCTTCCCTTCAACCATCACAGGTGGCGTGCGAACCCGCGCCGGCCTGGCAGGTGGAAGTTTTGTTGATAGCGCGGGCGTGCCAAACAAGGTTCTTATCGAAACGGTGAAGCAAATCTCCACTAGCGGTGCGCTGCTTGTGGAGCTAAACGATCAAGGCGACATAGTAGATTGGCTAGCCCCCGCTCCGGCGGACGCTTTGCTGCTTGAGAACAAGGCAGATCGCAAGCAAGCCCAAGTAAAACGACTAGTGCCGATCGATAAAGAGGACGGTGTCACAAGTATTAAGGACCCTCCACATGCGAGCGATGACCTGGCCCCAGTTGGTCTTCCGCGATTCGATCCAAGCAAGCCGATTGATACCGCCCCACGATTCTGGCAATGGGCCAAGTTCGAGCAGTGGTTGCTCGATCCAGAGACGATATCGTCGCCACATAACATTGCTGAGTTAGGAATATCAGGTCTCGCCACTGAGGCACGCACTCATGTGGCGATTGATCCAGGCAAGTGGACGGCTCGGGAGGGACAACTTTTTCAGACTCGCGGCCTTGAATTCACTCAATGCCAGGAAAAAAAGATCGAAGAGGCTAAACGGTTAGCCTTGGCAATCCGTGTCGATAGTGGTGAAGAGGAACCTGACAAATTGATTCAGGCGATAAAGGAAGGGCTATCTCCCTTGGGTGGAGAGCGCCGCACAGTGATGTGGCGCGAAAGCAAGCAGAGTTTTCCGTCAAATCCATTTGTCGGAGACCTGGCGAACACGATCGAGAGCCAACAGATAAAGGCGTCTCGCGTGGTCCTACTGACACCAGCGTACTTCACCGAAGGTTCGCGCCCCACTTGGTTGTTGGCGAAACGGTACGGAACTCAACCGCAACTGGTCGGCATTGCGAATACGCGGGCGCAGGTGACATCTGGTTGGGACTTTGAGCATTACGAAAAAAAGGCCAATGGACGCGTGGTTCGCGGAAGGCCAAAGAAATCTCGACGGCTCATGCCCGCTGGTTCTGTTCTATTTTTGAAGTTTGATAATGGCAAGAACATAAGGGAGTGGATTGAAAACACATGGATGAGTTGCGTGAGTGACGATTCTACCGAAGGCGATATCGATCAGCACCGGCGCGATGGATTTGGTTTAGCTGCCATCGGAGTATGGGACGGCAAGCTGCAACCAATGAAGTTTTAGTCTACCAATAAACTTCTTTGAGGTGTGGACATGAGGCGATTGCCAAAGGAAAACGGAAAGTTAGTTGCTCCGAGTGGCGCAGTTCAAATCAGCGTCGGTTCAGAGTCGAGAAATAGTGTCCTTATTCGACAAGAGCGGAGGTACGAACTGATCACTCCACTGTTTGGCGGCGGAGTGGAAGCGAAGAAAAATGATCTCGATCAACTGATCAATGGCAAGAGTGTGCGCGGTCAACTGCGGTTCTGGTGGCGTGCCTCTCGAGGCACAGGCTCGGTTGAGAGGATGAGGGAGAACGAGTTCTCGATTTGGGGAGCAGCGAGTCGACCTGAGTCTCCATCACCATCCAAAGTGTCGGTTGTGGTTTCAGTGACGAAGACAGGGGAGCCGGATACGCCATTTCTTATGAGTGGTAACAAACCTCGTCCGGACATACGCAACTCAATGGTGCCACCCTATGCCGCCTTCGCACTCCAACCGACAGATGAGGAGATACGCGAAGCCCAACGCCAGCAAGTAAGCGTGCACTTGGAATCGGTACGACTGGACGTTGAGTTCACATTACGAATCTCTTTTCCAGAGGATCTCCGAGATGAGGTTGAAGCAGCACTTTGGTGTTGGCAAACATTTGGCGGCGTAGGCGCACGGACTCGTCGTGGGTTTGGTGCTATTTCGCTCAAGTCCTTAATTGAAAACGGCGCAGACATCACACCTGAGAAATGGAAATTCCGCGACGTAACAAAAAGAATAAATGAACAGCTGCCAGCAATCATGGCTTCCGGGGAATGGGATTCGCGCGTACCCCACGTACCCAGAAACACAACTGGCGCACTGAAGGTCACGAGCTCGAAGTATTCTGGTGAACGCTCAACGGTTACGAATACGAAGAACAACGTCCTTAAATCGTGGTGGTACCTAATTGACAAGTTGCACCAATTTAGGCAATCACCGAGAAACGAAAAAACATTTGCAGGACGGAGTGATTGGCCCGAGGCCGATGAGATAAGACGACATCACACAAACCTAACGGGTAGGAATACGCTTCGGAAGCCTGTACATAAAGTCCAAAAATTTCCTCGCGCTCAGTTTGGCTTGCCAATAGTTTTCAAATTCAAGGATGACGACAAAGGGGAACCCCCAAAGGCAACGTTGCAGGGCACGGGCGGCCAGCGTTTAGGTAGCCCGTTAATTCTTCGACCCATCCTATGTGCAGATGGAGCTGTGAGTTTGGCAATGATACTGGAGTCGCCACGTTTTCCCGAAGGTGGGGTCGAACTCGAAGGCTATGGATCTGTAAATCCTGAATTGTCCGTTGGACAAGAAAAAGAAATCCGTCCCCTTAGTGGAAAATCTGCCAAGGCGGATGTCCTCCGGGCTTTTTTAGAATCGTTGTAGGAGAAATAAGAAGAAATGAGCGCACGATTACTCTTCACTCACGCGATTTCGCCACTACATGCAGGCACTGGCCAAGGTGTTGGCGCGATCGACCTGCCTATAGCCCGGGAGAAGGCTACTGGTATTCCCTATTTGCCGGGTTCTTCTGTCAAAGGCACTCTGCGCGACTTGTGCAAAGAGAGTAAGGATAAGAAGGAAGCAGTTTATGGACCGGAGACCACGAATGCTGACGAGTTTGCCGGAGCTGCACAGTTTGCCGACCAAAGACTGTTGATGCTGCCTATCCGTAGTCTTTCCGGAACTTTCGCTTGGGTAACATCTCCCTATCTGCTGAAACGTTTCCTGCGTGATGCTAAAGACTCAAATGCAGGAGTTGCAACCGCGAAGATCGCGCAACTTTCTGTCTCTTCGGTTGATGACAAAAAAGCCGTTGTCGTTAAAGCAAGCAGTGGATCGCCAGAATGTGCGCTTAAGTTGAAGGTGGAGAACGTCAACAAGGTCGTCCTTGAGGATTTGGATTTGGAGACAACAGAAGAAGACTGGGCGACGAATTGGGCGCAATTCATCGGCCCCGCCGTTTTCGATGAATCTGAATGGCAGACGATGTTCAGCCAGCGTTTCTGCGTTGTTTCAGATAACGTTTTGAGTTTTCTTCTCGACACCGCCACGGAGATAACAGCTCGAATCAAACTCCGTGATGATGGTCTCAAGACCGTGCAGAAAGGCGGCCTTTGGTACGAAGAAGCTCTGCCCACTGAAACCATCCTTTATGGCTTTGTATTAGCAACGCCCACTGCTCACCACAAAAAGCAGAACGTGGATGAATCCGAAATCTTCAGAGTTATCGAAGATTCTATTCAACCCATGGTACAACTCGGCGGCAAAGCCACTGTTGGTCGAGGGCTCTGCAGATTACAGCTGGAAGGAGCGGCGTAATATGCGGACTAGAGACCAACGATACGGAGCGGACATTTACAAACAGATTCGCGACGAAGTTGCGGGCAAGGGTGATCCATACCGGAACGCTTATGGATCGATGGCTCACAAGCTTCCTATTCTAGTGCGTTCTGCCGGGCTCGCGCAGGCGCTCGCTTTCGTGGAAGCCCGAGGCAAAGAAGAACATAAAGCGCTACTGCATCACTTGGCGAAGGTGGTTTTGAAGAATGATATGGCCAACGGCGCAAGCTTGGCATTGAAGAGCCGCAATACAACGGATCTAAGTGAGTACGTCTATCTCACTAAAAATGTCATGACAGCCTTAACTTGGTACAAGCGATTCGCGCAATCGGTGCTCGATGTCGATCCCAGCGAAGCTGCTTCTGAAGAGGTTGAAGACTAATGCCGACACGTCGCCAATCGTTGCGAAACATAAAACTTAATGATTGCAATGCACCACACTCGGGTCTGTGGTTGGATAAGTTTATCGTTGAGCAGGCTAGGTCGAACAAAGAAGCGCGCAAGACTCTGGTTTCGGAAGTATCCGGCATTCGTGTTCCCCAGCTCTATGGACAGGTCTATGAGCGCTGGCTCCGACTCTTGAGTTCGTTCAAGTCTTCGGGTTATGCAGTCGTGCGCAGTGAAGCCACCGTTTCCGGTCGAATGCTTTTAGGAACGGGAAACGAAAGCGTACTTGAGACTGCGATGACCCTCCATCGAACATATGGCGTACCTTATATTCCCGGAAGTGCCCTCAAAGGTCTAGCAGCCAACTTTGCGCAGCAGTACTGTGGTGCAGATTGGAAGAAAACTAGTAGGAACTACAAGATCGTGTTTGGAAACACAGCGGAATCCGGTTGCATCATCTTCTTTGACGCACTGCTAATTGCTCTGGTAGGAGAAACACCGTTGCGCCGCGATGTACTTACGCCGCATCACGGCGACTACTATTCCGGAAAGGTTGATAATGCTACTGGCAATCTCCTTCCGCCTGCGGATTGGGATGATCCGAAGCCGGTCCATTTTCTCTCAGCAACTGGAAGTTACTTGATTGCGCTGGCGGCCTCCACAGGAGGAGAGGATTGGTTGAAAGCTGTAATGGAGATTTTGAAGAACGCTCTCAACGAACTCGGCATCGGCGCAAAGACTTCCAGCGGCTATGGACGGATGAGCTTGAATGTAAATTCTAATGAGGTGACGAACGATGGGTCTATCTGACGACGATCCGCAACCCACGAGCATCAGTCTTCGCGACGCGTACGCAAAAATTCGCGTCTGGTATCGAGCGAACAAATCCAGATGCCGCGTGCAGGATGGCGATTATGTTCAGCGAAGCTTTGCTCTCATCGACAAGCTTCCGGGATCAGAGGCTCTCTCCGAACTCGAGTTGCGCGCAGTATTGGGAGAAGTCATCTACGGAAACCTGGAGTGGGGCTATCACGAGTCTGACGGTAAGTTCAAAATCGCGGCGTACGCACACGCTGCACTGAAACAGGCTGGACATCAATTCTCACTCGACGAGCATGAGAAACAAGCACTGGACAATTCCCAACTCTGGCCCTATCTGTCGATCAATCGGAACATTTAGACCCGTGATAATTACTTGTCTGGTGGATTTGAAATGTTTTAATGGTTCTCCAACATCTCGATCCATCCGGCCGTTTTGGCCCATCTCAGATTTCGGCTGAGTAGCAATGGGCATAGCGCGCATTCTTCGTCGCATGGGCCTGCCGGGTTGGACCTTACTCGGCGTTGCGGTATCGGCCACCGTGATCTCTTATGGCGGCAAGCTGCTGGAACACATCCTTGAAAGTCCTTTTCAAGGCTTCAGCTCCGGCGCCAGAGGGATTCTGATCAGTCTCGCCCTGATCGCTTTGGCACTGTCCCCCGTGATGTTGGCCTGGCTTTGGCAAAGAAGCCGCTTCATCGGTAGTGCAAGCATCCGCGAAGGGGAACCGCCCGAGCGCAAACGTGGTCTGATCCTGCTCGTCAGTCGACCTGAAAGCGCAATGCACGCCGTCGAGTTTCACTTTCAAGATGGATCTGGACCACTGGAAACCGTTTGGCTTATACCGTCAAACGGGCAGGAGGCCGACAGATATGGCGGTGCCACTTGGGAAGTAGCCGAAGCAATACGGGAGCACATAAAGGAGTTGAGCAACAACAGGTTGCGTGTCGAGATACACGAAACCGGTGTGTCGCCGGGAGACGCGCAGGACACTTTCGATTACGTCAACAGAATCTTCCGCCGCAGAACTTATAACTCAAGCGAAATCATTGCGGATTTTACAGGTGGGACTAAGCCGATGACTGTCGGAATGGTGATGGCCTGCCTACCGCGCGATCGTGAACTACAGTACGTTCCGTATAACAAAACAACCGGTCAGATGGACGGTCCGTATTTATTTGATTACGAGCATAGTGTTTTTGATCTCGTAGGTTAATTGGTTCCGAAGTTAATTTGTGTGAATACAACCCTCATTGTTATCGAATCATGGTCCTGACCTGTGCGGCTGTATGGTCGTGGTTCCTGATTACGGAGACTCTTCATGAGCGTGTGGCTCGCGGCTTCGCGTTTAACAGAACCAGATCCATAGATGAAATCTGAAGCACTGAATTCGGGTATTACGATGGTTTGCCTGGTGGGAGAGCAGCCGGTCGCTAACTTGTTGCCGGTGCGACATTGCCTGCCGGCGCGCGTCATACTTGTGTATTCCGAACGAACAAAGCAAGTCAGTCAGAATCTCCAGCAACTAATCGCCAAAGCAGCCGAAGTTTCGTCTCACAAATTAGATGTTTACAATTTGAACAGCGTAAAGACGCGACTGGGAGAGATCGTTAGCAATGATGAACCACTACTATTTAACATCACAGGCGGCACCAAAACTATGGCCTTGGCAGCGTTCATGCTGGCGAAGCAGTATCAACGGCCGTTTTGTTACTTGCAGAGCGAAGGCGGCAAAAGCCTGCTCGCTTCTTACGACTTTAATTGCGAAGAAATCCACCTGATTGAAGAAACGGAGATCGCGGAGACGCTGACTATTGACGATTACTTGAGAGTGCACGGCATGACTTATTGCCTGACGAGAGAGATCGAAGCTCTCGAACAACAAGTCTTTGATTGTTTGAAACCACATGTTTCAGAGGTTCTGGTTGGTGTCGGCTGCGGCACCCTGGAACTTGATCTCGTGATCCGGTGCGGTAATCAGGTCGGGATAGCGGAGGTTAAGACAGGCAGAGCGGCCCAAAGAAAAACCGGCATAGATCAGTTGAGCACCGCAACGCAGCGTGAATTCTTAGGCACCTATACGACCCGTTTTTTGATCGTTGATCGGGAACTGCCGCCAAACAATCGCGAGTTGGCGTTGGCTCACAACATAAACGTGATCGAGCTCGTGGAAGACAGGTCAAATGGACTCAGCGAGGGCGATTGTGAAAAACTGATTCTCGGAGTTCGTAAAGGACTGGGTTGCAACTAAAAACATGTTAGACGGAGCTATCAGAGAACTGAATTCAGCAGTTTTTGATATTTCACTGAACAATTCGCAGCTCTATGCCGGATGCGAAATTCAGGAAGTGGCAGGGCGGTTGGCGTTAATGACTCCAACGAGGGATGCCTTACAGATCATTGGCCGCAACGCCAAAGCTATCGTCGACGGTTTAGTGGCCGGGGGCGTCGAAGAAATAGTCCTGTCAGGAGCAATGGCCATCTGGGCGTACCTCGTCGTCTTTCACATCGCCGTACATCGCTTTCGGCGCGTGTATTACGACGATGGCAAGGCGAACGGGAAGTTGCTCATCGCGGCGCACTAAGTAAGGGTCCGGATAGTTATATAATTGCAGGCGATGACAATCCAATCTACATCAGTCGATTCTCAATTAGATCAGGCAGACGAATTCTTTATGGGAACTGGTCCAATTCACAAGACCATGAGGTCACTCGCACGCAGACTCTCCGAAGAAGGGATTGACTATGCGGTTGCGGGCGGCATGGCGCTCCTGCTACACGGTTATCGCCGGGAGACCGTTGATGTGGATTTTTTGCTAACCGCCGACGGGCGAAATGCCCTGGAAGACAAACTTGTCGGACTGGGCTATATGCAGCGGTTCCCAGGCGCAAGAAATCGGTTTCGCGATACCGCAACCAATGTTGAAATTGACTTGATCATTTCGGGAGAGTATCCCGGGGACGGAAAACCCAAGCCCGTCGCATTTCCGAATCCCAACCAGGTTTATGTGGAGATGGATGGGATTCGGGTTCTGACTCTGGAAAAGTTGATCGAATTGAAACTTGCTTCCGGCATGACAGCGCCGCATCGTTTGCGCGACCTTGCTGATGTACAGGAACTTATTAAGTTGAAGCAGCTCGATTCTGAATTTGGCAGACAACTCGATCCTTACGTACAGCCTAAATACCTTGAGTTGTGGAATGCAGTCGCGGATGCAGGCGAACATAGACAGTGAACGCCACGTGCAACTCAAACGTTAGTCAATGAACACCAAGTCAAAACGCAACCTCCTCCTGTGCGTTGCCGGCGGCACACCTGCAATTATCACTGAGACGCTTTGGGCCCTGAGCCAGAAACACGGCGTCCGGATTGATGAGATTCGTGTTATCACCACAAAAGAAGGACGCGACAAGATCCTCACAGGCAAAATAGGCGATCGCGGTGCCGCGGATGAATCATTGTTAGACCCAAATCACGGACAGTTCTATAAATTTCAAAAAGATTACCCTGCAAACGGATCGATTAGGTTCGATGCCAATTCGCTCTATATTCTGAACGCCAAACAAACTGGCGTCCCGAGTCCGCGCGACGATGACGGCGAACGTCTTTCAGACATTCTCACCGACGACGATAACGAGAAAGCCGCAAATCAGATTTGTGAAATCGTGCGTGAACTCGCGGCGAACGAGAACATCTGCATTCATGCGACGATTGCCGGCGGCAGAAAGACGATGGGCCTTTTCTTGATGGCGGCTATGCAGTTGTTCGGCCGCAGCAGTGATCACATTTCGCACGTTCTGGTAAGCAAAGACGTCGAATTCGCAGCGCCTAAGTTTTTCTACAAAACACCAGTTCCCGAGCCCATTCTGAATGCCGCCGGCAAACCCAAAACAAAGCCGGACGGAACTGATTT
>Ga0209431_10001447_pt1 | contig 19646 bp, 28 predicted proteins | sample RifCSP13_3_FD_184021 | JGI IMG/M metagenome (GOLD analysis project Ga0209431, IMG submission 184021) | Soil microbial communities from Rifle, Colorado - Rifle CSP2_sed 13_3 (SPAdes) (version 2) | ecosystem: Environmental > Terrestrial > Deep subsurface > Rock core/Sediment | place: Rifle...
AAAAGATAGATGCCGTCAAGAAAAACACGGTGATCCTTATTTTTGACCTTGGTGTTTTGCTGCAAGCTTGCTGCGGTTTGTGCAACATCGGTTAAGACAGGCCCGGTTAAGATAACATCATCACCTTTTGTAACAACTTTAGTATCGCCACGTATTCTTGAAACTCTAGGAGCACGTTCACCCTGAAAATTCTCAACTAGGATATTTTCATCCTTTACCTTCACTGTGATTGGAAAGTGCGCGTATACAATTTTCATTTTAAAGGTATAGCCCTTTTGGACTCCCTCGATGAGTGTCTTGATTATTGATTTGACAGTATTGAATATCGCATAGTCTTTCTTTCGTGTACCACCTGACTTTATTATGACATTTTTACCGTTTACTTGAAGGTCTACTGGTATTTTTTTGAAATCTTTTCTTGTTTTGCCAAGAGGCCCCTCGACACGTAACATTTTCTTTGTTAATGAGACCTTGACGTTTTCTGGTACTGGTAGTGAGAATTCGTGCTGTTCTATCTGTTTAGTAGACATATCCTATCAACAATCCTCCTAATCCTTTCATTATTGCTTCATGATGAGACATCACCCCATGGTTTGTAGTTACTAGTAACATACCTTGCGAATATGATGGAAGATATTGTCGTTCCCATTTTCCATAATCGTCTTTTCTAACCTTGAATCTTGGCGTAATTGCACCACACTTTGTAATTTTGGCCAAAAGTTGGATCTTGAACTTTCCACCTTTGTTATCATCAATGTTCTCAAATTCCCCAATGTAATGGTGGTTTTGAAGAGTCTTTAGCACTTCCATAGCAAGTTTTGAGGCTGGCAGTACGACGCATTCGCCTTTGCGCCTGGCTTCCGTATTAAACAATGTCACAAACAAATTAGCAATTATATTATTTGATGGCATCTTCTCACCTAAATTTCCTAAATCCTAATGATACTGCAACCTCTCTGAAGCAACGTCTGCATAACGCCAAGTCATACTTTTGTATAACTGCATTATAGTCTCCACAGCGTTTACACCAACGTGAGCCTTTACCAAATTTATGTACAGTTCTTCCTGTTACTTTGTAGTCTCGATTCTTTACCATTATACTACCTCTATACCAAATTCTTTAGTTAGAAATTCCTTTGCCTCCTGACTTGAAATTATGTGTCTTTTTCCAACACTTGCTTTATGCTTGCTTCTAAATCTGATATTAAATCCAGGTCGTTGTAATGAAATGGATACGTCTAATCCTAAAATGCCAACTTGTGGGTCATATTTTACACCAGGAATGTCGATGTGTTCCTTTATGCCAAATGAAAGATTACCAAATTCATCAAATGAAGAGCCTTTGATCTGATTACCCTTTGCCGCAAAAAGTCTTTTGATGAGCTCAAGAGCTGGTTTTCTTCTAAGTGTTACTGCAACACCTATTGGTTCTCCTTTATGTACGCCCCAATCTCTCTGTGTTGCTTTTGCATGTCGTGGGCTTGGTTTTTGTCCAGTAATTTGTAATAATGCAAGTTTTGCTTGTTCTATTGGCTCTCCAGATTTGCCAACGCCCATGTTTAATACTACTTTTGCAATTGAAATTTTTCTCATTTGGCTTTCTGTTATTTGCGACATATTCTCACTCTAGTTGTATTACAGGTTTGTCCTTTCCTACAGCCATAACAAGGTCTACTGGAATCTCGATTTCTCTTTCACCAATGTTTACCAGCGCACGCCTTGGAAGCACGAAGGTGCCTTCTTTGATTTCAACAACCTTACCTATATGGCCAGCATTAATTCCTCTTGTCACAATGACTTGGCAGCCTTTTTCCAATTTAATTACATCAAGAAGTTTCCCTTCTGGAATTTGCATAATGCATGTATCTCCTACATTTACTTTGGCATCTGAAATAATCGAACGCCCATCATGAAAACCAATCTGGGTTTTTGAACCTCTAGTTGTTGTTTTTCTTGTTACTTTGACAAGTTTCTTTGTTTTTTCTGATTCATTTATCTTGATTGGTCTAAGAACCATAGAATCTCTTGGCACCAGCCTATAAACATCCGGAATGCCTACAAGCTCAACCACGTCCATTAGTCCTATTCCATGGTGAAGTGATCTACGAGTTATACCATCCACTTTTATTTTTCCACCATAAATTACAGATTTTGCTTCTCTTAGTGTGGTGACTAGTTTTAATGTGTCACGTACAAATACTGCAGTTGGAATTGCAACATGTTTTGGATGACCGCCAGGTCTTACTGTTACAACAAACCGTGAGTCCTTTCTTGTAATCCCCCAGAAAAGGGGTGCCATCTGTCTTTTTAGTTTCTTACTTCCAGATATGCTTACCATTATTCAGTCTCCTTTTTCGCTTGATTAGCCGCTTTTGTTTGTTTTGTTTTTTTAGTACTAGATTTTGATGTCTTTTCCTTTGGTTTCGGTGTTTCTTTTGTTTTTTCTTTTGTTGGTACTTCCTTTGGTTTTAGAACTTCTTTTGGCGATTCTTTTGGTGTTTCTTTTGGTGGTTCTGTAGCAACTTTCGCTTTTTGTCCCTCCAATCTACTTTGTCGCCACTTGTCATCTAGGTTCAAACCTGTAATCATAACATTTGATGTGTGAATGTAAATGTCCACATTTCCACCCTTAAGCTTTTCACGCTTTATTCCCTCCACTGCTACACCGCTTTTTTCAGTTGAAATCTGAGTTACTTTGCCGTCAATTCCCTTGAATTCTCCTCGCATTACTCGTATAGTGTCACCTTTTACTACTCGTGTATTACGTTTCCCATATTTTTCTCGGAGATCTTTTGATAGTGTTGCTCCAAGCTGTTTACTTCTTATGTGATTGGTTGCTGTATAGAATTGTCTGTTTCTAATTATTGTCGGTTTCATCTTATACCACCATTGACGCAAGGTTTGCTATTCTTGGCCACTTCTCTGATGCTTCTACAGCGACGGGACCCTTGATCTCTGTTCCTTTTATCTCTCCTTCAGGAGTAACAAGTACAGCTGCATTATCTTCAAACATGATTCTCACTCCATTAAGTCTCTTAATTGGATATTTTTGTCGCACAATAACAGCACCATAGATTTGTTTTCTAAGTTCACCAGGCCCCTTTTTTACAACTACATTAACAAAATCCCCTACAGCTGCAGATGGATATCGTGAAACCCTCGTTTTTATTTTTTGTACCATTACAATTTCTAGTATCTTTGCCCCCGTGTTATCTGCACATACAACTCGGGCACCAAGTGGTAATGCTCTTGTTATGTATGGCCTAAATTCTTGAACACCTTTAGCGGATACTGCACGACTCTTTGTTGCTGTCATTATGATAGAACCTCCACAACAACAAATGAAACACTTTTTGATATTGGCCTACACTCTGCAGTTAAAACTACATCGCCATCTTTTACATCAATACAAGATGGTTTGTATGCGTGAATCTTACTTTGGCTACGCGCATATCTTTTGAATTTGGTGATCATTTTTGGAAATTCTTGCTGAATTACAACCATCTTTGGGGCTTTTGAGCTAACCACCTTGCCTTCAATTAGTTTGCCCCTTACACTAAGTGTTCCATGGAATGGACATAAGTGATCTGTGCACTCTGTTTTTGGTACCTGAACGGAAATTCCGATGTTTCGTGTCATGCCTTTACTCCTATTCTTTCCTGAGGTCTTTTTGTCAATTGATTACCATCAACCAGGGTTTCCATTTTATCAAAAGAAAACCGCCACTGGGTGTTTGCTTTTGGTATTTTTTTAACTCCATTTTCAGTACTAAGAATCAGCATTGATTTTGTTTCGTCAATAATCTTTCCGCACAATCCAACAGTTTGTGCATTATTGCATTTGACGACCTCAGCGTCAAGGCCTATTAGTTCATGCAATACAATATTTTCTGGCGTAATCATTGTTTTTTCATCTCATTTAGCCTTGTTAATATCCTTGCAATGTCCCTTCTTAGCGGTCGTATCTTTCCACTTTCTTTCCTAAGGGTTCCTTTGGATGCTTCTACACGTAGCTTTGTAAGTTCAGATCGAAGTTGTCCTAGTCTGTCTTTTAGATCGGTTTCATTAAATTCTCTTATAGTCTTCATCTTTAGTCTTGTCATTACTTTAGTTCCTCTTCCACTTCCTCATATGTCTCCACAGATTTCACAAGTTCTTCTTCCTGTGCTATTAATTCACTTTCTGTACGTGGTTTGGTTGGATCTTCTGGGATTTCTTCAATAATTGCAATTTCTTTCTCTTCCTCTTCTTCCACTTTCTTCTTCTTTACAGGTTCTTCCTTTATAGCTGACTTGAACTCAAATTCTGGGATGTAGTTTTCTTTTCTTGCAATTCTGATTCGCACACCTATAAGGCCCATTTTTGTATTGACGTGAACTATATCCTCTAATACAACAACATCTGCATGATGGCCTGCCCGCGGCAAAATTCCCTTATGATGTTTTTCGAAACTAGAGCGCTCTCCTCTAAGTTTGCCAGAAATTGTAATTTGTACACCCATTGCACCCGCACTCATTATTGTTTGCATAGTCCACATCACAGCACGTCTAAACGCAGTTCCCCTTGCAAGATGCTGTGACATCCTATTGCACATTACACTTGGTTGCAGTTCTGGTTTGTCTATCTCGATTACTGAAATTTGTGGGTTTTTAAGTCCAAAGTCCTTTTCAAGTGCTTTAGTCAAGTCGCGTATGCCTACACCTTTTCTGCCTATTACTATTCCAGGTCTTGTTACATGAAGTGCAACCCTAGTTCCTGTTGGAGTTTTTTGTATATCTACATCTGAAAATCCAGATTCTTTGATGGCTTCCCTTAGATAGTCCTTAAGCAACATAATCTTGTAACTATCATTGATTACGTTTTTTACAGATGACATGTTAGATTTCCTGCGCTACAAGTTCTACATGTGTCAGTATGTCTATCTTTGGGCTTGCTCTTCCCATTGCACGCGGAATAAATCTCTCTATTTTTCTTCCTTTGTGAACAGTTGCATTTACAATTCTTAGTCTGTCTAAATCCATACCGCGGTATTCTGCGTTTGATTCTAAGTTGTCAAGTAGCTTGATAAATTCATTAGCCGCTTTTTGTGGGTAACGTCCTGACATTACACCAGTATCTGATTTATGTCCAACCTCGTTGTTATATCTTCGAAAAGCAACAGCGCGCTTTAACCTTACAACATCTTGTAAATAGTCTCTTGCTTTTTCAATTGACATGCCTTTTATTGCGACAGCGATTTCACGCGCATGCTTGTGTGAAATTGTTTTTTCTCTAAGGGCAGAGCGTACATGCTTTGTTTTATCATAGTTTTGAAAAGCGTACTTGAAGTTTGGCATGTTAATCACTTTAATGGCACATATAAGCTGGACCTTGATGCTCCTACACCAGGCGCTCCATGAATTACTCTTTTGTTTGTCATCACATATTCTCCGATATAATGGCCAATCATTTCCGGCTTTATGATAACAGGCACAAATTCTTTACCAGAAAAAACACTTACCGTAACACCAACCATGTATGGCATAACAATCAAACTACGTAGGTGCGTTTTGATTGGAGTTGTTAGTTTGCCTGCTTTAGCCAATTTTATTTCATCTAACAGCTTTCTTTTACCGTCTGTAATTCCCCTTGTTAGGGATCTTCGTGATCTTGCTGGCAGAAGCGCAAACAGCTTTTCCAGTGACAAATTCTGAAGATCTCCCATTGCAACGCCACGATATTTGAATTCTTTAACCATTCAAACTCACCATTATTCGACTGAATTCAAAGCAGACCAAATTATAGCATTCCTATCTTTGTTGCAAGATCCCTTGCCTTTTCTGTGGTCTGGAATTTAACAAAGGCCTTTTTGCCGTAAACTGTTTTGCACACGTTTACATCAGTAGGCTCTTCGTTGTATAGAATTTTAACCGCTTCCATAATTTTTGGTTTGGTGGCATTTTCTTTTACTATAAAGCATATTCTGTTTTCTTTTTCAACCAGCGCAAATGTTTTTTCTGTAATGTATGGCTTAAGGACTATCTGAATGGCTTCGCCAGCATTCATCTTATTGTCACCATAAGTTCCAAGTGTGGAGATTTTATTTTTGCAAGATCTTCAATTGCACCTTTTGAAAATACTGTTAATCTTATAGGCTGTGAACCTGGAACCAAATCCAGAACGCTTAGGTTATTTACTGACTTTACATCTACGCCTAAAAATGTATCACATGCCTTAGAAAGATTTTTTGAATCTTTTACCACGACAAGTATACTTTTGCCTACCTTAGTTTTCCTCCCACGTAAAAGCGACTTACCAGAACGACGTTTTAGCCTTGATCTTAGCCTCTCTATATCTTGTGTTAGATTTAGTGCATCAAAGAATTTTGCTAAATCTTTTGATTTTGATATAGATTCAATTTCGTCAGAAACAACAATTGGGAATGATTCTAGTTTATCAATTTTATGACCTCGTGATTTTATTAAGGATTCAGATGCGGTAGCTGCAATTGCAGAGCAGAGCGCAAGTTTATTTTCTTTTTTGTTTAACATTTTGTAAACTATTTTTTCTGTGGTAGGTGGATGTGCCTGTCTTCCTCCTCTAACCATAGCCACTCCACCACCTTGTCCCTGTCTTCCACCGCCTCCACCACGCAGTCTTGCTACTCTTGCTTGATGATGACCTGTTGGTGGACTGTTTGATTCTGCTACTACATCCATACCAGCATTGGCATATCTTCCTTGGATCTGAAAGTGGTGCGATTCAAGATTCACGTATGCTTTGTGTAAGAGATCAGTTCTAAGAGGAGTAGAAAATACAAGTGGCAATTCCACTTCACCTGCATTTGAACCATTTATTGAAAAAACCTGTGCCTTCATACCATTATCTCCAAAACATTAGGTATTGTTACTTTTGAAACTCTTTGTCGCATGGGGGATCGTAGCTTGACTAGTCGCCTGTAAGTGCCAGGAATTGATCCTCGGATCACAACATAATCACCATCTACCAATCCAAAATGCTTGAATCCACCTGCAGGATTTATTTTGAACTCGTTAGTTTTTGTATTACTAATTATCATGATTCTATTATTGTACTGTGTTCTTTGGTGAAATCCGCGCTGACCCGCACGTGGAACTGTGTACATTATTGTTGAAGGACTGATTGGACCTAATGTACCAAGAGCTCTTACACTCTTTCTTGATTTATGCTGCTTCTTTTTTACACCCCATCTTGTAATGGGCCCTTCAATTCCTTTTCCTTTTGTTATGGCAGCGACATCAACATCTGCACCTTTTTGAAAAACTTGATCAACTTTAACTTCCTTGCCTAAAAAATCTTTGGCAAAGGTAAATTGTTTGGCAATATCGCCGCCTTTTACAGCCACTTCAAAAACATATGGTTTTTTCTGCTCCCTACCAGCTTGCTGTGGAAGAACTGCTACAATACAAAAAAGATCAGAAACCCTCCCCAAGGATTTTTCAGCTCTTTCGAGACTTTTTTCATCTGACTTTGCAGTAAACAGTCTTGCAAGTTCTTTTGGCAGATCTTTTGCATAGACATCAAAAATTGAATCTAATCCGTATCTGTCTTTTGAATAACCGCGAATCCCAATTACTATAACAGGTGGGGTTACAACAACAGTTCCAAGGCTTACAAGCTGCTTACCAAAGTTCGGAGTTTTCTCTCTATCATCTATGCTGGCTATACTAATGCAGCCTGCCTTGAAACCCGCATGTGCCATAAGTTTTGGTTGATCGCCTTCCTGATCTGGCCAACTTCTTATTCTTGCTTCCATACTTTTAGCTCGCGCTCTTGGAAGATACGCAAGACTTCCTCGCCTTGGTTGACTGTGCTTTCTGTGACCCATGGATAAACGCTAAATGTTGTAAACCCCATTATAAGTCTACTATTAAAAATAATAATTTGAACTAATTTTTGTATAAATTTCGATCTTAAGGACTTGGAAAATCATTTATTGTCATTACAATAATTATTCCACCTATTACAATTCCTGCGATGCCAGCTGCAATTGCAAAAAGTAAGAATTGTTTTTGTCTTGACAATGTAATTATGTAAAATTAAAAATAATATTAAACTTAATTGTGCGTAAGCACGTTTATGATTGCCAAAGTACCAAGTATAGCTTCTTCTAAGCGCACCGTTTCGGTAGCTTGTTCTGGAAAGAAGTTTAGTATCTGTGATCTTGGTATAGCATTTATTGCCTGTCCTAAAATTTCATGTAATCCTCTTTCAGGTGAGCCAAAAACAATAAGCAGGCGGTCGTTCGAAATTTTATCAAAGTACTTTTGCATTTTGTGTATGGTTTTTCCTTTCTTTGAAGTCAATATGATGTCCGAGTCCCAGCTAGTTAAAAGAGTGCGTAGATTTGCACTCTCCTTTACCTCATAACCCCAATATTGCGTAATTTCATTCCTCGAAACCTGTTTAGCTGAAAGTTCTGGGAAACCGGTTTTGAATTGCACAGTAACTCTTCGTCCTTCTGTGTCTTCTCCAAAATATGGTATAAGCTGGTCAAGTCCAACATCAACATACTTTCTACCTTTTACAAAAACTATCATACCTTCTCTTATATCACCAACCTTGATCTTTCTTGAATCCGAAGTATAGGAATGGTGTGGGATCTTTAATGGACTAAGACTTCCAGCAAACTTTAGTTCAGAAATCCTTTGAAAAAGTCCTCTTCGCAAATATTGCGGCGTCTCAAGATATTTCAGTATTGTACGTAAAAGCGATCTGTCTTGCTCACTTCCAGAGCTTTCATGATAAATGTAAATGGTTTGTACTCGAAATATTGCACATGCTCTTGCAATTAGTGAAATTTTCATTGACTTGCCAAGTTGTGTTGATTCATCTTTAATTGATGAGTCTGGAATTGCAATTGATGTTTTCAATAGCCACAGTACTTTGGTACGTTATAAAACAGTAAAGATTAGCTCTGTCTTTTTGTTACGTGTTCTTTTGCTTTTGTTGCGTACCCTTCGATGTCTTTTTCTGGGATTTTAGTAAGAAGCTTTGTATCATTTTGAATTTGTGACATCTTGATGTGTTTTACACCCTCCTTTTCTTCGCTAATAAGATATATCGATTCTATTGCGAGTGATGCTGCATCCTCTGTTGACATGTCTTTTTTGTAGTATTTCTCCATATAGTGCCGCTTCTGTCCACACCTGCAATTATCAATGCTACGCCAAATGGTCTAACTCCAGCATATTGTGTAAATTGCTGGCATTGATCTGCAAGATGCTTTGCGACTGACTCTACCTCAACAGGTTCATCATAGATCATCCTGTTGCTTTGTGCGAAGAATCGTGCATTATCTACCTGGCTTCTTGCATCGGGGATGTATCCTGCCGCAGCAACTCCAATATGGTCATCAACTTGAAATATCTTCTGAGTTACTTCAGCATTTTGCAATTTACGTGGTTTTTCTTCTACAGCAAGAATAACGCCGTCTTTACTTTTGATTCCAATTGCAAGTGTTCCTCGTCGAACAGTTTCAATTGCATACTCCACTTGGTATAATCTCCCATCAGGAGAAAATACTGTGATTGCTCTATCATACCCTGCAGCTGCTGGTAACAATTCAATTTTCATACCTTTGAAGGTTTAATTTAAGTCTAGTGCTACTACGATCATGCATTTTGAGATCCCGTTTTATGGTCATCAAAATATTCGATCACTTCATCAAAAAACTATTGAAATAACAACAGAGCCTGAACTTACATTACTAGGAGATTGCATAATAGGCGTGCGAGCAAATTGTGGTTGTAATGATATCCCCGAAAAAATGAAAAATCTTTTCCGCACTACAAAATCCGATGTTTTGTTCACAATTACAGTAAAAGATATTTCCTTTAAAGTAAAAGGCAGAGGTCACAATGATTTGGTTTTGACTAACCCCCACGATATTGTTATTCGAAAAAGCTCCTTTATCTGTCCACGGACTTTAGCAACACACTGCAACAAGGCATCAGATTCTATCCCACGTAATATGGTCAAACTCTTGCAGAATCCAGATTCAAAAGGAATCTTTGCAATAGATGTAATCTAGTTATTTTTAGATATTGTTGCCTTTTTTGTGGGCAGTGATACGTGACCAACCCCGTTATTTTCAAAAACATTTGTTATAGCTCGGTTAACTATTTCTAATAGGACGTATTTGTCATAGTCTTGTTCAGAATTATCGATGTTTTCCAGATTTTTCTTTTTTATTTTTGATGCACTTTTTTGAGCTAGGTTTTTGATTATTTTTTCCATTTTAATAGAAGTATCAGTTATTGTTTTAGAAAATTCTGAATCAAAATTTGTCGGAGTCTTATATCCCAATAGCTTTATTGACGTACCATAAAATTTCATTACAGCCCCACGGATCTCTTCCATCTTAACAATTTCAACAAGACCTGCATGCTTTAGCACATCTAGATGATGCCTGATTGTTGTGATGGCTTTTTTGTAGCCTGCCTTATGTAATTCACCTGCTATTTGTTCTACAGAAAGTTGCTTACGATACAGAATTTGGAGAATTTTAATCCTAGATTTGTCATCAAGAGCTTTGGCTTGCTCAATGTTTGTTGCTAGTATACGATTCACTTTTAGATCTTTTTGTAATAAAATAGACATTTCATGCTTTGATTGAGATTTTGCCTAAAAGATCATGATATCATAATTTTTTGCTCAATGTGTTACCTTTTTTTATGTTAGAAAAGTTGTAAGAATACAAGCTGTATTGCTATTATACAATAGAACTTATTTTAAAATCATGCAGATGCCACCAAAATCATGTAATTAGTACCATTACAATAAACCACAGAAATTTTTTAAAAAAGGACGTTTTTAGGAATTCTGGGCATTTTGCGACCAGATGAGCCTAAAACATGGCAAAGGTTAAGCTGCGACAAATATAAAATTAGAGGGGACTGCCAGTTATCCGTTCGTATGCTGTAATATATCTTGCAGACAGTTGCTGACATAGCTCTGATGGTAGTTCTGGTGCAACAGGCTCCTTGCCTGTGTTTCTTTCGATTTCAAATTTCTTTTGATATCCGCGTTCAGATAACCAATCACGAAGAAGCTGTTTGTCATAGCTTTCCTGAACTTTATCTACTTTGTACGTATCTATTGGCCACATCCTATACTCATCTGGGCCTATTGAATCACCAAGCAGTATGTCTATTCCTGATTTTCCAAACTCTAATTTCAAGTCAGCCAGTATGAATCCTCCATCTTGTGCTATTTTTGTCATATTTTTGTAAATGCCAATAGAGGTTTCTTCTAACCAATCATATTCTTTTGAACTAACAAGGTTTCTTGCCACAGCATCTTTTTTAGTTATTGGCAAATCATGAGTTTCTGATTTTGTTGTAGGATCAAAGACAGGCTGTGGTAGCTTTGCAGCCGTTGTTGTATCTGTATTTTTTGGTAAAACAACCTCACCGTTTTTCCATCTAGTTACAATACTGCCGTAGAAATATCCTCTAACAACGCACTCTATTGGCATCATGGACATTTTTTTTACTACTAATTTGTCTTTTGCTTCAGTTCGGACATAGTGATTAAGATATGGAAGTCGTTTAAACCAGAATTCAGCAAATTTGCAAAGCACCTCGCCCTTTCTTGGTATAAGTGTTGGAAATTTTACATCAAATGCAGAAACCCTATCAGTAAAATGAAAGAGTAAATTTCCATCATCAAGTTCGTATATGTCTTTTACCTTACCTGAACGAAGAAATCTCAAACATTCGTCATTTAACTACGTCTGATTTAAACTGATATTGGCGAGTAAGAAATCAAGAACCCATCATTCCAGGCATTTTTGTTGGCAGACGGTACGGCATTATTACTTTAATGCCTTCGTCAGATGTTACGGTAACTTCTTTGAATGCACTTTCGGAAGGCGGAGACATGATAAGTTTTTCTCCTGGTTTTAACAAGGAGATCTTGTCTGTATATCCTCCATAGTCTATTATTACATTAGTAAGTGGAGCTTTTCCTATATTCTGTATAGTAACACGTGCTGTCACAAACAAGTCCTGTGGATCTTTGAAGGGATCAACAGAGATGGCGTACTGTTCAGTACCTTGCGTCACAATGAGTGTCACACCGGCTATTGCTACGATGGCACCGCCAATAATAATTGCAATAAGATTGGTCTTCACCGCATCAAAACTGGTTTTACTAATTATAAAGTCTAACTAAATTAAAAAAATCTAAAATTAAATTCAAGTACGAAAATTAATATGCTTTTTTCGTGTCTAAGTTACCCTTGTTATTTGGACAATAAGGTTTAATTAAAATCAGTATTCTTTGGTCTGGGCAATCCTAGTAATATTACAGGTTCGAATCCGAAGGTCAAAGTGCCGATATAGGTTCATTTTTTGGATTTTTATCAGCCTCCGCTAACTATTGAGCCTCGATAAAAATGGTTTACCCCCACTTTGTTCTAGAAAACATGTTGTGTGTCGTAAAGCTTTTTGTTTAGTTAAGATCATCTGATTCTGTGAAAAAATCTGTGATTGCTGGATCTTGTGTAACAGTAACAGGAATTCTCATCATGCTTTTCGTTTACTTTTATATCGGATATGCTCCTCTGGCAGGGACAATGGCAGATGGTATAGTTGAACCTGGCAAAACTATTACTCTTTCTAACCCAAATTTCATAGCAGGGAAGGAGATTTCACTTCATGTAGACGTAGACACACCTTTATCTGAGCCGACACTAAAAGCCGAGGTACTTCAGGCAGATGGAGGCATGCTGTTCAAGAAAGAATTCCAAACGGCATTTAGTACCCTACTCAAACCAACCACAAATGGAATGCATACAGTGATTGTCACGAATCAAGGAGACAAGAGTGTAGAAATAACCATTCTATTAGAAATGCCTCCTTCATTGCCGTTGTTAAGACCTTGGGATGCTGTTGGCCTGTTCGGTATTGGTGCAATTATTTTACTAGCAGGTTCCATCACACTGATAGTAGTAGCTATTCGTTTTCTCTTAGGAAAGAGACGCAAAAAAAATTGGAACATAGTTACATCGGGCTAAAAAGTTTGGGTACTAATGAAATCCCTCTTTGTACATGGTTACGGTTTATCGCTCAAAGTAAAAAACACTAGACTAGTATTCTCACAAGGAATAGAATCCGAAGGTCAAAGTGCCGATATAGGTTCATTTTTTGGATTTTTAGCCTTATAGCTATTAAGTATTTTGAAATTTGATTCTGTTACCTCTTAGATTGTTGTTATAGGTGTTACCTGTCGGTTGATACTATCTAGGGAAATAGAAAGTGAATCAACAAAATAAAAGATCATATGGCATCATACATCCACGGTCTGACCACTTTTTTTCTACAACAAGGGCAATTGAATTTCCTAATGTTGTGTGCGTGAATATTGTAAGCTTTTTTACAATGTGGACACATGCCGGTGGGTTTTTTTGCCAGCTTTCTGGCTGCAGCATATCCGAATAGCATAAATATGATCCCAATGGGGAAAATAGGACCCACCGCTAATCCTTCAAGTCCTCCACCCTTGAGGTTTAATTTGCCCAGATCTTTAGCAACAGACTTTAATTTTTTCATATCAGATTTTTTGAGAGGATTAAATAAAACATAATCTGTAAGATAAGGTATGGTAAACGGTATTGGAGAATTTAATGACTCAAAAACAAACAATTTCTTTTGGTAAAGTGAAGCAATTACACTCTCAGCAATGACGAGATTTTTAATGCTAAGAGTGTTGATTATTGGGTCTGTCAAAAACAAAAAGACGTAGTTACTGCCTTTAAGACTTTGTTGTAAGTGATTTAATACATGATTTTCTTGATTACTGAATTTATTCCCAATAACAATGTATTTTCTTTTTTCAAGTATTTTTCGTATAACCAAGACTAATTCTGAATCTTTTTGGCCATATGAAATGAATACGATAGCCAATTTTCATTATTATTACATTTTTCTAGACTAATAACAGTATGTCATACCAATTGATTACGTTGTATACAGTCAAAATTATTGTTTTTTTTTGTTTACGTCTTCTGTCATATTCTAACGCTGCAATAATTGGCCCAATAATAAGGGCTAAAAATATAAGCATTTGAGTAATCACGTTGTAGGTTTCGTAAAGTTCTGCCATAATATTTACTATTTCTTGTAGGCTTTAAGCTATAATCCTAAACCAATTTGACAAATTATATACCATAACATAATTTACGCGGTCACATCTGAGATTATAATAATATCAGTCTAACTACTTACCAGATTAATGAAATGAAAGTGTTGATTCAAAAATTACGTGTTTAAGATGTACTCAATCCGAAGGGACTAGGGTACCATCATGGTCGTATTTTCGACCCACTTTTGAAGAAAAATGTTGATCTAAAGCCTTCACTTGTAATCCATTTTGCCTCATCAAGCTTAAATTTACTATTACAACGCAAACAGAGATATTCATATGATGATTGAGCGAGTATTTTTCCACAATCATTACAAACATAGTTTTCCATAGTCCTGTAGTCTATTCCTATTGTTTTGATCTCTTTATGACATTTTGGACAAATATTGTTCTTGTAAGATTCCTCAAAAGAAACATTACCACATTTAAAGTGCTCTATTAACTTACAATGTTTGAAATTTGAGCTGTTACAGGCAGGGCAGTGAAAGGTTTGCCTGATTTGTACAGAACTGCACATGCCACATGAAATTTCTTTAATGTTCTCAAGTCGAATAACTTTTCCTTTAGATTCTAATTGCTTCATGTGTTCTAACACTTGATCTTTTGTCATGTTACAATATTCAGCAATTCTTGCTAAGCTAATCTGTACAGTTGGATTTAAAAGAGAGCCAATTTGTTTTTGTGCTTGTGGTAGTTTATTCTCAATAAGCTTGTCTTCCTCTTCAAGTATCGTCATAGCATTTTTTAGATTTTCAAATCTTATTGGTTTCTCAATATACTGGTATGCCCCATATCGGAGAACACTCTTGATGGTATCATGGGTCTTTTCATATGCACTTTCTATTATTACTTTGGTATCTGGACGCAATGCAAATATTTCTATCATCACAGCATCTGCATTCATATCGGACAAACTATAATCTAGTAGTACAATAGGCTTTTTGCCTGATTTAACAAGCTCTTCAAAGACATCAATGCCAGTTCTACCGCTATTACAAATGTGAATATTTTGATAACCAAGCTTCTGCAAAAAGTCTTGTATTATAGTAGCAACAGTAACACTATCTTCTATTATAAGAATGGTTTTCTTCTTCAAATTATTTTACTTATCTTCTTCATGTTATAAAAAGTGGTGTCAGATCATACCTAAATTACTCTTGTTATTTGTACAATAAGGTTTAATTAGTAAAGTCTATTTACCGCCCTGGCTAGGAATTACAGAAAGTGTAGTTGTTGAAACTACATTATTCACTTTACGAATTTTGTGAGTAATTGTTTTCTCGATTTCATTTCTTGTTGGAACTTGTACCTTGACAAAAATGTCGTATACCCCATAGGTTCCCATCACTTCCTTTACGCCATCTATTTTTAGAATATCATTCATTACATCAACTTCATGCCCTATCTTGCTTTTTACTAATACATAGGCTATTTCCAAAATCTATTCGCCTTTTACTTCTGCTCTGCTCCTAAAAACCGGCTTTATGCCAAGTGGAGCATAATTACCTGTAGAACAAGTAAAACACATAGCATCAACTGGCATGCTTACGGCATCTGCAAGATTCTTTGCGTCATTATACCCAAGAAAATCTGCACCAATGATTTGCCTTACTTTTTCAGTCATCTCTTCTTCTGTGCGATCTTTGCCATCATCAAAAAATGTGACAAGCTCTTCTTGTGATGGAAAATCAATTCCGGCATAACATGGAAACCGAATTGGCGGATATGTAATTACCATGCTGATTTTTTTGGCACCAGCGCGACGAAGTGCTTTAATTATGGCTTTAGAGCTTGTTCCCCTTACCAAACTATCATCAACCACGACTACATGTTTTCCATCAATCACTTCAGTGATTGGAATTATCCAACGGTTAATTTCTACTCGATCACTTTGATGCGGCTCTATAAAACTTCGTAATGGACCCTTCCTGCTGTATCTATCTTTTAGTAATCCTTCTTCAAACTGGATTCCAAGCTCTTGTGCATATCCAAGTGCCGCAGGCCTTGCCGAGTCAGGCACTGGAATTACTATATCTGCATCCTTAATTGGAAATTTTTTTGCAAGATACTGACCGATTTTTTTCCTTGCCATGTAAATGTTAGAACCCTCCATGATACTTGATGGATGGGCAAAGTAGGTAAATTCAAATGAACAATGTGCGTGAGTTTTTTCATCAGAAAACATTTCGCATTCCAAACCCGCGTTACTGATTTTAATGAGCTCGCCTGGTTTCACATCTCTCATTAATTGTGCACCAACTGCAGACAGTGCCGCTGATTCGGAGGCAACTATGTATGTGTTCATGTCTTTTCTAAAACCAACCACCAATGGTCTGAATCCTTTTGGGTCACGTGCCGCATAAACTGCGTTATCATCAGAAACAAAGGTAAAGCAAAAAGAACCAACCATTTCATTTTTTAAAATGGAAAGTGCATTTGCGAGTTTTCCATTTTCTGCCATAAGGGAAACAAGTCTTTGTGCTACAACAAGTGTGTCACTTGCGTTTTGTGGCGTAAAGGTGCAGCCACCAACCATACCAGCCAACTCTGTCACATTTGCGATAGTGCCATTATGTGCAATACAAAGATCTTTTACTTTTAATGGCTGAGCATTTTCTAAATTACTTCTTCCCATAGTGGAATATCGCACATGCCCAATCGCAGCTGGTGATGCGTACTCTCGGGTAATTCTATCAAATTCTGACGCAGCTGCAGACACTAGCCCGAGTTGTTTATATGGTTGCTTTTTTGGGACCGCGATTCCCCATGCCTCTTGACCGCGATGTTGTAGTGCTCTTAATGAATCAACTATCATTGGAACTACATTTGCACCGTCAAGGCTGAAGATCCCTACTACACCACAGTTTTCCTTAACCATGTGCCACCAGTAACCCCAATGAGTTTAACCATTTTTTTTGTGCCTTATCAACCCTTAGATTTATGATCGTTTTTGTAGTTTTTTTAAACACTAAACTTGAACCAACGAATTTGCCGATCACCTCACATGTAACGCCTTTTTGTTCCAGTAGAACTTTTGTTTTTTTAATGTTTTTTGGACTCACTGATATTAGATATCTAGAATGTGATTCTGAAAAGAGAGTTTCATCATCTTTTAGCTTTTGCGCTGGTATTTTCTCCATTGTGATAACACAGCCAACCTCATTTGTCATACACATCTTAGATACAGCAACTGCAAGTCCGCCTTTTGAACAATCATGAGCACAGTTTACCAACCCACTGCATATCAGGTCCAATATGGCTTGCATGTTTGCCTTTGAGGCTTTTAGGTTAACAGATGGGCATGTTCCACCAATCAAATTATGTATGTACTCATAATATTCAGAACCACCAAGCTCGTCTTTTGTCTCTCCTACAATAGCAAGTATATCCCCATTGACAATTTTTTGTGGATAAAGCGGTTTTTTCTCGATCAATCCAAGGACACCAATCAGCGGAGTGGGTTTAATTGGACCATCATCAGTCTCGTTGTAAAAGCTAACTTTGCCTCCAACACATGGGATTTCAAAATATTTTGCAAACTCTGTCAAGCCTTCAAGCGATTCCTTAAAGGTCCAAAAGATTTCAGGATCCTCTGGATTTCCAAACTGCAAATGATCAACCATCCCTATTGGGCTTGCCCCTGTACAAACAACATTTCTACAGGCTTCTTCAAAGCATCCCATGGCACCCTGACGCGGATTGACGTAACAGTGCTTTGAGTTACCATCTATTTTTACTGACAAAAATTTTCCATTATCAAGGCGAAGGACAGATGCACCCTGTCCTGGTTTCACTACAGTCCTTATTCCAACCTCATGATCATATTGACCATACACCCAAATCTTGCTTGCTATGTTTGGGTTTTCAAGCATACGAAGAAGAATTTCTGATATATCCTTTGGAGTGTTTGGTTTTTTGATTCTCTCCAACTTCTTTAGATACTTTGGTTTTGAAGCAGGTCTGTCAAGAAGCGGTGCATTTGCTACTACATTACTTGGAAGATTTGCAATTGTGTTTGTTTCAACCTTTACCTGCATTATTCTGTCTTCTTTTACCTTTCCTATGACAGAGTATGGAACTCGATATTTTTCACAAATTTGTTTCAATATTGAAAGCTTGTACCTGTCTGTTATCACAAGCATTCTTTCTTGAGATTCTGACACCATAAGTTCAGAAGGAGACATTCCGGGTTCTCTTGTGTGTATTCGTGCGACGTCAAGTTCTATACCTACAGAAAGTGCATCAGCGGTTTCTGAAATGGCGCATGAAAGGCCACCTCCACCTAAATCTTTCATTGCCTTTATGCAACTTTGATTTCGAGCTTCAAGGATTGCTTCAATGACTAATTTTTCAATGAAAGGATCTGGAATTTGAACTGCTGAGCGGTTCTCCGACTCGAGTGTATCTGATGCAAATTGAGAACCGCCAATACCATCACGCCCAGTAGAACCCCCAACTAAAACGACAAAGTCATCTTTATCTACTCTGTTTTTAACAAGCTTTTCTTTTTTGCCAAATCCAATAGCTGCAACATCAACAAGGGCATAGTTTGTAAAACATTCATCAAATTCTATCTCCCCCCCAACTGTTGGAATTCCAAGGCAGTTACCATAATCAGCAATCCCTCTTACTGCATTTTTGAAAAGCCATCTTGCGTGTAAGTCTTTTTCTATATTTCCAAATCTTAGACCATCAAGTATTGCAATCGGTCTTGTGCCAGCAGACAAAATGTCTCTTATGACACCTCCCACACCAGTTGCTGCACCTCCGTACGGTTCTACTGCAGAAGGATGGTTGTGGCTTTCTATATGCACGGTAACAACATAACCATCACCGACATCTAGTACTCCTGAGTCATATCCTTGCCCTGAAATAACTCGGGTACCCTTTCTTGGCAGGATCTTTAGGTGTTTTTTTGATGACTTGTATGAACAGTGTTCAGACCACTCTGCAGCAACTATCTGCAGCTCAGCTGGGGTAGGTTTGCGTCCAATCTTTTTTTCAAGAAACACGTGTTCTTGTCTAGTTAGACTCATTGTGCTACACCTAAGTTATTCAAAAGAGAATGGAAAATCATAGAAGCTGGTTTTGAGTTTTTTGGATTTATGATTGATTCTGCAGCTCTTTCAGGGTGCGGCATCATGCCTACTACGTTACCTGCTTTGTTGCATATACCAGCTATATTATTTGAAGAACCATTTATTTCTTCACAGTAAGTAAAAACTATCTGGTTGTTTTTTCTAAGTGATTTTAATGTCTCCTTGTCGGCATGGTATCTGCCTTCACCGTTTGCAATTGGAATTGGGATTCGCTGGTTAAGCTTAAACTTGTTGGTAAAGGGGGTTTTGTTATTTTTTACTATGATCTCTGTCCATTTGCACATAAAATTAAGGGATGTATTTTTAAGGAGTGCTCCTGGCAAGAGCCCCGCCTCTACAAGAATCTGGAAGCCATTGCAAACTCCAAGTATTGGCATTCCTT
>Ga0209431_10001448_pt1 | contig 19645 bp, 24 predicted proteins | sample RifCSP13_3_FD_184021 | JGI IMG/M metagenome (GOLD analysis project Ga0209431, IMG submission 184021) | Soil microbial communities from Rifle, Colorado - Rifle CSP2_sed 13_3 (SPAdes) (version 2) | ecosystem: Environmental > Terrestrial > Deep subsurface > Rock core/Sediment | place: Rifle...
AATGTTCGGTCGTCAATGTAGAAATAACGGTCGATGTTTCCGCTGCCAGCGTCGTCAGCGTACAACGCCTCCTCGAATAGCACCACATGCGCGCCATCCGGGAAGTCATCTTGATCAGCGGTCGTGCTGATCACGCGCACAGTAACAGAATAGCCGCCTTGTTCCTGGCCGCCGCTGATAGTATTGATGACTTCGGCGTCGTATGGCGCATTCGCTCCAGTGCGCTCGAAAATGAACGTCAACCGCCGCCCGATGTGTGTCTTTGATGACGTGGTTTCGGTGATGGTCAGGCCATGATAGCGCCCGCCAGGGATAGCGGCGCTATAGTTTACCGCAATCGGAGATGCCATTGTGCCCTGCGCCGCGCTCGTAGTTGGACTGGCCGTGCCGGGGAATGTCCAGGCATACGTTCCGATGGAATCGCTTGGGCTGTACGCCGCACTGCGCTCACCGATGTAGCGTAAGCGGCACAGATTGGTTTCGAGAAATCCAACCGCCGCCGGACCCAAACGCGCCAACGGCCCGTACTCCTGATTAGGCTTGACGTTGTTACCTGTGCCCGATCCGACCCAGGCGATGTCGTAATCCATCAGCCAGGCCCCGCCGCTATAGCGCGGGAATTTGGCGGCGATGCGATAGTCCTCGACCACGGTCAGGTAATCATCATCGTCGATGTCGATGGCATAGTTGCCAAGCTCAGATACCGCCAGGTTACCCGACGCCGCCGCGCTTTGGTCTCCGCGAACGCGCATCTGACCCTTGTCGCGCAGGCCGGCCGCCGAACCGATCCACAGCGTCATCCCGCTTTTGATGATTGCGCCGGTGGTCGGGTTGCCGCCATCGAAGGCAATTTGATAGAGAGGATAGGAGACCGCACCGAGAACTTGCGCGGTGAAGATAGTTTGAGGCCGGTGAATGCCCAAATATAGCCTTGTCCCGTGAATCTCGCTGCGTAAGATTGTCAGTTCGTCGGCGGTTAAAGCAGAGCGCATCTTGACAAGATCGTCCAATCTATGATAGAATCCAGATGCTTGAGGTGGTTGTGGCGTTTTTGTTTGTCGGCACAACGCAGTCGTTTTCCGGTAGCGCCATCCATCTCAAGCAAATGCGATGACAAAACGGAAGGCGACTGCGTTTTGCTTTGAACGCCACGACTAATGCGGTGCTGAGCATAGTTCGGTTGAGCAAGGCATGGGTATCACGCTACGATCCAACTCGCCTCAAGTTCAATATCCTCAACATGCACATCCACAAATGCCGCCGGACGACTAATACGGATGTAAGCTCCAACGTAATCCGTATAAATCCCTGATCCTGGCGCAGGTATCCTGATCGTATGTGACGATCCATCATCATATCCTAAAAGTGTGTTGAAATCCGCTGGCGTCATGTCGTCAAACATGAGCAGCACGCGCCGATACGTATTGCGCAGAGGCTTTCCACTATGCGCCCGCTCGATGACTTCGCGCGGCTCCCAACGCACGTCGTACGGATCACGCGGCATGTTGGCTGCATCTATCTGCATCGCCATTGGACTACCTCGGAGAAGTCAGCAGCCGATCAAATACATCATTGATATATTTCTTGTAGGCAGCGAATAATTTAGAAGTCTCGCCCGTCTCATTCTGAATGATGTTGTTCACGCGCCCGAAATGCGTGCGCCACATTTTCTCAATTTCGTTGAGATTAGTCTTCGCGGCCAGCACTTCTTTACGCCCCACAATTTGCTGGTCTTCCAGGCGGCGCTCTAAATTCAGTCTGAAGTCGCGCAACTGTCGATCCTGTGCAATGCGTGTATCTCGTGCGGTCTCTTCGTTCTGTCGCCGCATGGCCTCGATAGCTTGGCGTGCGCTATCTTCGGCCTGGCGGCGTGATTCTTCAGCCTGCTTGCGTGCTTCGGCGCGCTGGCGCTCTACATCCTCAGATTGATCGCGCTGCGACTTGTCCCGATCGCGTGTGGCGTTATCGATTTGCTCTTTGCGTGCATTCAGCGCGGCGGCCAGCGCGCGCGCATCACGGCGGCGAATCGCTTCCTCAATGGTCTGGTCGGATGACTGTCGAATCTGCCGCAGCCGCTCTTGATAATCCTCCTCGATACGAATGCGCGAGCGTGCCGATTCCTGGTCGATGTCGGCCAGCCGCGCGCCCAGATCGGTTTCGGCCTGGCGCATCGTGGCGATGCGCTGCGCTTCGATGCCGGCCATCTGCTGCGCATTGCGCCGCGCCAGATCGGTCAGCCGATCCGCCTCGCGGATGGCGATGTCTTCTAATAAACGGGTGCGCTGTCGGGCTGCATCGATGCGGACGTTAGTCAGATTGCGCTCGGCTTGAACGACTGTGGCGCTGACATTCTGCTGCGCCGCCCTGCGCGTTGCCTCCATCCTCTCCAAGCTGACACCTTGCGCCGTGTTGAATCGTTCAATCTCTGCGGTCAAATCGGAATAGCCAATGCCTGAGCGCCGCAGCAACGATAGATATTCCTCCAATGTCCGCGACGATTGCAGGATAATGTCGCGGAACTGCTCCATCGTAATTCCTGCATCTTTAGCCTGCACGCCGAGGGTGTGCAGAGGATTACGCCGAATCTCCTCAGCCAATTGACCCATCGCGCGCTGTGATGCGGCCCCCAGTTCGTCTACGATTTCAGCTGCACCCTTGCCTTCACGTTTCAGAGTTTGGAAGAAGTCTTCATAAACTGGCTCCAGATTTTTGCTTGCGTTTGTGAGCAACGTCGCCTGCCGAATCAGGCGCGTCAATTCGCTAATAGTTGGCCCCAAAACGTCGTCTAATAACCCGCCGATAGCCTGTTTGACCTGGCCAAATGCGTCGCTGAGTTCCTTCACCCGTTCGGGGTTTGCCGCGCCAATGAAATCAAGCAGCACCCGTCCGCCCTCCATCAGCGGCGCAATCAGCCCCTGGCGGATGAAAAAGCCGGCCTCGCCGATGGATTTCAGGCCGGCCAATGCTCCCCGCACACCTTCGGGCGTGTGCTTCGAGCGGATGATGATGTCAAAGATTTTGGTCGTCGCCACGATTGCCACTCCGCGATGGCCCGCTCAACAAGTCGGTATTGTACGCCAGCAAAATCAATTCCTGCCTCTCGAACATCCCCATATTCTCGACATCAAGATGCGACAAGGTAGCCCCCGTCGCCAAGTTGTACGCTCGCGCGATCGCCGCCGATTGGAAAATCGACGGCAGGCGGTCACTCATCCGATCTAAGATGAGCGCCGGGACTTGGAAGCCTGCCGCGATTTGGTTGAGTTGCCAGCGGTAACGGCTGACCGCGCCGAGACTTTTTTTTGCATGTCCTGGAAACGGTGCGCAATGCGCACGGTATAGGCTGTGATGATCGCGCCGAGTAGTTCCACATCGTATTGACCGTTAAAAAACGCACTGCGCACCGCCTCGGGGGTAGACAGGTCGAGACCCGATTCGCCCGTGTCAAGGACAATCTCGGCGATGGCCTCGAAGTATTCGCCTTCGGCTTGCTGATACTCCTCGTCATTCCACGGCTTGCCGGTATCGATCTGCTCTTGATAGCGCGATGGGCCGAGGAGTTTCAGCCACACATCCGGCGTCGGGCTGCTCCAGAACGTCCAGGCATGATTGGGGAATTCATCGCCGAGCGCATCGAGCCGGATGCGCTCGCGGCGTTTGAAGGGTTGTGAGCCGTTGCCAGATACCATCTTGACTTACCTCGATTCTATGATAGACTATACCTGCTTAGGCGGTCGTGGCGTTTTTGTTTGTCTGCATATCGCCGCTGTTTTCCGGTAACGCCATCCGCCTAAGCAACGTGATGACAAAACGGAGGACGGCGGCGATTTGCTATCAGCGCCACGATCAACCTGGTGGAGTCCGGCATAGCGCAGCTGTGAGCGGTGAAGTTCCGAGCGGACAGGCGGAGTTGAGAATGGCGAAGAAAGGACTGGTTTGGCATGGGCAACATTCTGACTGCGAAGGTTCGTATTGTCGGCGTCAAGCCGATGCTTCATCATCGATTCGGGCCGGATGCACTTCCGCTCGAAAAGAAAGAACGTTCGGGAGTAGCGGGCAATGATCCCGAAGAGTTCCGCAAGACCGTCAGTGTTACGAGAGACGGTCAACTGTTCATCGATGCAACCTATGCCTTCGCCGTCATCCGCGAAGGTGCAAGGAACACGAAGCGCGGACGCGGATCGATTCAGTCGAACGTGATCGCCACGTTGCAAATCGTCGATTCGATCATTCTGATCGACCGTTACTGGCCGGGATTTCCGAACGGTCAAGCCTTCGACATTGCAACCGCCGATCCGCCGACGCGAGACCCGGAAGCGCCGGTATATCTTGATGTACGCGGCGTGGTCAATCCGAGCACGAAAGGGCGCAATGTCCGCTACCGCGCTGCCTGCTCGCCGGGCTGGTCGTGTGAATTCTCGATCCTGTGGGATAAGACCATCGTCAGCCGTAACGAAATGGAAGCATCGGTTATCGACGGTGGACGGCTGAGCGGTATCGGCAGCGGGCGCAAAATCGGCATGGGCCGGTTTGAGGTTGCCTCGTTTGAAGTAGCTGAGTAACGCGGTAAGGTGTTGGTCAGGTAAGGCGTTGTCAAGTCTGGCCGCGTCAGGCGTGGAAGGGTTTTGAACGGCGTGGTGCAGTCCGGCAAGGGATTCGTGGCCCGAACACTGTGCCGCAAGGACAGGCCGAGTACGGTCTTGCGATGTGCAGTGAAGCGAAGCGCAGTCTTGACTGGCAGGGAAAGGTCGGGCAAAGTTGAGTATAGCAAGGGATTCACAGTGCCCAAACGACGACAGCCGCGCGAGATATGGCAACAGACACGCCTCACCGTTTTGCAGCGCGACGGTTTCATGTGTGTTCATTGCCATATCTCTGTAGCCGTTGAGACGGCCCATATTGACCATATCCGATCCGGCAAGCTCGCCGGAAACGAATTGAGCAACCTGCGTACACTGTGCCGCCGTTGTCATGTGCTGCGTTCTGATTTCAGGCATCGCGGCATGATCGCGGCGGCTTTGCGCGATGGCATCATTCCCCCGAACTGGCGCAAGTTGGTTTGGGATGGATAAAACATGCGGCAGAGCGAAGCAAGGCGTAGCCTGGCAAGGAGCAGCACGGTCTGGAGCAGTAAGGCAAGGCATGGGTTTTACCTAGTAAGCACCGTTCTTGCAATTTGCAAGCGTACATTTCAAGACATTATCGGCAGAATGTGCCTTCGTGTACGCAGTGAAGTCGGCGACGATCAAGCCTTCATCCTCGACTGGATCGAGTGTAATCCACACCAGCTCTGTGCATTCCAGCAGCAGGTTTTGATAAGTCGTGCTGGTTACGCGGTAGGGGCTAGTAAACGTGAATTCATAATTCGCCAGCGCGTTGTTCACCCAGTCGGCATACTCCGCATTATCGTCAAACCACAGCCGCCCACTGATTGCTATCGTGCGCCCGCCATCGACCACGCCCGCCGGGTCTTGTGAACCCGTCGCCGCGCGGCGCAGGCGCGTACCCGTGTTGATCTGGAAGTTCGCCGCCTGGATTTTGGCATTGGCAACCCCGCCGCGCGTGACCGAGCATACCCACGACGGCCAGGGCGTGAGCGGTGGCAAGCGATAAGTCGGGTCGGCGACTGCGGTCGGGAACTTGCCCGCCAGCGTTGGCGTGATGACAAATAACCCTTCCTCTTCAGTCGCCGCGAAAGCCAAGTTGAGCTGTGGAATTGCCATGCCGGTATAGCGCCAGATGTTGCCGCTGCCTGCTGCCGGATCGCTGTGCTCGTCGATGCTGAGTGAACCGCTCGTATCCGCACAGGTGATGGTATGTGCGGTCTGGACGATACCGGTCGCCGTCAGCGCCGCCGTGCCGGTCGCCCAGCCCGTGACGACGATGCTGGTCACGGTCTTATAGCTCAGCTTGCTGTAGACCGTATACGACTGCGCGGCAGTGAGCGCGGGCGTGACGATGGTCTCCGAGATTGTCCTGTCGGCTGGATCGGTTCCGGTGATGACGATCGTCCCTGCGTTGGCAGTGCCTGGCGTATTTTCCGTGAGGACAAATTTCACGTAGGGATATTTCGTTGCGGTCGGCTGCGTGAGCTCGCCGCCGTCAAATGTTTCTGGTGTCTCATCCACCACACCCGCCGTGATAATCGCCGCATCGTTGGTATCCGCCGCCGAATCTGCACCCAGGGCACAACGCAAAAGCAGCCCGCCGACATCCGACACGAACGGGATTTCGAGGCTGCCCTCACTGCGCCGTGCACCGCTGACGGGCACGTGCTGGTCGATGCTGCGCTGTCCCGTCGCGCCTTTGCTGCGGTGTTTGGCCTCGATGCGCTTGAGCGCGCCGAGCGGCGAAGCGGTAATGAACGACATCCATTTGCCGCTGTTCATGTTGTATTCGAGTTCGTTGGCCGGCGCCGTGCCCCAGGCGACATCTTCGCGGCCCATGCGCAGCCAACGCAACCAGGTTGCTTGTTCTGTCATGTTATCCTACTCCTATCTCAAGTTCGTCGGGAGGTTCGATATTCGTCGCCGACGGTGTTCCGGGAATGATGAATGCGCTGGCCGTCTGTTGCCAATAGGTTATGATTTCAGCCTCGGCCCCGTCGATTTCTGCGACGTGATCCACAATGTCCACGGTCGAATAACCGACCGAGACTTGACCGGATTCGATGTAAGGAAAGTATAGACGAACGCTAGGCATAGCTCTTGCCCTTCGATGTGTCTTTCGTCTGGGCGAAAGTCACACGCCACCAGCCGCGCTCGTACATCGGGAAGATAGCTTCAATGCGATAGTTCGGCAGGTTGCCAGACCAGGCCCCGCCGCCGCTGCGGTTCGTCGTTAGCGTATCCAGAACCTTGCGCGCCTGCTCGCGCATGATCCACTCGGTCGGGCGCAACCAAATCTGATAGGTGACGCCTGCGCTGATAGCCGTGCCGAATGCCTGACGCAGCGTGAGCGCCGTCGCGGTATTGCTCTGAATGCGCCGGTGATCTACCGTGCCGTCGGCATACGTCACCCATAGCTCGTGGCTGTTGGCGAATTCATCTACTGTGAAAGCCGCGCCCGAATCCGTCAGCGTCGTAGTCGATCCTGCCGTTGCCGTGCCTGATGCGAACGGCACAGATACGCTTGCATCGCTGGCGTCTGGTTCGCCCGGCTTGTCGCTCCGGATCATGTAGCCGTAAATCGTGGCCGGGATGCGCTCGCGCTGGTGCATGGTCGCTATCTGCTCAGGGTCAACGCCGTCCACGAACACGACCCAGAAATACGCCAGCTTCGCGGATTCAAAGTCGGCCAGCACGAGCTTGTCGAAGTCTTCCGAGTTCGGCAGGAACGGCACGGATTCAAACACCTTGACACCTGTGCCGAGTGCGGTGCGGATGTTTGCCGCAACCTGCTCGTATGTCTGGTATTCTGGGTCGATAGAAACCGTCACCGTTTAGCCTTCCTTCGACCACGCATTCAGGATTCGGTCAATTGCCTCGTCCATCGTCTTGACGATGTAGGCTTGCGATGCCTCGAAGCCCTTTTGAAACATAGCTGCGCCCACTGTGCCCTTTGTGGCGATATGGGTTGCTACCGCCCAGGCAATACTCAAAATCCCCTTGCGCCGTGCCTCGCGCTTAGTGATTTTCACGCGTCGTCTCTTAGGTGGATTGCGCTCGGTTAATCCCTTGCGCGCCACCCACAATGCAATCGCCTCGACCGGCGGCATCCTGCCCGGCTTGCGCCCGAACTCGACCGCGTTCACCTTCGGCTCGTAGTCGCTGCTGGAGACGATACCTTCCAGGTTGACGCCGCCGATGTCAGCCTTCACGCCAAGAATATCGTCATAGATGCTATCACGCAGAATTCCCGTATTGTCCGGCGTGAAATCCACTACTTGCACCGTTGTATATCCGAGCGCGTCATCAAGCCCGATGCGCAACTCGCGCTCGACGATGCGCGGCCCTGAGACCGGGAAACGCTGCACAAAGCGGTCAATCTGCGAGGTGTCGATTTCGAGCGTGAGCGGATCACCCATCAGCGTTTCCGTTTGTCGTGATAGATGAAGTCGCGCGGCGAATACGTGCCGCGATCTATGTCGCCGAACTTCATCGCTGGCGCGACCGTCGCCTCTTCGCCAATGCCAAGCAGCGCCTCGTACTCATTCAGGAAATTGGTAGCGCGACTGGCATACACATCGCTCTGATTGCGCCGATCGGCGATGTCGGCAGACAAGCCGCTATCGATGTTCTGCGCGTATTTGGCTGCCAACCACACACAAACGTAATGCGCGCCAAGTGCGCAGACGGCCTCGAAATGCCCAAACGGGATGTCGGTCGCAGTGGGTGTGCCGTCAAACACGTAGCGGCCCGGATAGTACAGACGGATCGTATCAGTCGATGCGGGTCGATGATTCGGCAGATACAGATACTCCGTGTCGTCTACGAAGACAATCTCGAAATCCTCGTCCTCCAACAACTGTGGTACTTCATCCTCCGAGATCGTCGGGGCCGGAATGTCAGCGGCTTTGATGTTGCTGTCTCGATACGACCAATCCGGCAGACTGGCGACGACCTCAATCACGCCTGCGCTGTCCGTGCCATAGGCTGCCCAGACTGTGCCATTGTAGGTATAAAGAGAGTTCGTCACGCTGGATTGATCCACGCCAAGCACAATCTCAGTCGTTCCGTTGGTGTAGGTGTAACTGGACGGCACCAGTGCCGCGTAATACGTGCCCGCCGCGAGTGGTCGCGGATCTGAGAACTGAAATTCGACTTTGCCCGCCTCGAAGCCCAGAGGTAAGGCAGTGAGAACCGTCAGGCTGTTCGATGTCTGTAACGCCCCGCTTCCGGGTAGGCTGGCCGATTCACCGCGAATCTGGCAGGCCAACGTCCCGGCCGGGCTGCCCGTGCGCTGCAACATCACCCGAACTGCGTGTATCTGCATCCGGCGCGGCAAGGTGAACTTGATTGCAAACTGTTTATCCGCTTGATCCGTTCCGCTGCTGGTGAAATCCACAGCGGCATCGCGCGTTGTGTCGGCCACATTGACGACCTGGCCGTAGAGGATGTAATATGCGCTGCCATCGCCAGCAAAATCTACCGTTCGGATGCGCGGCTTGTCCTGGCTGTAACGCGAGAGCGCCGAATCGAGTGCCAGCACTTTATCGGCTGCCGTCACCTGCCGCGCATCGATGCCGCGCAGGATGGCATCGAGCTTGTCGGCGAAATCGGCCTGCAAAATTCGGCGTGTCATCTACAATCCTATCACCTGAAGTGCCCTGAGAATGACGAACATCATGATTGCGGTCACGATAAACCACACGATAAGGCCAATCCAGAGACCAACCCATCTCCAGAGTTTCAGGCCCATCACGGCTCCAGATAGAGAATCAAGCTCGCCGTCTTGGCATCACCGCCGTTGGCGATGGTCAGCGTGAGCGGCCCGACGACCGGCTGCATATCTTCAACCGCATTACCCACCGAGTACACCAGCGCCACTCCTGCCGCGTCCTCAACCTGCTTGCGTACCAGGTGCATCCCCGCCGCGAGCGTGGTCTTTGTGAAGAGCGTGATTGCCTCAGCATTGGCAATGGTTACATCAATCGCCGCCGCTGTGCCGAGGATGACGGCGATGCCGTAGAGCTTGCCGACGAAATTCGGCGATGTCTTCGAGGCCGCGCCTGCTGCTGTCGTTGTGAAATCCCATCGCCATGAATCCATTGTTTGCCTCCTAAACGCAACGGGCGCGGCGCGCGGTCTCACACCGCACCGCCGCGCCCGATAGGCTCTGTCGTGATTAACCCTTTGCTTGTTTCCGCTTCCCCGCCGTGAGCCGGACATCCTTCGGTGAAATCTTCCCGCTCTCGCGGTGCGGCTCGACCTCTTTCAGATCGACGCCGAGATCGGCTGCAACACGCCGCGCTTCATCGGAAGCTCTGACATCTGGCGGCAATTCGGGTAACTTGGCAACGGATGGCGCAGACTCAAGCGGAGGCCATCTCAGCTTATTGCCTCGGATCAAGATGACGGTAACGTGATCTGCGTAAACGCCCGACGCAAGTACCTCATCCGCCTTGACGCCCAGACCTTCGAGCGCCGCCTCAAGCGTCAGCTCAGGCATTCTTGGCCCCGACCAATGCGTAGACGATAATTCCAACGCGGGTATTGGCCGCCGCGCTATTGGCGTCGAACGAGATGACGCTACCCGCCGCGATGCTGATTGGAGTCTGTGCGCCGCCCAGGTGGGTAGACTTCCACGTGCCAGGCACATCCAGATCGGATGCATCGAGAGCGGTAATAACGCCGGTTCCATCGTCATTGATGTCGATGGTGAGGCCCGGATCGTCCACCGACGGGGATACGGTGACACCGATGATAGTCAAAGGCACGTCGGTTGTGAAATACCGGAACAACGCGCCAAGCGTGACGCCGACTTCACCTTCGACGAATGAGATTGCAATCATATCACCCATGACGCCTCCTAAACATTCTTTGCTCCGACCAGGGCGAAGATAAGCACGCCAACGCGCGTATCTGCTGCTGCATCATTCGCATCGAAGCTGATTTTGCTGCCCGCTGCGATGGATACCGGCGTTTGCGCCCCGCCGAGATGAGTCGATTTCCATGTGCCCGGCGTGGCCTTCGTTGCGCAGGCAATCGCCGCAATCGCAGCCGCGCCGTCGTCGTTGATATCGATGGTCAGATCAGCATCGTTCGCCGATGGCGAACAGGACACGCCGACGATAGTCAGCGGCACGTCTGTAGTGAAGTAGCGGAAGTTGTCACCCAGGGTGACGCCAACTTCGCCTTCGACGAAACAGATAGCGATCATGTCACCCATGTTGACCTCTTAGTTGGCGCTGACTGGGCCGACCTGTACCCATTTTGTCGCCACGCAGACCAGCGGTACAGTATCGTATTGAGTGAGAACCAGGGCACCGGTCAGGATGAAATTACCGGAGTCCGCAAGATTGATGCTCTGGGCTTCCTGGTTATAGAGCACGAGTTGTGTACCATTCGTCACACAAGCCGCGATAGTCGGGGTAACTTCGGCTGCTGGCGTGAGAACGACCAGGCTGTTTGTCGGCGTGATGGGTGCGCCGTCGGTTGGCGTGATGCTCTGCGAGGCATGAATCACGAATGCGCTCGCGGTCAGGTTGCCTACTACACTGCCCGTACTGGTGACGGTCAGCGTGCCAGAGACAACGGTATTGCCCGTGGTATCCGCCACGCTAAAGGCGCTGGTGTCCATCGTCAAGCCACCATTCAGCGCCGATGCGCCTGCGACGTTCGCCGTTCCGGTCGCAGTGATATTGCGGCCCGCGATGTCGTTGCTACCAACACTAATTCCGCCCGTCCAACCGGACGAAGTGAAATCGCCAACCTTCGCACCGCCAGCAGACACGCCGATGTCATTTGCGCCAACGAGGTAAAAGCCAACGTCGGCATCACTGGTGAAGCCGAAAGCGGGTTCGGATACGCTGCCATCTCCGACCTGGAGCGTATCGAAGTTCGTCACGCCCTGGGGCGAGACAACCAATTCTGCGCCAGCAACATTCAGCGCGAGGTAAAGCGACAGGAGCGCACCGAAGGCCGCCGCCAGGCTGACGCCGATTGCAGTCCAACCTCTGATCGTAAAGTCCTTCATATAATTGCCTCCTTGCTTTTCAGCATGGACATGGTATACTGTTCTCGTCTAGGCAGTGCGGTTGTCGCGTGTTTTTGTTTTCTATATGCTGCCCTTGCTGGCCGTGCTGCCTAGACAACAACACGGACAATCCAGTTGGGGCAGCACCTTTTCAGGTGAGACATGCTAGTCAAATGCGCTAAATGCAGCAAGGAATTTGAGCGGCGGCCTAGCAGACAGAGATATATCAACAACTACTGTTCTCTAGAATGCTATGGAAATGCGCCTACTTCAAAACTCGTGCCTTGCGTTACCTGCGGAAAACCCGTGAAGCAGAAACATCATCAGCGCATTCGTAATGATGGCCGATTCTGTTCCCGCGAGTGCTATCACAAATGGACAGACAAGCGAATCAAGATCAAGTGCCTGAACTGTGGTATTGAATTGTTAAAGAGACGATCATCGAATCGGATATTCTGTTCCATGAAGTGCAGAGCTACATACTACAGTGGTGTTCGTAGCAATTTATATACCAACGGTTCACATGTCTCAGATGGATATGACCATTTGAGAAAAGCACATTGGTTCAAAGTTGCTCGACACATACGCAAGCGAGATAGCTATTCTTGCGTGATTTGTAAAGTTCACCGGACATATCGAAACAGAATCAGATTAGATGTCCACCACGTTCTACCCGTCACTCAAGGTGGCACTGACGATGATTCTAACTTGATTACTCTATGTCGCTCGTGCCATTCCATCTATGAGCGACGGGTAGATTTACGTTCGATTCTTCTTTACGTCGTTAGCCAGTTACATTAACCAGCTACGTTGGATTTATGAAGGCTTCTCCAATCCGCCACAGGCGCGACGCGATAGGTGCTGCTGAACTCGAACCCGAACTGGCGAACTTTGTAGCGGATCGCATCGTTCGAGAATAGCACGCCGGCCTTCTCGTCGGATGCCTCGAACAATTCCGGCGTCCGCTTGCCGCGCAACCAGATGAGCTTGATCGGGCTGACGCCGCTCGGCTTGGCGACGAGTGCCCAATCGGTCACATCCGTCCAAACTGGCACTTCCAGAACCTTGATCTTGTTGTAGTACGGGTTGGGATCGTTGTTGGCCGAACCAGGGATTTTGTCAGCGCCGACAATGCGATCGGCGGCTTCGGTCAAATCGACCGGCACGAGTAGGTAAGCTGGCATGACATCCATGCCGAGCCGACGCCCTGCGCCAAGCGGTTGATCGGTCTGCTTCTTCATGGCGACCACGGCGGAGTTGAGAGCTGCATAAGACAGCGCCGTCGTGAGCAGGTTCGCATGCCCACCCGCTGAGGTTGCCGCTGTGGCGTTGAACAACGCGCCGCTATCTGAGAGCACCGGGCCGGCTGCGGTATTGGTGGTGAATACCTGCGCCACACGATCGGCGACGGTGTTGTGCCAGGCTTTGCTGAGGCGGTCGGGGAGCGTATTGAGTTTGTTGATCTTGTCGCGCAGGAAGGTTTCCAGTGTGACTTCGATGTAGTTGCCGCGCTTGACTGGGGCCGCCGTCTCTTCCTCGTCTTCCCAATCGAGTTCGGTGTAGGCATCGCCTTCGGGCACAATGGAGAGCGTTGAGGCTCCAAATAGCCGGACAAGCGTCGCGCTGTCGTAGGTGTCCACGTCGAGTTCCTCGACGATGTCGCCCCACCACTGTTCTTGTACTGCGTAGTCCGCAGCCAACATGACGTTGACTGCGTTTTTGACGATTGAGGTAAGCGTTCCGGTATTGAGATTGGCTTCGATTGCGCGCGCGCTGAATCGGCCTTCTCCGAAGAAGTCGGCCTGATTGCGGTCGCCGCCACCAGTCAAATCCCAGTACCATTCATCGAGACCGGAATACAGCGGGATGGACGCCATCGAACCGCCGCCCGACTTCCAGCCCTCGACCGCGCGTGCCGACAAGCCGAACGATGGATCGGCAGTGGCTTCCTGCGCGGCGCCGATCACCGGCGCGCCATCTTTCCACTTCATCTCGAACGCTTTGGCGAACTTGCGTAGGCCGTTCGGGCCCCAGACCCGACGCACGAAGCCAAGGACAAATTGATCAGCTTCGTTCACGCCGACCTTGATCCGTGGGCGGGCACCGCCATGTCCAGTCACATGGCCCAGATCGGCATCAGCCAGGAATGCCGCGCGGTGTTTCTCGATGGTCGCCTTGATAGTGTTGGCCTCGACTGCACGGCCCTCGAACTGCTCGCGGATGAGTTCGCGGATCGGCTTCGATAAGCCCGATTCGGTCAGCGCCGCTTCGAGTGCCTGTTGCGACTGGCTGACGCGCGCCGCTTCGAGGATGCGCTCAGCGGTCGCTTTCGCTTCGGTCAGCTTGCGGTCGGCCTCTTGGAGTTTCCGATCCACATCGGCCAGTCCCGGCGCAGGCGGCGCCTGCACCGCAACTGGCGCAGGCTTCGCGCCAGCGGCCTTGACCACGGCCTCGATCGTGCGCAGTGCGTACTTCGCTGCCGCGACTTTGGCCTCGGTCGCCTGCTGCATTGCCTCAGGCGTCACTGCCTCGGCGGGTGGTGCAGCACCCAGACCGGCCTTGATCTGCTCGAGCATGGCCTTGAGTTGCGCCTTCCCGTCATCTGGCAGCATACTAGCTTCGATTGCGGCCATAATCTGCTCGATCTGTTGCATCATCTCTTCCATGTTCGCCTCCCGTGCGTGTGGCACGTGTTGTAGAGATTCCAGCGCACGCACGAAACGACCGCCGGCGGCTGGGTCGCCCACCGCGTCAACAGAGATGACGCGGGTGATTTTGTTGACCAATTCAAAGACTGATTCACCGATGCGTTTGCGAACGAAATCGCGCAGCACATCGATGCTGAGACCAATCGTTTTGAGAATGCCACCCTCTTGCGCCCGCACCAATTTGCGCGCGAAAGCGTCATCGACTGTCTTGAATATCGCGCGCATACTCTGCGTCGCGCGATCCCAACGCACGCCGACAAGCGAGCCGAGCCAGTCACGGCCCGGCGGTCGCATGCCGCCGCGCTGCTGAAATTCCGCGTCAGTCAGATGATCGTCGTAGACCTTCGCGCCCTCGAACATTGAGGTGGCAGCTTCAAGCGCGGAGATAGACCACAGGCGGCTGTTCTTGGATCGGATGTACTGCACGCCCTCGATGGTCTGTACATCGCCTTGCGTTTCGGGGCCGATAATGACGACTTCCCAGGAGCGGCCTGTTTTGTCCAGCGGGGATTCGAGGTGAATGTCAGAGAGGGTGACGCGTTGTCCAGTGAAGGCTTCGGCAGAGATGTTGTGCTTCTCCATCTCCGACTTGAGATCGAGACCTTCGACGACTGATGAATAGCAGATGGCGATAGCGCGTTCCTTCTCATAGCCTTGTTCGGCCATGACCTGCTCAACGCAGGAATCCATCGCGGCTATTTTGTCGGCGGGTACGTTGGCGTATGGCATAGGCAAATAAAAAGGGCAATCAGCTCAAAAGCCGATTGCCCTAGACCCCAGTTCCCCCGAAGGGGAAGTTTATCAAAGGGACTTGCTTATTCAGTTACACGCTTATCCTACAACTTTTCTCGCCGATTGTCAAGACGTTGGTTTTGGGTTGGTTTTTGCCGCCATTCCGCGATGACCGACTCCATCGCGCGGACTGCAACCTCGGCTCGCTCCGGCGACATTCGCACGATCACGCGCGCGTAGCTGATGACCAGGCGCGCCATGCGCGGCGGGATGTCGCGCGGGAAGACAGGCTTTACGCTCATGTGCGCCGCTCAATCTCTGAGGCTTTCTCGCGTGCTTCACGGTTGGGAATATAGTAGATCGTGTTTCCGATTGCATCGAAGGCAAAGAAAGCATAGATTTTTACAAGCAACCCTGAGTCGCCAACGGGTAGAATGACAAGCATTTTGTTGAGATGTATCAACCTCCCATCTGGGGTTTTTACGTCAATCAGATCAACCGGGACAATGCGGGGCACATTTGATGTATCCCACAAAGGCGATTCGGTTTCACTGGCCGATATTGCGCGGGTAAACATCTCTGCAATCATTTTACGCGCACCTGACCAGAAAACAGTGTAATCATCTTCCGCAATCATCTTAACCTCGTCGCTCAATTTCTTGCTCTACGCGCGCCGTTGTGCGCGGCACGAAGTCACCGTATCCTTCGCGCCATACGATATGTCTGCACCGGCAGTTAATCGTATTCTCCGCGCTACCGCGTGGATCGCGCGGATACATGAGTTTCTCTTTCGGCCCGCCGCGCTCAGCAGCGACCTCGAATGGTTCATCGACTTTCACTCTCTGCCCATGCGCCGCGAGATGTCCGCTGCGTGTGCGGTGATCGCCCGTGGCAATCCAACCCTTTTCAACATCCGGCGCCGTCTCTGCTACCTGCATCAAGCGCGCCTGTGTGCTGATGGAGTACACGCGCCCGACCTCGGTACGAAAGATGGATTCCGCGCGCGCCGAGATACCTGTCAATTCGCTCAGCTTGTCCTTTGCGCCGACAATATCTGCAATACGCCGCTGCGCCTCGAATGGCGACATCAAGCCGAGCATGGATTGCGTAAGCGTTCCGTTTATCGTCGTGCGCACATTCTCGCTGATTTTGGTAATCAAATCGGCGCTGAATCCTTGGAGCGTGGCAACCACAAGCGGGTTCAGGCGCGCCGGATCCAGGCGCAAGCCCGAGACTCGCAAGGGTTCATCGACCGATTGCGCGCCGAGACGATAGGCTGACGTTTGAATCTCTGCGAATGCGTCGGTGTACTGCCGACGAAATCGCTCCATGATGTCGTTGACCTGGCGCTGTAGGTTTTCTAGATTCGACAAGCGCCAGCCTTCAGCCGTCAAGACGCGCTGGTTAATCTCACGCAGAGCGTCTTGCAGCAGGCGCACCGCACGCCGCACGGCTTCATCCTCTAGGCGGTTCGCTTGTCGAGCGAGTGCGTCCAGCATAGCGATGTAGTCGCCTTTACTACCCTTGCGTGGATCGTCAGGCACTAGAAGTAATCCTTATTTCAAATTCTCCCAGATTGGTTTCTGGCATACTTTCTCCCTCAATCCAATCCGGCAAAAAATGGTCTTGAATTAGATGAGTTAAACATATGTCATCAAGATATAAACACGGTTCGTGATGATCCAAATCCCACTGAAGCACAATCTTTAGATTTCCTCTTAGGATTAAATCTCGATGAACGATGGTTTGTTTCGGATCGCTGTCCATTCGCGGCTCCTTTCATGCCATACGACCTGTAAGCCGTACCACAAACCAATCAGACCATACGGCCATAAAGCATTAGTTGAACGGTTCAGCAACAGCGCCACCCAAGAAACGGTAATCAGAAATAGGTTCGGCTTGTCGGCCAAAACCATGTAGTCGTATGACCTTACAAGCGGATTGAAGGCAGTTACCAGCGTCAGCCACGGCAGGCGGCGCAGCAGCACGAACAGCAACAGCGCCGCAAGCGCCAATGCAGGCACACCCCACAGCGAGAACGAATCGCCATTGATGCGCCCTTCCGCCGCCAATGCGCCAATCCATTCCGCCGGCCATTGCGGGCGGATGAGTAACGTCAATCCATACAGCATCGCCGCGCTGAGCACGAATCGCCTCTGCTCCTGGCGTGGCGCGGCAACGATGCCCGGCAGCGCAAATAGCAGCCAGTGCGGCTTGAGTGTCAGCAGCAGCCACGACCACCAGCGGTTGAGGCGCAACAGGCCAAGCCAAACCATCGTGAGTTGGCCGAAGCCGATCGTCACGATGAACGGCGCATACCACATCCAGAACAGAGCACGCCGGCGAAAGAGAACGATCAGGAGAACGAGCGAGATCAGGAGCACACCGAACACAAGGACGGGATAAGGCAGCGCAGACAGCGCTGCCCAAATCCAGGCGAACGGCAGAGGATACAGGCCGATGTACTCGCCGCGCTGCATCGCCTGGCCCCATCGGATGAACATATCCAGATCGAGCACTGTCACCCCTTCAGATCAGCGTTAGAAATCCCAATGACTCTCGATTCCTTCTCGAACACCTTGACTAACCAATGGTTCGGATTGAGGCATGGACAAGGTGTGTCCCTCAAAGGAATATCTTCGACCTTTTCAACGATCCATGAGAACCCACAAGGCATATGGATCGTGATAGGTAGCGTAAATGCCAAACCGATGACAGTATCTATCAAGCCTCACCCCGTCAGATGATGAGCGTCAGAATCCAGAACAGCAAGCCCAGGGATTGCAGATTGATCCGGCTGGATACGCCCAGGGCTGAGAGCGCAAAGCACAACGCAGCAGCGATAAGCAACAAAAGTGTTATGCTCATGTCTCTCCATTCTCCTTTGGCTCTTGCCGTGCGCTCTGGTTCATCGACGCCAACAGCGCGGACAGATCAGCGCCGGGTTCCTGTCCGTTGCCTCCCGGCGCGCCCATGTCGCCTGCCTTATCCAGCGCATCAGCCAGCCCCGACATATCCGTCGGGGCCTGAAGCGCCGCGACTACCTTGTCCACATCAATTTCAACGCCGAGTAGTTCAGCCGCGCGCGCCTCAAGTTCGACTGCTGTCTGAAGTGGAAGCAGCTTCATCGAATATAGACTCGTGATTGCTGTCGCCACTGCTGAAAATACAGTCGCCGCTGCTGCCGTATCGCGCGGACTGATTTCCGGCATCTGCACCGCGAAGGCATCGCGCGCCAGGACTTTGAGCGGCAAGCCTAGTTTGTCTACTTTCGGCTCGCCGTTCTCGTCCATCACTTCAACATATTCCGGTATGCGCTTCGCTTCGACTGCGCAATCGATCTGATATTGCAAGATGCGAATCAGTATCCGGCGTATGACGCCCTGCCGTGTCTCGAATCCACGGTAGGTCGGGCTGCCCTGTGCAGTCGCCGTTGCCAGATTCGCATCGCCACCACTGCCAAGCATATAGACCGGCAGGCGTGCGCCACCAGCGATGAAGCTGAGAATGACATCGTGCAACGATGCCCAATCGGCGCCTTTCAAATCGGGGTTCTGTGGAGTTAGAGTTTGTCCCTCGTTGTGGCTCCATATTCCCCCCGCCCTAAGACTGGCAACGAGTTTCTTGTTTTCCTTGTCGATTATCTTTTCGTCGGCACCCTGCACAAGATGATCCCACACGATGTCTTTGAGCAATGCCGCATGTTCAAGGAAGTCAAAAAACATCTGGTCGAAACGGTCAAACCAATCAAGCTCAGCCAACCCATCAGGCCGGCCTCGCATACCGATGCTGGTTTTATTGACCTGTGCCATGAAACACTGACCATCATATGGAATGTCCTTGACCAATTCACCCTCATGGTCTTGGTACATGATACCGCCGTGTGCTTCGCTCACACGCCAGGCGCGACCACGACAAACTTCAGTCGCTCGCGCATTCGACCAACCGGAAGCAAACTTGTCCGTCTGTCGATTGGTCTCAGTCACGCGCCAGCGGCGACGCGAGCGTGAAATCATGTCGCCCGATTCATGGCCGCGATTGACTGCGAACGATGACGATTTCACTCCGTGCAGTCGGCCCGTCTCAGGATCGATACAGACGATCTTGAGCAACCGCCCGCGCTGCTGCGGTTCGTTCGCCACCGCCTTTAGACGAACCGCGACAATCTCCTCACGGTTATCGGCATCCGTCACAATCTGGTCAACCTCTGCCGGATCGATTGCGCCGAGCTTGATTGCGCCATCGCCGATAACGCCATCCCAACGCACGAATGCCTCAATGAACAACTCACCATACAGACCCAGGTCGCGCACGCGCTGCGCGCCTTTGCCTTCCCAGTCATTCGTATCGTCGTACCAATGTGTATCGAGGATAGCCTGCACATCTTCGTTCTCTGCGGTGATGACTGGGCCATCGCCCCACACGTAATCAGTACGCGTATTGGCGATGGCATACGCGAGAGGGTTCGTTGCATATTGCCTATAGCTGCGTTCAATCGCGGCTTCCTGGCTGGTCTGCGTTTCGTCACGGATCGTGATACGAGCGCGATAGCCATGCCTGATCGGCTT
>Ga0209431_10001449_pt1 | contig 19641 bp, 24 predicted proteins | sample RifCSP13_3_FD_184021 | JGI IMG/M metagenome (GOLD analysis project Ga0209431, IMG submission 184021) | Soil microbial communities from Rifle, Colorado - Rifle CSP2_sed 13_3 (SPAdes) (version 2) | ecosystem: Environmental > Terrestrial > Deep subsurface > Rock core/Sediment | place: Rifle...
TAGCGACGCCAGGAGCCACGGGATTGAGCCGTACGATCGATAGGTAGTAGGAGCCGTAGAAGGCCCAGCCTGTAGCGTACGCCACCGGCACAGCGACCCACAGCAGGAGGGCTGGCCCGAAAGCGATCAAGCCATAACCTGCCGCGCCGATCGTCATCATTCCGACAACGATGTCTAGCTGGCTACCGGGCCTGCGATCCGACCAGAAGCCAACAACGATCCTGCTCGCTATGCCAATTACGCTCCCCGTCGCGATCAAAATACCGGCGGTGGCCTCCAATATGCCGGCGTCAACCGCGGTAACGATCGTAAAAGCACCCAGAGACACAGCGGCGTTGCTGGCCAGCGCGACTGCCACGGCCGCTCCCACCAGATGGAAGCGTGACATGTCGACGTGTCCGCTCGATGCGTCGCGATCGGATGGCGGAATCTCCCTTGGCAAGATCTTGAAGACGCCGAGACACAAAGCCGCTGCGATGGCAAATGACCATCTCCATCCGATCGTGAGGCCGATGCTGGGCACAGCAAGTCCAGCCAGCAGGGCAGCTCCGGGATGGCGCTGTTTCTCAATCCGAAGGCGGCGCCCTGGTGGCTCGGCGTAACCGCGCGGGCGACCAGGAGACTGGAAGCCGGCCGGGTGAACGCGGTGCCAATCCCAGACACAACAACAAACAGCACCAAGATCGGGACGCTGCCCACAGTGGCAATGCCGACATTGGCCACGATGTACAGCGCGGTTCCAAGGCGGAGGAAGAGTGCAGGCCCAGTCCTCTCACACAGCCAGCCAACAGGCGCCGCTAGCAAGGCAGCTGCGGCGAAATACGAAGCGAAAACATACCCAAGCGTCTCGACCTCCAGGCCGATCTCCGCCCGGAGTTGGACCGCCATGGCACCAGCGAGAAGAATCGGGAGCACCCCCACGGTATCCGCAGCCGTTGCAACAAACGTCGGAGTCAGCCATTTGAGTTTCCCGCCGGCCTCCATCCCTTTGCCGTTGGGCAGCATGATCATCTCGGCGCGAGCATAGCTGCGGTCAATCGAAGCGTCGGATGCGGGTATCCCCTGGCAAGAATCGAAGTGTCTATTGTTCCATACGCCTGACCCGCACCATATTGGGTGGCGCCCGACCCCGCCAAATCCCCAGCTCCCGATCGGACTTGCACAGATCAGCTCGCCGTATGCGTCGCCGCCCGTGAGGACTTGCGACCGCAGGACGAGTGGAAGGTCAGAATGTGTCGATGCTCTTGTCGAGCTGCCGCGAGAGCCGTGCAGGGGAAGGGGCGACATCGCAGCTCCCACTCGACGACTCGACCTTCGGCATTTCATCGTGCCCAACGTTGGGCACGGCGAAGGTCATCCGCTTGATCAGTCGGGACCTGGCGATCTAGCTCAGAAGATCGATACATCGCCGATACCGATCATCACTATGACGCTTTCCTCGAGGAATTCGACGGGTCCGTGGGTGTGGTCGGGCGCCGCATACAGCAAGTCCCACGGACGAAGATCCTCATCCCCGACGAGCGCTCGCCCGCTCATGAGGAAACCGGCATGGCCACCCTGATGGACATGCGTCAGTGATTTCGACCCGGCGGACCACTTTGAAAGCCAGGCTCCGTAGCGTCGGACCCGATCGTTGACCACCCACGTCCGCAGGTTGCCTGCGCCGATACCCTTCGGTCCCGCCACAGCACGACGTTCACGATAACTGAAGAGACCGGAAAGCTGCCCACCGGAGGTAGCCGGGAGCGAGTCCTTGCCCCCCACAGCGCGGTGGAAGGCACCTCCGTGGATACTCGAGAAGAGCATGCACCCCATCTCGTAGGTGAGGGGGCCGTGGGCAATTCCACCCGCTCCGAACACGAGGTCGCTTGGTCCGATCGTCTCGCCATTCATGGTGGCACCGCCGACGATGACCCATGTCGCATGGGTACCCGGGTGAACGTGTCGTGGTTCGACGGCGCCGCGCGGATACCAAACCACGTTCATCGAGAGGTCAAGAACGGCATCCCGGTGGAGCCGTTTCACCAACGGAGGCCAGTTGTCTTCTATCCGACGCTCCCATGGCACATCGCCGAACCGTGTGATGTGAAAACCACCCGATCGCATGACACCAACCCCCATCGGGAGCGCAGCATAGCGGTGTTATGATCGCGGCCGAGCCGAGAACAGCACCGGAGCGTAACTGCGATGAGACCGCCCGATCAAACCGAGGCGATGGGGTAATGATACCAACGGATCTGGCTCAGCCCGGGCTCGATGCCATTGTTCCGCACGACAGCGAGATCGAGCAGATCATCGACGGTCTGCTTTTCGGCGAAGGACCTGTGTGGCACTCGGCTGAGGGTATGCTCTATTGGGTCGACATCTTCGACGACACGATCTGGAAGTGGTCTCACACCACCGGACGGGAAATAGTCATGCGGCCGTCCGGACGCGCCAATGGGATGACCTTCGACAATTCACATCGACTCATCGTTGCCGGCTGGAGCTCGCGAACGGTGTGGAGACGGGAACGGGACGGGTCGATCACAATCCTCGCCGACGAGGAAGGCGGATTGCCGCTCAACACGCCGAACGACATCGTCACCCGCTCCGATGGGTCTATTTACTGGACGGATCCGAGCGGGGGCCTTTACATCCCCGGGATGTCAGGAGCAGATGTCCAGCGGTATCGGGATGATCATCCGGTATACCGGCTGGCTGCCGATGGCAGGGTCACCGTGGCGATCCGCGATCTGCCCTATCCGAACGGCTTAGCGTTCAACGTCGACGAATCCATCCTCTACGTCGCAGACACGTGGGACCGTTCCGTGGTCGCTTTCGACGTCGCTGAGGACGGCACCGTACATCCAAAAGGCCGAACCTTCTATGAATTGGTAGGAACCGAGGATGGCGTGGCCGATGGTATGAAGATCGACATTGAGGACAACGTATATGTCACGGGACCCGCTGGAATCCACGTGCTCGACAAGGAGGGCAATCTACTTGGTCGAATCCTCTTCGGATCTCAACACTGCACCAACATGGGTTGGGGCGACGACGACTGGCGTACCCTCTACGTAACGACCTTTCAGGGCGTGTACCGTCTCCGGCTCGGCATTCCTGGGGTCCCGGTCGGTCCGCAGCTTGGATCGCCGTTGTGATGTCGACGATCACACAGTTGGTGGAGCCGACCGGTTCAGAGGCGACGTCGGTGACCTGGGACGGGCATCGGCTCGTGTTCTCCCGTTCGGCCGACAATGAAATCTTCGCCCATGACCCCGCCACGGGCAGCACGGAAGTCTTTCGCCGGCACACCGGCGGCGTCACCGGGCTCGCCGCCGGCCCTGACGGCCGGATCTACGGGTGCCAGACCCTCTCGAGGCGGATCGTCATGTACAACGACGACGGCACCACCTCCGTGCCAGAGGCTCAGCTCGGAGGTCGATTCCACAACTTCCCCCGGTATTTGGTGGTCGACCACCGCCACCATGTGTGGTTCGCCGATCCGCGCCTTGCTCTGCGTTCTCCGGGACCGCAGGTCTATCCCCTCTTGGATCACGGGAGCGTCCTGCGCCTGGAGCCGCGTGAAGGCGACGGCTGGCGCATCAGACGGATGACTACCGACACTCTGCATCCGACTGTGGTGGCCCTGACGGCTGATGGTGATCGCCTGTACGTGGTCGACACGGTGAGCCCCGGACAGCAACATCTCCGCGGGTACTCCGTGGAGGACGACATCCTCGGCCCGGGTACGTCGATAGCTACCTTTCAGTTTCACAACGACACGCCTGCCGTGACAGGACTTGCCGTCACCCGGGCTGGACGATTGGTGCTGGCCGCTGCGAATGGAGTGCGGATCATGTCGCCTGGCGGGGAAGACGAGAAGCTAGTGGAAATCGGTGACGGCGCCACTGACGTGGCCATCTCGGACACCGGAGTGCTCTTTGTGACGACCCGATCGGGGGCGCTCCTCCAGATCAGCGGTCTGTCCGACGCATGACCAGGTTCCCATGGAGAAGCGTACCGTAGGCGAAACCGCTAGCAGACTTTCCTCGGAGACCCATTTGACGCCGCATGGCCCTGGGCCGTCGGCGTTCTCCGCGCTCACGCTGTGGAGTTTGAGGGAAAGGTCCTTGCTGGTTGCGATTCGGTAGTCGATGGCACCGAGGTGTCTGTTCCGGCCTGAATCATCGAGGATGATGTGCTCCATGAGCGTATGGCCCAGGCCCATGATCGCACCACCCTCGTCCTGCCTGCGACCTGGAGCGGATTGAGAGCCCGGCCGACGTCGCTGACGGTGACCAACGGGCGAGAAGGTCGCCCATGCCGGCCGGTCTGTTCCGCCCGGCCCTGGTCGAGTGGCTATGTGCCCGGCGTCTCCTCCATATCGTCTGCAGGAGTGTCCGCCATTTCCCACACCAGTGCCTCCGCCTCCTTGGCGTGCGCTCTCATCGCCTCGGCAGCTCGTTCCGGGTCCCGAACCTCCAATGCCTCGAGAATGGTGATGTGGCGCTGTCCCAGCCAATGCAGGTCGATACCCGGCACCGCTGCCGTGACATACGTCCGGGCAAGCGGTTCGAGCATGGACCAGGTTCTCTCGAGTGTCCGGTTGCCGGACGCTCGAACAACGGCCGCATGGAACTCCGTGTTGCTCAGCGCATGTCCGTGAACGTCTCCTGAGTCGGCCCACTTCAGCATGTCCGCAATCAATCTCCGCAGTTCCGCCAGGCTAACCTCGGTGATTCTTGTCGCAGCTAATCGGGCGGCCATAGCCTCCAGTTCGGCACGAACCTCCATGGCTTCCACCAGCTCCCGCTTGCTCGGACGGCGAACCCGCGCACCCCGATACGCCTGCATCTCTACCACGCCGAGCGTGGCCAGGTCCCGAAGGGCTTCCCGTACCGGCGCCTGGCTGGTGCCGAGCTCACGGGCCACCCGGGTCTCGACGATGCGCGACCCGGGAGCCAGATCACCTTCCAGGATCCACTGCAGGATCCGGTCCTTGACCTGAGCGCTCAACACGTTGCGCGCCACAGGGTCTGAACGACGGTCGGCGGGTTTGGTCATGGAGTGAAGAGATCCGAACTGACGACGTCGCCCTCCTTGATCTCCTCAGCGAGGATCTCGAGGATGCCGGTCGAGCCGTTGACCCGCAGGCGGTCGCCGGTCTTGATCTCCCGCGTAACCACCGGTGTCCCGATCACTGGCTTGATCCCGAACTCACGGGCAGTACCGCCGAGTGCGACACCACGCCGCCCGCGTTGGTGTCGAAGGTCCCAGGAGTACCACAGTTGCCATCAATCAGGGGACCATCGGCGGTGATCCACAAGGAGTCAAGGCAAGAGCAGTGAGCAATCCGCCTCCCGATTGGGTCGAGCCCGAGAAGGTCGAACGTACGTTTCGGAATCAAGTCCTCTATCTTCGATAATCGATCAGATAGAGCATACGAACCTACATATGGTTCCGTCAACCCGAACTCGAGATTGATGTCCGCCTGGTCTATGTCGGTGACTAGGGGCGCGGGATCGGCAGGTACGCGATGGGCAACTCGATGCGAAGCTCTTCCGGGACAAGACAGACACTATCGGTGCAGGCTTGGTAGCCGATCCGGATCACCAGAGCGGCGTCCCCGGCCGCTTCGTCGGAGAAGTAGAACGGGATCTTGGCATCCACGATTCCCTCGACGACCGAGAACTCCTCGGTCAACCCCTCCACCCGGAACGGTCTCCCGGCCGGCAACGCGGTGACTTCGGCGGTCAGCGTGGGATCCTGGTCGATCTGCACCCGCAGTGGCACGTAGCCCTCGGCGAGGGGTGGCACGTACAGGTGGTAGCCGTCGAGGACCTCGATGCGCACGTGGGCATACAGGCGCTGCCCCGGGAAGAATGTCGCCTCGTCCAACCACGCCGTCACCCCGACCCCAGGTCCGGTGGCGATGCCCGACACCGCCGGAGCCAGCTCCTCGCCGGTCAGGTCGGCAAGCAACACCGAACCCGATGGACGAACCCGGTGGCTGCGATCGAACTTCTTCTCGATGACGACTCCATCCTCATCGAGGAGGAAAACGCCCGGGAAAGGAACCCGGTCGTGCCGGGCTGCGAACACCAGACCCCACGCCGCCACCTCGTCAGCGATCGTACGGTTGAGCATCCCCAAACGTTCCATCTCCACGCTGCCGACGTCGGCCAGCAGGTCGTAGGCGATGCCGAACTCCGTGGCGAACCGGGCCAGGGTAGCTACCGGGTCGTAACTGATGGCGGCGACAAAGACGTCCTCCCGCTCCGCCGCCGTTCGCTGCAACTCGACCAGCTGCCCCCGGCACCAGGGTCACCAGTCGGCGCTGCGATGGACGACTACCAGCCCGCGCCGGTTGCCCCGGGACTCATGGAGGTCGATCAGGTCACCGTGCTGGTTGGGCAATATCAGCTCCGGGAACCGCTGGCCCACCGGAGGCCCCACCAGATCGAAATCAACCTCCGGCAGCGGGTGATCGGCTGGAATGAGCGGCACGGCGACTCCTGGGTCTGTGGGAGCCACATGCTAGAGAACTCGATGTCCTTCGGGTCGGTCCATGCTGCAGGGCGGACAACGCAGATGCGAACACACGAGATGCCAGAAATGGATGGGTCGACCGGATGGCGTGTAGTGTCGGCCGGGGTGTTAACCGCAGCGCCATGTGATCGGGGAACGGGTCGAGCGTGCGGGTAGGCGCTCGGGGATTGGTTTCAGGAGGAACAGCCATGACGGACCACAGGAACCCCAAGGCCGCGTATCTCCCGATCGGAGACCGTGAACCTCTTCACCTTCCGGATGGGGCCCGTCTGGCAGTGTGGGTGGTCGTGAACGTGGAGGTGTGGGACTTCCGGTCTCCCCTCCCCCGCACCCTGCTTCCATACCCCCAGGGTGCGCCGGTTGTACCGGATGTCGCCAACTACGGGTGGTTCGACTACGGGCTGCGGGTGGGGATCTGGAGGCTGAAGGACGTTCTGGACGGGCAGGGGATCCGGGCAACGATGAGTCTGAACGGGGTCCTGTGCGAGGCATATCCCCAAGTGGTGGCCGAGTGCGTCGCCAGCGACTGGGAGCTGATGGGCCACAACTACATCCAGCAGGTGATGAGCAAAGAGCCCGACGAGCGGGCCGCCATCCGCAAGACCAAACAACTCCTCGAAGAGACATCCGGCAAACCGATGCGGGGGTGGATCGGTCCCGGACTGTCGGAAACGGATGCCACCCTTGATCTCCTGGTCGAGGCGGGCGTCGAATACGTGGCCGACTGGGTGAACGACGATCTGCCTTACCGGCTCAAAACGACCAGCGGGGTGCTGCATGCGCTGCCCTACAGCCTGGAGATCAACGACATCGTCCTGCATCTGGTCCAGCAGCGCCCGTCGCCCGAGCTTTTCGAACGGACCCGTGACCAGTTCGATACGTTGTACGAGGAGAGCGCCCAGGGGGCGAGGGTGATGTGTGTGGCGGTCCACCCGTACGTGTCGGGGGTGGGTCATCGCATCAAGTACTTCCGCCAGATCTTCGACTACATGCGAGAGCACGACGGTGTCGCGTTCATGACCGGCGAGGAGATCCTGGACTGGTACCTGGGAACCTGATCTCGCCCGCCCGGGCCGACCCAACCCCGCCGAGATCGCACTGGTCTACGCCCCACGTGCGCCTCTTGGGCGACGTCGAGGACCAGCCCTCTAGGTGTGGGATGGAACTCCAAACCACAACTTCCGCATGAACAGTCCATCACGAGCCAACTTCCTTGCCGGCCGACCCGCCCGGAAACGGTGCAGATTGGCAATTGGCCTGTTCGGTACTGGACCGGTTGGGCTTCTGCCTACACTCCCTTCGTGACTGCAGGACTCGGCGCCCTCCTCGTCTTCGTTATGCGCGTCACCGACGTCTCCATTGGATCGATGCGGATCGTGATGCTGGTGAGGGGCCGCAAATGGATCGCCGGCGTGCTCGGCTTCTTTGAATCGCTGGTGTGGGTTCTGGCGGCGGGATTGGTGCTCACCAACATGGACAGCCCGCTGCGCATCATTGCCTTCGCGGCGGGTTTCGCCACCGGCACCGTCCTGGGTGGGACGGTCGAGGGATGGATCGCCATGGGGCAAAGTGTGCTCCGGGTGATCACACCGGTGAACACGCCGGAAATCGCCCCCGCTCTGAGACAAGCGGGATTCGGCGTGACCGTGCTCAACGCCGAGGGCAGAAACGGGGAGGTCCAGCTGGCCTTCACCGTCGTGCCGCGCCGCCGCAACACCGAGGTGCTCTCGATCGTTCATCGCCTCAACCCGGACGCCTTCGTTACGCTCGAAGACGTGTCGACACCGGAACTCAGGTTGATGAGGAGCTCCCGGGTTCGCAAGTAGTACACCACGTCGGAAAGGCCTCAAGAAACCGGACGTTCAGCGGGAACATCTCCCCGTGATCACACCGGGCGCCCGTATGGTCAGCCGGCGAGCAACTCGTCCAGGCGCTCGTAGCCCTCCCGGACGCCTTCCTCCATACCGCTGGCGAGGAAGGCGTCACGGCCCTCGAAGGTGTCGACCAGCGACGTAACGGTGAGCCGAGTGCGGCCGTCGCCGAGGTCTTCGAGCACGAGGCGCTCCAGGGCTACGCCGTCGGGGGCACCCTCGAAGGTGAAGGTCTGAACGATCAGCTCCGAGGGGCGCACCTCGTGGAAGCAGCCGTGGAAGCCGAACTCGTTGCCGTCGCCGATCATCACGTAGCGATACGACCCACCGGTCCGGCAGTCGTAGTAGTCGACCCGCATCTCGAGGCGCCGTGGGCCGAGCCATTGGGCGACGAGTACGGGGTCGGTGTGGGCCCGGAAGACCTTCTCAGGCGGGGCGTCGAACTCGCGGGTGATCCGGACGAGGGGGACGTCCGGGTCGGCGGTGATCACGGTCGGGTGGGTGCTGGTGGTCATCGTGGTGCTCCTGTCTGAGGTGGTGTTGGGGTGGGTTCGATGTCGTCGGGCATCGTCTGGAGAAGGTCGTCGAGGCGCCGGTAGCGCTCCTCCGCTTGGCGCCGGTAGCGCTCGATCCACTTGGTCATGAGGTCGAAAACCCCTGCTTCGAGGTGGGCGGGACGGCGCTGGGCCTCTCGGGAGCGGCCCACCAGCCCGGCGTCTTCGAGCACCTTGAGGTGCTTGGAGACTGCCTGGACGGTCACGTCGTAGGGCGCGGCGAGCTCGTTGACGGTGGCATCGCCGACGGCGAGCCTCGCCACGATGTCGCGCCGGGTGGGGTCGGCCAGGGCCGAGAACACCCGGGAGAGCGGATCAGCAGCCAACAGCCTTCCTCCTTGTGTTCAACCATTTGGTTGAACACAAGCTAGAACCCGGGAGGGCCGTTGTCAACCAGTTAGTTGATAAAGGTCGGCGATCGACCACTAGCTGGATTCTCAGTGCGTGTGATCGCCGGTCATACGCCCTGGCCCACCTGCTCGTCATCGAACATTCCCAGACCCATACAACAGCGACGTCGCACTTCGGCCGTTCCGGCCTAGCCCTGGAATCGCCGAGGCTACTCGTGTTGTTCCGTTGGACGTCTCAATGATGCTCCGCACCGCAGTCGCCATCCGGGCCGGATCCGCACCTTCGGTAACGAGACCCTAGGCTTTCGAGACGATCACACAGAACTCGTAGGCGACCCCACTGCCCAATAACCAATCGGCAAAGAGAGGCTTGGTGTTCCCCGAAACCGGCTCGAAGGCTACCCGATACCGCCCGGGGTCGACGGCCACCGCCTTCGATACGACACCGGCCCGGGTGCACGCATCCGCCGGTGGGGTAGAAACGTAGGTCTGACAGGCCGGGCAATGGTCGAGTACCTCGAGGGTCGGGGTCGGGCCCCCCATGGAGAACCTCAGCGCCTCAGGCGCCGCATTGATGATCGTGATCTCTGCCATCCCGGGCGCCGCTGAGCCGGTCACGGTCGGTTGGATGGCTGGGTCGGGGGGCGCCCCGACGCAAGGCGCGCTCCCGCGCGTATCGCTGAGCCGTTTGAGGAACGAAGCGATCTGCCCGCGTGTCACGGTCTTATCCGGCGAGAAGGTCGTGGCGGTGGTCCCGGTCGTAACCCCCACCTGCCTAGCCCAGGCCACCGCGGCGGCATAATACGCCGAAGGGGAAACGTCGACGAACCCTGGATCCGGGCTTCCCCCCGGGACTGCCACGCAGCGATGCAACAACGTGACCATCTGGCCTCGCGTCAGTGGTTCCCCCGGCGCGAAGAGGCTCGAGGTCACACCCGAGGTGATCCCGAACAGGAACGCCCACTCCGCGGCCTTGTTGAAATAGTCGGTGGGTTTAACATCGGAGAAACCGTGGCCGGGGGATCCGGTCGGCTGTCCAGAGTAACGAAACAGGAACGTGACCGCCTGCCCTCTCGTGACCGGAAGCTCCGGGCCAAAGAGGCCTGGCGCGACTCCGGTGGTGATCCCCTCATTGACCAGCCACTCCACGTCCTCGGCGTAGAACGCGTTCGGATCCACATCGGTAAACGATGAGGTCTGACCATGAGCAGGCAAAACAGGAACGGCCGTCAATGCCAACGCCACACAAAGCGCCATGCCCATGGAAATCCACCCGGAAACTCTCGATCTCGTTTCTCTTGCCATGGTCGCCTCTCCCCCCGAGATCAGTACTACGGCAGCGGAAAACGCCGACAAATCCGAGTCTAACCGCATGCGAAAGCACCAAAGCAGCCCTGGGAGCACCCGCGACTCGCCAAACCGTTCCTCAACGCCATCGATGCCACCGTATCAGTGAGGACCTCGATGTCCACGTCGTGTTGGACAACTCCTCGACCCACAAGACACCCGCCACACCTGGCTGCTCCGCCACCCCAGGTTCACCTTCCATTTCACCCGACATCATCATCACGGTTGAACCTGGTAGAACGCTGGTTCGCTGAACTCACCCGCAAGAAGCTGCCAACGCTCGGCCCACCGATCCGTCGCCGAACTCACCACCGACCTCAACCAGTGGATCGCCCAATGGAACGAAAACCCCAGACCGTTCGTCTGGCACAAAACCCCCGACCAGATCCCAGACGGACCTCAAAAGATACTTGCCGAGCCTCTGACGCAGGACACTAGGGACGAAAGCGCGGTAATACTTCGTCCCCAAGCAACATGACCGTCCTGCGAACAAGAGCCGGTGGCATGTTCGCCATCGAGACGCGAAAGTTGAAATGATTTACTCCTGCGTTGATGTACTTGCGTATGCTCTTGACGCAGGTCTCTGGCGCTCCCATGAAGACAACCTTGTCTCCCATCGAACCCGTCTCGTCCGCTGTGGCTAAGGAAACGTCGATCAGTCCGCTCCTCGCATAAGAGTCGACGACGCTTCCTACGAAGGGTGCACCCTCGTTGAGTGCCTCGGCATCTGTGGGTGCGAGGAAGGTGGTGCGATTGATGGCAACCCGGGCCTGTGCAGCGTCTCGACCCCTCTCAGTCAAGAGGCGGCGATAGCGTTCTGCTTGCGTCGTGATCAGCGAAAGGGGCAGCGGCGTTGACCCGTACCAGGCATCTCCATATTCGACGGCTCTCTCGATCGAACGGCGAACACCGCCGCCGACCCAGATCGGCGGTCCGCCAGGCTGATATGGAGCTGGACTTATCCCTCCGTCGATTCGTACGTGGCTACCTTGGAATCCTTCGGCGCCGGCCCACAACCGGCGCAGCGCCGCAAGGATCTCGTCCATTCGCACCGCTCCATCCCGGGCGTCAAATCCGTAGCGCTTCATGACCTGGGGTTTTCCCAAACCGACACCGAGGATGAAACGGCCTCCGCTGATGTGGTCGAGAATCGCGACGTCGTACGCCAGCCGCAACGGATGCCATAGAGGGATCAAAGTCACGCCGGTGCCGATGGTCAGCTCAGTCCTTGCAGCCAGAGCGGCAAGAATCAACAATGGGGAAGGGACATGGCCCGGCTGGGGCATCGGCGGTCGGGCTTCGCCGGCCCAAACAGAGTCGAACCCGGCCTCGGCAGCAAGATCGAGCAGTTGGGTGTACTGGTCGAGCAATGTGCGCAACGGCCGGTCAGTACTCCAAAAGTCGAGGGCCAAACCAAAGCCGATTCTCAGACGTGAACCTCCCAATCCAGTCAAGCATACAACCCGTCCCGCCAGAAGCCGGCTGGCATCCGTCGTAGTCATCTCCCGGTCGTGTCAGGCCATATCTCACCCCCTCCAGCCGGTATTCAAATGGTAGAAAATGGATGTGAATAGCACCGCCCTCCAACTCGGTCAACACCCCCGCCGGTCACAGCAGCTCGAGGCCCAGCGTCGACGTGATCCGTACAAACGGTGCGCCGGCTTGTCATGGATCACCGGCCGAACCGGATCACCTCGCTTCTCTTCACTATCTCCAGCCATCTTGGCATCCTCTGTGCCGAACTGGTCATGCTCAGCTTTGCTCTGTCGGAAATCTCGTAGGAAGGATTCAACACCCAATCCAACGAATCGATGAGCACCCTGCTGTGAGAGGTTGGCATCTCCCGCACCGAGCAGATCCGGCAGTCGATCGTGGTCTCGAACGGCGTAATTGCCTCCGCCAGCCGCTCAAAGATAGCGACACCCACCCGCGATCCGCCGACCAGAGGCACGGCCCTCCGCGACCTGCGATCGCGTAGACAAGCACGATCGGCACCAGCTCGAACTGACAGCTCCCGTGTTGGTTTCCAGCATCATCCGTCGCCGACTCTGAGGATGATCTTGCCCTGTGCTCTTCCATCCCGTAGCAGGCTCAAGGCAGTGGCGTAGCGCTCGAGGGGCAGGATTCGGCTCACCAGCGGCTCGAGAAGCCCGTTGCCGTGCATGTCGAAGATCTCCGCCTGAACGCGTGCCACCCATGCGGGATCCCGCTCTCTGTAATCGGACCATTGGAGACCCGAGACGCTGATGTTCTTGACCAACAGGTAATTGGCTCTTAATAGTGGGACGTCACCGGAGGCAAACCCGATGAGGATCAGCCGTCCCCGCCAGGCCATGGCCCGCAGGGCAGCGTCAGTCACGACGCCGCCCACGGGATCGATGACCACATCCGCACCCCGCCCGTCCGTCAAGGCCCAAACCGCGTCCCGCAGTCCGTCACGAAGCCCGTCCATGCTCAGGTCAATCGTGTGGTCGGCACCGGCCAGAGAGGCGATCCTTTCATTCTCGGGACCGAGCGCCCCTGCTATGACCACACCAGCGCCGAGCGCTTTGGCCAGTTGCACAGCTGCGAACCCCACGCCCCCAGAGGCGCCGAGCACAAGGACGCTCTCGCCCACGGTCAGCCTCGCCCGATCCACGATGGCGAAGTGGGATGTTTGATAAGCGAGGCCAAGAGCGGCCGCAGTCTCGAACGGCATCCCGTCGGGCATCGGATAGCAGAGCGAAGCGGACACGACGAGCTTCTCAGCGTATGCCCCGTATTCCACCTGAACAGCGACCTTGTCAGCGGGCCGATGCCAGGTGACTTTGGAGCCCACGGCCTCTATCACTCCCGCCGCGGCCTTTCCCGGAGAGAACGGGAGCGGCGGCCGGAACTGATACCTCCCTTCCATCACCATCAGGTCCGGGTAGTTGGCCTCGGCCGCCTTGATCGCCACCAACACCTGATCGGGGCCCGGCTTGGGATCGGGGATCTCGACGTATTCGGCTTGATCAAAAGGTCCGAACTTCCGCACCACGACCGCCTTCATCGCAGTAGCTCCTCGTTGTCGGCGCCGAGAGCCGGCGCCGAAAGCGCCTCGCCCCGGCGGGTCCGAAAGCGAGGGGAGACTGGTATCGGCAATGCCGAGATGATATCCCCTTCGTCGTTCGCGACCCGCTCGTCGAAGATACCTCGGGCTCGAAAGTGCGGGTCGTCCATAGCCTCCTCGACCGTCTTGACCACCGAACAGCAGCAGTCCGCCCGGGCGAGAACCGGGGCCCAATAGGCGGCCGGCTTCGTGCGGATGATCTCCGCGACCCGGCCGGTAGTTCCCTCAGGATCTTCGCCATCGTCGCGCCATCGATCCTCCAAGCCGATGGCGGCGGCAAACTTCACCCAGAACTTCTGTTCCAGGGGGGCGGCGGCGATGAACTTGGCATCGGAGGTCGGATAGAGGTGGTAGCGCGGGGAACCACCGGTCACGAGTTCGGATCCAGGTCGAGGCCAGGCACCCGTCGCCTGGCCGTTGCCCAGTGCCCAGTACAGGAACGGGAAGACGTTCTCGGCCATGGCGATGTCGAGATGGCACCCCTTGCCAGTTAGGTCGCGTTCGCGCAGCGCCAACAGGATGTTCAGCGCCGCCGGATAGGCCCCTCCGGCGATGTCGGCGATCAACGCTGGAGGAACAACGGGGGAAGTGACGGTGCCCATGCTCAGTGCCAGCAATCCGGCATCGCTGACGAAGTTCAAATCGTGACCGGCCCGGTCCCGCTTTGGCCCCCACTGACCGTATCCCGAGATCGAGCAGTAGACGAGCAGCGGGTTGCGTCGGGCGAGGGTCTCATAATCGAGGCCGACTCGATCCATCACGCCCGGCCTGAATTGCTCGACCAGTACGTCTGCCCGGTCGATGATCGCAAGGAGCTTGGTGAGCTGCTCATCATTCTTGAGATCTACGGCAAGGCTTTTCTTGCCGCGGTTGAGCATGGCGAAGTTCACGCTGTCATTACCCCATCGTGGCCGGTAGCTGCGCATCTCCTCCCCTCCGCCTGGACGCTCGATCTTGATCACTTCTGCTCCGGCCTCGGCCAAGAAGAGGGTCGCCATCGGGCCCGGTAGAAGGGTCGAGAAGTCCAGAACCAACAGCCCGTCGAGCACGCCAGGCACCCCTCTCCTCCTTCTCCGTAGGCACCATGCAGCGGACGGGAGTATATGTAGTCCATATGCCTCACCAGCCGGGTGGTGCAGGTATCCGGGAGTCGCAACGCTATGCAGCCAAGGTCAGGTTACAAGTAGCGAGTACGTCACCCTCCCGGCCAACCAGGCTGTGCTGGTGCCCGATCCGGTCGGGCTCGACCTGGCCGCTGCCGTGATGCTGCAGGGCATGACCGCTCATTTCTTGTGCCAGGACACGTTCCCGCTCATAGAGGGTCAACGCTGCCTCATCCACGCCGGCGCCGGCGGGGTCGGTCACCTCTTCATACAGATGGCCAAGAATTGCGGCGCCACTGTATTCACCACCGTGTCTACGGAGGCGAAGGCCGACCTGGCCCGGCGAGCCGGGGCCGACAATGTCATCAACTACCGGCAGGTCGATTTCGTCGAAGCCATCCAGGAACTGGCGGGACCCAAACCACTCGACGTCGTTTACGATGGAGTCGGAACGGCCACCTTCTCGCGAGGAATGGTGTTGCTCCGTCCACGGGGGATGATGGTCACGTTTGGAAACGCAAGCGGGCCGCCGCTCCCCGTGGATTCGCGGCAGCTGATGCGGCTAGGCTCGCTCTTCGTCACCCGTCCCATGTTGTGGGATTACGTAGCCACTCGCAACGAGCTGGAACGGCGAGCATCGGACCTCTTCGCCTGGATCAGCGCGGGTGCGCTCGATGTGCACATCGGCGCGCTTTCCTGCGGCAGAAGCTGCAGACGCCCATCGTGCGCTGGAGAGCCGGGAAACGACCGGCAAGATCCTGCTCGACGTGCGACGCGCGTAGTCTCCGGGGGGCCGATCTCTTGTCTGTTTCCGCCGAACCGCCCTGGCGGCTGTCCGACCACCTTGACGCCACGCTTCTGGCGGCGCTCCTGAGGGGTGATTGCTGACCTTAGTGCCACGGCCGGCTGGTCGGCTTGGCCGACCGGCATGGTAAGTTCGCGCCTGTGAAGCTGCGAAGCTGGTTCACGTAGACCGCCACCCGCACCACGCCGTCTCGTTGATTCCCCAAGGCCGGACCAGGACATGCTTTACCTGCCAAGCCGCCGAGTGCTTTCGACCTCGCGACTATCCTGGATTCGTGCGCCGGGTCCGACCGGTCGATCCCTACTGGAGGCATATGACGACCCCTGACCGTCGGCGTCCGGTCTTTGTGGTTGATGCGGTTCGTACCCCGCTCGGCCGCTACGCGGGAGCTCTGGCGGCGGTGCGACCGGACGATCTCCTGGCCCTCACCCTCCGGGTGATCCTCACCCGTAACCACGTCGACTCGGCCGAGGTCGACGAGGTGGCCGCCGGGTGCGCCGGGCAGGCCGGCGAGGACAACCGCAACGTTGCCCGCATGGCGTTGCTGTTGGCCGGGTATCCGTCCACCGTTCCCGGTGTCACTGTCAACCGTCTCTGCGCCTCTGGACTCTCGGCGGTGGTCCATGGATTCCGGGCGATCGCCCTCGGAGAAGCCGATGTGGTGGTTGCCGGAGGTGTGGAATCGATGACCCGCGCCCCATACGTTTTAGCCAAGGGCGACCGGGCCTTCGCCGGTGGGCCACCCGAAATCCATGACTCCTCGCTTGGGTGGCGATTTGTCAACCCGCGTCTGGCAGCCATGCATCCCCCGCTGGCGATGGGCGAAACCGCTGAGAACCTGGTCGAGCGGTACGGGATCTCCCGGAAGGACCAGGATCGGTTCGCCCTCCGCTCCCATCAACTGGCACTGGCCGCCTGGGAAGAGGGACGCTATCAGGATCATGTGCTGAGTGTTGAGGTACCGCAACGGCGCGGAGATCCGATCATCGTCGATCGCGACGAAGGGCCCCGACCCGACACCTCACTCGAAGCTCTGGCCCGGCTCCGCCCGGCCTTCCGGGAAGGCGGGTCGGTAACTGCGGGCAATTCCTCAACCATGAACGACGGAGCAGGTGCGGTGCTGCTTGCTTCGGGAGCGGCCTGTGAGCGGCTCAAGCTCGAACCTGTAGTGAGGGTGGTGGCGTCGGGGCAGGCAGGTGTCGACCCCTCCCTCATGGGTATCGGTCCGGTGCCTGCCACCCGCATTGCTTTGCAACGGGCCGGCTGGCAGCTGGAAGACCTTGACACGGTCGAACTCAACGAAGCGTTCGCCGCCCAGGTGCTCGCAGTACTCAACGACCTGCCGATCCCACTCGACAAGCTCAACCTCGACGGCGGGGCGATCGCCCTCGGTCATCCCCTGGGCATGAGCGGAATCCGACTGGTGGCGACCCTGCTGCACCGGATGCGCCGCAACCCCGGCATCGGCAAGGGCCTGGCCACCGCCTGTATAGGCGTCGGGCAGGGCGAATCCATCCTGTTCGAGCGAGCCTCCTGACCGCCCCAGCCAGGACTAACCCCTCTCAGACCACACCCCGGACGCGCGGATCGCCGATCTCCATTCCACCAGGGCCGGTCCAGGCGACTCATGTGACGGAGGTCACCGTCGGTCCCGTGCCGGCGAGCCTAAGAATCGGCGCGGACTTCTTACACTTGCTGTTCCGGGGTAATCATCCGACCCGCCATCGCCCGGCCAGCTGCACACCATCATGTCGGGGGCATTCAATCAGCCCCTCAACCAACTGCTCATCCTTCTGCGACCTCGCCGCCGACCAGACCGGGTTCCTTGCAGGTCACGTAGCGGAAGGTTCGACGACCATCAAGGTGGGCCGGGTACCCCATGCTAGGAAACGCGAAATGGCCACCCGCCAGGAGTGCGTTCTCCCGCTCGGCCCGGTCGAGGATCGTGTGGCGGCTCCTGGTCGACTCGACAGGATCCAGGTCGAAGCCTGGATACCAGTCCGGTTCGGTGAGCTGCACGGGCTTGTGAGCGGCATCACCGAGGATGTAAGCGTGCTTACCGGCGCTCACGAGCGCGAAAGACACGTGCCCCGGCGTGTGGCCCGGAGTAGGCACAGCAACCACCTCTCCCGTCGCGGCATACTCGCCACTCACGAGCTCCAACCGGTCAGCCGCGACGATAGGTGCAAGCACACGATCGTAGGCGGGTCCGATGGTCGGTTTGTCGCCGGGACCGGTCCAGAAGTCGAATTCCTTCTGCTGGACGATGTATCGGGCGTTGGGAAAGGTCAGCTCGAGAGCACCTTCGTCGCCCCGAGTGTTCCACCCGGTGTGGTCCCAGTGCAGGTGCGTGAACAGGACGAGATCAATGGCGCTCGGGGAGATCCCGGCCTCTTGCATGACGTCGGGTAGGGAGGGAGGTTGTTGGAGGTCCAGCGGATTAGGCCATTGGCCGAGGCCGGTATCGACCAGCATGTTCTTCCCGCGACTGCGGATTAGGAAGCTCCCGAAGTTGTGAGCCAACAACCCGTCGTCATCGAGCCACTCTCGATGCGACTCCCAGGCGGCGGCATCCACACCCTCGAATAACCCGCCGGGTTCTCGCCTGATCCACGAATCCTGTAGCGCAATCAGCTCTGCGTCGCCCACCATGATCTTGTGGAAATTGCCCACAGTCGCCTCCCAGGGGAGCTCAGCCACCCGACCTTCGGGCACCGGGTCCTGGTCCCTTAGAGTAGTGATGTGCCGGGGGATGCTTTTCGGGTGCGAGCGACGAGCCGCGCGGACCGCAAGCCGTATTCCGGTTGGGAGTTGCGGGCACCGGGTAGCACGACGATGAGGCTTTTATGGTCAACAGTCACACACGGAACCAAAGGACCCAACGCAGCTTTTGGTCAATGTTCTCGAAACCACCCACCCGCCACCTCCCCTCCGAACGGAAACAGCGCTAGCTCCTCAACTGCAAGCCAGTGACTGCAGGCAGGCCCAGGCCGGCACCCTTGGGCATTGACGTCGAGCCCGGTTCGGTGGCGGGTCATTTTTCGCTCCACACTGTGGCCACGGCTAAGAGACCGAAGGTGACGAGGAGCGCAACCGTTGCGTTCGGGCCGTCGGCTTGGTAGAGGACGAGTGGCACGGCGAGTAGCCCGATCAGGATCCCGCCCCGGAACCATAGTGGTCGCTTCATGACAGGGCCACCCACAGTAGGGTGACCAGACCGATGACGGCGGTGATGATGACCCCGTAACGGACACCTTGTCGCAGGACCGGGCCCTCCTCACCGCCCAGTCCCACGGTGGAACAGCCAACCACGATTTTTGCTGGAGCCAGCATCGAGCCGAGCGCTCCCCCGGTTGTCTGCGCGGCGAGGATCACCGATGGGGACATTCCGAGGAGGGCCGCAGTGTCGCGCTGAAGTGCACCGAAGAGGATGTTGGAGTTGGTGTTGCTACCCGTCATGAAGGCTCCCAGCACCCCGATGAACGGCGCCGCTACCGGGAAGAGCGGCCCGGCTAGGGATTTCATTCCCTGAGCGAGAGCGAAGGTCATGCCGCTGTCGGTCATGGCCAGAGCCATGCCGACCATGGTCACGATCCCGATGCTCGACGACACAGCACTGGAAGCGGTGCGTTTAGCCGCTCTCCTCAAGGAACCTTCCGGGAGCATCCCGAGACGGCGATAGATGACATACCCGACCATCGCGGCGTACAGGAGCAACGGACCCGTATCACCGAAGGGCGCCAGGGTCCGGTACGAGTCGGTGGCAAGATTGACCCAGCCCAGCGAGGTACCCGTCTCCGGGAAGGCCAACTCGATACGCACCCCGTTCAGGAAGCGGTCGACGGGGGCAACGAAGCTGACGGTGAGCACGATGACGATCAGGGCTGCATAGGCGGAGAAGGCCCGCAGGAACGCCCCCGCACCAACCAATGGCGAAGACTGCTCCAACATCATCGGTGCAGCCGCCCGCCTGCGCCGGCGGGCCC
>Ga0209431_10001451_pt1 | contig 19626 bp, 20 predicted proteins | sample RifCSP13_3_FD_184021 | JGI IMG/M metagenome (GOLD analysis project Ga0209431, IMG submission 184021) | Soil microbial communities from Rifle, Colorado - Rifle CSP2_sed 13_3 (SPAdes) (version 2) | ecosystem: Environmental > Terrestrial > Deep subsurface > Rock core/Sediment | place: Rifle...
CCTTCCTCCTGCCCTTCCTCGTCAGCACTCTTGAAGCTACCTACAGTATACACCCGTGGCTTGACGTTGTCAAGCTCATAACGTGTCAACTTGAGTAGAAACTTTGTTCTAGCTGCAAGCTCATGCTACTGTATACTCCCATTAGCAGATACCAGTCCCCGCCGGATACCGCTCACCTACCCTATCAATTACCAATCCGAAAGAAATCGGGCAGATTGACATAAAAAGCCTTGACAGGCCGCAAGTATGGGTGTATGTTGAATATGGTAGCGGTGCATCTCGATACAGCACCAGAGAGGAAGTGAACAACAATGACTACAGAGACAGAGAGCCCCAGCAAGCGTCTTACTCGTCTGGAAGCAGACTTCCGGGAAGCACAGAACGTGCACAAGTCAGTGCTGGACGCGTTCGACAAGGCTAAGAGCAAGGCCACAACCGAGGAACTGCTGGCACTGGCAAAGGACGTGGAAGTCAGGGTCACAGCGATGGCCCGGCTTGAGGCGCAGGTCAACGTCTGCAAGCGCGAAATCCAGCACGCCGAATGGGAGGCCAAGAGCCAGGAGCTACGCGTTGCCACCAGCACGATTGTGGAGGCTGTCAACGCCGCCATCAGTGCAGCAAGTGGCGTTCTCGCCCGATTCCAGGTCAACGGTCTAAGCATCGACGTAAGCGCGCTCGGCCAGCCTGACCAGCTTATCAGTGTCAAGCCGCGCGGCGAAGGCATCCCCAAGGCGCCAGCCAAGCGTGGTGGAGGCGGAGGCGGCGGAGGCGGTGGGCGTGGTGTACCACTGACAGTCGATGGTACGGAACACCCATCCGCGTCGGCAGCACTGCTAGCAATCGAGCCGGGATTCGACGGCAAGATGGGGCGAGAGGCCATCATCGCCAGACTCCGGCACGCCGGCCACACAGTCACAGAGTAAACAAGTAGGGCCCCCTAGCAATTGCACCGCTACCAAGGGGGCCCTTCTTTGTGGCTGGAAAAGGCGGTAGCAGGATTCCAGAATCCGACTGTGGGCAAGGGCCGGCCTGGCCCCTACTTTTGCACACCTACGCACAGCTATGCCGATGCGGGCGGCAGTGAGAGAGAGGGAACAGACCCGCTTCCGTATTTTTACACAATTTCCACCGGCCTGTCGACCTTCTCCACGAGGAACACGACTGCGCCCGCGCGGTATGATGCCTCTCGAACCCGCTCGATATCGCCTACAATGTACTTTAGCCAGCGAATTACCCGCTCCTCAGGAATGCGAATCTCCTCTAGTCTAGTTTCCACGGGACTCTCCCTCCGACACAATACTCAATCTAAGGCCACTCGCAGGGGTAGTCGCCTGGGTCGCAGTCAGGCACATACCCCGAATCCCTGGACAGGTACCCGATGCCTAGTATGATGCCGTAAAACAGCAACAACACTAGGAGAGTGGCCAGTGTTCCTATCAGTACGTCCTTAATATCCTTTAACATTGTCCTCCGACCTGATGCTTGTGAAATCTGTCACAGCTTCCCGTCAGGGGGTCAGTACCCTTGTCTTCCGTTCCTTCCGTTCAGCGGACATTGCGGTCATTGCTGCCTTATGCTCCTCGTCAATGAAGTACGCGCCTGAGTTGGCAAACTCTCGCTCGGCTCCACAGAACCTACAAACACCCTTGGAGGTAGGACCTGCAGGTGGTTCAATTATCCAATGGTGGGCTGGGGCGTCAGGACAAGGCACCTACATATACCGCCTTATCTTCTCGTTAAGCCTTGAGATTGTCCTTTGGTCCCGCCGTGCCATCTCGCCGATGACTGGAACAGCTAGTTGCTTCTCAATATCCGCGAACCTCTTAACCAGCACTTCGAGCCTACTGGGTTCTTCTGTTGCATCTATCTGCCGTAGAGCCTCTGCTCGCCGCCTAACTAGCTTACGTCGAGCCGCTCTATCGTCAGTTGGCATAGGCGGAAGTTGTCCTGACCCTATTGGACGGCCCTTGCGTTCTCGTCGGTATTCGGCCTTAGCAACTCGTACAGTTACTAACCAACTACACAAGCACTCTCCGATGTGAAGGCGTCTGTACTTAAGGCCTGTCTTCTTGGTGGTGACTTTGCCGCTGGCAGCCGCTAGTCTGTGCGCTGCTGCTTGAGCCTTACCCCACCTCGTTACTACCATAGCATGAAGGTCCCCCGGCTCAATCGGTAGCTTGCATACGCGACAAGCTGTGGCCTTCCCTTGCCTAGCGTTTACATGTATTAGGCCTATTAGCATGGCGACTCCAATACTCGTCTCCACAGATATAATAGCATGGGGTCGTGGGTTTGTCAAGATGCTAACTCGTGTATGCACTTTATCACCCATATACGACCACTCCAGCTTATACCTATGGAGAGAGCTTTTGGGGTCGTTGCATAGGAGATTACTGGGGATGCTGTTCTATGCTGCCCCAACCACACTAAACCACGTCTATAAAGTTGGAAATACTACTCTATGCGAGTCTATAGTAGTTGACTGGACCTGTGAAGTATGATATACTATAGGTGAGAGTAAAGCTGTGGAGTGGAAGTTTCAAGGCAACGGAGACCATCAGGAGCCTATCGAAGGTCCTGGGGTTCAGGTCGTGGAGTCTGGTAAGGTGGAGGTTGAGGCGGATGACTACGAGGAGATGCTCAAGGCTAGGCTGCCACTGAACAACAACCCAAGGAAGGCTAGTTACCTAACATATCGTGCCTCTGGGTTCAGTGTTAGGGAGTGTTGTGCTCTGGCCGAGGTTACCTTCGCTACGGTGCTCAAGTGGCGTAGGGAAGACGCTGAGTTCCGTGAATGGGAGGAGAAGAGGCTTCCAGAGTTGCAGCATGGTCTGGTAGGTGACTTAGTTCGCATGGAGTTCCTCAGGAACTTCCGACTTGCACTCCGGCGAGATTTCAAGCTGCTGTATAAGGCGAACTACAACCTGCACGGTATGAGTGACCGTGAGTATGACTTACTCAAGATTATCCGCAAGCACTACGCACCTCAAGACTTGCTGGCTATCCAGAAGGCGCTGGAGCCTGATGACGGTAACCTGCCTCCTGGCGCGTACCGCGAGAAGTTGACTGTGACTATCGAGGGTAGGCAGGTGGATGATGAGACCGCTAGGAGGGCTGCCGCTAGGGAACTGTTGGAGAAGTTCGAGGTCAATAGGAACCTTGCAGTACCTGAGTTGGAGTCAGGTGACGCGCTGACTGGAGAGGTAATCCAGTGATTTCTGTCCTAACCCTCGCCGCACCCCAATTGGTGAGCCGTCAATCCCATGTATGGTGCAGGGCAGATGAGAATGCATGGGGGCGACGGTTAGGACAGAAGTTAGGTTGATGGCATGGCGGTAGCTGAGGTCGACGAACTCACTGCTAGGGCTATAGCGGCCCGAGATGGTGACCAGAGGACTTATGCTAAGGCGGTCCATCGGCGGGAGTATGAGCCTTATCAGGATGCCTGGGCGGAGGCTTTGGAGACAGGTAACAGGGTGGCTATTGTCTGTCCGCCCAGTTCGTATAAGACGACCACAGTCAGGGACTTCGTGGAACGGGAGATAGGCAGGAACCCGAATGTGCGGATTCTCTGGCTGATGAATGCTGGTGCCCAGAGTACCAAGCAGGTAATGTCCATTGCCCAGACGATTAAGTACAATCCCGCTTACCGTACCGCGTTCCACATACAGGAGGACCCTGAGGCCCAGTGGACTAAGGAAGTCCTCTACGTCGAGCGCAGCAGTGAGCATCCTGACCCCACACTAATGGGCACAGGACTAAACGGACCTTATCAAGGCCTCCACTTCGACATTATCATCATTGACGACCCGACCGACCAGGAAGACGTCCGTAGCCCGACCACTATGGAGTTGCAGAGGAACAAAATTCAAGGTGTGGTTATTGACAGGCTCGTTGAGGACGGCACTGGCCGCATCGTGGCGATACTAACCCGTTGGGGCCAGGCCGACTTGCTACCTACTCTTGAGAGTATGGGCTTTACGGTCTACGAGATGCCTATAGTCGGGGACTATCCTTGGGGGCCTACGCTCAGTCCGGCTAGGTTCCCTCATAGTCGAATCGAGCAGATACGCCGAGACAAGGGCGACATTCTGTTCTCCCTTACATACATGTGCAACCCGATGGCTGTGCAAGGTACCGTCATCCTCCGTGAGCATATGCAGTATTGGGATGAGAGTCTCCTGCCCAGCCACCCGATGCAGTTCGTAATGGCACTTGACCCCGCAACCTCGACTAGGGACTCCGCAGACTACTCTGCCATAGCAACGGTAGGTGTGGACCTCCATACTAGGATTAAGTACCTAGTAGATATGTGGGCTGGTCGAGTGGAGACGCCTGACCTGGAGCACCAGTTTGTCACACGAGCCTCCCGTACAGCGGGGCTGCGAGCGGTAGGCTTGGAGACTGCTGGGTTCCAGGTCAGCCTTCTCCAGACTTGGCGTAGGAAGTACCAGTTGCCGTTCAGGGAGATACCCTATCGGAGCAGGCGTGCTGTCGCTGCGAAGGTACTGGGTATTGATAGGGATAAGACTGGTCGGGCGCTGTACCTGGATGCTGAGTTGGCAAGTGGGAGATTGTTACTGCCAAGGTATCTACCACTTGTAGACGGCGTATCTCTTGAGGAGGAGTTGCTGTCCTTCTCTCCACTCAATACGCACAGGCATGATGACCGCATGGATGCTCTGGCTATGGCCAGTGTCCTGGCAGACACTCTGGCTAGGCCTCCTACTGTCGAAGTTTCACTGAGGGGTTTCTGATGGCCGCTAGTCCGCAGTATGTGAGTAGGCTCCTAATGGAACTCAAGCGCGAGTTAGAGGGCTTCCATAGGCGCATTAATGAGGTAGAGGAACTGCGTCACTACGAGGATACGATGGCTCTTGCTCCTGGCGAGAAGACATCGGGGCTGGAGGTCCGTATTGGTGCTACGGCTGAGTTGATTGAGAACGTCAAGGCATCGCTAACTGCTAATGAGGCCCATGTGGTGGCGAAGGCACTCAGGCGCGGTGATACCGCCGATGAAAATAGTAGCAAGCGGGAGAGGTTCTGGACTACTTTCCTCCACTGGGTCAACCGCCCTGTGCCTGTACTCAATGAACTAGCGGATGGGCAGACAGTGGGGCTGGGAATTCTCAAGGCTGTGTACACTCCTTGGCCGAAGGCTCCACGTAAGCGCAATAAGGGCGAGGCGGATACGGAGTACAATGACCGCCAGAGGGCGCTCAAGCGCCAGTGGGGGCCACCGTTCCAGGTTATCACAGTTCACCCGTTGACATTCTACTTCCGTCTAGGTCCCGGTAATCGCGTCGTTGAGTGTATTGAGCACTCGTGGAAGTCCAAGCGAGAGGTGTACGGGACCTACGGTATTGGCGATGATGCTCAGTTGAGGGCAAGAGAGGCTGTGCTCAATCTGTCGGAGGGTGAGCAGGTTCCTGAGGAGACTCAGGGCGCTATTGCCGCTACAGCGGGCCAGCCTGACCAGGAAATCAGACCGTTCCCGTCAGGTATCAGTTCAGACACTATGGCTCTGGTGACTGAGTACCTCTCCGACACCGAATATCAGTGTTATGTTAATGGTAGACTGATATACTCGGAGGAAGGCGACCCGGGTGTTCGGTACTTCCTAGCTGTGGGTCGGACTACAAGTAGCAAGGACCCGGATAAATTCGGTCTGAGTGTGGCTGAGGCCTTTAGGCACAATGAGCCAACTATTAACCGTACTATTACTCGGATGGCCGAGGCGGCTGAGATACTGGTCAGGAAGCGGCTCACACTGGAACTGCCTGAAGGTACAACGCCTGAGATGGAGATAGGTGAGGATAACCAGCCTCAGGCCAAGCAGTACAAGTTCACCTCCGAGAAGGCTACGGCACTACCTCCAGGCGCGAAGGTACAGGACCCATTTGTTGGTGCGGAGAACGTCTACCAAGCCATGCCGTTTGTTGAGCTACTCCTGCGACTCATGGGTCAGCACGGAGTGGCGCCTATCTTCAAGGGTGTGCCCCCAGGCGCTGCTGGCTCTGGTTATAGGGATAATTCCCTGTACGCGATGGCCAAGAGCCAGTTCCAGTACCTGCTCGACTCCAATGCAGGCTGTCTAGCTGACCTAATCAATTGGCTTGAACGGCAGTTGGTCCGTCGAGTCAAGCAGGAGATTTGGGTTGAGGACCTGTCACTCAAGCCCTCCGATGTGCGGGATTGGCCCGTTGCTATTACGGTTGATATTGACCCTCTGCTGCCTCAGAATATCATAGCCGAAGGCCAGTTCTACGACCGTATGCACGCTCGCCGCCATATTACTCGTCGTACCATGCTCGAAAAGGGGCTGAGGTTCGAGCAGCCTGAGGACGAGATGTGGGGTACAATGTTGGAGGATATACAAGAGCAGTTGAAGCCTATGCTGTATCAGGATGTTCTCGGCATAGTCATGGGAAGGATAGGTGGTAAGCAGGGCCTTGTGGGGCCCGATGGGCAGCCGATAGGTGGGGGCGCTGGTGGTATGCCTAGAGGCGATGCCAGACGTGGCGGAATTGTAGGAGGTAACGGCGCTGCCGACCAGACTATTCAGGACCTGCTGCACTCAATAGGCGGTGGGACTAGGGCTGGTCAGCCTCGGCAGCCTCCTGAGATGGCAGGTATGACTCCTCCAGGGCAGGTCTAATGGCTATAATTACAGGGCCAAAACTAGACGAAATGGCGGAGCAGCTTGTGGCGTGGTACCTCAAGACCAGGGATGAACTAGTTGACGCTATGGAGCAGGGGTATCCGTACGGTGCCGTGCCTCTCAGTCCTCAAGAGCAGGTCGAGCGGTTCCTGAGTATGACCTCTGAGGACTGGCAGGTCATGGCCACTAGGCTCGCTGAACGGTATCGAGGCCACCCGAATGCTCAGGAGCGGGCGCAGGATGATATTCGGTCTTACATTACTCGGATGTCAAAGTTGGCGTATCGACGGTGAGGAGCAACATGAGTTGGAATAGATTGTATGGTAGGATGGACCCTCGGTTGGCGCCAACTTTGGAGCCTTCTACGCACGATATTGCGTGGGCGGCAGGTATATATGAGGGAGAGGGCTCATGCCGGTTCAGTGGTAGCCAATATGTCTGTGTCACGCAGAAAGGCCAGTGGCTCCCTTTGAGATTAAGGGCCTTGTTTGGAGGGAGCGTTTCAGGACCTCGCGGAGATGGGCTTTACCAATGGGTACTCGCTGGTGCGAGAGCTAGGGGATTCCTTATGACTGTTTATGGTGTGCTCTCGCCTCGTAGGCAGGCTCAGGTGTTGGGCGTTTTGAGGCCTAGCCATAAGCTGACGTTTGTGTTTAGGTCTGATGGGAGATAGTCATGCCAGGACCAAGACAGCGCAGTCAGGCTACTAGGGGCGCATACTACGCTAGGACGAGCGGAGGTGGTTATGAGGCACCGGCTGAGGAGCCTACTAGGCCTCGATACTCCCCAGGGCAGCCAGTAGTCCCTGACCCGGAGAACTACTGGTCTGTGGTGGATGCTTACGGCAATACTGTGCCTGCCGGTCAAGATGACCCAGGCGCGTTCTTCGACACCTACGCATACAACGCCGACCTTAAGGACTACCGCAACCTGATAGAGGGCGATAGTGATGGTCGAGGTGCTACAGGCCCTTCCGCCGCTGAGTTGGCCATCGAGCGGTCCAAGGTCCATTCCCAGAACCTAGCGACTTACGTTGATTCCGTAATCAGCGGGCTCCAGGCCGACATTGACGCCAAGAGGCTGTCCACCGAGCAGGCAGTAGGTGAGTTCAACCGCCGCATGGATGCCTTGGAAACGGGAGGCACACAGTTCCTCGGAGCCCAGCAGTACACTATCCCTAGAGGTGTGGACTATGTTCCAGGCTTCGAGCCAAGCGGGCTTGCCACTCAGCTAGGGCTCCAACCGTTCAAGGCAAGTCCTGTTGAGTTCGACCCGTTTGGCATGGCTACTCAGATAGTCAACGAGACGCCTAACATTACCGGCGTTGGAGTGCCTGACACATCAGCCATCCAACGTGCTATTGACCTAGCAAAAAGTTTCACCTAGGAGGCCATGATGCCTGAGTATCCGTACCAGACCTACCAGCGACTTATAGGCAAGTCGTGGCCTAGTCTGGCTGAACTGGCCTCGCTCTATAAGCAGCTAGGCATCACCGCACCCGCAGGCTCCGCAGCAGGTAACATAGCGTTGCAGAACGCGCTGTTGGGTGGGTGGAGGCCAGGGGCAGGTGCTGTGGCTGCCCCTAAACCTGCAGCACCTGCCGCTCCGAGACCTGCCGCGGCGGCACCACGGGCCACTACTCCATCTGCCCTTTCACTGCCAGTCCAGCCAGGTCTCACACAGCAAATGGAGCAGGAGAGGATAGCTCTCCAGAAGTACATTGCTGACCTGGAAGCCGCTCTGGCTAGGACTTCCGAGGAGCGGGCAGCGAGGTTGCAGGAGGCCCAGCTTGCCGCCAATCCTGCCGACTTCGTTGCCTACGAACTCTACAAGCGAGCACTTGAGGAGTCAGGGGGACGGCCAACTACGGGCCCTGCGAGGACGAGTGGTGAGATACAGAACCTATTTAGTACCATCCTTGGCCTAAGCGGTGGCGCTCAATCGTCATCTACGCTAGGTACTGGTAGGTTCGGAGTCAATCTGCCTGCTGAGTCGTCCATTAGTCGCAGTCAACTAGGAGGTTTCAGCCCAACCGACCTGGATATTCTCAATAGCTTCCTCAAGGGAGGTGTTGAGACCGCGCCAGGTCAGTTTGCAGGTATCAATCCCGAGGACTACTTCCGCAAGGTAGAACGTGGACTGATACCAACCATCCAGACAGGCAGCGCTCAGTTCAGGTTCTAGGAGGAATAATATGCCACGAGGTATTGGATACGGCGAACTATCTGACGGGTCCGGGAACCCTACCCCTAGGGCAATGCAGGTAGCTCGGCAGTTCTTCCAGCCACCGAAAACTCTACCAGCGCAGGCTAGTCCTACTGCTAGGTCCAGGGCCTTTGGTCAGCAAGGAGCGGAGAAGCGCAAGCAGCCACAGGTCACGGACAGATTGACCACACGGGATTCCATTCCACTATCCCAGACCTCCCAAAGTTTCCTGGGTATGCCTGATGTGCTCTCCTTCTCCCAGACTCCGGTAGGCAAGGCCATGCTCAATCGTGTGTTAGCTCGTAGGTCACAGCGAGGCGTCTAGTGCCACTCTGGGAGTACGAGGACAGGGACGCCTACCGCGAGCGCAGGACCAGGCGCTTTGGCCGTCAGGCTACTCAGTCTGCGTTCAGGCGATTGGCTAGCGGTGAATTGCGTCGGCGTGGCTACGACCCGTCGGTAGTCCCGTCTCTGTATCGCCCTATTAGTGACCAGCCTCAACAGCCACGCGATGAGGTATCAGGTAGCCGGCAGGTCCAGTACCTCAACAATATCCAGAAGTATGTTCGTGAGGGCATGAGTCCTGAGAATGCTGTAGCTAGGGCCAAGATAGGAGCTACAGGTGGTAAGACGTTTGCTACTAAGGGCGGGGAGTGGACACCTAGAGGCCAGCAGGCTCTGAGTAGCGGTGAGGTGAGCGGCGACGAGCCTGTGGAGGAGTTAGTCCGGGGTGGGTACATCACGCCTGAGACTGTTACGGGCGATGTAGTAGACCCGAGGACTGTTATGCCGGAGGCCCTGGTGAGGGCTGGGCAATTTCAGCGTAGGTTCGCTGACCCTGTGGCTGCGGCCGGACTTCAATTTATAGAGTCTCCCGCAGCAGATGTTCTCTCCGCCGGACCAGCCGCTCCGTTTGCGGTCGCCGAAGCTGGTCTTAGGGAGTTGGGAGTTCCGACTCCTCCAATGTCCCCACTCAGTTCGATTAAGGAGGGTGAGGCGGCACTTAGACGGGTCGGAGTGCCCAAGGATGTGAATCCTCTCCCTCGCCGTCGCACTTTCGGGGAGTCGTATAAGGGAGGTCCCGTCAACCCCATCACTGCTGCTTTTGGTAATGACCAGGAGATGGAGAATGCACAGCAGGTCCTTGAGGAGGCAGGGCTAGTCAGGAGCATTGCCGCTCAACTTATCTTCGACCCGTTGAATCTGCTGCCTGTAGTTGGCTTCACACACTTTGACGACCTTGGTAAGCTGACCAGGGCTGCCATTAGGTCCTCAGGTGCTACTAGAGAAGCGGTCATGGGTGCGATTAAGGGGAATAGGGCCTTCAGGGCTGCTGTGGAGGCAGGCGAGGCTGGTAGGGGCAGACTTGGCGGTAGGGCTGTCGAGGAAGGTGCTCTGGGTAGTATCCCCTCCGAGGGCGGGGCTATGCTGGAGACATCATACCGAGGTGTTGGGGATTTCGGAAAACGAGGACCAGGCGACCGTACGATGCTTGGTACTGAAGGTAGAGGGCTCTACGTTACTAAGGATAAGGAACTGGCCTCATTTTTTGGCGGTGTGGAGGAAGTACGTCACCTACCACCTAGGAATCCCCTCGTTGTGGACGAGGAGCCTCTATATCTTCTGCAGGAGAGCGAGGAAATCTTTAAGCCTATCAGGCGTGGGGACTCTGAGTGGACACAGATAAATAAGGCCGCGGTTCGCCGTGCTGGTGCGACGGAGAGGAATTGGGGACGGACGCAATCATTAGTTGGCGACCTTATTTCAGAAGATGTGTTAGCTAGAGGCCACGATGCCATTCGAGTCACAAGTGGGGGCCAGACCTGGGACGTGCTATTAGACCCCAAGTTGACACCTGGTATCCATCAAGGGTCATTTGTGAAGGGCCTAGAAGCCCCCGCTCGCTCCCCAGAGGAGCTAGCTAGGCGGTCTATCAATGCTGCTCAAGAGGCGCCACCGCGCTTAGTCCCTGCTGAGGGCTCTGACCTACTCCTACCTCGTGGGTATAGTCCTACAACCTCAACTCCTACACCAGGAATTGACACTACCTATATCAGACGTGTAGGTAATGTTGACCTCTCAGTTACCAGACGCTACCCTATGGCTGAGGAACGTATGACTTTAGGTGGCAGGGAGATGGTTAGGCCTGCTATAGAGGACTCAATCTCGGTTGATATAGTCAGGCCTATGGGTAGGGAACCTGCGGTAAGTGACCTGCGAGCGGTTCTGGACGAACTCGATTCCATAGCTAGAGCCAACCCCGATTTGCCTGTGCGGTCCACTGTAACGAACGATAAGTTGGTCAGGCTCCTTGAGAACAGGGGCATGACTGGAACCCCGGTTGGTACTAGCGGTGCTAAGAGCTTCACGTTCAGTCCAGAGGATATTGAAGGGCTGAGAGTCTCGCCCTTCCAACCTACCCCAGCCTCCGAACGCATCCGCGCCCAGGTCGCAGCCGAGGGTGGGGAGCCACCCAAGCTACCTCCAGGCGGTGGGGACATTGGTGATGGAGGTGTCCCAGTACCATCCCTAATCCCAGGTGGTCGAGGTCCGTCCAAGTCCATGTGGCGCGACATCGAGAACGCCGTCACGTTCGGTGATGTAGGTCGAGCCACGGTTGAGGCACTGAGTAAGGTTCCAGGTATGAGGCCGCTTATTCGTGTCTTGACCTCGCCCTCTGCCCTAGCCCGTATAGACCCTGCCGCTCGCGCTGCGGTAGTCTACCGTCGCGTTGAGAGTATTCAGATAGGTGAACTATCTCAGCGCATGGCGGACCTAGAGCACAGGTTCTCAGGCCTGTGGGACGAGGTCGGAGCGCCTGGAACTGTTAGGCTTGCTGACGGTACTGATGTCCCATTCGGTGACCTGGCCACTGATGTCCTAGCCGATGGCTCCGGCTTCCCTGTGACCTCTACCCAACGTCAGTGGATACTCGACTCCAAGCGCCTCATAGATGACCTGGCAGGCCAGTATGAGGCTGTTACTGGCGAGGCCATTGCACTGGAAGGAGCTGACTACTGGCCTCGCTTCACCCTTGACGACCAAGGCCGAGCCTATGTCAAGGGCCGCGTAGGAGCCAAGCAGTCCCCGGTCAAGAAAAGGCTCTACCAGGAACAGGAGGATGGCATTGCGGCTGGTGTGCCCTATGCCAGTCCCCTGGAGTCCGTCCACCTCTATGGCCAGTCCGTCCAGAAGATGGTCCGTGATGACCTGCTCAAGAAGGTGGTACTGGAGGACAAGATAGGGAAGTCGCTTACCATTACTGAGGGCCACCGGAAGGCAATTACCAACACTCGGGCTGCCATTAAGAGGTTAGAGGAAGGGGGTCTTGAGCTACAGAATCTCGGTGAGTACCAGCGCCTTAGTAAGAAGCTGGAGAGATTGGTGGAGGCTAGGGCAAAGATAGGTGCTGCCCCGCCCCACAAGGGCCGAGTAATAGGGACTGCTCTAGGGCCTGCGTTCCAGCGAATGACCTTTGAGCGTCAGACTCTCAAGACTATCCAGGACATCGTAGGTCCAGGACCACTGGGCAAGCCCGGACAAGTGCTGCGGGCCTCGACATATGCGGCTGGTGTGCCTCGATTCGTAGTAACAGGCATAGCTGATGTGGGCCATTTCTTTATTCAAGGCCTCCCCCTATTGGCCTCTGATATGGTCACTCATTCGGGGTCGTGGGCCAGAGCCGTCGGAGATTCTGTCCGGTCAATGGCGGACCCCCAGTATTTCCGCAAATGGCTGACTGAGAATCCTGACGCTCAGCTAGCCATCAGGTATGGAGGAGATATGGGAGGCACGGAGTTCACTGAGGTCACTCGCCGCTCCCACATCCTCCGCAGGCTACCAGGCGCTAAGCAGGCTGCTACTATACTAGGAACCTTCCCACGAGGTTTTGAGGCCTTCATTGCTGCTGGCAAGGGATACAGTATTAGTAATATGATAAAGACCGCTGCTAAGGCCGGTGCTGGTGAATCTGAGTTCTATCGGATTGCCAACTACGGCAACACCAAGCTAGGTACTACTAATCTCCTTGGATTAGGCCTGTCAACTACTCAAAGGCAGGTTGAGTCTGCGTTTGTGTTCTACTCGTCTCGCTACACTCGGAGCCTCTTTGGTATGGTAGGCTGGATGTTCTCCAAGGGGGTGCCCGCCAGCGACGCTCGGAAGTCAATTGCAGGTATGCTCTTTGCCGGAGCTTTAGGCTACTATGGCTTCGCTCGTGCAGCAGGTCTATCCCACGACGAGGCCGTTAGTCGTCTCAACCCTGTCGGAGTTAAGTCCAGCAAGTTCATGTCAATACCTGTCGGAGGTAACGAGTACGGTATCGGCTCAGGTTACCGAGCTACACTGGGCTTCCTAGGCTCCCTCCTCCAGCACGATAACTGGGAGTTTGACTCCTGGGAGGACGCAGCTAAAGACAACCCGATGGTCCGGTATCTCCGTTCCAGGACCTCACCTACTACAGGCACCCTTATTGACTTCATCGAGGGCGAGGATTTTATGGGTCGTCAGGTCAGTGTGGACGACTTCATGGATGACCCGTCTAGGCTTCTCGACTACTCCCAGGACAAGTTCCTTCCGCTCAACATTGAGGCCGTTGTCGAAGCTAGGGGGCCAACCTGGCAGAAGCTACTTGCCGGCGGTGTTGAGACAGCAGGTGGCCGTGCGTTCCCCCGTTCCTCCTTCGAGCTATTCCAAGAATCTCAAGAGCGTGAGTTCCAGAGGCTGAGGTCGCTTGGAGAGGCCCCGTACCTCAATTACTCCTCCTACGCCCAACTCCGAGAAGCAGACACTCCCGCTGCTGAGGCTATAGACGAGTCCTCTGCTGTAGTTGATGCTCAGGAGCGGATGGAACGAGAGAATAGGTATCGTGCCCAGGCCCCCGAACAGGTAGGTTTCAAGAAGCTGGAGGAGACTAGGCAGGCCCAACAGAACGAGCAGCAGGCTGATGACACCATGTTCAGTGGCGGTACTATGCCTCCCGACACCTGGCAGGATAACCTGCGCTTCCGCCAGCGGGAATACTTTGCTCGCCGTGATGAGATAATCAAGGACTTCGGGCTAACCTTCAAAGAGGGTACTGCTCCTCCCCACAGTGTCAATGCTGCTATTGAGGACTACTTCTCCGTCGATGTGAAAGACCACACCAACCCCATGACCAACCAGACCGACTGGTCAGCCTTCTTCGCCGCCAGAGAAGCCTCTATGTCAGGACTTGCTCTCAAGGACCGACTGCGTGTGGTAGCCTATACTCGCCGCTACGATACTCCCACTGTCCTCCAGTTCAAGCAGGCCCAGGATACCCTCAGGCCATACTTCAATGTCCTTACAGATGTCTGGACTAGGATGCGAGAACACCCTGACCTAGCCAGGTACTCCTCCTACGATAGCTGGCTTACCGCTCAGGCTGAGGAGCTAACTCGTCTAGGTGTCCCCGCCAATGAACTCCAAATGAGACTATCCGACCTCCCTGCTGTTAGTAGGATAGAGAGCGCCGTAGGGGAACTCAGGGCTAGGTATCGTATAGCTAACCCTGATGCCGATGCCACCCTGGTTAAGTGGTATGGTCTTATCCCTATCCGTATGCAGATAGGGTCTAGTGATGGTAGGTCCAGGCGCAGGTCACGTCGTCGAGAGAGTGCTGTGGAGAGGAGTAGGTAGTGGTAGCCGAGACTATCCCACTGATACGCAAGACTAGGGCCGACGCACTACCTGAGAACACTATCTTCTCAGATGACGGTTGTGATGTTCACCCTCACTGCCTATCCTGTCCTCTATTCGAGTGCCGCTATGTGTTTCCTGGCGGGGTTAGAGGTATGAGAAACCTCCTTAGGGATAAGCAAATACGTGCTATGAGGGAGAGCGGTGTCCCAAAGGCTGAGATAGCCTTTGTTCTTGGCATCAGTCAACGTACCGTAGACCGTGCGACAAGTCCCCATTGACAGATACGACTCAGATATGCTAGACTCGTCTCAGCAGCTACAGATGGGAGTGAGCTATGCCCCCAGACGCAGAAGTCAATGAACTAGCCGCCGCCATTGCAGGCGAGGCTAATCCTACCATAGTCGAAAAACCGGACTCAGCAGGCCCAGACGGCAAACCAGCCTCTAAGGGGGAGGGGCAGGATGCTTCTACCTCTCTAGGGGAAGGCAATGTCACTGGCGAGGCTGAGTCCAAGGAGCAGAAGCCCGAAGGCGAGGGTGGGCAGGAGGGCGGCGAGGTTGACCCGCTCAAGGGTCTTGACCTCAAAGCGCTTCTCGAACATCCTCAACTAGGTCCCCTGCTCAATAGTTGGGCTGACAGGGCTGGTGCCGCCCAAGTCGCAGCCGCGCTGGAACGCGAACGGGAGTCGATTAGGTCTCAGGCCGAATTGACTGTCGATGAGCGCCACCAGGACGAGCACTTCTCCGGTATGTCCCGCGAGGACATTGCCGCTGAGATAGCAAGTGACGAGAAGGCAGCCCTTGCCTACGCTCAGTACCAGCAGAGGAGGCAGGCAGCGTCGGAGCCTAACCCAGACGCTATCGCTGCTGCCTCGCAGGTCTATGCCTATGCCACGAGAGTCGCCTCAGTGTCTCAGGTAATTGACGGCTCAGAGCTATCGGCCGAAGTCAAGGCTGAACTAGCTCCTGAGAACTTCACTCACCTAGGCACCGAGGGTATCGTGGCTTGGGAGAAGGCTGTGTTCGAGGCGATGGTGTCCCACGAGGCAGGTCAGCATGCCCAGAGGTTGCTGGATGAGAAGTGGGAGACCTATCAGCAGGAGAAACTAGCAGAGGGAGATGAGACAGCAACCGCTCCAACGGCTGCTGGCCGTCACACCACTAACCTGCCTGGCCTCATCGAAACTCCTAGTGAGGTACTCCTTGAGGACGCCCTCACTAGGGGTAGCAAGCCAGGAAACAAGTAGGAGGTAAGTAGCTGATGGCGGACATAACCCTTTTGGAGGCCGCCAAGTCCAGCCAGGACGCTATCGAGCGCTCTGTGGCTAAGATTATCGTAGAGTCCAGTCCTATCCTGGAGTACCTTCCCATGCGGACCATCAACGGCCCTGCATACAGGTACCACCGGGAGCAGTCACTCGGCACCGTTGCCTTCCGTGGGGTCGGCGGTACATACACTGCCGATGCCGGTGTCATCAATCCACTGTTCGAGCCGCTGGTCATCCTGGGCGGCGAAGTCTCTATCGACAACTTCGAGGTCGAAGTCATGGGGAACCTTCTCCCCATCAAGTCCGAGAAGTATCGCATGAAGGCCCGTCAGGTCGGTATCAAGTTCTCGGAGACGTTCTTCGAGGGTGATACCGCCACGGACGCATTTGCCTTCGATGGCCTTCGCAAGCGCTTGGCAGGTAACCAGAAGATTCTGAATGCCTCCGGTGGAGGTGCTATCACCCTGGCCAACCTCGACGCGCTTCTGGATGCGGTCATTGGTGACAACGCCGACAAGGTGCTCTTTATGAGCCCTACTGTCAGGCGTAAGGTCACCTCTCTTGTCCGAGCGCAGACTGGTTCCTCCCTCATCAGTTTCACCCAGGATGCCTTTGGCAAGCAACAGATGGCGTATGCAGGTACGCCTATCCGAGTCGTTCGCCGTGAGGATGACGGCTCCAGTATCCTGGGCTATGATGAGGACCCAGGTGACGGTACTGCCGACTGCGCCAGTGTCTACGCCGTCAAGTTCGGCACAGACCAGGTGATGGGTATCCAGGCCAAGTCTCTCCCGTCCGTCAAGGACTTCGGTGAGATTCAGGCTGCACCCAAGCACCTCGGTCGTATCGAGTGGTTCTGCGGTATGTGTGTCAAGCACCCTCGTGGTGCAGCGCGCCTGTACGGCATTACCAACGCTTAGTAGCCAGGAGGGTTAGCCAATGGTCATGGAGTTTAAGTCACTACCTCAGGAACAGGACGGGCCTGTTCCTGAAAGTCCCTATGGTCCTGGTGTCCTTCAGCGCGGTAACAATCTCTACCGTTCAGTTGAGATTGAAGCCGGAGATGGTACTGTTAGGACTCAGGAGCGCCAAGTGGCTAGGACCCTTGACCAGGCTAAGGCCCTCCGTATCGACTATTACCAGCCTGGGCGTGGTTGGCTCCGAGACGGATATAAGTGGGAGAATGACCAGACGCCGGAGGAGATAATGGCAGATGGCAGTTCCTCTCGCTTAGTCTCCGTTGAGGAACAGGAGCGTCTCAGGGAACAAGCAGTACAGGACTCCAGCTAGGAGGAACAACGCATGGTTAAGGACGTTAACCTAAGACTGGCCAATGCGGCGGACATTACCGCCACAGGCCAGCAGACAGCGGTTGACACAGAGGGCGGGTTCCGTGCTGATGTCAGCCTTCAGACAGCGGCGATTACTGGCACAACTCCAACGGCCAGGTTCCAGGTCGAGGCATCCATCGATGGGGGTAGTACATACTTCCACATCGGTGAGTTCCCTCTCCTAGACGGTGCTGATGATGATATCCGCATAATGCGGTCCGTCTACGTGCCGAAGCCTGCATCCGGCCAGACTGTAACCAAGGTCCGCTTGGCATACATCATCACGGGTACCACACCTGTGTACAACGATGTCACAGCGTACCTGGAGCCAATGCTCAGTCTGGCTGCCAAGGAGACGGATGTGGACCTGGCAGAGGGGCTGGCGAAACTGACCTAAGACAATCTCCGCGGGTTCTTTGGGGCTGGGGTGGCCGTTCTTACCGCCAGGGCGGCCACCCCCAACACTGATTTATTAGGAGGTTGCAGATGCCATACACCACAAGTGAGGTGGATGGATACCAGGTCAAGAATACCCGTACTGGCAAGGTCCATGCCAAATCTACCTCCAAGGCCAAGGCCGATGCTCAGATGAGGCTACTACACGGAGTTGAGCATGGCATGGTACCACGTACTACCAGTCAAGTAGCAGGCCTTAGTCCTAGCAAGAGTAAGTCCAAGGGGAAGTCTAAGGCCTCTCGTAGTAAGTCATCCCAGACCAAAGGAAGGAGTGGCAATCGTGGCCGTCGCTAAGACAAAGAAATGGCTTCGGGAAGCTCTAGAAGCTGCGGACCAGGATATCAATGCCTTTGATACCCTAGACGCCAAAATCCGTGCCTTGGCAGAATACATACTCTCACAGCCTCAAAAGAGTTAGCCTTGCCGAACCAAACTCCCAACGCGGGGGCTCAGGTGGTTCCTTCCCCTACTCCCCAGTCCGCCCAAGTAGCCAAGGTGCCGGATGGAGGTAGTAGTACGAAGGCTCCTGAGCCTCCACCAGGGAGTGCTACTAGGAGTGCTCCTCCTCAACAGGGTAGTGCCATATGACGGTAGCAGTCACACACACCAAGGTCAGTACCAAGACCGATGGTCCTGATGCAGAGCTAGTTCGGCCGTCTGACTGGAATGCCAGCCACACACTCATTGATGTAGCCTCTCTCCAGAAGGGTACTATTGTACCTGTCCACACTGCGCCTGAAGGCACCTTCTATTGGCGTACCACCACTGAAAGGCTCTATGTCAATACTGATGGAGGCACTACCTGGGTAGACATCGTTGATGCCCAGGTAGCTGACCATGCAAGTGCCGCTGACCCTCACACGGGTTACCAGAAGGAGTCCGAGAAGGACGCCGCTAGCGGATATGCGGGACTCACAGCGGGCACCAAGCTCAACCTGGCACAGATGCAGGAGGTCATGGCCCACGCTGACCTTACCGATTCTCCTGCTGACGCTCACCACACCGAAGCCCACGGTGCAGGCCAGCACAGCGCAGTAAGCGATGCTACCGCTATCCACGATAATGTGGCAGGTGAGATAGCCGCTATCACCGAGAAGGCGACGCCGGTCGCGGCCGACCTGATGGTCATCGAGGACTCGGCAGCTGGGGACATTAAGAAGCGGGTACAACTCGGCAATCTCCCAGGCGGCGGTGGGGGTGGTGCGCCCGATATCTATGAGGGCGGCGTGCTCGTCAAGGCCGCCGCCAACCCCATCGACTACAAGGGTAGCTTCGACGTAGCCGTCGATGGGGCCGGTGTGGACATCAGTCTGGACATCGACGAGGCCCCACTCTCCGGCCTCGCGAAGCTTCTGGGCCGCGCTGGTGGCCAAACGCTGCACGGCGGCGACGCCACCACCGAAAAGCTCGTCCTCAAGGGCAACACCGCCGACGCCGAGCCCTACACCCAGACCTACGGCTACCACGAGATCACCGGCGTCGAGCGCCCGGCCGGCTCCGGCCAGATCGACGTGGGCGTGCTCCGCTCCCTCGGCCCCTTCGGCGGCACCGACCTGATCTACCTGATCCCCTTCGGACCCGGCCAGCCCCAGGGCAGCTACGCTCAGCTCACCTTCCCCGCCGGCTTCACATCCCGCACGCGCGCCGTCGTCAACACCCCCCAGAACACGACGCCCGGCCAGATACTCACCGTCCAGCCCTACAACAACAACGCCACCGGCCCCGGCGACGCCGTGTTCGGCCAGATGTTCGTCGGCCCCCTAACCCCCGGCGCCACCGTGCGTGGCCTCCGCTACGAGGTCGGCGTCAACCCGAGCGTCCAGACCGTCGCCGAGCTGATCGGCTGCCTCACCGGCCTGCGCGCCATCCTGGCCACCTCCTCCCCCGTCACCCTCGGCGCCTACTTCCGCGGCGACCCCTTCATCTGGGACGCCGCCGTCGCCCTCACCTCCATCTACGGCATCGACCTCCCCGAGATCACACGCGGCACCAATCGTTGGGGCGGAGGCCGCTCCCGCGACCCCAGCGCCAACGCCGGCAGCTAC
>Ga0209431_10001453_pt1 | contig 19616 bp, 29 predicted proteins | sample RifCSP13_3_FD_184021 | JGI IMG/M metagenome (GOLD analysis project Ga0209431, IMG submission 184021) | Soil microbial communities from Rifle, Colorado - Rifle CSP2_sed 13_3 (SPAdes) (version 2) | ecosystem: Environmental > Terrestrial > Deep subsurface > Rock core/Sediment | place: Rifle...
GGTGATGAATTTGACCGACGATGACTGGCAGGAAGGGATAGACCTGCAGCGCGTGACCGTGGATGATGTTTCGCTCATCCGCCTGAGCACGCAAAATGTGAACTCTTCCGGCACATCACTCACACTGTACAGCCTGTCACCGGGTCATACGCCACGCAGGTATGGCACGCCTGAAATTACGGACCGTGTGTTGGCGGCGTCTCAGGCACAATCCAATTCACTGGCAGGGCTGGTGCTCGGGTGGCGGGTGAACGAGTTCCCGGATGTGCCGGTGGTCTTTTTGCAGAACAACCAGATGTTCGATCTGTTCCCCCGCCAATATGCAGCACTCACGGTCGCAGATGAGGACACGCCGCGTGAGATTGTTTATGATAGCAACCTGGTCCCACGCCGGATCAGCCTGTACTTCGACAATGAGATCAGCTTCATGCACCCGGAGATCAACTTCGAGGGGGAGAGCGCGGAGCAACCTTCCGCCAACGGCGATATCCCGGATGTGGATGACGATTTGACATTACCCCCATTGCCCCCGCTACCACCGTTGCCACCAATCGATATCATTGTACCTGGCACGGGGGAGCTTACCGAGGGACCGCCCAAGGTCCTGGTGCATGATACGAATGTAGGCTTGATCTTCACGGAGAATTTCAACGAATCATCACCCCAGTGGGGAACGGTCAACGCAGGTCTGAGCACAACGCAATTCCAGCAGATCAATAAGATCATCATCACTCCCAGTGGCGGGATCTACGTGGCTCATCGCAATAGGACAGGGTTCGGAACGGATCCGTTCATCGCCTATGCCCCAAGTATCGGCGCAACCTTTACGGTCATCGAGGATGTCGCCAGCATCCAGGCAAAATTTCCCGGTTATACAGCTTTCAGCGGGGTAAATGCGATCGGGGTGAACCCTCTCACGGGTCTGGTTGCATATGTCATCTCAGGCGGTGATTCAATTGGGCAGCACTCCGCAAAAATCTATGTTGGAAGCGGCACATCCTTTGCAGCGGGCGTAGCGCCAATCATCACAGTTGGAGCCGTTGGATCGCTTTCCTACGGGAATAATAATTGGCGGCTGACCGCAGAGTTGGGCACGCAGCCCCATTTCATTGCCATCAACGCGGCGGGTTCGAGCATCATCCGGGATGTCAATATTGGCGGCACCAGCGGTGTGGATTCCACCGGCTATCACATACCTATCAGCACCACAGATGCGGTGTTCAACTGGAATTCGGGTGGGTTGCTCCGGATCACGCAAAACGGCGCGGTGGCAGGTGATTTCACTACGGTCATTGGCACGGACCTGAACTTGAACACCGATAACAACATGGCATGTGATCCCACCGGCACGTTCCTGATGGCAACGTGGGACACGGGGCAACGTGGACGCTCAGCTGATGAGGGAGCGACATGGGTGGGCATTCCGAATTTGCCCTTTGGGAATGACTATGCCTATGACTATGCCGGTGGCGAGGGAGTGGATTCACGCTGGGTGGCTGGGCGCGGCATCATCCGCTATTCGCCTGATTTCGGGGACACCTGGGAAGAGAAGGCAGGCAATATCCTGGGCATCACACCGTTTTTGAGTCTTGACATCGTGAAGGTGGTACAGCAGTGACGCTGATGCGGCTCCCAACGCAGACACGACTGCGCAAACGGCTGAGAAAACTGTCTGAGCCGCATTCGGGCTGGCTGGATGTGTTTCCGGCGATCCTGGGTAAAGCCAATGGTACTGTGCTCACGGGTATCGCTGGCGTGGTGTGGGTGCACAACCTGTTAAATGGACAGGATCTGGCTGTTTATAACAACGCGGTTCCAAACACACCACTGCTCCAGGTGGAGGTGGGGCAGCGCGTGGACATGCGGGGGCTGTGGCAGATCAAGGGAACCATGGAGCCTTTCAGCGTGCCGTCCACCAGTGGCGGCACCGTGGTGGGCGAGCATCATAGCAGTCACGAATTCCCGAATGCGGATACGGTCTGGGTGGACCGCAAGCAGATCAAGCCACTCACGGTCCTGGTGAGCGATGCGGCCAACTTCCTGGTGAAACTGTATGGCGCCATGATCCTGACTGCCAATGGTGTGGCGGAGATCGAAACGCAGACCGTAGATCTGTCTTCATACGTGCCCGCAGCAGGCGCGGTGTTTGTTGCGATCGAGTCGGATGACGATGGAGCGATCTCGGTCAATGAAGGCATTGGCTTCGCCGCTCCCAACGTTGGGACCGTGAACGATGTTCCAGCACCGGCGGCTGGGAAGTACACACGTGCTTATGTCCTTCTGTATGAGGGTCAAACAGCGCTATCGAACAGTGACATCGTTGTGCCCATGCCACCCGATCAAAACCCAACGTCCGGGAGGGCTATCTGGGGCGCGATCACGGGCACATTGTCTGACCAGACGGATCTGCAGGCTGCGCTCGATCTCAAATTGGCAGATGCGCCGAGCGATGGCGAGACCTATGGGCGCAAAGATGGTGCGTGGGAGGTGGTCACCACGGGTGGTGGGGGGGCGCAACTGGTAATGATGCCAGACGTGTCATCCCCGCCTGTGCCGGTTGAGACCCCAGATGGAACCGATTGGGTCTATTACGAAGTATAGGAGTTATTATGGCAGGTGAATCGAAATTTCAAAACATCAAGGCGCCGTATCTCACGGTTGCCGAACAGGGCAGTGCTCCTGCTACGCCTGACACTGGGCACCAGAGATTATTCATTGATTCAGCAGATGGACACTTGAAGCGCGTGGATGAAGCCGATGCAGTCACCGACATTGAATCGGGTGGAGGTGCGAGCACCTTCACGAATCTGACCGATGTTCCTGCAAGCTACACAGGGGAAGCTGGAAAAGTTGTGGCAGTCAATGGCACTGAAGACGGTTTGGAGTTCGTGAACCCCAGTGCAGGGAGCGGAGGGTTGATCTATTCCACAGGCACGCGTGTGGACGTCAAGAATGATGCGACAGAGCAAACGGTCTTGACCCATTCGGTGCCAGGTGGGTCGTTGGGATCTCATGGCGCATTGCGAGTGACGATCCAGGCACGCATTATTCACTTGATCGTAGGCACGTTGACGATCAGGCTGAAATATGGTGCAACCACAATGTTAACTATCACGGTCCCTGAAGGGACAAGCACAGCGGATAAATCATCTGATATCTGGTTTCTGTTGACTGCCAATAGTGCAACAAATGCACAGCGCGCAAGTGGGCGCGTAGATATGCAGGACGCGGCCAACAGTATCCGCTCACGGTGGAACCAGGAGGGCGCAGCAACGGAAGATTCCACAGCCGACAAAACCCTGGCGGTCACAGTGCAGTGGGGTGCTGCGAGCAATGATCTGGAATACGATCAGTCCTGGGCAGGAATTGAGTTACTAACATAGGAGAAATCATGAGTGTACATCCTTATATTCGTTTGTTTCCAGACATGCCCGATGCACCAACGATCAACGACGACGAAAGCCTTGGTTACGAACAAGGCGATGTCTGGTTTCACATTGGTGGAAACATCTATTTCTGCCAGGATCCAACGGACGGCGCGGCGGTTTGGACCACGGGGGGTGGTGACGGGCTCACACTCAACGAAATCATTCAGGGGCTGCTGGTAATTGGCGACGAGGAAGTTGTCAATGGAGAGTTCACGACTGACGCATCAGGCTGGACCCTTGGAGCGGGCTGGGCATGGAGCAGCGGCGGTGGCGGCTCTTTACTGCATACGGCTGGAAATACAGCGTCAGCAACGCAGACTGGCAGTCTGCTGGAAAGTGCTATCTACGTCTGCTCGATTAATTTGTCCGGGACGGCCGGTACGGTCCTGCTGAAAATCGGCAACACCAGCGTGGTGACTGCCGACGCGGACGCCGGGGTGACGGTCCAGAAAATATATATCGAGGCGGGGCAGCCCAAGGTCACATTAACTCCATCCAGTGATTTCGATGGCGCCGTGTTGAATGTCTCTGTAAAGCGAGTGCCTTTTGTGGAGGACACTCGTACCGGTGACCTGGTGGGCAGGCAGGAAGGCGAATGGGTCACCCTGGGAGATGCGGCTCTACGAAATGTGGGAACAGGCTCAGGCGATGTGGCTGCTGGAAATAAAGGAGTGACCAATGGGGATAGTCACGATCACAGTGGTGGGGATGGTGGTACGATTGCCTACGGCTCCTTGTCGGGAGCGCCAACAATACCGGGCCAGGAGGAAATTGAAGATTATGTAGGTGGAATGGTTTCAGGAAACACAGAGACGGGAATAGCAGTCACCTATGATGATACAGGTGGCAAACTGAACTTTGATGCTCAGACTGCTGGTGATGCTCGATATGCGCCAATCGCCAAGGGCGTTACCAATGGAGACTCCCACGATCATTCGGGTGGGGACGGCGGGACGATTGCCTACAGCTCTCTCTCTGGCACTCCAACTGAGGGAGGCGGAACGTATACGCCGGTGCTGACCAATGTTCAAAATATCACATCGTCATCCGTGCCAAACCCGTTCATGTGGCTGCGGCAAAACAACACTGTTATGGTTGCGGGCAGAATTGTTGCTGCTCATGATGGCAGCGGAGATGGACACATCCGCATCTCACTGCCGGTTGCCAGCAACTTCGCCAACAACGATAATGTTCAGGGCAATGCCACCAACCCGGCTGCGGCGCGAGCAAGCTCGGTCATTGGTGATGCAACCAACGATGAGGTGATTTTGGTGATCGACCAGAACGTGGGAACCGGGACGCTTGGATGGCGGATTGTGTTCATGTATGAAGTTATTCCTTGATGAAAAAGCCCCACTCACTTCGAATGGGGCTTCTTTTCCGAAACAACATGATAGGTGAATGTTTGTCTATAGAGCTGTGCCCCCAAGGGGATTAGCGACATAGACAAATCGCCGATGGGGGCGAGGTCAAAAGGGGGCGGATAATAATAGGTGATGAAGGCTTCCAGGCGTCCATCCGAAGAACGCTCAGCAACGACTTCATGAATTATACCGCGCAGGGTTTCACGGCGGGTTTCCAAGTTGGAGCTTTTCAGCTTTTCCATAAGGCGATTCGAAGCAGAAACAATTTGCGGCTGAGAGAGATCCGGAACAGGCTCAATGGGGATCTCCAGGGGTTCGAGCTGCTTTTTGATGCCTGCACGCTCAGCTTCCTTTTCGTGAAGCAAATCCAATAATGCCTGGCTGTGACCCGCATCTGCAATGGCGTGGGTGATATTGCCAATCTCTCTTGATACAACTTTCAAATCTTCCTGCAGGGACCGCTTCTTTTCGAGGCGGCGACCTTCGCCCACAGTTTGATTTTCCAGGGCGATTTCCTGGGTGGCGGTCATGCTCTCAGGGATCAGGATGTAATCGGTGAGGGTGGAGATCGCCAGGTCCTCCAGGCGCTGGCGTGAGATGCGTTTGGCATTGCAGCCTGCATGCCGTTTGGCACGGGTGCACAGATAGGCTTCGTTGCGCGGTGCATTCTCTCTCCGTGTGACGCTGTTCCCGCTCATGGGAGACATGCACTGTGCGCACTTGACAAGGCCGCTCAGCAGGTAAATTGAATTGGCTCGCCTGGGATGTTGCTCTTTGAACTGTTTTTGAGAAGTCTCTTCGATGCGCTTTTGCACCGTGGACCAGGTGTCCATATCGATGATGGGATCGCAATAGTGTTCCACCACCATGCCACCGAATTCCAGGATGCCAATATAAATTCGATTGGTGAAGAACGTTCGATAGGAATTGATCGAGCCATAGAGCCGCGTGCGCTTGTGGATCTGGTTCAGCGTGGACCCAGCTGCACGCATCTCGAATGCGGTCTCGACCTTGTGAATGCTATTTGGGTCCGGAACCCAGCGATGGTTCTTGCGTTGCTGGCCAGTGCGTGCGTTGACAGTGGTGATCTGCTCACGCTTGAAGCCTGCCGGTGGTGTGCCTGGCACAGCTCCCTGCATCACAATGGACCTCAGCCCATCTTTTGCATCGATGCTGGTCTGGCGTGAGCGCTCTTCGTTGGAGATATCGATCAGCGTCTCCACAAAGCGTGCGTAGGGTCCTTCCGGAATGGGATCGGTGAGCGAGTGGATGATTAGGCCGTTGCGCCTGAGCAGTGACTTGTAATAGGTGGAATCATCCAGGTCACGGGCGAAGCGGGCATAGTTCCACAACAGCAAGCCCATGGGGTTCGATTCCAACTCTTTGCTCTGATTGATCATCCGTTGGAAGTCATCGCGCCCCGCGGTGGTGGTGCCAGATCTCGCTTCATCCTTGAACACGTGGACCAGCTGCAGCCCGTGCGTTCTGCAATAATCCTGGATGGCTTCGAGCTGGCGATTGATCGAGCGGTCCTGATCCTGCCCGCCACTATCCCGCAGATATGCCCAGACAGTGGAGCCAGGTGGAAGTGTGGATGGGGGAGGGAGGAGGTTCAAGAGGTTGGAGGCTGGAGAGTGGAGAGTGGAGACTAGAGACTGGAGATTGGAGACTGGAGATTGGAGATTAGAGATTATCGGAGATCGGAGCAGGTGACAACGCCATATTGGGCTGTTGATGTTGATGTTTTTATTTTTTCACCACCAGCCCAGATTTCACAGGTGATTGAACCTGAGCCGCTGTTTTGAGCAACTATCGTAAGGAATGAACCTGGAGGAACCTTCATTTCTTTTGTCCAGGGGAGATTGACATCTACCTGCTCGGTCCCACCCTGTTCATTGTTGTATGTGATGGAAGCTGAAGTGGCTGAACCTGTCACAACATATTTGGCTTCGATGTCTGTTGAGAAAAATGGAACGTCTGTTGTCGATATTGTTTCGCCTGAATTTGATGGCGAAAAAACCAGAGCGACGCAGATGCATGCAAAGCAAATGAGAATGCCTGCACTCGCTCCAATGATGAGCATTGCAGTATTGTTTGTTTTTGCTGGAGGTGTTGGTGATGTTGCCATGATTTCACCAATCTACCTTTCGTGATTAATCCGGTGGAGGCTGTTTTCTCTTCGCTTCATATCGTTCAGCGTCTTCTGCCAGTTTCTTCTGATGTTCTGGTGAAAGACGTTCAAAAAGCCGGTTAATTTTTTGTAGGTATGGATTGGGACGGGGAAGATCAAGAGCGTCATAAACTTCGTTTCCCAAAACCTTTGCTATTTTATGTACATTATCTCGTTCAGGCAAATGATCGCCATTCATCCACATCGTTAGTGAGGCACGGCTTACACCGATCAATTTGGCAAATTCCGCTTGCGACTTTCGCTCCCCGATATCGATTTGCCATTGTAGAAACTTGCGCTCCAGGAGAACGCTGAAAGGGTGTCGGGGCATCATGGTGATTCTAGCAATGAAATCAGGTTGTTCAATTACCTTGACAAGATTGGTCGATGGGTTTACACTGGTCAACGGTTGACCAAAACTAAATTTGTAACCAAAAGGACTTCGTTTACGTCATGAAAAAGGATAGCAAGATGAGCGAACAAATCAAGACAATCATGAAAGAAGAACTCTGGGCACAGGGGCAGCCCAGCCTGCGCAAGTTCACAGATTGGCTCATGGAGGGCTTATCGAAATTCGGGGATACATCGATTAGCCACACTACGGTCATGAACTGGCAAAACGGAAGACTGCCCAGCACCGACATTTTGGAAGATATCCTTGCAGTCTATCCGGTTTATGACAGGCGGTTTTTGTTCGCACTGCGAATGTTGACAGCCAAAAGCCCACACGTCTGGGGTCCTGACGGCGTGGTGTGGTCACTGAAAAGCGATCTCCTCCCCAAGGCTAAATAATTCTCTCCGCTGCGCCTCTCCATCTTCCTTGGCTCGGGATGGAGGGGCGCAGAATTTTTGAAACGACGAGTCAACCATAGCACATCCGCAATCCGAGTGAAATTACAAACTGACAACAGAAATCCAAGTACGAAAAATGAAACAGAACACAACCAGGACACAATCACGATTCGATACATCCCGCTCCCGTCCGACAAGCGAGCAGCCTGGGAACGCTCGATGAGAATTTTGACCGCACTTATTTTGGAAATTGTGGAAGAAGAACGACAAACAATCATTGAAAGCATTTTTGAAAGGATCGAATATGAACGATGAACTCAACCCAACCGAAATGATGGCTCTCATCAAACAACTCGCCTGGAATGATGGCTATGGATGCTACACACGCCAGGGCTTCGAGAAGCTGATCTGGCCCACCATCGCAGCCAAAGCCAAATACATAATCTTCTTCGATGTGGATGACATGCACAGACTCAATCGTGAGCATGGCTATGAAGGCGTGAATGCCATTATCAAGAAGAGCCTTGCCATGCGTGAATCAGACTTCATGGCAGGACAGTGGTTTTCAGGCGATGAATTCATTGTCTGCATCACCGATGATGACCCTGATCGAGCTGCGTCCAACCCTGTGGAATTCTGCGAGCGCCTGGCGCAGATCTTTCTGGAGAACGGTGCTCCCTGCACCTTTGCGATCGCTCCAGTTACATCGGGCGATCTTCTTGCCAACGTGATGCCCGCCCACCAGCTCACCCAGGATGCCAAAGCCCAAAACGACCGTGGCTCCATCAACATCGTCCCAGGAGAGCCACGATGAGCATCGATTTCACCAAGACCACCAGGAAGAATATCCTGCCCTACGAATTCATTTTGCTGCCCAATCAAAAAGTGTGCATTCTCAAAACCAATGGGCAGCGCCTGCATGTCAGCAAGGCGGAAGTGCTCCACGTCCTGCAGCGTGAAGATCTGGATACACACCGGCGCAAGATGTATGAAGCCGCACTCGAAGTGTGGAAGAAGAACGAGGTCAAGCAATGATGATTCTAGCGCTCCCCTTTGTGCTTTTTGCCCTTGTCGGTCTCATCGTGCTACTCGACGACTTTATTGGCTGGCTGAAAGGTGAATGAAATGCTCGAAGAATTCACCGTCATCATTCTCATGTTATTCGATCACACCATGGACCTTCTCACACTCGGACAGTGGAGCAGGGTCCGTGGTGATGAAATTGTCATTCTCAAAACCAGAAAGCAAAACTAGAAAGGATTCTCATGCAAACCATTCATGGTTCACCTATTACTGTCTCTACTGCCAGCCAGGAAACCTTTGCCAGCCATGTCTCCAGGCAATTCCCTAATGCGAAAACTGCCAGGCTGGTCATGCAGCACGTGGGTGTTTTCCGCCTGTGGTACGAAGCCAAATTCAACCAGGCGTTCGAACCGTCCCTGCTCACCAATTATGACTTTCACTTATACCGTGAATGGTCGCTGAAGCAGGAAAAGGTCAAAGCAGCCACCTGGAATTCCCGCCTGTGGGCGCTGGGCATCCTGTGTGAATGGATCGGTGATCCGGATCTTCTGCAGGGCGTAGAGCAGCAGGGTCAGGTTCGCGGCTCTACCAAACACCGATCGCTGACAGACAACGAATATCACCGCCTGGTCCACACGCTCGAGCAGAACCTGAAGCGTTCGGTCACAGTGTTCGAATATCAAAATGCGGTCCGTGACTGGGCATCGGTCATACTCATGCTGCATGGCTTGCGTGTGGAAGAATGCGCCCTGGTGGAAGCTGGCGATATCACCATCAACGAGCGTAGCGGCTTCGTGCTGGTCCGCAATGGCAAGGGGAGCAAGGAACGCACAGTCCCGATCAACCTGATCGCACGGCGGGCAATCGCTACATGGCTCACTGTTCGCACTGCGAACGGCGGAAATGCCCCTGAGACGGGAACCTTGATCAAAACCACGGTCCGCACACTCCAGCGGTCTGTAGAGTCCCTGGGCAAGCAGATTGGCGTTCCAGATCTCACTCCCCACTGGCTCAGGTATACCTTTGCCAAGAGGCTCGAACGAAATGGGGTTGCCCTGGAAGCCATCCGTAACATGCTGGGACACGAATCCATCGAAACCACCCGGCGCTATTTGAGATCGTCCCTGGATGAGCTCACGTCCGCTGTGGAAGGGGTGATGTGATGAATTTGTTCGAGACCGTGCGGGATGCACTTCGAACACGTCATTATGCCTACCGCACAGAGAAATCCTACATGCACTGGATCAGGCAATATGTGCGGTTTCTGAAACCGGTCCATCCACGTGATGCTGATCCCGATGGTGTAAAGCGCTTCTTGACTCACCTGGCAGTGGATCGCCAGGTGAGTGCCACCACCCAAGATCAGGCGCTCGCAGCTCTGCTCTTTTTATACAAGCTCTATGGCATCGAATTGGGCAATCTGGATATCGTCCGAGCAAAGAAATCCACGTGGTTGCCCACGGTGCTCACCCATGAAGAAGCTATGCGCTTGCTGGAGCAACTGAACGGTCAATATCGAATTATGGGTCAGCTCATGTATGGAGGCGGGTTGCGCCTGATGGAAGTTCTTCGCCTGCGGGTCAAAGATGTGGATTTTGAGAATCGGACCATTACTCTTCGAGATACGAAATCCAATCGAGATCGGGTGACATGCCTGCCTGAATCGGTTGTCTCTGCACTGGTGCTGCATTTGGCGAAGGTCAAAGCACAGCATACAGAAGATCTTGCCAATGGACGTGGTGAAGTTGAACTGCCTTTTGCCCTGGATCGCAAATATCCCAACGCTCCTTTTGAATGGGCCTGGCAATATGTATTCCCTGCCATGGGGTTTTCAAGTGATCCCCGAAGTGGGCATGTTCGCAGGCATCATGTCTATGAGACCAGTGTGCAGAAGGCAATCAAACTGGCTGCACGAAGGGCAGGTATTCACAAGCATGTGGGCCCGCACACCCTGAGACATTCCTTTGCCACTCGCTTGCTCGAACTTGGGACCGACATTCGCACTATCCAAGAGCTGCTGGGGCATAAGGATCTCAAAACAACAATGATCTACACCCATGTCAGCATGCGGGGTAGTGGCGTGATCAGTCCGCTTGATGCAGTCTCACCCCAGCGACGGGATATTAAACGCACCGTTGCTGTTGAATCATGAGTTAGATTGCCAGGAGAAAATATGTACCTAGACCTTGAATATCAATATGCATGGTTTGGTCGGTTTCTTGTCACGTGGGATACTGGCAACGTTGAAATCGGCTTCTACGATAAGCACTGCGAAACAGAATTGTGGAGCATATCTAAAGGCAATCTAACAACGCATGCAGTGGACGGGGCTTCCCCGTGTCCTGTTTGTGGGCGTCCGCGTCGTCAACCCTGGTGTAAAAATTGCGAGGGCGAGTAAAACGCCCCGCCACTAATGCCAGTCCGTTAGAAGGCTACTATGCAAATAATTGCCAATTTCAGCTACGCAGGTACAAGCAAATATGTGTCTCACGCCGTCGAGAATGAGTGCACGCTTTGCGGTATGTCTGTCGATGAGTTGTTTGCTCGCCGTGGTCAGGAATGGGATTATGTTGATGAGGAAAATTATCTCGGTCGCGAGCGTCTGCACACAGCAAATGATGTAGGTTGCGTAAAATGTTCACGCCTTCTAACACAGCGTGCACCCGACTTGGGGCAGGCTGTGGCGAATGACGATAATCAAGGCGTTGCCCCAAGCGGGTAACGCAAGCCGTTAGCCCGCTTCTTGAAAGGACAAAATGAGTTACAAAATTACGTCAGTTGCAAAATACCCAACCGCCATAAATAAGGTGCATGAGTCTGTCTATCGTTCTTATCAAATCTTACTTTTGGTTGAGCGTATGCTTTTGGATGGTGCGCCGCCAGAAGTGATTATCAATATCATATCTGAATTACGTACACTACCTCAAAGTGACGCGTCGCTAACAGAGAGCGGGCTAACACAGCTTGCACCGGACTTTGCCGAGACGTCCGCTCTTGATAAGACTCAAAAAGAAATTGCGTCCGCTGGCGGTGTGCCGCCCGAATACTGGCAAAGCCGCTGACACAAACCGTTAGTGCGCAGTAAAAGGAGTCTTCCATGTCAGAAATAAAAGAGCAAGTTCAAGCTTTTGTTCACAGGTATCTTGAGGTCAATCCCGAAGAAAAAGCAGTCATTGTTGATTATGCCTTGCGAACATGGCAACCGCTTCCGCAGTCTGTGAAGTACCTGCAATTCATTGGCGTTGTTGCCACAGGGAAAACGAGAGCAGCAATGGTCATGTATGCCATCTGCAAGAACCCGCTTTATCCTGCGGGTCACATGAGTCCGCGTGCTCTGGTTTCGATGATGGATGAAAAGTATCCATGCACGCTGATCCTTGATGAATTCGATAGTCTGAATCATCTGGTCACGGGCAAGGTCTTGGAATTTGGCGATGAAGGCGGCAAGAGATTGACACGCAGCATAAAGCAGGACAATGGAACTTTTGAAGTAAAGATGTTTCAAACATTTGGCTACAAAGTTCTTTGTTCTTACGCCAAGTTCAAAAACCCTGCAATTCAATCGCGTTGCATCCCAGTTGAGTTATCGCACCTGACCCGAAATGATATTCCGCCCGTTTTGGGTGATGAGTTCGAGAAAGATAGTGTTGCAATTCAGCAGGCTTTGAGTGCCTTCTATGGCGAAGTACCTGCCCTTGCGCACTAACAATCACTCCAGCGGACTGCGGGTATGCTCCCCGCTTTTGGGTTATCTCAACCCTCCCGCAGTCCGCTGAGTGTCACCGTTAGCCAGCACCTTGCAATGAAAGGAGTCTCTTATGTCTAATCAACAGAAGGCGCAGAAAATCAAAAACGATCTTGAAAAACGGTTTAGTCGTGCTTGTTTCAAAGTCACTGTCAAAGCAGGCGATGATGTCACTATTGATTTTCTCGGCGGCCATGATTACGCCGATGAATATCCTACCCACGAGGCCTGCAATGATGAAATGGCTAGGATTGTTCGCGAGACGATCCCGAATTTTCAATGGCTGGATTACACAACCCGTGAGGGTGAAGAGGAGTAATTATGTCAAATAAAATCGAAGTTGATTTTGAATTGTTTCGCGATTTAGCAGACGCGGCAGGATGGGTAAACGGATTTTATATGTCTCTCAATAACGGCGAGACACGCGAATATCATCCTGATTGGAATGCTGTTGAATATCTTGCAAGCGAAGCGTTGTTGATTGAACAGCGTGGTCGCGCAATCTTAGAGGCGACCCAAGAAAGCGTGCAGTTGACGGGGCTACGGTGTCCCGTTTGTGGATGTGGTCATAATGGCCTGCACGATGTTCAACAGCGAAAGGAAATTGATGGCTAAAAATATCACAAGTTGAGAAAGGCAGGTGAGAAATGCCAAGCGGAAGTCTTGTATGTTCGTCTGGTCAGCCCAGCGGCGCATATAGTTTTTTATCAGTAGTAGAAAGAATCCCAATATTCACCTTATTCACTGACGTGATGGGGCACGGGTGCGCACGCCCTGCAAAACGCTTGGGTCTGTCGCTAAATAGGCATTATGCGACAAAAAGAGCACGGACCAGGGTGTTTTCAGCGGGTGATAAAGGCGATAGGGGCATGATCTTTTGTCGCATAAGGTAAGGGGGAGGGGGCGGGGGTCTCCGGGGATTTGGTTTTGGTTATGGGTGGGTATGCGTGGCAGGCATGCTCGCATGGCTACAAAAATTGTAGGAAATTTTTTGAGAAATGGAGAAGAGGCGTGATGGATGACTTCGTTGCTCAATTGAAGAGGAAAGTCAGAATTGAAGATGTGATTGGGGAGACTGTTTCGCTCGAACGCAGTAATGGGCGTGGGTTCACACGCGGGTCGCAGAGGGGAGTGGGTGAGCATGCGCTTGTGGTGGATCTGGATGGTCAGAGATATGCCTGGAACGGGAATCCGGACCATGGCGGCGGACGCTATAACGATGTGATCAACTGGGTGATGATCCGGGACCGTGTGGATTTCAAGCGGGCGGTTGAAACCCTGGCTCGGAAAGCGAACATGGAAGTGCCCAGGTGGAACGAAGAACAGCAAGCCCGATTTGCGGTTGTGCGAAAGCAGGAGGATGTCCTGGAAGTGGCACAGCGCATCTTTGCCGAGTGGTTATGGAAGGAAGAGCGGGCTCTGGCTTATGCACGTGGGCGCGGCTGGAATGATGAGACGATCAAGAAAGGCGGTCTTGGCTTTACTGGCTGGGGAACGCCTGCGGAATATGAACAGATGAAGAACGCGATTGCTACTGCTGGAGATCTTCATTCACCGGCGGCGGTTGCGATCCTGGGGCTGCGTGGGGGCGTGGTGAGCTGGTGTGAGAAGAGGGGAATCACTCCGAAGGCTGGCTGGGTGGATAAGGATTTCATCCCTTCGATGATGGGCTGGAAGGAAAAGTTCGGGCTGATCTATCCATGCATTTATTTCGGGCGCACCAGTTATTTGTATCGGCGTCATCTCCAACTTGGAGAAGGCGGAAAGCTGGTCGGTTCGGATGAACCGAAGAGCTATAACCTGCCTGAAGTGCTGGTGGGGAAGCGCCAGTTGTTTTTCAACCATGTTTATTCGCCACGAGCTGAGCGTGTCATCTTCGTGGAAGGTCCTGGTGATGCTGTGACGCTGGGTCAATGGGGATTGGATGCGATTTCCATAGCGGGAACAGCCTGGAGGGATCATGAATCGGAACTTCGTGAGCTGAGGGATGCGAAGGTGGGCGATGCGCCTGCGCACGAGGCTTTGTATATCGCTTTGGATGCCGATCGGGCTGGTCAAGACGCCATGCGCGGGAAGGATGGGGAGTTTCCGCTGGTGAATATCTTCGGGGCGATGTGCAGGTTGATCACGTGGCCGGCAAAGGATGCAAATGATTGGCTGCAGGAGTTGATAAGACTGGAAACGCCGGCGGATGAACAGGCTCAGATGGCGATGCAACAGGTTGGGATGGCAAAGCCACTGGCAGTTGAGGTGGCTCGCTGGGCAGGCGCCCAAACGGACGACCATTTAAAGAGCAAGGCGTTGAAACGGGCATTCGAGGTGATCGCTTTGATGGGGAATGAGAATGTGATCATGCAATACGCGTCTGATTTTTTGCAGGCGTTCAAACCCCTGGGGGAGACGGTGAAAGGCATCCGTGAGTTTTCGCGGTTATTGAAAACCGCCATGGGAAAAGGGGATGGTGAAGAGAAAAAAGAGGACGCGGTTTATACGTTCGGTGGGCGGATCGGGGATTGGGTGGTGGAGTATTGCTATGACCCTGAGACGAAACGGGCGCGCTTTGCCTATCGGGACCCTAGCGGGAAAGTGGATGAAGCGGATGATCTGTTGATCGATGGGGTCCGTTATAAGCCAAATTTCCCGGAAGATAAGATGATCCAGAAGGGCGCTGTGCTCTTTCCCTCTGGATTGGCTCGCAAGCCGGATGGGACCTTGGACCGTAAGAGCACGGGGGAGCTCACCCAAATCATTGCCATCACTGTCCGAAAGTACTATCTCTTCCCCGATTTGAAGTGGCCTTATCTGGCAGCGTACTGGGTGCTGGGAACGTGGATGTATGACAATTTCAAATCTCTTGTTTATTTGCGGATGGTGGGTGAAGCAGGCGCCGGGAAGAGTGCGCTGCTGAACCTGCTGGGGCAGATGTGTTACCGCTCGATCAAGATGAGTGGGGCTGATTCGGACCCAACGTTCTTCAGGGTAGTGGATGATTTTCGGGGCACGATCATGTTCGAAGAAGCTGATCTGCCTGAGGGCAGCGGACCTGAAAACCCGATTGTGAAGTTTGTAAATCTGGGTGCGATGCGTGGAAATTTCATCTATCGCATGGAGGAATATGTGAAGCCAGACGGTTCGAAGAGCTGGCGTGCCACGCCATTTGAGACGTATTGCCCAAAGATGTTTGCGATGCGTGGTGATTTCATGGATAACGCGGTGGCGAGCCGTTCCATCTCTCTTAAGTTGACCGAGGCAGCCACTTCCACGTTGATGGAAGCGAAGATCGATCTGGAATTGTCGGACGATGCTTTGAGGGTGTTGAGACATATCCGCAATTTGTGCCTCACCTGGCGATTGTTTGAATACAGCCTTCAGGAACGGAAACTCGGATGGGACCTGGTGGACCCGGAGATCCCAGCGCGCTTCAACCAGGTGACAATGCCGATGAAAAGCCTGGCGTTGAATCTGGATGGTTCGAAGGATGAGAAATTCCTGGATCAGATCACGGTGCTTTTGCGTGAGCATTACCAGGACATTATTGGGGATAACTCCACAACCTGGGAGGCACGCGTGGCGGAGGCGATCTGGAAGATGTTCATCTATCCGGATCTGCGCCAAAGAATGGATATCCGTTCGGATGGATCGATCTACATCAAGATCGGGGATGTGACTGCGATCGCAAACAACATCGTGGATGAGATGAACAATGAGGGGGCGGACCTGCGGGTCAAGAGGGATGATGGAACTGAGGAAAGTGGCGGAAAGAAGAAGGCAAAGAAGTTCGATCTTTCGGGTCAGCGGGTGGGGCGCATCATCCGGGATAAGTTCCAGCTTTTTGTGCCACCCAGGACCGGGAAGGGTTTTTTTGTCGAATGGGATGAGCAAAAGATGATCGCAATTGCCAAGAAATATGGCGCTTTACCAGCGGAAGAGCAGATTGAGACCGCAAGACAGGCGCTGGCTGCACTCAGGGCGAAGGTCGTGAAACCGAGTCAGATCGAAATGGCAGGCGCAGATGATTGACCCCCTTTGCCCTAACCGTATATGTGGCGTTCCATGGTCAATTTCGCTGTTTAGCACCATATTCGACGGTGAACAAGTGAATAGGAAATGTGCCTGGGGGATCCGTGACAGAATGTTTTGTACAAAACATTCTGCTCAGCGTCCTGGGGCTGAAATTCAGTTCACTTGTTCACTAAATGGGATTTTCGAGGGTTTTTGGCAGTTTTTGGGCTTTTTTGGTTGTTTAGTTTGGTATTTACTTTACTACTTACAGGTGAAGAAGTGAATATATATGAACTATATGGTGACAGTATGTGTCAGTTTGCCATGGCTCAGGTGAACAAGTGAACCACTCATAAATGGGTATGTTCATGAAGTTCACTAACCCTAATGAAAATGCGCGTAAGCACTAATGAAAGGTAAAGGAATGATGAGATTTCACGTAATTGGCGATCATCCATCGCTACACGGAATTCCGAAAGGGGAAGGGGTCAGCCTGGCTGTCTGGCAGTTCGTGGAGCTGGTCCGTGGGCAAAGATCTGTGATGCGGCCGGCAAATCTGTTCCGAGTGGGGGAAGTGCGGGCGGAGGAGCTCTACTGCCTCCATTGCTTTGGAGCCCGCTGGTTTGATGTGGTGTATCCACGCAACCCACTCTGGAAGGTGATCAAGCGGTGCAGGAATTGCGGGAAGGAGGGTGGGGGATGAAGAAGCGGCGCGATTTGATCTGGGTGTTGCTGGCACGTTTGAGTGAGTTGTGGTGCGCGTGGACGCCTGATCTGAGTCTGCGACGTGCGAAGTTTTTGCATCAGATCCGATTATGGAAAGGAAGGTCCAGATGACAAAGCATGCGATGATGTACGAAAGAGGGGGGATGAGGAAGGCAAAGAAGAAATCAATCAAGACCACAAAGAAGCGGTCAGCGGTCAGCGGTCAGTTGAGGGCTGCACAGCGCCAGTTGTGGAACGTGCTGGGGGGTGTGGGGATGGTCACGGTGATCCTGGTGGTGTTGGTGCTGTTCACACAGTGGAGGTGATGAATGATCACCAATCTGTATGTGGCACTGCGGTGGTGGCGGCGCAATTGGCTCTGGGCGGCGCAATTGGCTGGGTTCATGCTGATCATCTTGTCATGGCTTGCCATCTATAGGGTGCTGTGGCTGATTTGGTTGATGACGCATAACGGAAGTAATTGGTAATTAGAGATTGGAGGTAGCGAATGAACGAAAACTCTATTGTATGTCTGGTTGGGATTTTGCTCTTGCTAAGCCCATTCCTTCTAGCCACACACGATCGACACAAACGATACCCAATCGTAGAGGTGAAGGAGTTGGAGCGCAAACGGATTCCTAATGAACGGATCGATGGTATGCCATTGCCCGGCACTCGCGAGGCGGTGATCTACCAGGCAAACCATTGGCAGGACCTGAGGCCCTACACAGAAGGCACAACTATTGCCGGAGCCCGGACGCGGGTTGTCACTCGCATTGGTAGAAACCGCTACCAAATCAGTGCTGTTGATTGGCATACAGAACCACCACGCAAACCTGCCGGGATGTCAGATGAGCGCTATATCAGGCACTTGCAAGAGACCGGTTGGACGGTGAGGAATTCCGATGACATGGAAATCATAGAGGGTGAGGTTGTCGATGAACATCTTTTGGATGTGGGTCGCCCACTATTGCAGGGAAAAAACAAAAGCCTGGCTCGACGGTAGGAGCTTTGAGGCGGTCCATCCATCAAGACAGGCAGTTGGATTGTATCAGATAAGGAAAGTTAAACATGACAACAATTTTTATCATCATCCCGGTCACCTGGTTTTTGTTAAGCCAATACCTTGCCTGGCTGGTTTGCCGCGGCGAAGATGATGCTGAGATCATACAGTCAATTCACGCCGGGTCGCTTTTTCTTCCGGCGATGCTCGGGCTGGTGTTCCTGGCATGGTTTACGTGGCATCTGTGGCGATTTGCGCATTACATGCGAGTGCCATTTATTGAGCAGCCCACGAACAACCCCATGGACTATTTGTAGAAGGTGAGCGATGTTCGAATTGTTCAATGAACCCCGAAACTGGAAGTGGATGTTGCCGGCTGCATTTGCGGTCCTGTGCGTGTGGTGGTGGAATGATTGGTTCATGGCAGGCGAACCGTGGCGGGACCTAGCGATCATCCCGTTATGCCTGGGAGCGATCCTGGGGTTATCTGCGCTGATCAACATCAGCCTGTATATCTATCACCACTGGTCCTTGATGTATTCGGATGTGCAGGCTGCCCGCACCAACACCCCCGAGGTGCGAATGTTCGAAGCGGCAAAGGGGATGCATCCGGAGGCGGTGAAAGCGCTGCTGGTGCATCGCCGGTCGATCTGGCGCATCAGGTATGTGCCACTGAAGGATGTGGTGGATTGGATCTTCGACGAGATTCCCACTGTGCACGCGGGTTTTGTGGATTTTGTGCTGGATCATTCAACGGCGATTTCGGTGATGCCGAAGCGCTTATTGAGCGATGGTTCGAGGCAGTTTGACTCCGACGAGCTGGTGACGGATTATCAGCAGTACGACGATCTGATCCAGTTCATGCAAGTGAAGCTGATGTTGACCCAGGCATTTGGGAACCAAGCTCCGCAATGGATTCCGCCATGGAACCCGGAGTTGGTCCGCCACAGGTTTGGTCTGGATGGTGCGCCTTATGCGGTGGAGGAGGAGGGGATCTCAGACGCAATGCAAGCAGTCCTTCGGGCTCAGTCTCAATGGAAGGGGAATGGGTTGAAGGATCTGGGTTCTACGCAGCAGTCAGCGGTCAGCGGTCAGCAGTCAGCGGTCAGCGGTCAGCAGTCAGCAATCAGCGGTCAGCAGTCAGCAGTCAGCGATCAGCGGTCAGCCAGTCACAGGGCAGATCCAGATTTGACCGATCAGCAATTGGACGAAATCAATAACGAAAATATGGCGTATGCCAAACTTTTGAAAGGAGATTCAAAATGATCACATTAGGTTTCGATATGGGTATGGGTGCTTTGAAATTATGGGGCAAAACAGGCGGCTTGCAGTTGGTGAGCCAGGTGGCGAATAATGGACGTGCTCACCTGGCAGATGGGATCGT
>Ga0209431_10001459_pt1 | contig 19556 bp, 16 predicted proteins | sample RifCSP13_3_FD_184021 | JGI IMG/M metagenome (GOLD analysis project Ga0209431, IMG submission 184021) | Soil microbial communities from Rifle, Colorado - Rifle CSP2_sed 13_3 (SPAdes) (version 2) | ecosystem: Environmental > Terrestrial > Deep subsurface > Rock core/Sediment | place: Rifle...
TTGCAGTCCCGGTTACGCTTTTCTTTCCGTCAATTTCCCGTGTTTCTGTTTATGTGCCCTTACTTGTCTGGGCTGGCGTGTATCTTGTCTTGCTGCAGATCATCAACAGAAATTACTCCGCAAATATCGGCGAGTTTCCCGTCATCGTTCTAGAGTTTATGTTGTTGGAAGTGGGGGTCTGGTTTGCGCATCAGCTCGCTTTGCAGATTAGTCACGCTGAGTCTGTCATGGATGCCCTGGCGCTCAGCGCATTTCCCAACCGTGCTAATGATATTGACTCAGAGAACCAGAGAATTAAGATCGAATTAACGCGCAGCCGCCGTTATCATCGCCCGCTCAGCCTGATTGTAATTGAATCTGAGTCTGAAGATGATAAGACAACCAGAGAGATGCTGAAGAGTATTCAGCATGATCTGCTAAATCGTTTCACCTCTGCACGGGTTGGTCAGATCATCGATGATCGCATTCGTCAAACGGATTTGGTGTTGAGAGATCGAAGAGGCAGGTTTATTATTTTGTGCCCCGAAACTGATCTCGGAAACGCGTCCTTGCTGGCCAGGAGGATCTCTCAGGCCGTAAAGGAACGGATTAGCCTGAATGTTTTCTGGGGAGTTGCTTCTTTTCCTGAAGAGGCCCTTACCTTTGAAGATTTACTGCAGAAGGCGCGTGAACGTCTTGCTGATTCTGTGCCGGTACTCAATGAGCCGGTTGCTATGGTCGAGTCGCATTAATCAAGGTTCTAGCTTATGAGCGTATTGGAAATGATCTCCACACACGAAGAAGACTGGGTGAAAAAATTTGATCCCCAAAAGCGAATCGTGACAGGCGAGGCTTATTTGATTGCGAAGCGATTTATGGATTTGTTTCTGGTGGTGGTCACGCTTCCTTTGTGGTTGCCTTTGACTGGACTGATTGCTTTGATCATTCGTGCCACTTCTCCAGGCGCGCCTGTGGTGTTCAAGCAACTTCGTACCGGGAAGGGAGGGCGCCGCTTTTATATGTACAAGTTTCGCACAATGATACCCGATGCAGAGGAGCTGAAATCTAAATATGCGCATCTAAACGAACTTCAATGGCCCGATTTCAAAATCACGAATGATCCGCGCATCATACCTGTGGGAAAGTTTCTGCGTAAAACCAGTTTGGATGAACTACCACAGTTGTTTAATGTATTAAATGGCGAGATGAGTCTTGTTGGCCCACGCCCAACTTCGTTTGGGCCCGAGACCTATAAACTCTGGCACACTCATCGGCTGGATGCGATACCCGGTCTTACCGGATTATGGCAGATTACAGGCCGCGCTCAATTGGAGTTTGACGATCGTTTGCGCCTGGATATCGCTTACCTGGAGCGCGCAAGTTTGTGGCTGGATATTAACATTCTTGCCCGCACCGTGATAGCAGTTTTTCAATCCCGTGGAGCTCACTAACCAAATAGAGATTTGTACTTTTATTTAATCAGTCGATTAATTCGAAAAGGTAATTTGTCACATGAATAAAGGCAATCTTTTTTTTAGGCCAACCATTTACCTGATTTTAATGATTTATTTTGCCTTAACTTATACTGTGCTGGCAATGGGGAATAAGATCATCACTGCAACAATTCCCGAAGATCACTACTTTGAAATAGTCGGTGCACTTTCGTTATTAATAACATCCATTTTATTCGTTTATGGTTTTAGAATTGCAAGGAAATCCTTGGATACAAACAGGATTTCCTTGGTTAAGCAATTAGTGTATTTGGGCCTGGCTGGGTTGTTTTTCTTTGGGGCTGGTGAAGAAATCAGCTGGGGACAAAGGATTTTTGGAATCGAGACACCTCAGGTACTGTCCGAATTAAACAAGCAGGATGAGTTTAATTTCCATAACCTGTCCGCTTTGGAAAATAGTAAATTTTTTACAGCCGACCGTCTATTCGATATTTTTTGGTTTTTGTTTGTAGTGTTTACTCCTGCAATTGCGTTAGTGGCACCTTCTTTTAAGCGGTTTGCAGGCAAGTCCATTCCAATAATTTATTGGGGTATTGGGTTATTATTTTTGTATAACTATTTCTGGGCTAAAGTCGCAAAAATCATTTATAAAACAGCATATGCCTTTGACAAAATTTCGCTGGCTCAGGCAGTCCAGGAAATTAAAGAGAGTAACTATGCGGTAATATTTGTCCTTGTTGGATTATATGCTATCTGGGAGTTAAACAATTCAAAAGATAGCAATAATATTCCCGGTGGAGCGGGATCACAAAAATAGAAGTCCGCATTTCACGATTAATGATTTCTTGATTTTGATAAATATATTGCAATGCAAACTACTGAGGAATCGTGCATAATGTTATTGTCCTGTCTTCCTGATGTAGGTCGTATTTTTACAGAAGAAAAACGGACATGATTAATAGAAGGTTGTATTTTAGGATGATTATAGTTTTTGCATATATGTCTTGCTTGGCAATTTCGTGCACGCCGCTATCGGCTACTCAGACTGTGGACGACAATGCACTCAGTCCCTCAGATGGTTATTTACCCTCCCCCGTACCTACTATTGAGGACGCTTTATGTGAGCGACCCTATAAAGACTCGTCTATTTGGAATGTTCCAATTGATTGGTCAATCGCCAAAATTCACCCGATGAGTGACTTGATGATGGACGCTTTTTTCCAGACCGATAACTGGATTGGAACAGATACCTCCCAATATACATCTAATGTATATTGGGTGTCGAAAAACACACCACTTGTCCCTGTGAAGTTGAGGGAATATCGCTTTCGCGATGCCACCAATGACAAAAAGCTCCAATATGGTGAGCCAGCAGGTGTTGTTTGGATGCCGCTTCCATTAGGGGCCCGCCCCGCGGCTGGTACAGATGGACAACTTGTGGTAATTAACGTTGATACAGGTGAAGAATGGGGCTTGAATGAAGGTTATATTGATCCTTTCGGGAATTGGTATGCAGGGGGAGTGTATCGCTACAGCATTCAAAATTCAGGAATTCCGCCCGAGGGCTTTGGCCAGCGTGGGGCGGGCATTACTCAATTTGCGGGAATTGTGCGGCGTTGCGAAGTAGACCGCGGACATGTGGGGCATGCCGTAACCATAGCTTATGATTATCCTTGTATGCCTGACGTTTGCCGACAAAATGGCTGGCCGGCTTCTATTCCTCCCTTTAGAAAAACCGACGGGAAAGGCGTATTTCAATATGACATTCCTGAGGGTGCTCGTATTGCTATACGACCAGAAATTTCTCAAGAGGATATTTTATCGGCCTGTCTTGGAGTAAAAGGATGTGTTGTTTGGGCATTAAATATGCAGGAATACGGTGGATTTATTGTGGATAACAGTGGCCATCCCAAAACCTACGCAGAAGGAAACGCAACGGCAAACTGGGATCCCGAAATCTGGTTTGCTGACATGTTGCATGGTTTTCCAACTGAATGGTATGCTGTTGTTGATTGGAATTATCCTTCTACCAAGGTTCAATGACAATGAATGGAAATCAAACATTGCCGAATCTAAGATCAGCGTTTGTTTCTTTATACGATAATGCTCTTTCGCGCCCTTACTTAATACTTTTCGGCCACAAGGTCTATCAACGATTTGCCATTGTTGGAAATGCGCGGACAGGCTCAAATTATCTTCTTGATGGCCTAAAAAGATCCAATTCCATCAGAATGTATCACGAGATATTCGCTGATCACAATCGTAAGATCGGAGAAAATTTCGAGAAGACTTTTTCCGCGTTGTATCAAAATGAAAGCAGAACCACGAAGATCGTTGGTTTTAAGCTCTTTTACAATCATTTAACTGAAGAGGAATGGAAAAAATTCCTGTCATATAAGGATTTCAAAATAATACATCTTACAAGATTAAATCGTTTGAGAACCCTTGTCTCTTTAGAGATAGCTTTTCAGACGGGCCAATGGGCCAAATCCGTCAATGCCAGTGGTAAACAACTGACCGAAAAACGCGTTTTCCTTGACGCTTCAAGGTTAGTTCGTAGGCTTGAACAAATTGAGGAAAACGAAGTTCTCACAAGGAGCCGTTTTAGTGAAAGAAAGATACTCGAAGTGGTGTATGAGGAATTAATCAAAAATCCGGTAGAAACATTTCAATCGATTGGCAAATACTTGGGCGTGAATGATATAGATCCCAGCAGGATTAGATTAACAAAACAAAACCCGGAGAGTTTGAGGCAACTGATAATAAATTATGATGAGGTGCATCTGCTGTTGAAGAGCACAAGATTTGCGGAATATCTTGATGGCTAGACAAGCAGTCTCTTTGTGCATAAGGATGTTCGTGAGGTGAAAGAAACATGGATATTAAAAAGAATGATTTTTTCTATGTGTTAATGGCTGTCGCAGTTTCTGCCATTGGAGTCGTGGCGGTTGGGAATCCAAATACAACGATTGGGTTGTATGGCCTGATTGGCTTGCTTGGCATTGCTTTGGTGATGACCATTATCATAAAGCCCAGTTTTGGTGCATACATTCTTATCCTTGCTATCTTTATAAATATATCCGATAACCTGACAAAACGTGGATATCCAGGCGTCATCAAGCCGCTCGTGCTGGTTGTAGCTCTGGCTATTATCGTGCATTATCTTTACGCAGAGCAACTGCCCGGTGGCGGTTCGAAAACGCGTCACTTTGAGATGTTTTTATTTCTATATCTTTTTGCGATATCAGCTTCCTTCCTGGTGGCTTCGAATAAAGACCGAGCGGCCGCCGAGATCTTCGATCTGGTCAAGGATATAGGTATTCTTTACTGTATCCTGTTCGCTCTGCGACAATTCGCATCCTGGAAATTGGCGGTTTGGGTCATCATCTTGAGTACGACTTTCTTGTGTTTATTAGGGGTGTATCAAATGATCACCGGAAACTATGATCAGACTTTCATGGGGCTGGCTTCAGTACAAATGGAAAAGGTTTTTGGTAGCTCGAGAACACCGCGCCTCAGCGGTCCAATCAACGCGCCCAATTTATGGGGACAGGTGCTGGTCGCTGTGATTCCACTGGTCGTTTACAGGATCTTTCATGAACGGCGCACATTGGTAAAGTTTTTGTGTGTGGCGATTTTTGGTCTCCTCTTGGCTTCAATATTTAACACCTACAGCCGGGGGGCCTATGTGGGACTCGCGGTAATCATCATGTTGATTATGCTTGAGAAACGTTTAAATGCATTCGTGGTGCTTGGCGGTTTAGGACTGGTTGGTGTCCTGATTGTTGTTCTGCCCTCCAATTACATTGAGCGTTTTCAAAGCCTGACCTTATTGTCGCCCACTTCCGAATTTGGCATTTATCAGGACAATTCTCTCCGTGGACGAGGCAGCGAGATTTTGACAGGGTTAAGAATGTTTTACGAGCATCCATTGTTGGGAGTGGGTGCCGGCAATTACCGTAATAATTATCAGCAATACACTCAATTAATTGGTCTCGAATTTCGGACTGAAGAGCGCGATCCTCACTCCCTGTATGTGCAATTGCTGGCAGAGACAGGAATTCTTGGGACGATTGCTTTTTTGGGTATCGCTATTTCTCTTTTGGGCGGGCTGGCTAAATCCATCAGAGCGATCGAGCATTTACCCTATGGACAATCCTGGTTGCCCTGGATCATTTCTCTCCGTTTGACAATCATTGCGTACCTAGTGACCAGCCTTTTCCTGCATGGAGCATATATCCGCTACTTTTGGATCCTGGTTGCTCTGGCTATCGCAGTTATCCGACTGACTGATGATCTTGTCAACCGCCACCGAAATTCTTCATCGCTTGAGTCTTACAATTGATTGACGATACCTACCCTCATAACGATAATCACAAGATTGCCAAAAAAACTGCATGGGGATTTGTTTGGAATTTCCTGACCTACTTTTTGGGAAAGATGGTTGTCTTACTCACCACCTCCATCCTTGCCCGTTTGTTGACTAAAAACGACTTCGGTCTTGTCGCGGTGGCTGTAGTAGCCATAAGTTATCTCTCGGTCTTGAAGGATTTGGGACTCGGAGTCGCATTAATACAGCGCAAGGGGGATGTGAATGAGGCGGCGAACACAGTATTTACAATAAATCTCATCATAGGTTTTGTGCTGACCGTTATCGCAATCCCACTGGCTCCACTCATTGCGATCTTTTTTATGGACCCCCAGCTTACTCCCGTTTTGCGCTGGATGGGGGTTTCATTTCTAATTAACGCCCTCGGCTCTGTTCATGTCAACCGACTTGTGCGCGAGCTGGATTATCGTCGTAAACTTATTCCTGATCTGGGAAGCGCATTGATTAAAGGAGCGATATCAATCGGGTTGGCTTATCTGGGTTATGGGGTTTGGTCGCTGGTTTTCGGACAAATTTCCGGTGCGATGGCCTCTGTGGTTCTGGTCTGGATCATTTTGCCCTGGCGGCCTCGCCTCACCCTGGACCGTAGAGTTGCAGGCGGGTTGATGAAGTTTGGTATTTCCGTGACGGGAATCGATATCATCAACGAAATTACGGACAACATTGACTATGTGATTGTTGGGCGAATATTTGGCCTGGTTCCGCTAAGTATTTATACACTGGCGTATCGATTGCCGGAAATGCTTTTGATCGGTAATTTGTGGGTCATGGGCGGAGTGGTTTTCCCGGCTTTTTCGACGATTCAAGATCGGCCCAATGAGTTGCGTCTGGGCTTTTTGGCCTCGGTCCGAATTGTCGAATTGATCGCCGTTCCGATATGTTTGGGGTTGTTAATAGCAGCTGATCCTATTGTCAGGGTAGTATTTGGTGACCAGTGGTTGGACGCCATACCAGTCTTACGGGTGCTCGCAGTCTATGCCTGGGTCTATTCGTTGGGATATCATGTTGGTGGTTTCTACAAAGCCATCGGTCGTCCAGATATATTGCTAAGACTTTCCATATTAACCCTGATTATTCTCGTTCCATCCCTTCTCATTGGAGCCAGGTTCGGATTAATAGGGGTCGCTCTCGGACACCTGATTGCCGTCTTAATTCGACGAATTATAAGCCTCATTCTTGCAACTCGTTTTGTAAACGTGTCCATGGCTGATATTTTTGGAGAACTAAAACCATCTTTCTTTGCCGCTTTGGTTATGGTGCCTGTGGCCTTGGCCGTTTTGTACCTAACCATATCCCTAAATCCATTCCTGCAATTGACTCTTATCATGTTGTCGGGCGTAATCAGTTACCTGGGTGTACTCTGGTGGATTGAAAAAGAAAACTTGTTGCGGTTTGCGCGCATGATTAAAGTATCGAGTTAGCATGCTCATCGCTAAAATGGAAAAAACCAACATATCCCACCACCGCTTCATTTTCGTCTGCGGTCTTCATCGTAGTGGAACATCGGTATTGTTTCGTTCCTTGCGTGATCATCCGGAAGTCAGTGGATTTCAAGATACAGCGTCCCCTGAAAATGAAGGCATGCATCTGCAGACTGTCTATCGGCCTTCGGGTTATTACGGCGGCGCGGCTGCATTTGGTTTTCATCCCGAGGCTCATCTTACCGAATCATCTTCGCTTGCATCCGATACTAACCGGCAGAAATTGTTTTCTGAGTGGAGCCAGTATTGGGATCTAAACAAAGTATATCTGCTTGAGAAATCGCCGCCCAATATTATCCGGACACGATTCCTCCAGGCAATGTTTCCCGACTCATACTTTGTTATTTTGTTGCGTCACCCTCTGGCAGTTTCCTATGCCACACAGAAATGGTATCGCAAATACAGGATCAACTGGAGAAACCTCCCTCGCATGATCGAGCATTGGCTGGTCTGCCATGAAATATTCCGGGCCGATCAAAAGCATCTAAACAATTCGATGGTGGTGAAATATGAGCAGTTTGTGGCCGAGCCGCATAGATGGATCAGCGACATATACGATTTTCTTGGTCTCAGTGATTTTCCCGTTAACCAGAAGATCTTATCTGACGTGAATCAGAAGTATTTTGGTAAATGGAACAGGAGCCTTTCAGGGATTTTCTCGGGGATACTGCCTCGATCCATTATCAAGCGGTATGAAGAACGTGTCAGGTGTTTTAGTTACAGTCTGGTCGACTTGGACTGGACCGGCCCTGTTGATGAATAAATCATGCAATCCAACCAACAACTAGCCCTTCACCCTGAAACGCGGACTTATAGCTATAGCCTGGACTGGCGCTTTTTACTCCCAATAGCGGGTGATGCCAAGCTACTTGTTCTTTCCGAGGGAAGTGCTGATTTTACGCAGGCCCTCGAACGAGTTGGCATTGCGGGGTTGGACTGGCATGAGGGCTTGTCTTCTATTTTAGATGCCAAACAAGATGAAGTCGGCGATTTACATGGGTTGGTCATTCCGTTTGGCTTGCCTGTGCACCGGGTAGGTATACACGAGGAAGATCATATTGAATTTTATCGCTCTGCTCGACGTTTGATTCATCGCGGGGGATATTTGCTGGTCGGGTTTGAAAATGTTTGGAAGTTTCGCTCTAAGGCACGATTTATGTATCATTTTTCCTCACCTCGCCGCATGAACTACCAGTTGCGCCAGTCCGGATATACCTCGGTTGAAATTTTTGGGGCAATTCCAAACCTGAGCATCCCAGAATATATCTTCCATTTACAGCCTCAAACTCTGGATTTTGCTCTCCGGCATCGCTTCAGACGCAAAGCGATTACTCGAAATATCCTGCGATGGCTATTAGGGAGAATAGGCTCATCAGGAGTCTCCGCTCTATTGCCATGTTATTTTGCTGTGGCAATGGCTTGAATTATTATGAAATCGTTTGTTGATGCCCTTTCGACTTTCGGCCTGTCGCTTCATGAACAGGACAGTAGACTGTTCGCTTCTGCTTTGCACTGGCTGATGCTTGGGAATGGCGATGCTGATTTTCACGATAACATTATCCTCTTCGGCTTCAGAGAGGGGAGGACTGATCCGGTCCTGGTTGCCAAGGTGCCGCGCTCAATTGAGAATGGCTGGATGTTGCAAGTGGAATACGACCGCCTGGTCGAGTTGTGGAATTGCCTTGGTGAAGGTGCTGTGCTTTATGTTCCCAGGCCTTATGCGATGACTATTTTACAAGATAGACCCACTCTGATGATTTCCTACGTATCGGGGGAGAGCCTGACGCGGCTATCCCGGAGATCCTTTTGGGGAAACGGGAAGCAGGTTTCGGCGTTGGCAATTGAGGCGGCGCGCTCGTTGCGCAATCTGAATAATCGTACCGCAACTCCAATCCAGCCCGGCGAAGTGCTCGATTCGGATTTCCAAAAACCCATAGATAAATTCAGGGAACTGTTTCAGGTGGGCAGCGAAGAAGATCAGGCTTTGTCTGGTCTGGTGAAGATAGTAAAGAATAGCAGAGCGGCGGCAAGCCATAAAGTTTTAATTCAGGGGGACTTCTGGCATGGAAATATGATCCGTGAAGGAGCCCGCGGCAGGCTGAAGTTCGTCGATTGGCAGTTTGCGCGCTGGTCGGTGGATGTCAGCATGGATGTGTATTTCTTTCTGCTGGCAGGCGCACTTTCTGCAAGCGGATATGGCCCGGTGGAGCAACGCGCAAAGGAAGCCTATGGGACGTTGACTCATTGGCGCGCGGATGTCATTCCTCGGTATCTATCAGCGTATGGAAAGCCTGATCGATATGTATTACTGCCCGCGAAATATGGCATGATGATGTGTTGTGTGGAGAAAGCCGTACGACCCGCTCTCGAATTTGGTTACAGTCATCCGGATGATTTAACCTGGCGATATCTTTTTGCGGAATTAGTAAATTGGCCGGATGAGGATTGAGCGTATGTTGTTGAAGAGTAAAGACTTGACGGAAACATCAAGTCCTTCGCGCAAATACAAAATCGCGTTCATCATTGACGGTTTGAACATGGGAGGAGCCGAGCGACTCATGGTGCCGCTTTTGAAGCACCTGAGCAGAATGGATTTTGATCCCTATGTTTGCGCGCTTCAATCCAAAGGTGGTAATCCGCTGGCTGACGAGATTCGCGCGCTGGGCATCCCGGTGGATTGCCTGCATGTGAAACATCTGCGTGATATAACGGCATTGCCGCGCCTCATGGATTATCTCAGGGGGATTCAAGCGGATCTTGTGCATACACAACTTGAATTTTCCAATATTTTGGGGAATATTTCCGCTACACTGTTGCATTTGCCGAGTGTCTGCACGATTCACATGATGCCTTCGCTTGATGTAGGTAATAAAGCGTGGCTTCATCAACGAGTAGAATGGCTGGCTCTCCGTTATTTCTGTGATCATGTGATTTCGGTTTCGGAAGAGGCGCGGCAATATCATCTTGCCGTAAGCGGAGCTTCTTCGGGTCAAGTATCCACTATTTACAATGGCGTTGATCTTTCGAACTTCCTAGATGTTGATCCTGCCCAGGCGCGAATTGCTATTCGCCAGGAATTTGCAATCCCATCCTATGCACATCTTCTAATAACAGTGGCCGTACTGCGCCCGCAAAAGGGGATCCAGTATATGATACGGGCTTTGCCCGCGATCTTGAATTCGAATCCTGATGCCTATTATCTGGTCGTTGGAGGTGGATCTCATCGAGATGCATTGATAGAAGAAGTCAACAAGGTGGGTGTGAAGGATCGCGTAATCTTTGCCGGAATGCGCAAGGATGTGCGGCGAATGCTGGCAGCCGGTGACGTGTTTGTCCTCCCAAGCTTGACGGAGGCTTTGCCGACGGTGTTGGCAGAAGCCATGGCGGCCAGATTACCCATTGTCGCAAGCAGGGTGGGAGGTATCCCGGAAATGGTAAGCGACGGACAGAGTGGCTATTTGGTTGCACCTGAAGATGTAGACGGACTCGCCAATGCCTGTATCGATTTGATGGCTGATCCTGCGAAGCGCGCGGCGATGGGCTCTGCTGGCTGGCAGATTGCCGATCAGAAGTTCAATGTTCAGCATCAAGTTGAGAAATTACGTGAGCTTTATTTAAGCCATATAAAAGCCCAGGAAAAATAAAATGCGTCTGGCGTTAGTAGAACCTAATGGAAGTGGCGGGCTGATCCATTACACTTACCAGCTATGCGCCGCGCTTGCTGATGAAGGTGTGGATGTTACACTGATCACCGGCAAAGAGTATGAGCTCGCGCGTCTACCTCATAATTTCCGCGTGAACAATATGCTTGATTTGTGGACGTTGTTCAATCCGCAAATCGCGGAGAATATAGAGGCAAGCGGATGGCAACGCAGGTGGAACAAAATCCGTTGGACGGTCAGACGCGGGCAGAGAGCGCTTCGCCTTGTGCTGGCCTGGATGCGCCTCACTCGCTACCTAACTGATCTCAAGCCGGATATTGTACAGTTTTCCAAGATCAATTTTCCATTTGAAGCGGTTTTTCTGGCGCATATGCGCCGGCGGGGATTGCTCTTGACCCAAATTTGCCATGAGTTTGAACTGCGTGAAAATCATGAAGGGCCTTTTTCGTCGCTAATCTTGCGCGCTTATTCAGACATCTATGCCAACTTTTCAACCATGTTTTTTCATGCTAACGAAAACCGCGACAAATTTTTATCCCTTTTCCCTTTTGTCCAAAAGGAAAAAACGCATATAATTCCGCATGGAAACTCAAACTGGTTGCTCAGGAATTTTCCTCAGACTTGTGATTTGGATTCGATTCGAAATCGATACGGCTTGAAAGAAGGGGAGTCAGTCGTTTTGTTTTTCGGTTTGCTGGCTCCAAGCAAGGGTATTGAAGATTTGATTGACGCCTTTGCCTTAGCGCGCCGATCTTGCAGTGCGAAACTTTTGATTGCCGGTTATCCAACGAAGTACATTAACATGGATGATTTGCAGGCCAGGATTGCCGAGCTGAATCTGGCAGACCACGTGATACTGGATATGCGTTATATTCCATTGGAAGAGCTGGGAGCGTTGATGGGATTGGCAACCGTGGCAGTATTTCCATATCGAAGCAGCACTCAGAGCGGGGCACTGCAAGTCGCGTATACGTTCGGTCGGCCGATTATCGCTACGGCAGTGGGTGGTTTGCCGGAGGCTGTTGAAGATGAAAAGAGTGGATTTTTGGTCCCCGCGCAATCTCCGCGCGATCTGGCAGATAAGATAATTACACTGGTTAATAACCCGGAGTTGTCAAAGCAAATGGGAGATTATGCACGCCATTTATCAGAGACGCGCTTTAGCTGGGGACCGGTCGCGCGGCAGATTATCGAAGTGTATAACCGGCTTTTGGAAAATTGATCAGAATAATCCGTAGCGATTGATTCTGCTGACCAGCGCGGCATACTGCGGAAGTGTGTGATTGTGGGAGATGAAAATGCGCCGGATCGCATACGGATTCCGCTTCACCTCACGCAGTGAGCTGGGTCCGTTTAATAAAGTGAATGCGGTTCCAATGCCTGCATCTGCAACAATCTTCTCAATCTTGTCGTTCATATCAGTTGGCATACCGTTGGGATATGCAAAACTTAACACCGGGTCCCCAAGTTCTTTCTCGATTCGAGATTTTGATCCTTCGACCTCTGTACGAACCTGTTCCAGCGGGATGCGGGTTAGGATTGGATGATGCATGGTGTGCGCGCCAAATTCAATCCCGCCTTTATGCATCTCTCGTACTTGATCCCAATTTACCATCAACTTTTGGAAGAAACCGGCAGGTACAGAAACGCCTAATTGCTCAGGCAGTCGCTTTACCCAGGTTTGTTTTTTATCTTCGGGCAGTGTTTTCATGTATTCGATCCAATTCTTGTTGATCTGGCTGAGTTCTGCCGAGTCTGACCATTGATATTCCCTGCCATCCGGGAAGGTCAAATAATCACGCTTTGTGTAATGAAAACAATAGGCGGCCAAATCCCAATAAAAAGGGGCATCAGTACCGATGTGTTCTGAAGTTAGGAAAATTACCGCGGGGAAGTTATGCTTGCGCAAGATGGGATATGCAGATGTGTAGTTATCGAGATAGCCATCATCGAAACTGATCAAGGCTGCGTATGGCGGGAGACTTTTTTGACCATCCAGCCACGCAACTACATCTCGCACAGATACCACATTGAACCACTTTGCCAAATAATCCATCTGATGATTGAAATTATCCGGCGTTGCACTGACGTTTGGTTTAAACGAATCGAAATCCTTGCGATAGGGGTCCTCAATGCGGTGGTAATTCACCACGGTCAGCGATTTAGCCCACAGTCCGCGCCCGACCCGAATCAATCCTGTTTCATAGGCGAGGTTGATCAATTTATTCTTTAGGGAAGGTCGGGAGTGCCTGCCAGGTTCTGCTTGACTGGAATACATTTATTTCTCCTGCCTGTTATGCCTGCTCAGGGCTTTTCTATAGGCATTCCAAGTGGCGCTTACTTGAGATTCGAGATTGAAGTTCTCGCGGATTCTTTGTTGCGCATTTTGTCCCAGCGTTTGGGCATAGTTACGATCCAGGATCAATTTTACAAGACCCTTGGCGAGCGCTGTCGGATCTTCGGGAGGCACAAGGAGGGCATGCTGCTCATGTGTAACCAGTTCAGGAATGCCTCCACACGATGACGCCAGAATCGGACACGCCAGTGCAGCAGCCTCAAGAAGAGCAACCGGCGTACCCTCATATCTGGACGGCAGAACAAAGACGTCGCTGGAGTTTAGAATTGACATTACATTTTGACGATCATAATACCCAACCAGGTGAACCCGATTTTCCAGACCGGCCTGTCGAATCTGTTCGGACAATTCTTCTTTGCATTCGCCTTCTCCGACGATCAGGCAAAACAGTTGAGAAACTCCTGATGCAATTTTCTGAATAGCAGTGATTAATATATCGTATCCTTTAACAGGCACCAGTCGCCCGACTGCCGTGCAAACGATTGATTGCGGCGGTAAATCAAATTTTCTCCTCAGCCATTCCCTGTCTCTAGGGATTGCGGATATATCCACATCTACCGCGTTGTAGATCAGTTCAATGGCATCGTCCGGCAGGCCAGACTTTATAAGGGATCGGCGATCTTTTTCAGAGACCGTAATGTATAGATCAAGGCTTTGGTTGGTTGATAACTCCAGCAGTGTATAGAGCTTGCCTCTGGTGGAGAATTCGCCATGTTCGCTGGCATACCAACTATTGATTGTGGAGACGAGGGAAGTTTTCGTAATGATCGCGGCGAGGTTGGCCCAGAATTTGGATTGAATATTCTGGCTATCGAGAATGTTGTAGCCTTCCTCCCGAATTAAACGAATCAAGCGAGGGAGAATGCGGGCATCTGCTTTATGGTCTGCCAACGCGTGAACAGGTAGACCAAGTTGAATGGCTTGTATTGTTATGGCTCCCGATTTCAAACCCGCCAGGGCAACGGATCCCGTTTTTGCACGTGCCATCAAGGAAAGGACGCGTGAACTGGATCCCCCATAATGATTGGAAAGATCTATGATGAGGACTTTGGGAGAAAAATCCATGAGTTTGAGGCATAACTGCTAAATGACCGGGGCAGTTATCAGCGTCGTTGGATGCGTTCCCACATATGGAATTTCTGGCCGCGCGCGAATCTAAAAAATCCCATAATGGCCGCTAAATTGCTGTTAGTCAGAAAGGTCGGCAGATAGAATAAACGAGACAGTTTATTTTGATTACCGCGATTTCCAGATTTTCCTCCAACCCAGGCGAGCCCATAAAACAAAAATTGCAGACCCAGAAGGATGAGGCTGTATGGCGTGCTGAGGATAAGCAGTCCTTTGGTTTGCGGGGGAAACAGGACTGCTATTATATTGAGCGCGGCTATACTAATCATGCCAAACGGTACAAGTGGACGAAGGAATTTGTGTGAAAGGACTTGCCAGACCAGTAAAGGGCGATTGAAAGGAAGGATTTGCTTAGCCATAGCAATGGCTTGATAGCGACCTGCGTTGATTCGTGTGCGGCGGGTGATCTCGTCTTCAGCGGTTAAAGAGACCCGTTCGATGGATTTTGCTTCAGGGACGTATACCAGGCGATACCCGCGGCGAACGATTTGCATGGCAATGTAAAAATCATCGTTGATCACATTGTTTGGCGGTGATGAATACAGGTCTTTTCGAATTGCCAGTATTTCCCCGGCGGCGCTTGTGCAACTCCCCAACAGGCTCTCCTGCTTTTTTATGAAGGATTCGAATTTCCAATATAGCCCTTCAGACGCGCCTAAACTGCCATCGCCCTGGTCGATCACTTTTGCGCCTGTTGTCGCGCCAATATTGGGATTTCCAAAGGGGCGAATCAACTTGCTGATTGTGTCAGTTTGATAGTAATTGTTCGCGTCAGAGAAAATTACGATATCGCCGCGAACATAAGGCAAGGCGCGGTTTATTGCCGCCATTTTGCCACGTCTTTCTGGTTGATGTAATAATTCGACCTCGGAGTCAATGTATCTTTTTACTATTTCGGGCGTCTTGTCTGACGATCCATCTGTGACAATGAGGATCTGAAAGAGATTTTTCGGATAGTCAATGGCGAGTGAGTTTCTAATTTTGTCTTCAATCACAACTTCTTCATTGTAGGCGGCGATAAGCAGGGTGACAAGAGGTTGGTAGGTTTGGTATGCTTCTGATTTGTGGACTAGTTTTGCAAGTAGAAAAATAAGAAGTGGATAGCCGAAATATGTATACAAAATACCACCCAGGGATATCCAAAATAAAATGGCTATAAGTTTGGATCCTTCAGACGCACCTTTCATAAAATGACCCTTTAATGGATACTGAGAGTTTCATTACAACCGGTGGTATACTGACAATATGGAATAAAATTGTAACATGAAACATCAATTCAAATGGAGATTTTGATATGGAGATGAGATTTTATCTCAGAATCATCAGGCGCGGCTGGTGGCTTATTTTAATTGCGGCTCTCGTTGCAGTTAACCTTTCCCTCGTGTATTCATATTATATTGCAAGACCTACATATGAGGCTGTCGCCCGATTCATCGTGAGCCCAAACATTCAAAATATTGAGAGCAGAGACCTGGTTAACAGCCTGGAAGCACTGGATAAAAGATCCATTATTTCCACCTATGCTGAAGTCCTAAACAGTCACGAGATCATAAATGGAACCTTGAATGCACTAGGGGCAGACCCTGCCCAATTTGAGCAAGAATATAATACCTTTGTAACGGTCCTGCCTGATGCAAATATCATAAGGTTTAGCGTGCAGGGCCCGGATCCTGAAGCGGCTGCCATACTGGCAAATAGCATAGGGCAGAATGCAATTTATTTCATTAGAAATATATCTGTCATCTATAATATTGAATTTCTTGATAGAGCGCTTGCCCCTACTGTGCCTATACAGCCCAAGCCTGTTCAAAATGCTGGTCTTGCACTGTTGATCGGACTAGCGGCTGGTGTTGGCTTGGCGATTTTCCGTGACCAGTTATCCTACACGCTCGATCGGTTGGGTCAGCGTAACATGACCGATTACGAATCATTGGCCTATTCTCGTCCTTACTTTGAAAGAAGGGTACGCCAGGAAATCGGCAATCAGCCTGAAAATGTTCTTACTTTTGGGATCATTCATTTGAATGGAATACAGGAATTCTACGACTCTCTGCCGCAAGCTTACATCAACAAGATTTTGCGGTATGTGAGTGAAACATTGAAGTATCAATTGCGCGGCAAAGATATTGTTGGTAGATGGTCCAAGCTGCAATTTGCGATTCTGCTGCCTTCTACCGATGGAGCGTCGGCAGAAGGCAGAATGATGCGCATCCGAGACGTATTGGATCAGCCTTTTTCGTTGGAGGCTGAGGGCGAAACAGAAGTTTTATTGGACCTGAGGATTGGATTGGCCGATCGCCAAGGTGGGGAATCACTGCCCGTATTGATTGAACAAGCAGAGAAGGCTCTTGAGGTTTCCATGCAATCCGATGGGAAAGTGTACCAATATAAAGTACGTCCATTTGGTTAAGCCTGCCGTTCACCTAAAGCTATATGGGCCTTAATATCATCGAATGAAAGTGGCCAAAAAAGGAAGTTCTGTGATGAAAAATAACTTAATTGCGATTATTGTATTGCTCGGGTTACTGCTCGCAAATCCATTTAGTGTTTCTGCACGAACGTCGACCGGGTTGGTGGTTGACAAGCAGAACAACGCAAATGAGGCGGTGGTTACCTTTGCCGAGTTGGGTTTTCGGGAGACAAATCTGGTAAGCCCTTTTGATTCAACGAGAGTACTCTTCAGTATTCCGCCTAATTGGCGGCTTATCCCTGGTGGGGAAGTTCAATTAGATTACGAGGTTACTTTAACTGGCGCAGACGCTGGAAAGATAGGAACAGAGCAGAATCCTTATGGCGGATCGTTGTCGGTTACGTTTAACGACCAGCTGGTTGGCAATATCCCATTGAAGGAATTGGGGAGTCATACAATGCGATTCCAATTGCCACCTACTGCATTGACATCGGTGCGCAGGGATGGCCGCCACCAGTTGATCATCACACTCAGTGCTCAGTTTAGCTGTATTTACGATATTCGCGCCATAGTTGCTATTAAGCCTACATCGACCTTCAAACTGCCGTTTGAAGTTTCATCTCCTGAATTAGATCTTTCTCGTTTGCCAGGACCTTTTTACCTCCGGAACTCCTTGCTTCCAGATCGCACACTACTCGTTGTCCCTGATAACCCGGATGTTGAGGGATTGCAAGCTGCATTGAATGTGATGGCGGGCTTCGGATCCATGGTCGGAGATGATTTTGACTTTGGACTGGCCACTGCTGGGGAACTTACAGAGGACGATCTTGCCTCCAGTAATTTGATATTCGTGGGAAGGCCCGACGAGATAGACCTTCTTGGCGGTATCGAGTTCCCGCTCGCAGTTGAGAATAAGCAATTTGTGAATCTGCCGGCAGAATCAGCGACAGATGGTGTGGTTGAGATGGCAATTTCTCCATGGAACGGGGACAAGGTAGTGTTGCTCGTGAGTGGGAATTCTGCCGAGGGTGTGACCAAGGCCGCACAGGCGGTGAGTTCCGGAAGGATTTTGGTTTACGAAAACCCTGCGCTTGCCTATGTAGCAGATGTGCAGCTGCTTTCTGAAACTCTCCCCGTTATTGAAGATTTCACTCTGCAGAATCTGGGCTATACAACCGAAACATTGAGCGGCGTGGGCGAGAACAGTGTGCAATATCTGTTCAATGTATCGAAAGAGCAGTTAGATGCAAAAGATGCGACTATTGATCTGCTTTATTACCACTCCGGGTTGCTTAATTATGGGTTCTCTTCATTCACTGTTGAATTGAATAACCAGGTTATCGCCAGTACTCCATTTTCCAAGGAATCTGAACAGTTAACCACATTGCAATTGAAGATTCCTCCGGGTTTGTTGAGATTTGGCGAAAATCGCCTGGCGGTCATTGCCAGAATGTTGGCCGAAACCTCTTGTGATGTTTCAGGATTTTCCGATCCATGGCTGACGATTTCTGATCAATCCAAGTTCCACTTGCCGGCTAGCGCAGACACAGATGTGAATGCTCCCTGGCTGTTGGACCTAAAATTCTACCCGACTCTTTTTCTGACCCATAGCGATCTCGGTGATGTCGCTTTTGTCTTACCCAGGTCTTCTCCGGCCAATTGGAAAATTGCCGGGCAGGTGGCTTATAGTCTGGGCAAGGCAGCGATTCCTCTTATTTCCAATTTGGAAAGCGTTTATGCTGATGATGTTCCTCAAAAGGTTCGCGATGAAAATTCGCTTATTATCATTGGAAAGTCAAGTACTCTTCCGTTCCTCTCCGAAATAAACGATCAGTTGCCAGCTCCATTTGATTTTACAGATGACACGGCAAGTGAGCGTCAAATGCAAATCATATATCGGATTCCAGAAGGTGTCAGCGTAGGATATTTGGAATTGTTGAATTCACCCTACAATACAGAGAAGCCTATCCTTGTGGTTGCTGGCAACAGCGATGAAGGTCTGATTAAGGCCGGTGACGCCTTAAGGCAGACTGAAATAGATAACCAATTGGCCGGTGTATTTGCTGTCACAAACGGGACACAGATCGCAACAGGCAAAACCTCGTCGCTTTCTTCTATTGTTGGGACGTTGGTTCCCGCAGATCAGGCAATAGTTACCACCCCGATCCCGTCGCCCATCCCATCTTCTTCCAGAAATCCCAATGCTTTCGTACCACCTGCCTGGTTACTTCCGCTTCTGGCCGTTTCAGGGATTGCGATTCTATTAATTATTGGATTCGTTGGGACCTCTGCATTATCGAAGAAGCGTGCAACTACACCGAGCGGAATCAGTACTGATAATAAATTGAATAATGGTTCACATGCGAATTCTGAAGATAACGAAAAGCGCCGGTCATAGCTAACGACTGGAAAAGAATTCCAAGCTTAATGGATAACAGGAGTATCTGCTGGATACTCCTGTTATTAATTTAATTTCTCATAGACCAGAATTGATTTTGTGAACGTGCTTTAGCAGCTTCTTTCAGAATTTGGAAACCGATCAAAATATTGTTTTTCAAAGATACCGGATCGGTAGCGCCTCCCATTTCAATTTGTTCCAACATCTTTATTAGAGCGCCTCTCACCCCGCTGGCTCGATGTGCCCAGTACGAATCGACAGAGATTCGCTCAAGTCGTGTCAGTAACAAGAGAATCAGTTT
>Ga0209431_10001461_pt1 | contig 19550 bp, 28 predicted proteins | sample RifCSP13_3_FD_184021 | JGI IMG/M metagenome (GOLD analysis project Ga0209431, IMG submission 184021) | Soil microbial communities from Rifle, Colorado - Rifle CSP2_sed 13_3 (SPAdes) (version 2) | ecosystem: Environmental > Terrestrial > Deep subsurface > Rock core/Sediment | place: Rifle...
ACAACATTTTCCAAGCTCTGTATGGGTTTAAAAAACATTAGGATTCGAAATGAAGCCAACCTGCATCCGGGACAGTTGTAATTTTATTTTCATGTTGATAAATCACATTTTTTCCCTTTGTAACATGCCCTATCTCAAATAATGGAATTTTTTGGATTCTGGAAATTTTTCTAATCTTTGGTAAATTCTTTGGTGAAACCGTTGCAACGATCTCATACTCTTCACCACCATTAAAGACAAGATCCGTAAATCTAATTTTATTTCTTTTTGCAAATTTTTTAACATCATGTCTACTTGGAAGTTTTGTTATTACAAATTTCTTGGAGCTTTGTCTACTCATTTCGTTTAATGTGGTGGATAGCCCATCACTTGAATCCATTGAAGATGAAAGATATCTTGCAATAGGTAAACCAAATTTCAATCTTGGAATTGGTACAAAAACTTGTTTTTTAGATTTCTTAATAAATTTAGGATCTGCCTTACAATGATTCAAAATAATCTTTAATCCTGAAGAAACATATCCGAATGGTCCTGATGTAATAATGACATCATTAATCTTTGCTCCTTTTCTATTTACTATTTTCTGAGTGACACCGAACATGGATACTTCGATAACAATCTCTTTTCCCTCATTTGTATCGCCACCGATTATTTTGACACCAAATTCTTTTGACGCTTTCATAAAGCCATGAGCTAATTTCTTTATTTTAGATTTAGAAAATCCTCTTGGAATTGCAAGGGAGACTGTAGCATATAGTGGCTTTACTCCTTTTGCTGAAAAATCACTTACACAGGCAACCATGCTTTTTCTCGAAATCTCCTCTATTTTCATGCCTGGAGGAACATCAGTACTTTCAACTAGCATGTCAGATTTAGTCACAAAGTACATCTTTCCGATCCTCACTATTTCTACATCTTCAGGTACAAACTTTGATTTTTTTCCAAAGCTTTTCTGAAAAATTTTAATTATTCTTGTTTCGTCTAGCTTGGTCATAGCTTTGTTTTATCAACTCTGAAACTTGTTTTTGAATAGAATGGGCTTTTCCTAAACTTGTTGATTCTGTAGATATTCGTACTGTGTGTTCTGTATTTGATTGTCTTACAAGTATCCAACTATCTTCATCTATTATTGCCTTTAATCCGTCAATAGTAATTAACTGACTGTATTGACTCTTCATCTTTTCAGATAAAATCTGTAAAGTTTTTTCATGGAATGAATCTTCTACATCAACTTTGGTTCGTAACTGCACATAGTCCTTCATGAATTTCATTACCTCAGAAAATGTCTTTGTCTTAAGCATTGACGCAACAAGTCCACTAGTCAATATACCATCACGACACATGTTAAACTCTGGCAAGATGAAACCTGCACTACTGCCTTCTCCTCCTGCTTGTGAATTCGTCTTTAACATCAAATCCACAACATTTGCTTCGCCTACTTTTGATCTATGAACTTGACCTCCATTATCTTTGATAAATTTCTCAACTGAAACACTCGTATCTATACTAAGAACAAACCGTTTGTATCCTAACTCAAGTGCTTTTGAAACACCTAATCCTAAAGTTATATCTGAGGCCTGCTTCTTACCTTCCTTTACAACCACTAATCTATCTCCATCAAGATCAAACGCAAACCCAATATCACACTTTTTTGTTGAGGAAATTAGATCATCGAGTCTCTCAGATGTGGGATCTGGACCATGAGAAGAAATTCCTGGTTTTTCATTTATTGTAATAACTTTACATCCAAGATTTTGAAGCAATTTGGGTGCAACATTAAAAGCTGCTCCTCCACCGACATCTACGGCAATTTTTGGCGCATCTTTTACCTTACCAATCAGTTTTATTGCCTCTGAAATATAATTTGAATTGATTTGTAATTCTGAACCAATTTTTTCTTTTGAAAAATTATGTTGTTTTTTAATTTCTTCTAGTTCGGATTCATTTATTCCTCTACCTTCTAAGATAAATTTCAGACCATTCCATTGTAAAGGATTGTGGGATGATGTGATCATAATTCCTGCACCATATTTTCGTGATTCTCTAAAAATAACAGGAGTAGGAGCTATTCCTAAATTGTATACGTCGAGTCCTCTTTCCATCAATGATGCAACCACCGTTTCGCTTAGAATCTTACTAGAAGGTCTTGTGTCTTGTGCAACCACACAATTTTTTGATTTTATTAACACAGAAAAATTTCTACAAAATCTCATTATATCATTAAGGTTTAAATCATCACCAAAAACTCCTCTCACACCAGAGATGGATACTTTCAACGAATCAAAAGCACAAAGGCTTTTTATAAACTCTGATGGAAAGCGAACCATTGCCTCGATAGCTCAGCCTGGTAGAGCGAACGCCTCGTAAGCGTTAGGCCGCGGGATCGAATCCCGCTCGAGGCTTAATTTCTAAAATGATATGTTCCTGTTTTTGATTGTTACAGATGATCTAATGATCTGGAATGTTTACGAGTATGCGGTCTTTCACCAGAATACTTTCTTCGCATATGTCCAGATGGTCTACCAGATAACAACTCTAGGAACCAGGCTTCGTGTTCAATTTCCTCTGCCAGGATATCTTTTGCAATATCATAAGTTGTAGGATCCTTGCCTAGAGTCAGATTGCACATTTTATTCCAATTTACAATAGCTCCTTGTTCTGCTTTCAGACACTTTTCTAGGATTAATTTCAAATCTGTTCTGTTTTGCGGTAATTGTAAGAACTCGCAACCTGACATTTTGATAAAATCGGTGGCATCTATGGGGAGAGTTCCTCCAAGTTGATAGATTCTTTCTATACATGATTCAAAGTGACTGAGATCTTCAAGCCTTGCGTCTTCAATTACACCCTTAATGCCTTCGCCCTCCATGCCAGTGCAATGAGCTCTGAGTAGTGTAAAGTAATAATATGCTGTGAATTCAACTGACGCATTAAATACTAGTAACTTTGTGATTTCGTCCACTTTTGCGCCGTTTTGTTTTAATACATTAATTCCAACTACGTCTATTTTTTTTACCATCAGAATCTTCTCTTTCTAAAATCGATCTCGTGATATAATTTAAAGATATCTTTGAGGTTATTATTAAAACACGAAAAATCTATGTTGAAACATCTTCGTTAAAACCGTCTTGGCTTTCAAGATCTATTTCCAATTCTTTTCCCAAACCATTCCACCATCTAGAATTCTTACTCATGTTTCTAGCTCACTAACAAGAAGTACGCCTTTATAGATCTGTCGATCTACTTTTTTCTAATTGCTTTTTTAATAAAAAGATTATTTTGTTTGAAGCAAAATCATTGATCGCAAAAAATCTATTCTAAAAATTATTTTTTTGCTTGTTTTTTCTTTTTTGCACGATACACGTTGATCGCAACAACTCCTATTGCACATGGCCAAAAAAGTGACCATAAGGGACCGTCTTTTCCACCGCCAAACAATGCATAGATCATTCCACCAATGAGTGCAAGTCCAATAATTTCAAGTAATTTAGTGTTCATTTCTTTAGATTATAAGATTGTTTTAACTCAAAAGGATATATTGTTTTGAAATTCTATTCTTACATGGAAAAGTATCTGATAATTATCTTGGCCTTTTTGATAGCAGGTATGGGAATTGCACTTGTAGGAAATCGAATTACAATTTTTTACATTCTGCTTGGTGGTGCGATCATTATGATACTATTTGATGCAAAACAGAAACGAAAAGAAAGAAAATCTAAAAAATGACTAAAGGTCTAGACCAAAGGAATCTGCAAGGTTCTGGAAGTTTTTATAGGATTCCAGATATTGTCTACCTTTTGAGGTTATGACAAAAACATTCTTTCCATCAAACTCTATTCTGTTAATAAGGCCAGCTCCGGTAAGATTGTTTAGAAACTTGCCCAGTCTTGAATGTGACAGATTTGCCTTCGTCAAAAGTGAAGTTACATTAATGCCGTTTAGTCCACTTTGTTCGGTAACCGTAAGCAAGTCACTTACTATCTGCATACTTGTTCTATAGGCTACCATATCTAGAAACACTATCCTGAGGTAATATATGGGTATTACTCATATCAGATAAATATCGATCTTCGCAACTTTGTTTGCAGTGCCTTACGAACATGCGATCCAATGGATTGATGACTTCCTTGGAGTAGGATATCGGTTTTATGATTTAAGAATGAATGTGTTCCTCATATTTTCAGACAAAAAACAGGCCATCCAAATTTGGGAGGATGTGATAAAATGGTGGGTAGATCCGTCCATTAAGATAAGGTTTGTAGAAGTAGGTGAGGATTATTGGTTTGTAATGGGAGGGGATTCACCTTTTCCAGAGTCTAACAAATCGTTTTTTAAAGTTTTAAAAATATCAGAACACTATAAGCGATTTAAAAAAGGCCATGATGGACAAGCTTATCTTAGAATGGGAATATATAAAGAAAAAGACAAGTCAGCACCTATATCACTTTTTAAAAAGAAAAAAATTATAACTGACATTAAATTTTTGCAAGAAAGTGAAGTAAAAGACGATGCACTGTCTTTGGATTGTCTGTATCACAATAAATACAAAACAACGTAGAATGAGTTTTATTTTCCAGTGTTAAAATAAAGTAATGGATTTTAAATGTGTCCAAGATTGTTCAAAGTGCTGCATCGAAAGAGAATACTATCCAAGAAAAAAATTTGGTAAAGTCGGAGTCCTGATTCTTCCTGATGAAAAAGAAATGATTGAAGCGCGGGCGAAAAATCTACATCTTGACATAGTAATATTGCCGCGCATTGGAGTATCGGATGAAAAATCTAACGGACCTACTAAGATACTTGCGTATCAATTGATGGGAAGAGAATCAAATGGTAATACGTGTCCGTTTTTAGATACAGAAGGTGAAGAAAGATCGCCACACGGAGGCTATAAATGCAGAATTTACGAAAGCAGACCCCTTGCATGTAGAGCATATCCTGTTATCGAGTCCTCGTCCGTAACACTTGACAACAAATGTAAGTTCTGTGAAAGCTGTGCAAATACTGCCACAAATCTTAATGGAGAATTGGAATCACTCTCTAAAATAAAGAACAAAATGGAAACAAACGCGCCTTTTATTTGGCGTTATGCTACAGGAGTTGGAGAAAAGTCTGACTTGAATAAAATTAGCACAGGTTGGATTTTAGAAATTTAGGACCTAGTTCTTTCATGTGTTCCAGGATAAAACTCGGAGATCTTTTGAGAATAACACGTGCCACATAACACACCATTGATGTTCCAAGACTCCATTGGATAATACTTGTGTTCTACAATTAGTTTGCTGCATATGGAACATTTTTCATTGTCAGTTTCCAATTTGATTCAGTTCCAATATTTTCGTAATAAAAATCATGTTAAATAGTACTTCTTATAGGAATAATCTTGCGGTAGACTGGATGGCTTGATGCGGACCTCCTGCAAGAGACCTATCGGTCACCCATCTGCCGCTTTTTGTATAAAAAATTTAGAAAAGATCCTGGACTATTTTTTTAATCGAATTAATCTCATCTTCTTCTTGCTTTATTTTCTTTTCAATAACACGTATCATAGAATCTTGCCAAACATTATGTGAAAAGAAATTATGATATGTATTTGCAATATCCATTTCATCATCGACTACAGTATCTTCCAAGAATTTTGTTACAATTGTATCTGTCAGCTTCAATATTCTTTGGTTTAGTTTAACACTCTTAAAAATGGGTTCAAGCTTTGAGATGTCTTCTTTGAAATCACCTTTTGTTGATAGGATTTTTTCATGTAAGATCTTAAAATATGTGGCAACAAAGAACAAAGTAGCATATCTTTTTGTCTTATGACCACCTTTTTTGCCATAACTGAGAATTTTTTTTGCATATTCCTTAACAAGGTATGGATACAAAAGCACCCTACAATCGTCTTTTAGGGTCTCATTGAAAATCTCATCATATTTACTTCCGCGCGGAAGAAACTGTGCAGGTGAACTGTATGATTCAGTGGGCCTTTGTTCGATACCAGCTACAAGTGCTTGTATCGCATCCTTTGCGACAATTACTTTTTTGTGGTTTTCAGGAAGATATTTGTTGTATGTTACATCTCCCGCAAACTCACTTTGTTGTGACTTTGTTTTACTATCAAACGAACCAGCTTGAATCTCATAAAAATATCCAAAGTTTTCCATCTGAGATTTTATAGATTTATGGAAATCCATTAAAGAAACAAGATCTTTTCCCCGCACTGCATTCTGTGAATTTCTATATTTTGTTATATTATTTTGATCACGCTCATCTGCAGCTTTAATTACAGTAACTGTAATACTTCCTTCAAGATTGTGAGTTCTTTTTGCATGATCTAAAATAGAGTTTGATGTCTGTGCACCATTTACGATCTGAGGTGCATGTAACATTAACGTATTATCCTCAAGTTCATCAAAATCGCTTACAACAATTGTTATGCCGTTATTGTAATAGAAGAATTTATCAGGAGATTCTTGAAGAGTTTCGCGTATGCCCTTGTTTACTGTGGTTTTAAACTGCATCCATTGCCTAATGTTTGATTCAAAGACATAATCTCGATTTTTTGTAACAAAGTTTGTCAACTCTCTTAATTTCAAAATACCAAGTATTGTACTGTGGTACTTTAGTTTACTTTCAAGTTTGATAGATGCTTTTTTTCCTGCGGCTGGTTTTTTTATTCTATCCCAGAGCTTCTGGACTATGGAATCAATATCACAGATTTCAAAAGATTCGCTGTTATGATATTCGACTTTTTGATCTGTTACATATACACATTCAACTTTTAGATTCTTTTCACGTATCTGAGTAACAAGATGTGCAAGCTCGGGACGCATCTTTGTGATATCACGATTTTGAAGGTTTTTGACGTCTTCTTTGAATTTCATGATTGCTTCCATGGAATGTGATGTGCCATACTTTGATTGAAACAATCGTACGGTGCCTTCAGAAAAATCGACTGGAAGATATGCATCTATTCCTAAATCATTTGCGCCATCTACTATTGCATCTGTGGCATCATCTTCTGTTGCTTCAAAAACTCTTGTTAGAACCCATTGCAAAAAATTGTTCCCTTTTTCTACTTCATTTGAAGCGTTTTCTGCATATTCTTTAATACTGTTACGTATGTTTTGTACAAATCCTTCAAGTGGCTGTCCATTTATGGTGTGTAACAAAATGGGACGAGCGCCTGGTATGTATTCTAATAGACCATTGGTTCTGTCAGTCAAACTATGATGATTAGGAAATCCTGTATTTAGAAAGGGTGGTTATTATGATATAATTATTACAAAGGTGAGGAAGGGATTCGAACCCCTATAGATTCGCTCTGCAGGCGAACGCATAGCCGCTCTGCCACCTCACCGCAGTCAAAAAAGCTCTTGATGAACAATTAAATCTTTTAGGTTAGAATTTTGCAAATGGTTTTGCAGCCAGTCTGACGTCTTCTGCCTTGACTGTCTTTCTTCCTGCATGAACCGACATATCTACCGCACTTTTGGCTATGGCGATACCGATTTCCTCCAATATTCTTCTTAATTCATCTGCAGATTCATCACTTACTCTTTCTGCACCTGATTTTTTTAAAATACGATACATTGCAGAAAGGCCAAATTCCGAGGCTGTCATAAAGTAATTTTTCTTATCTGTGATAAAAGACTTCAAGTGGAAAAAAACCTACGCACAAATCGATTTCTACAGACTATTTTAGGGAGAGAATGAAAGGCATGTTATGAGCTGGCTTACAGATGCACATATTCATCTTTCTGATGAGGAGTATTCACAAGACATCCAGTTCATTATTACAAGTATGGAAAAGATCAAGATACGTGCATGCTGTGTATCGATGGATCTTCATACTTCAGAAAAAACTCTTAATCTTAGTAAAAAAACAAAACTTGTGTTACCATTTGTTGGCATTCATCCAGAAAAAGCCAATGATGATTTAGAACCTATTGTTGAATTGATAGAAAAAAATTCTAGTCAAATTACGGGAATAGGTGAAATCGGTCTTGACAAAACGTATGTTTCAAGTCAAGAGGATTTCAAAAGACAAGAAGCAGTATTTCATAAAATGCTGTCAATTGCTGAAAAACTACATAAACCTGTTTCAATTCACTCGCGTTCTACACTGGAGGAAATACTTGCTATTCTGCCCTCCTATTCCATTTCCGGAGTGCTTTTACATTGGTTTGCTGGTAGCAAAAAACAACTAAAGGTAACAATGGATCTTGGATGTTATGTGTCATATGGCCCTGCAATGATTTATGCAAAAGATAAACAAGTTTTGCTTTCAGAAACAAACAGAGAAAAAATACTTGTAGAAACAGACGGTCCTGTACGATTTTCACGGTGTTTTGCAATGAAAACTGCGCAAATCACTTTTCTTCCAAGCGTTGTGTTTTGTGCAGCTAAAGTCTTGAACAAAACATATGATGTTCTTTCATATGAGATTGAACAAAATTCTAAGCGCTATCTAGGTGTATAGATATAAAAACCCCCTGCATCCAATCGAAGACGTGAACAGGATCAAACGAATTTCGACAGAAGTCATGGCTTTACATAAATCTAGATTCGGAACTGATTTTGCACAAAACAAAAAGGCTCTAGATGATATAGCTGTAGTTAGATCAAAAGGTCTCAAAAACGAAATTGCAGGTTACATAACTACATTCATCAAACGCGAAATTGAAGATCAAAAAGAAAAGGAGGCTCAGGCCATGGAAGAGACTCAATCTGGCAATGAAACAGAAGAACTAGAAGAAGGGATACTTAACTAAATTAGCTCTTAAAATAAACAAAATTCAATATATGCAAAAATCAATTTTATAACAAATGATAACAATAAAGCTCCTTGGTGGAGCAAAAAAAGCTCTTTCTACAGATAAATTAGAATTTGAAAAACCTAACTCGACCATATCTGAACTTTTAGATTTTCTTCAAACAAAAATACCAAAAAATACCCATGCTATAGACATCAAAAATATACTAGTTGCTGTTAACGGGATAGATTCTTCAACTCTTGACGGTTTTAAAACAAAGATCAAAGATGGAGATACTGTAAGCATAATTCCTGTAATACATGGTGGTAGTCAAAGAATGCAGTTTAAGATTTTTAATAACAACGTAGAGCTTATAGGAATAAGACAGAATGAGAATCCAATAGGTTTTCTTGACTATTTGCGCAAAAAATACCCCGATCTGGCGATTCAGGGGATAAAACCATGTTTTGTCCTTAGCTCAAATCATGCCAAAAAGATTATCAGAGTATCGTTGGCAGCACAGAAAGACAGCATCATGCTTTCAAATAAAATTGAAACAGATATCTTAATGCGATTTGCATGCACAAAACAGATTAGTGACGCCATACAAAAGATTGGACTGGAAAGAAAACAAGGTTTTGTTTTAATTGTGATTGGAAGAAAAAAATCCATCGATAAATTGTTCTTTGAGGTAAGAGATCATTTAAAATCAAATTTGATCTCAATAAAAAATTCCACTTTTCTAAAAAAAGAATTTAAAATTTTAAAAAAACAATTAGAAGCTGTAACGTCAAACACACCACTAGAAGATCTACTTGCTGAAAAAGCAGCAATTCTATTCAGATAAACTGCGCTTTACTTTCTGTGTACTTAAGATATCGTCCTCTTTTAGGATTGCAATCCCAGTTATCTTTCCAAGTATTTCAATTAGAATTATCCAATCAAATTTCTCAAGTGATACCTTATTCTGAATTTTTTCTGCAATCTCACCTATAATTTCATTAGTAGGAATTTCAGAATGTCTTTTTTCTACTGTAATTCTATATGTATCTTGTAGCTGCATTACTCTGACATGATTGAGAACGGAATTCACAATATCTCCCTTTTTTGTATAAACTGTATCCTGTAATGGTATCACTCTAAGACAATATCTTATCAACCACGGTTCATCCAGAATCTTTTCTCGAATCTTTTTTACAACCAGAAACGGATCAAGTGAGGTGGTACCGGTAAGAATTCCAGATAAATCAGATATTTCAACTATTGCATTAGAGTCTCCAAGATCTTTTAGAATTTCCGACATTTCTTTGGCAGCTTCAGATTCAAGATGTCTGCTAGATGTTATTATCAGATTCAAAGTGAATTGATAATCTCCTCTTTTGTTATCTTTCCTTGTCTTAGTATCTTCCAGGTTCCATCTTTTACTTCAACAATAGTTGAACTTGTAGAGTTTGAAATTGTACCGCCATCCAAGAAAACATCATATCCAGAAAAATTCTCTTGAACCTTTTTTGAATCAGAAAAAGCTGGATGGCCAGAAAAGTTTGCACTAGTACCTACAATAAGTTTGCACTCTTTTAAAAGAGCCAAAACACATGGATGATTTGGTACACGAACAGCTACCTTATCATTCATGTTCATTGCACTTTTAATTTCATTGTCTTTTAACTTTAAAACTAATGTTAGTTGACCTGGCCAGAACTTATCAGCTATCTTATTTGAAATATCATCAAAAACAGCTATTTTTGAGACCTCGTCTTTAGAGTATACTAGTATTGGTAATTGTTTTGATTCGTTCCTCTTTTTTATTCGAAAAATGGCTTCTATTGCTTTTACATTTCGTGGATCGCAACCAAGGCCGTAGACAGTATCTGTAGGAAATACTACCAAACCTCCATTTTTTATTGTAGTTGCAGCTAGACTGATTCCATTCTGATCGCAAGGAACTATCACAATTTTTCAGATAGATATTAGTAAATTATGTTTTGTTATTGAAAATGATATAAGACTGATTGTCGTAGTATGTTGCATGGATATCGAAATTCAACAGTGCCAATGTCCGCCAGGTTCTGAAACTCGTGTAAATGAAGATGGCATGGACATTTGCGTTTCCTGTGGCGGTTGGGTAGCGCCATCATAAGTTTCTGTTGAAAAGAATTGCATTGCACAACAGCAGTACTGTGAAGATTATTCGAAATACAAGTACTAGTGTTTAGTTATTCTTTACAAATAAAACCTGAAAAATTCTAAATCATAACTAAATCTTTAATAGTAAATTGGCTTTTCTTACATCCGATGTCAGACGAGTTTGATAATGGTTTTGAGGATGATTTTGATGACGAGGGAGAAGATGACGAAGAGGAAGAAACAGAAGATGATTAATACTAAATTCTCAAACCAAAATTGTCCGCAAATTCTCTAAATCCACGATAAGCTTGCAAAAATTCTCTTCCTCTGTCACTGATTTTATACCTACATGCTCTGTCAGAACTTCTCTGTTCTAGCAGACCCTGCTGTACAAGCATCTCTAGTATTTTAGAGAGTCTCACATGGGAAACGTTTGCCTTGCGGATTAGATAAGTAACACTGGCTCCTGATTCATCCGGAGCTTCATCTCTAGTAGTAGAGAGTATATCTCCTATGATACTCATGTGTGTTCTATAGACTGCCGCCAAATTTCATCCCCATGAGTGATACTTTAGAAACAGGAACAAATAGTGCACCTAAACCTGCTATCTTTGTAGATATTGAGACAGAGTAAAGAACTGATTGTGGAAACACAACGGAATACCATCCTAGAAATTCGCCTAAAGCAAGAAGGCCAAGGCCTGAGGCCACAAAAACCGTGCTGCTTTTCTTATTTGCCATATATGATAGAATTGTCTCTATTGTCCCATATATCAATAGGATAAAAGAAATTGACCTTATAATATGCTCAATTGAATTTCCTGGTATGACAAAAAGGGGCACTGCTATGGTCCTAAAGTATCTTGATTTTGGGAAAAATGCCTTGATGCTATGCGAAAAAGCTATGAAAAAATATCCTATTGTCTGAATGCCAATGCCCAAGGTTTGAACCCATGGTTCTATGTCACCAGATTTGATAACTAGGGATTCTGTCAAAAATCCTGCGCCTACGACGCCAAAACCTATGCTTATCGACAAAAAGGCAATAGTCAGTCTAAAAAGAGTAGGACTGCCTGTGTTCTTAAAACCAATATATGATAAAATTCCTATGACTAGTCCTACTAGAAAACCAATCAGATTCAAAATTATCTCAAATACGAACTGCAATAGCCTCAGTCTCTTTAGAAATTAATTAAATCTTACAGGTAGCTTTTTTCTACCAATCGTCAAGAGATCCGGCTTTTGTTCCCTCTGTACTACTAGTATAATCTCCTAAAATGTCGGAATATGTGTGATCTTTGTATGCTATGATTTTCACATACTCTCCATATGTCATATCAAGTGAACAAGGATCGCATCTGACAAATGAAAAGTCGTCAGCAAGCTCTGCTTTGCCATTACATTTGGGACACTTTATCTTCATGGTTTTCTTAGGTCTTGCATTGTAATATTCTTTCTTAAAAAAAGATTAAATGACTACGCTTAATCCAATTTAGTATGGCAAAAACATGTACAAAGTGTAAAAAAGAGATTCCAGATGATGAGAATCTCGATCCCGTTGCAGCAAATTATCCGTGTTGTAATGCCTGTTGGAACGAATGGAAAACCTATAGGGTTATGGTAATGAATGAGATGAAACTTGACATGTCACTTGCAGACCATAGGAAGGTTCTCAAAAAATACGAAAAAGTCTTTGTGGGCGTTATCACTCCTGACGGAAATGTAATCAATTATGCTGATGAAAATCAGAGAAACCCTGAAAAGCCAGTTTAAATCCCAAATTCTTTTTTAGCTCTATCTGGGATTATGAGATACAACATTCTCTTGCTATTTTCATCTAAAGACAATAATATCTTTTTGACCGAATTGGAAATGATTTCTTTCTGTTCTTTATTCAAAGAGAAATAAATTTCTAAAATTCCATCTAGATTAAATAAAATAAGTTTCTGTGGGTTGGATATGATTGCTCCAACATAACTTGAAAACATAATTGTTCTATTTTCTTCTGAGAGACTACTTAGAATTTCAAGCCATGTCTTAAACAACCTTGCAAAATTTTCAAATGGAATGGTTGGTCCAGCAGCTAGTGCATTATTTATAACTTCATCCTTATCTAATGGTGACATTGAAAAAAACTCCATTAGTCTTTTTTTCAAAATGGGTTTTCTTAGAAAATCTGGAAGGCTTGCAAGTGACACTATGATGTTTCCTGCATAATTTGGTTCTGACATAAATTTGGCACTTACTTTGTTTGTTAAAATTGTATTGCCACAATTTGGCTTAAATATGTGCAGCTGTGAATTCTTGTATGCCCTCATTAGTTGTAGTTGGTGGATTTTTTGGCGATGAAGGAAAAGGAAAAATAATTTCATATCTTGCAATAAAGGACAATCCGACAATAGCAGTTCGTGGGGGGGCTGGTCCAAACGCGGGGCATACCATAGAGCACGAAAATAAAAAATACAAAGTTAGAATGCTTCCAAGTGCTTTTTTGAATAAAAATGTACGACTCCTAATTGGACCTGGAGTTGTAGTAAGTCCTGAAGTCCTTTTAAAGGAAATTGAGGAATTTGGCGTCTCTGACAGGGCATTTGTTGATTTTCAATGTGGGATAATTGAGGAATCTCACAGAACAGCTGATTCCCAGGGCAGGCTAAAAGATTCAATTGGCAGCACTGGCTCTGGGACAGGTCCAGCAAATGCAGACAGAGCAATGAGGACGTTAAAACTTGCAAAGGACATTGATTCACTTGCACTTTATCTTGAAGATGTTCCAAACTCTGTTAATTTTGCATTAGAAAGAGACGAGAATGTTTTGGTTGAAGGAACTCAAGGAACTTTTCTTTCTTTATGGCATGGTACATATCCATATGTAACATCAAAGGATGTTACTGCATCGGGAATATGTTCTGATATTGGACTAGGGCCAAAAAATGTTACAGACGTACTGGTAGTTTTCAAATCTTATGTGACTCGGGTAGGTACAGGTCCTCTCAAAAATGAACTTTCACCTGAACAAACTAAAACAAAAGGATGGCAAGAAGTTGGAACTGTGACAGGCCGAGCAAGAAGAGCTGCTGAATTCGATTTTGAACTTGCAAAGCGAGCAATTATGTTAAACAGTGCGACACAAGTAGCTATCACAAAACTTGATGTTCTTTATCCAGAATGTTCTCACATGAATTCGTTTGTAGATCTAAGCTCTCCTGCAAAACACTTTATCAAAACAATAGAGGAGCAACTCAAAGTGCCTGTAACAATAATTGGCACTGGCCCTGATGTTAATGATATAATTGACAGACGATAAGATCAAAAACAAGGCTGCTACCTTTTAATGGGGTATTTTTCATAAGAACATCGTGACAAAACTACCTCATTATGTTGAAGTATCAAATAGAATTGAATTCTCAAGATTAATTTGTGCTCTAGAAAGGGTTCCACGTACATCCTTTTCATTTGAGCATGAAGGCAGTCCTGTACTGGCGGTACAGATGGATCTTATCAAAGAAAGACCAGTAATCTATTTTACACGCGAAGGAAAAAGCGGTCACTATGTCTCGTATGGGTTTAAGGCGGGAAAGGAAGATTCTGATATAATTAACACCATAACAAATCCCACCTACCTTTATTCACCTATTGTTAGAGTAAAAACACTCCCACCATCTCTGAAACCAGAAACAAAAACCGAAGATCTTAACTATTACGAGCCTCTTGAACTAGAAGATCTTGAAAGTTTAGTAAAGCTAAGCTACGGATTTGAAGAATCCCCATTTCCTCTCTTTGCTTTTCCAACTGGTGACAAATGGATGGTAGGAGTTTTTATGAATTTCAATGAATCAGATGAAGTGTCGTTTTTTTGTCACGTGATTCTTGATAAAGAACCACAAAACCCTTTCTTGAAATATTCTAGCCAGAATGGGGTAGAACCATCATTTGCACCATCTGTAAATGAACATGGATATTCTTATCTTAAAGTGATAAAGCTAAAAGATAGACATCCACTAGTCAAGCTATGAATTTTAGAAATAGAATAAAAAAATCATCCTCTGGCAAAAGTAAGATAATTCTTGCAAATGATCTTGATACTAAATCTGTAGAAAAACTTGAAAGTGTCACAATAAAAAATATTAATACTCTAAACGAGTTCCTATGCGCAATTAAATTTAATTTTCATCTAATCTTACCGCTTGGAGTCAAGAATCTCAGGAAAATAAATAAAATTGCACATGATGTGGGTTTGCAGACTATTGCCGACATTAAACTAAATGATATTGGAAATACAAACATGGTTGCTGCAGAAAGACTGTGGGAATCAGGCTTTGATGCTATAATTGTAAATCCAATAATGGGTCCTGAAAATCTTAAGGCTATGGTCTTATCTGCTCACAAAAACAATCATGGGATAATTTCTCTTGTTCACATGAGTCATCCTGGTGCAAAATTGGGCTATGGAGTCTCAATAAAAAATTTTGAAAGTAAAAAACAATCAAAACTTCATGAATTGTTTCTAGAATGGTCTCTTTCATCAAAAACTGATGGCATAGTTGTAGGTGCTACAGTTCCAGAAATCATAGTGACATGCCACAAGAAAATAAAAGGAAAGTGTGATATTTATTCTCCAGGTGTAGGTACGCAAGGCGGGGATTCAAAAGAAGCTCTGTCATCCGGCGCAAATTATCTTATTGTTGGCAGAACTATTTTCAATGCAAAAGATCCAGTAAAGGAATCTAAAAGACTAAAAGAACTAAGTATTGAATACTAGTTTTTTATTTTATCCATTATGTTCTTGGCATTCTTATAGGTTAACTTTTTTAACGTATCATCAAAACTAAGCCAAGCAAATCCTAGGTGTTCATGAGAAATTTTAACATCAACAGTTTTTGTTTTTGCCAAGAAAAAAACAACTTCTTTGTGAACCAAATCTCCATTACGTTGATAATGATATTCTATTTTTTCTTCAAACCCGTCAATGAATTCTATATCAGTGATGCCTGTCTCTTCTCTAATTTCTCGTAAGACTGTCTGCTTGAGAGTCTCCCCTTCTTCTATATTTCCCTTCACAAAATCCCAGTGTCCAGAAGGATAATTCAGAAGGAGAAAAATTTTTCCAGAATCAGTTTTACTAAATAGTACGGCACCAGCGGATCTCTCCTCGATCATTATTTAGAAAAAACTGTTCTTCTAAGTATTCGTTTCTCTTACTTGCCTAGTCTTCTGGCTCTTTTTTGGAATGTTCTAATAGCACGCATGAGATCTATCTTTCTAAATTCTGGCCAGAATATGTCCATAAACACAAGCTCACTATAGGCACTCTGCCAAATCAAGAACCCACTTAGTCTTTTCTCACCAGACGTTCTCAATATCATATCTGGTGATGACTGGGGTAAATGAGAAGTGTACAAAGATGATTCTATGATTTCTTTATTTATGGAATCCACATCTAGCGAACCGGCTTTAATCCTTGTAGCTATTTTCTTGACTGCATCAACCAACTCATTTTGTCCTCCATAAGCTATAGCTACATTAAGATAATGTGTATCATAGTCTTTAGTTCTATCTTCTAATTTTTTCAAGATTTCTTTTAGTGATTGGGGGAGAAGTTCAACACGCCCAATTGCTTTTACTCGCATTCTGTTTCTGTGTATTCTGGGATCATCGTACAGCTTTTCTAATCGTTCTTTGATTAACTCATATAGATAATGAAGTTCCTCATCATCACGAGCTAAATTCTCCGCTGATAAAACATAAAGTGTTATGATCTTTATTCCTAATTCTTCGCACCAATCAAGCAAATTTTCAACAGTGTCTGCTCCATGGAAATGACCATTTTCTTTTAAAACAAGATTTCTTCTTGCCCATCTACGGTTTCCGTCCAATATTATTGCAATGTGGTTTGGAAGATTTTCGTTTTTGATTTCCTTTTCAAGTTTGTTTGAATAAATACTGTAAAGACCAGAAAAATTCAATACCTTTTCTTTTATTCCGATAATACTTCACCGCCCTTTTTCTTTCTATATCTGCGGAAAAGCACGGTGGCGGATATGAGTATTACGGCTAATCCGATCAAGAATGGGGGAAGAAGACTAAACGGGCTTTCGTCCTTTGTCATGATGTTTGTAAATTGAAATACAATAGGATAAAGTGACACTAACACAATTATGCGAAGTACATCTGTTACGGATCTCAAACTTCCTTTGAACCAACTAGTTAGTAATGTTCCTCCGAATATGCATCCTATGCCCATCCAGAGGAAAGGAAGAGCTCCTGAAATAAAGAGACCAATAATCAACTTGTTTGTTAGTATACTTATTACATCTGGTTGATCTTCAATAAGACTAGGATTTATTGCATTGATTCCAGTTGGTATTGAAACTAACATCAAAAGAATACCTGCAACCAATGTGAATATCCTGATGAATCCAGCAGGTGTTGGTTTTATCCATTGTGACCAAGTTCTATCTACATCAAAAGCTCTGATAAGAAATGCTCCGCCAAGTATACTTAATAAGATTGCAGAAATTTCTTTAGTGACTCCAAATATGGATGCAATTCCACCAATGACAAGTAAAATGCCTGGAACGCCAAGGAAAAACTTGGAATATCTGGTGTCAAACACAATTGCACGCAAATATCTTCCAAGTACAGCATAAGAATATTCTACACTTCTACTTACACGCATCACAACTCTGCGAACTGAAACAATAGGTAAAACATTTTGAATTATTGGTATGACACTTTCATCATCTTCTCCATCTGAAACGATGACAGCTCCATTTGCTGCAAATTTCTCCATCACGGCTCTTACTTGCAAAACTATTTTTTCATCAGCTTGAACTCCTTTGTTTTCTGTTCCAGCTACAACGATCACTTCAGCTTGGTACCCTTTGCTGACAAGATCCTCATATGTTTTTACTGCTGCAAAAATTGAATTAGAATCGGCATCTTCAGGATCTTCTAACGCAAGTCTTTGTGCAGCTTCAATACATGCATTTCTGCCAATAACGGGTGTTGGAACTCCAGCCTTTTTTCCAATGTCATCATCTCTGTCCACACAAATTACAAGTAGTCTACTTGTTTTAGTTTCAGTAATTCTTCTTTCTAACTTATCTTCTTTGACTGACATTATTCTATTAGAATACTAACTACGTTCCTATTAATTAATTTACCAAGCTCTATAGGGACCTAATTTTATCAAAAAATTTGACTTACAAATAATAATCGTAATCTTATGGTCTTGTCTCATTAGATTTGAGTCCAAATGACTCTGATTCTTTTTTAAGAACATCTAATCTCTCAAGATTCTCTTTGATATCACTTGAACTATCTTCCTTGATCTTATTGGCCAAGACTATTGTTTCCAGCAGGTAACTGTTGTAACTTTTGAGAGATTCCCCGTAGTTTAGATAACTCTCATGCCATTCTTTTGGGGCTTTGCTTTCTACAAGTTCTATTATCAAAGCATTGATTTGTGATGTGGAAGCTTTAGCTCTGATTATAAAGTCGTCTTGAATAACGGTTCCAGCACGCATTGCCTGAAAATCCGTCTCAATTTCATCAGCTATGACTTTTTGTCTTGCTTGTATGCTCTCAAGATGATCTTTGAAATCCGAAACCACAAAGCTGGCATCTTCCTTTTGCGGAATGAGCCATGTGGAGAAGCTTACACCTGTAATAACGGCTAGTATAGCTATTGTAACAATAATACCTCGTTTTTTTGCCAACTCACCTCAATCTCATCGAGTCGGTTAAAAGCATACTGAAACCCATCAACTTTATATTTACTAGTAACAAATCATCGATTTTCTATTAGATGGATCCTTTAGTCATCAGAAATATCAAAAAATCATAGTATTCTATGAAATTAATGTATATATTGAGGATGGCATAATTTATAAAATTTAACATGCCTCCAGCGTGTAGTGAAATAATTTTTACATTTCCTTCCTAAATACAACTTCATTCGTAAAAGTATGAAATGACAACAGCGTACTGTGTAAAATGCAGGAAGAAAGTCGAGATTTCAAATCCAAAAGAAGTTAAGCTAAAGAATGGACGACCTGCAGTAAAGGGCACATGCCCAAAGTGTGGCACTAACGTCTTCCGAATAGGAAAGCCTTAGAGGACCACTTTTTTCTTTTTTAATTAAATCCATATAGGGTACGCATAAGAAATTCTTTTGTTGGTAAAGTCAGAATACGAGAAACTATTAAAGAAAATTCAGGATAAAATTTCAGAAAATAAAAGCTCAGGTTCTAGGTTTGAACTTCCCTCTGTAGATATCATGTGGCAAGGGAATAGAACCTTCTTTCGTAATTTTGCTGAATTTCCAAAGATACTACGAAGGGATCCTGATAAGGTTCTTCAATACCTATCAAAGGAATTTGCTGCTCCTGCTCAGTTGGCAGGTGATAAAGCCGTTTTCGTAGGGAAAAGAGACCCGCACGATTTTACTGCACTCCTGAACAGATACGTAAAAGAATACTTGGAATGTCCTGCGTGTAAAAGTCCAGATACTAGAGCAGAAAAATCGAACAGATTCACATTTCTTGTTTGTGAAGCATGTGGAGCAAAATCCTCACTAAAGGGTACATATGCATAAATGGCATTTGCAGTTAAAACAATAACCTATCAACAAAACCTCATGCTAAATATTTGTGATGCCGATCTTGTAGG
>Ga0209431_10001465_pt1 | contig 19541 bp, 16 predicted proteins | sample RifCSP13_3_FD_184021 | JGI IMG/M metagenome (GOLD analysis project Ga0209431, IMG submission 184021) | Soil microbial communities from Rifle, Colorado - Rifle CSP2_sed 13_3 (SPAdes) (version 2) | ecosystem: Environmental > Terrestrial > Deep subsurface > Rock core/Sediment | place: Rifle...
CTGCCGGATCTGGATCAACTGCGTAACTCACAGCCGGCGCCGCCTGGTGCTTCCGCTCCCATCCAATCCAACCTCATGTGCGCTGACTGTGATGGCGGCGGCGGTGGCGGCGGCTATCCATCCGGAGATCCCAATTTCTCCACGTCGCGGCGACTTCCCAGAAACGAGACCGGAGAACCGGGAGTGGATCTGGGCTCGCGGAATTTCAACTGGGCGCTGAATCTCTTAGCACTGCCGGGAAGGGCCGGACTCGATCTGAATCTGACCCTCTTCTATAACTCGCTGGTCTGGACCAGGGATGGTTCCTACATCAAGTTTAACGGCGATGACGTCTCACCAGCGCCGGGATTTAAGCTGGGTCTGCCCACCGTGCAGCAACGTTTTTATAACCCTTCGGTGCCGGTCTACTCCTATCTGCTGGTGACACCCTCCGGCGGACGAGTTGAACTGCGGCAGATCGGTTCAACGAACGTGTATGAATCACAGGACAGCAGCTATACGCAACTGATTGACAATGGTTCGAGTTTGCTGGTGCGCTCAGCAGACGGCACCCAGTTGACATTTGTGGCAACGAATAATGTCGCCCTGCATGGTTACCGCTGTTCACAGATCAAGGACCGGAACGGCAATTACATCTCAGCGAGTTATGACCTCAGCAACGGTCACCTGCTGACCATTACGGACACACTCGGCCGCTTAATTTCATTTGTATACGACGCGAATAGTAATCTGCAGGCAATCAGGCAGACGTGGGCGGGGGTAAACCATGACTGGGCCACGTTTCAATACGGTGAAGTGTGGATGGCGCCGAACTTTGGCGGCGGTCTGATAGTGAACGGGCGAAACAACGCTTATCAGACGGTGCTGACGCGTGTGAATCTGCACGATGGGTCGTACTTTACCTTTGAATACAACGCAGCCTTCGGCCAAGTGAAGCGCATTAACCGCTGGTCCGCTGCGGCTCAGCTGCTTGGCTACACCAGCTACAACATGGAATCGAGTGCCGGCTTGACGGACTGTCCGCGCTTTACCGAACGGCGCGACTGGGCCAAAAACTGGAACAATGAAGCGGAAGCAGTAACGACATATGCAGTCGCCAGCGATAACTCCTGGAGCAAGATGACCGCTCCAAACGGCACAATCTACAAGGAGTTCTTTGCTACCACTGGCTTTCGCACTGGACTAACAACTGAAACCAGGTTCTTTGCCAATGCCGCTGACGAAACGGCAAACGTCTGGCAGAAGAAGACCACGACGTTATGGACGCAGGATAACGAGGTGCTCAGTTATCAGAAGAACCCCCGACCCACTGAGATAAACATCTACGACGCAGTAAACAATCGCCGTCGTAGCACCATCAGCTACACAACCTTCACTTTACCCAGCGGCGCCAGTTGCAGCCTGCCCAGCGACGTCCGGGACTATCAGAGCAATGGAACCACTGTTTTAAGACGGAGGCATACAGACTACCGCTACGACAGCATCTTTCTTGATCGTCGCATCATCGGTCTGCGGGCGGCAGAATACCTGTATGAGGGCGACGATGTGAACGCGATTCGGGCCAAGACGTTCTTCGATTATGACTGGCCACAGTGGCCGGAACACCTGCTGGCCACGCCCGCAGCGCCGGTCCAACATGATGAAGCGAACTTTGGTCCCGGAACGGCGGCTGGCCGCGGCAATCTGGTGCTGCTGCATCGCTGGGATGCTACCGATCCGAACAACTACAGCTTAACGATTGAGTACAAATGGGGTTACTGGACCACTGGGGCGGTTGCTTTCACTCGTGATCAGATGCCCGGTCACCAGACCGACATCAGTTACACCGACGCTTTCTCGGATGGCCAGAACCGCAACACCTTTGCCTACCCTACCTCCGTCACTGATGCCGAAGATTCCGTTAGCAGTTCGCAGTATAGTTTCGAGCATGGCGCCGTGACGCGCCTCACCACCCCCTCGCCCAATTCGGGACAAACAGCGCCTTACCAGACGCTCGTCTACGATTCGGCCGCCCGGTTACAGCAGGTCACCCGCAGTGTGGACGGCTCCTTCCGGCGCTGGGTTTACCCTTCCGACATGCTCTCGATCCTCAGTTACGCTTCGATTAAGGACGGTACTACGGTCGGGAGCAGTAGTGAAGCCTACAGCATTCAGGTCTCGGATGGCGGCGGCAGAGTGCGCGCGGTTGGGGCCGAACACCCAGGTAGCGCAGGCGGTTATAGTGGTGTGTACTTTATCTATGACAACATGGCTCGTGTGGTGCAGCAGTCCAAACCGACTGAGATGAACGGCAGCTGGACTCCGACGGGAGATGATACAACCTGGGTTTACACAGTGCAGGCCTACGACTCCCTCAACCGGCCCACCGTCACCACCAATTCCGATGGCTCAACGCGAGAGAACACCTACACTGGCTGTGGCTGTGCGGGTGGTGAAGTGGTCACCGTCAGAGACGAAGCGGGCCGGCGCAGACGCCTGACCATGGATGTTCTAGGGAGACTGAAGAAGACGGAAGAGTTGAACTACAATCAGACCGTTTACTCAACAACCGATTATGCCTACAACGTGCGCGACCAGCTCACCTCCATCACGCAGCAGAATGATCGCGTCCGCACCTTCGAGTACGATGGCTTCGGCAGGTTGTGGCGGCGGACAACCCCGGAACAGGGAGTCACCACCTATAGCTATTTCAAGGACGATACGGTGCAGACGGTGACCGATGCGCGCGGGGCAACAATGACCTTTAGTTATAACGGGCGGCATCAGGTAGGCAGCATCACCTACGGTGTACCGGCAGGAGTGGCTCCGACGCCAAACGTCACGATTGGCTATGACGCCGCCGGCAATCGAGACTGGATGGACGACGGGCCGGGCTTCGTTGATTACGTTTATGACCAGTCGTCGCGATTGACCTCAGAGAGCCGAACATTTGCTGGTGTACCAGGCTCTTATACTCTGAGTTACCTCTACAACCTGGGCGACGAGGTAAAGCGCGTCACCAACCAGTCCGGCGCAATTGTGAACTACAATCGCGACGATATCGGCCGCGTCACCTCCGTCACTGGTTCCGGCTATGCCGGCGTTTCCAATTACCTGAATAGCCTCAGCTATCGTGCTTTTGGCGCAGCGAAACAGATCACTCATGGTAACGGCAAACAGCTCTCACTCTCTTACAACAACCGCATGATGCTGACGCAGTGGAACATCCCCGGGGTGCTGGGTTACTCCTATCGCTATGACAACTATGGTGAGAACAACACCGGACGCGTCACCTTTGCAGACAATCTGACAAATGGCGCCAGCCGCGATGGAACGCTTGATCGCTCCTGGTATTACGACCACGTAGGCCGGTTGGATGTCGCCTACACCGGGTCAGAAGCACGGGCCACGATTGGCACCGACACCTGGGGCCATCCTGATGGTCCCTACGCTCACGACTACAACCACGACGTGTGGGGCAACATTACGAGCCGCGTGGGCTGGGGTGGCTGGAACGCGCAATACACGGCCAGCTTCAATAACAAAAACCGCATGCTCACGAATCCGGCGAATGGACAGGCATTCACGTACGATGCCGCCGGCAACAACACGTACGACGGCGGGCAGGCCTTTACGTACGACGCACTGGGAAAGCAGGTGACCTCTAACTGGGACGGATTACAGCAGAACTATGATGGTGATGGGCTGCGGGCAAAGAAGGTGATGAATGGTGTGGCCACCTACTACCTCCGTTCGAGTGTGCTGGGTGGGCAAGTGGTGGCGGAGATAAATGCCAGCGGACTCTGGACGCGTGGGTATGTCTACCTGGGGTTGCAGTTGGTGGCTGTGCAATATGCTGGCGTGATCTGGGTGCATCAGGATCCGGTGACGAAAGGGCAACGATTGGTCAACATCAATGGAACTCTTGAAAGCACTATTGAGTTAGATCCCTTTGGTGGCGATACGAATCGAAGTGTCAATGCATCGTTTCAGCCGCGTCACTTCACCACTTACGAGCGTGACACGGTCGGTGGCATGGACGAAGCGATGGCGCGTCGTTATCACGGCTGGTGGAGCCGCTTCTCGCAGCCTGATCCTTACGATGGCGCTTACTCCCTTGTGGACCCGCAGAGCTTCAATCGGTACAGTTATGTGCAGAGTGATCCGGTGAACTTTGTGGATCCGAGCGGGTTGGACGGTGAGTGCGTTGACGTTGATGGCAATATTGTCGACTGTGGACCAGACGTTATTGACGATAAAGTCGTCACGAATATCTGGGACTGGTGGGGACCCCTGTGGGATTTGTATTGGGGACGCCGCGATTATATCCCCTTGATTCTGCCCGTCTTAAATGATGGCTCCCGTCCCGTCGTCGAGCTAATTCCGATTCCGGAACGCTCGCCCGATGGAAATACAGGTGCCGTCAATAATGCCCTAGGTGCCTGTTCCGCAACAGCCGCAGTCGGCCAGTATTCGACCGTAAATGCTGCCGGTACCGCATGGAGAGGATCGAATGGGAAGTGGAATCAAATAGGCTGGGGCGGCAATCAACACACTGGCGCAAGATCAGTTGCAATAAGCCGGGCGAGCTCTCTGCGGCTGCTCGGTCGAAATACTGGCGTACTCGGTGCTGGATTTAGTGGATATCAAGCTATCGAGGCTATCCACGCGGGCGATAATGGAAGAGCGGGCAAAGCGACGTTGGATGGCACTATGGCCCTAGTCGGCGTGCTCGGTGGCCCAAAGGGAGCAGCTGTAAGTGCTGCATATTTTGTTATTGATGCTACGGCGGGTTGGGGTAATTGCATAAATGCTATGCAGGCTATAAATCCCGGCCCATGCGATGCTTCGTGTCGTAGAAAGTAAACGATCATTCAGAAACCCGAAACATCCCAAAATTAAGCTTGAATGAATCCTCTGCTATTTGTCATCGGCGGGTTCGTTTGGATTACTGCTGCGTTTAAGAGGGAACTACTCCTAAAACAGCGGAGCTTTAGATTGCTGTGTATAATCTCTCTAGGGTTATTCGCTGCCGGTACATTCATCCACGTCAATTATTCGGGAAGGTATCGCGGTTCGGGTGCACTGTTCAATCCGCTCATATCTCTGCTGCTTTACCGGCTGTGCTGGAAATTATTTGTCATGCACTTTCAGCGGGAACCACGGGAAACTTGGCTTGACTGGCGGCCAGGTATGGCCGCAGATAGACTTTTCAATATCGTTTATTTTTGCCTCGGACTGTGGCTGTGGATATTTACCTCAGGGTTCCTGTCTTAATCAAAACCTAGTGAGCTTGATCAGGACCGGTTACGAAAGAACAGCGTTTGGTCAACATCATGGAACTTTGGTGAGTACGATTGAGCTGGATCCCTTTGGTGGGGACACCGACCGAAGCATCAATACCGCATTTCAGCCGCGTCACTTCACCACTTATGAGCGCGACACAGTAGGCGGCATGGACGAAGCCACGGCGCGCCGCTATCACGGCTGGTGGAGTCGTTTTTCGCAACCTGATCCTTACGATGGCGGCTACTCGCTAACTGACCCGCAGAGCTTCAATCGGTACAGCTACGTGCAGAGCGATCCCGTGAACTTTGTGGATCCTTCTGGGTTGGACGGTGAATGCATTGATGTGGATGGCAATATTGTCGCCCAGATATCATCGACGACAGAGTCTTCACGAATATTTGGGATCGCTATTGGTGGGGACCCCTGTGGGATTTGTATTGGGGACGCCGCGATTATATCCCCTTGATTCTGCCCGTCTTAAATGATGGCTCCCGTCCCGTCGTCGAGCTAATTCCTATTCCACACGATCCTGGTGACCTCGATTCAGTGAATCGCGGCTTTGCCGCATGTGGAACAGGGGCCAGCATTGGTCTGTACTCCAATCAAATAGGTGACAGGTGGGTAGGATGGTATCAGAATGGTCCCAGAACCCATGCTATGAGCTATCCGGGGAATCAGCATGCCTTACGCTCAGCGGCTCTGAATAACGCGAGCGCTTTCAGAGCACTCGGCAAAGTGTCATTGGGTGTAGGCACAGGAATCGGTCTGTATCAAGGTGTTGGTTCTTTTCGACGTGGGGACTACGCCGGGGCAGGAAAGTCTGGATTGGATATAGGGATGGGGGCCATTGGCACTCTTGGAGGTCCACCCGGGGCAGTGATAGCCGGAGGTTACTTTGCAGTTGACCTCACCATTGGTTGGGACGGGGTCGCCAAAATAGAGCAAAACAGTCACTCGACCCAAAGGTTCGCGAATGGCCAAGGGCTTTGCATCACTCCATCCATGGTTAAGTGACTACTGAGCCAGTGGCGTTAGACACGCGCAGCCTCTTGGTATTGAGTCGCTGGTTTTATTCTGAACATGCTGAATAGTGTATTTTTTTCCATTGGTGGGTTTGTCTGGGCCATCGCTCTCTTCAAGAGAGAGCTATTGATCCGTAAGGAAAGCTTCAGGGTTATCTTAGCGACATCAGCTGTTCTATTCGTGATTGGCTTGGCGCTTCATTTCTCAAAAGCGGTGGGGAATGCCTATTACGGTGCGCTTCTTTCTCCACTTCTCTCACTAGCACTGTTCCGACTATTTCGCAAAAGTTTTCTTAGGCGGTATAGCCGGGAGCCGATGGATACCTTCCTGCGTTGGGAAAAGGGTCTGGACGAAGACAGGATCTTTAACATCGTATACTTTATACTCGCCGGATTGTTATTGATGTTTTCTGCCGCCATCGTGGAATGAATTGACTGGCAAAATCGGTTCCGGCACGTTTCGGACAGGTTTTGCCGGCCAGCAGTGGTTTAGCCCCGCCAACAGAAATGATTTTCGCTTCACAACGGAGCAAATCGCACAACTGTTTCGCCTGTGTACGTCTCCGCTAAGCACACCCTCAGACATACCTCCTACGTTCATAATGTTGCATCCCATCATCGGAGGCGGAGGTGGGGATGGTAGTATGGATGACAGCGGCGGATTCGGAGGAGGAGGATACCCGTCATGGTGGTATTCACTATGGGATTTCGTTCGGCAGGTCCAATCGATACCCGCGCCGGAGCCCGAACAAAGGAGATACTGAGGTTGACTGGTCTTTTGGTTCGTCGGCCATCAAGGATCACAATTACGAAAGCCATCGTGAAGGTTAGCTAAGTAAGGCTATCCTCATCATACGGTGGTCCACTCTATTTCCAGGTGTTACAACCCTCAATTTGACGACGGACGGTTTCCAGTACTCGAACTATTTCAATCGGCTTTTAATCGTCCAAGGAAGGATAGAGCGATGCGGTATGCACTTAAAATGATTCTCATGTTCGTAATGGCTACAGCTTTGAGTGAAGGAGAATCAAATACGAAGGGCCAAGTCGGGCGGTGTCAAAATCCATCAGCGAGACGAGGCATTGATGTCGTCAAAGCACGTCCAGCACTCGGCATTAAGTATGAGCGAACCGCCATCTTCAAATTGGCTTCTCGTCAGACCCGATATCGCATTGGGCTCCATCAGAATTCTGAAGAGGCAAACAAGAGGCGAACAGGAACATTTACTCTAGCTCACTCACATCACCGAAAAACCCAATATTTTCACAACTTCCCTATTGACAGCCCTAGACCCTCAGCGTAGTATCCGCTGGCGGGTGGTCGAAAGTGGTCGGAAGTGGGTCCAACCTCGTAGCAAACCGATCAGTAACTTTTCCTAAGAGGCCACCCGCTAAAAGCTACAGGTCAGATGCAACATGCTGCGGGGAAATTACACGGCCCGAATCGATCCGAAGGGTCGGCTGAAGGTGCCGACGCCTTTTCGCCGGCTGATCGAAGAAAAGCACGGGGCCGAGTTTTACATCACCAGTCTTACCGGCGAAAACGTTCGCATCTATCCCTTGCCCGAATGGGAGTCGATTGAACAACGACTGTCGCTGCTGCCGACCATGGATCCGGCGCGACGCAAGTTCCTTGACAGAACGAATTTCTACGGTCAACAGGCCAAGATCGATAACCAGGGCCGTTTGCTGATTCACCCGCTGCTCAGAAAGAGCGCGGCGGTTGTCGGCGACGTGGTGGTTCTCGGCTATCTCACGTACCTCGAAGTTTGGGAGTTCGACGCCTTCAGACAAAGGCTGCTCTCGGATCCCTACACGGAGGAGGACGAAGCAGCAATCGCGCGCCTGGGAATCTGAAGATTGAAAATTGCAAATTGAAGATTGCAAATTGGAATATTGACGAAGCGAGTCGTACCCGAAAATTCCGAGGGGAAATGGTCAATCGTCAATCGTCAATCGTCAATTGGCAATCGGCAGTAGCTAGGTCTTTGAACAAGATCACGGGGCGGTGGTGATGTCTGCGCCTTTGGGGGGCATGGGCGCGCCCCATCGCCCCGTGCTGCTAACGGAGACGATGCAATTCCTCGAGCCTGCACGAGGAGGACTCTTCGTTGACGGCACGGTGGGACTCGGTGGTCACAGCGAAGCACTCCTCGAGTCCTCAGACCAAACGCGCGTACTCGGAATTGATCGCGATCCGGACGCGCTAAACCTCGCGAACCAACGACTCGCGCGTTTTGGTCACCGGTTTAAATCGGTCCATGCGGACTTTCGGGAGATGGACCGAATTCTAATGCAGTCTGGTGAAGCTGACGTCGCCGGCATCCTGGTTGATCTCGGTGTCTCTTCACTTCAGTTTGATTCTCCCACGCGGGGATTCAGCTTTCGCTTCGACGCTCCACTCGATATGCGAATGGATCCTACAAGCGAAGGGCCAACGGCAGCCGATCTGCTGGCCGAGCTTCCCGAGGAGGAGATCGCAAAGATAATTTTTGAGTACGGCGAGGAACGACGCTCTCGTCGCATTGCAAAGTGGATCGTTGAAAAGCGCGAACAAGGGCAGCCCATCCGAACTACTCGAGAACTAGCCGAACTGGTCAAGAGGGCTGTGGGTTTCAAGAAGACGAAACTGCATCCCGCAACACAGACTTTTCAGGCCTTACGCATTGCCGTCAATCAGGAGCTCAAGGGTCTGAGCTCTTTCATCGAGACAGCAGTAGATCTTTTACAGTCCGACGGTCGTTTTGTCGTCATCAGTTTCCACTCGCTTGAGGATCGCATCATCAAGCAGGAATTGCGGCGCCTCGCCGGGCACTGTCAATGCCCGCCGCGCGTTCCCGTTTGTACCTGCGGTAAACGGAAAGTAGTGGAGATACTTACAAAGCGGCCAGTAGTTCCTTCAGAAACAGAGATTGAAGTGAACCCAAGAGCCCGTAGCGCGAAACTACGTGCGTGCCGAAGGCTCCCTTGACTCCAGGACAGTGACAGCCGATGAGACTCCCAGTAGCCCAGCAAAACTCTCGCGTTCAGCGCCAACGCCAGCCGTTGGCATTATCTCGACTGGCGTTGTTGCTCTTTTCCGGCGCCGTTCTAACGGGCGGATTTGTCTTTGCAGCACGACAGCACTTTGCCGCGGTGAAGTACGGCTACGTCAGTGAGGAGCTGCGGGAAGAGCGTGAAAAACTCTTGCGCGAGCAGCAGCAGCTCTTATTGAAGAAGGAGCAGGTCTCGTCTCCCCGGAGCCTCGAATCTGCAGCGCGTAAACTCGGGCTGAAGCCACTCTCACCAAATCAGGTAAGTGTTTTGCGTCCGGGTCAAGCGGCGACCAGCGCCCAGGCAAAGGTCGACGGGTCGAAGAAGAAGAAAACACGGTAAAGAAAATGCGGGCGGGGACGCCCGCGCTCCGAAAAGAAAGAAGGCGGGCGGGGACGCCCGCGCTCCGAAAGAAAGAAATGCGGGCGGGGACGCCCGCGCTCCGAGATTGGAAGTCTGTGATGCCGGCAAGGGCAATTTCTCAATCGATCACCAGACCAGATGCTTCACTCCGCCGCGCGCTCTTTGTCGCGGCGATAATTGTCTTATGGATGTTTGCCGTAGGCGTCCGGCTGGTCCATCTACAGGTTTCCGGTCACGACGAAATGGTCGACCGGGCCCGGCGCCAGCAGCAGAACGCTATCGAGACCGCCCCTGAACGCGGCCGCGTGCTTGATCGGAACGGAAATGAACTCGCACGGAGCATCGATACGGACTCAATCTTTGTCGCACCTGATGAGCTCATTGATCCGGGAGATCCAAACATCACCGCTGCAAACGTCGAGTGCACCGCCGATGCATTAGCCTCATCAATCGGTTTAGAAAAGGCGAAGCTGGGGGACGAGATCTCCCAAGGAGTCGCCAAAGGTCGACGATTCATCTGGATTGCTCGACGGCTCTCACCTGAGGTGGGCAATGTGGTGCGGGCGCAGACAATTCCCGGAGTGCACATCCAAAAAGAACCAAAGCGTTTCTATCCCAATGGCGGGCTCGCTTCCCACATTCTCGGGTTTGTCGGTTTGGACAACGTTGGTCTCGGGGGAATAGAAAAAGTCTACAACGAGAAGATCGCAGGTGAGCCTGGCAAACTGTTCGTTGAGAATGACTCTCGTGGCAAGGCGTATGAAAGTTTTGAGGTTCCGTCGAAGCCTGGTCAGACAGTGGTTCTCACCATAGACCAGTCAGTCCAATATCGTGCGGAGCAGGCCATCCTGACGACCGTTCAGAAATCCAGGGCGAAATCGGGAACAGCCATAGTGCTGGATCCACGCAATGGCGAGATCCTGGCCCTTGCGAGTGTCCCGACGTTTGATCCAAACGACATTGCCGCTTCTTCCCAGCAGGAAAGATCAAACTGGGCGCTGCAGAACGTCTACGAACCCGGCTCAACATTCAAGATCGTCGCCTTTTCAGCGGCCCTGGAAAAGGGCCTAGTGAAACCCGAAGACCGAATCGACTGTCAAATGGGTGGGATCACAGTGGCCGGGCGGAGAGTGCGAGATCACAGCGCATTTGGTTCGCTGACCATTAGAGAGGCGTTGGAAAAATCCAGCAACGTCGCCGCGATCAAGTTAGGCATTCGAGTCGGCAATGAAACGATGTACGACTACATTAAACGTTTTGGGTTTGGATCGCGGACAGGAATTGAGCTTGCCGGTGAAACGCCGGGTTTGCTTGCACCCGTTAATCGATGGCACCCCTCGTCAATTGGTTCCATCGCGATCGGTCAAGAGATAGCAGTAACCCCACTACAGATGGTTGCAGCTTTTGGCACGTTGGCTAACAACGGCATTCGGGTGGCACCGCATCTGGTTCGTGAGATTCGTACGTCATCAGGTACCGCTGTTTATCAAGCACATCCGGAAGAGCGCAGGGTCGTAAACGAAACTACTGCGAGCGCCCTTCGTGGAATGTTGGAAGGGGTGACTCTGAACGGCACGGCCAAACAGGCCCAGCTTGATGGTTACACTGCAGCAGGGAAAACCGGAACGGCACAGAAAATTGATCCGAAGACCCGCGCTTACTCTCACACTAAACACATCGCATCTTTTGTAGGGTTTGCTCCCGTAAGTAACCCGTCGGTGGTGATAGTGGTTGTGATTGACGAGCCCGGAGGCGCTTACCACGGAGGACAAATAGCGGCGCCCGTCTTCCGCGAAATAGCCGAACAGATCTTGCCCGACCTCGGTGTCGCTCCCGATACGGATTTCAAGACGCCTCTGGAGTTGATCGCGAGCGAAGCTGGAACACAAACAGCGCCGGCTGCACCGGTTCAGCGTGAGGCCGCAGTCGAAGAGAACTTTCCGAAAGTTGCCGGTCGCGATGGCAGAGGCGGCGACGTTGTTTATGCGAACGCGGGAATGCGGGGCTTATTGATGCCAAACCTGCAGGGACGAAGCGTCCGCGACGTGGCCCGTGCTTGTCAGCAGCTTGGTCTGAAGTTAGAAGCGAAAGGTGAAGGTTTTGCATTTCGTCAGAGTGTTTCCCCCGGCGCTGAAGTGCAGCCGGGTCAGATTGTACACGTGGAGTTTGCCCGGAGAGATTGAACCCGAACGCCCAGGAGCTGAGTAACGATGATCCCCCAGCGAGTACTCGGCACGACCACAGTCAGATTCAGGGTCGCTGCTTGTCGGAAACGATTGCGTGTTATTCGCGCTATCCATAAGGAACAATTTCAAACTGAAATAGAGGAGCGGCAGGAGGTGTTTCTGCTTCAGCACGAACAAAGGTACGATCCGACGGAGGCGGAAATATCCTCGACGCCCCCGGATCTCGAGAAGGCAGAAGTCACGTGAAGGTTAGAGAAGCATCGGTCTTAATGGGCGCAGACGCCAAAGGCGCAAGCGCCGAGTTGTTTGACAAAGAAATAAAGGATTTCTCAATCGATTCGCGGTCAGTCGACGCGGGCCAACTCTTCTTTGCACTATCGCAAAAGGACTACGCCCGCGCCGGGTTTAATGGGACATTTGTCGACGCTCATCAGTTCATCCCCGAGGCGTTGGCGAAAGGCGCCGTAGCCGCTGTCGCACGACGCGATCACTTTGCGGCCGACAAACAGTTGCCGCATCTGCGTAACCGTCTCCTACTTGTTGACGATGCGATTGAAGCACTACAGACGCTGGCAAGGCGCGTTTACCAAGCCTGGAACAGACCTGTGGTTGGAATCACCGGCAGTGCGGGGAAGACCACAGCTAAGGAGCTGACCGCACATTTACTAGCCGCTAGCGGTCGCCGAGTGTTGAAGAGTGAACGCAACTATAACAACGGACTGGGATTGCCCTTATCGGTTTTGAGAATGGTTAGTAAAGGACATTCGCCTGAGTCGTTTGACCTCGCTGTATTGGAGATGGGTATGTCCTCGCCAACGCACGAGATTCGACGGCTGTGTCAGATAACTCCACCCGACGTAGGCGTTGAGTTGATGATTGCACCGGTTCACCTCGAGCACCTGGGCTCAATCGAGAACATCGCAGCGGCGAAGGCGGAACTAATTGAAGGGCTAAAACCTGGGGGAACAGCAGTGCTCAATACTGACGATGAATGGGTGATGTGGATGGGCGAGAAGCATCAGGGTCCGACCATCACCTTCGGGATCGAACACGCCGCTGACGTTACTGCGACCGACATCGACACGTCGCGTTTGGGAAGAGTCGGCTTTTCGCTGACCACGCCGTTGGGGACTGAAAATACAGAACTACAGATGAGTGGTCGGCACAATCTGATGAACGCCTTAGCCGCAGCTGCCGTCGCCACATACTTTGAAATGTCCCCGGGGGCAATAGCTGAAGCTCTCAGAACAATTCAACCTCCTCACATGCGGGGAGAAGTACTGGAATTCGCAGCAGGCTTTACAGTGGTTGATGACTCGTACAACTCAAACCCACGCTCGCTGATAAACATGGTTCGGACGGTTGCTGAAGGAGGTCGAGGGTCGCAGCGTAGGATAGTAATTGCGGGTGAGATGCTTGAACTTGGAGCTGACGAAGCCACCTTGCACTATGAGGCGGGTAAGCAGATCGCAGCCTTAGGAATTGAAGTTCTGTGGGGCGTTCGCGGGTTAGCCGAACAGATTGTTGCCGGTGCAAGGGGAGCTGGTTTAGGCGAAACACGGTTCTTCGACAACTCGATGGCCGCTGCCGCCGCCGCCGTACAGGAAGTGAGACCCGGTGATTTGATTCTGGTTAAGGGGTCCAGGGGAGTTGCCACCGACAAGGTTGTCAGTGAGTTGCGCCGCTGTTTTCCTTTAGTCGGTCAAGATCAGAATTGAGCTGGTTGGGGTTTGTTCGAGCGAGCAAGAGGTCGTAATCTTTGGTGCAGCAACTAGCGGTAATGCAACCCGGTTGAAATGATTTACTACCTTTTCTACGAACTTATTTACCAGAACTTCAAGGATAAAGAATGGTATCTTGTTAAGGCGCTCAACGTTTTCCAGTACGTGACCTTCCGCACAGCGTACGCCACTATCACCGCACTCCTGCTATCGCTTCTCTTTGGTCGCAAGCTGATCACAGCGCTTAGAAAGTGGAACATCGGACAGCAGATCCGCGAAGAGGGCCCACAGGCTCACATGGCGAAGCGCGGCACCCCAACAATGGGCGGGGTTCTGATTGTCGGTTCGGTAATCATCTCCACGCTGCTCTGGGGCCGGCTATCGAGCGTTTACGTCGGCATCATCATAATAGCGACACTCGGTTTTGCGGCGATCGGATTCGTAGATGACTACGCCAAGATGGCGAAGCAACGCAGTCTGGGCTTAACAGGCCGGCAGAAGTTGCTAGCGCAATTGCTAATCGCCGTGTTCGTCTGGGGTGTTCTCTATATCTCCACTAAATACTGGACGACAGATTACTCGTGGAACGTCAGTATCCCGTTCTTGAAATTTACGGCTGAACCTTTCGGCCGTAGTTACATTGGACCATATCTCTATCTCGTATTCATTGTGATCGTGCTGCTCGGTTTTTCAAACGGTGTGAACCTGACAGATGGACTCGATGGACTAGCAATCAGCGTCACGTTTATCGCTATGGCAGCGTTAACTGCGCTGACTTATCTGAGCAGTGATGCTCGCTGGGCGAACTACTTGGAGCTGACCCATAGACCCGAAGCAGCTGAGTTAACGGTCTTCTGCGGTGCGATGGCCGGTGCAAGTCTGGGATTTCTCTGGTACAACGCCCCACCTGCCGAAGTGTTTATGGGCGACGTGGGCAGTCTCGCAATCGGTGGGGCTATCGGGACAGTGGCAGTCCTCACCAAACAGGAGTTCATGCTGGTGATGGTTGGTGGCGTGTTTGTGATGGAAGCGCTGTCGGTAATGTTACAAGTGAGCGTATTCAAGATGACAAAGCGAACCACGGGGACGGGCCGCCGGCTCTTCAAGATGACACCGCTGCATCACCACTTTGAAATGCAGGATTGGAAAGAGTCCAAGATCGTTTTTCGCTTTCTGATCTTGGCCATCCTGTTTGCGCTATTGAGTTTGTCAACTTTGAAGCTGCGCTAAAGCAGCAATGAAGAGCGGGTGTTTTGGACATAAATGGCAGGAAAGTGTTGGTCATTGGCGCAGCCCGAAGCGGTATCGGCTCTGCCAGATTTCTTGCCCGGCTCGGCGCCACGGTGGCGATATACGACCGCAAGCCGATGGAACAATGGAGTTCTGAAGCGGTTGCCCTCAAAAGCGAAGGAATCGGCTGTTTACCTGGCGACGTGCCTGGTTGGCTGTTGGATCAAATTGACTTGATTGTCATTAGCCCCGGCGTCCCTTTGACAACCATTCCCGTTCGTTACGCCGAGCGTCGTGGCGTAGAAGTGATCGGTGAAGTCGAACTGGCCAGCCGTTTTTTGAAAGGTCGGATTGCTGCGATTACTGGTAGTAATGGCAAAACAACGACCACATCGTTGGTGGGCCGACTGCTTACTGATGCGGGTGTGGCGGTCCAAGTCGGTGGAAATATTGGGAGATCGCTGATTTCGATGGTGGAGAGTTCTGTTGAACATGGCTGGACTGTGGCTGAGCTTTCGAGCTTTCAACTTGAGACGATCAGACATTTTCATCCCGCCGTTGCCGTGGTCTTAAACGTGACTCCGAACCACATGGATCGTTACGAATCGTTCAATGATTACGCTGCCGCAAAGCACCGGATTTTTATGAACCAAGGCCCCGAGGATGTTGCGGTGCTAAATGCTGACGATGAAGTAGTCTCCAGTTGGGCCAGCGGACTCCGTGCACACGTTGTGCAGTTTAGCGTCCGGAAGGAACTTCCAGAGGGGTTGTTTCTGCGCGGGAATGAGATCGTCTCAAGGGCGGCGGGGGTAGAGAGAGTGCTTGCTTTGCGAAGTGAGATGCAGCTCCGCGGTCTGCACAATGTGGAGAACGTGTTGGCTTCATTGGCCGTAGGACTTGCGTGTGGTGCTGACCCGAGCTCGATGCGCGAAACCCTTCGACACTTTCAGCCCGTCGAGCACCGCCTGGAGTTTGTCGAAGAGGTTGAGAACGTCAGGTTCTTTAACGATTCAAAGGCCACCAGCGTTGATGCAACGTTAAAGGCTTTGGAAGCATTTCGCGATGAGCCCGGAAAGATTGTTCTGATTCTTGGCGGACGTGGGAAGAAGGCTCCTTACGCCCCCTTGATTGATCTGATCAAGGAGAAGGTGCGGCGATTGGTTCTGGTAGGCGAGGATGCTGACACAATTGCTACTGAGCTTGGCCAGTACGCAGAGATGGACCGGGCAAGTGATATGAACGACGCGGTGCAGGTTTCATTCCGTAAGGCGCAGGCCAGAGATGTGGTCTTGCTGGCGCCCGCTTGCGCGAGTTTCGACATGTTTGAGAGTTTCGAACATCGGGGAACGGTCTTCAAAGAAGCTGTACGAGCGCTGAAGTACAAGGCTGCAAGCGCGGAAAAACAACAGTAGATGGCGAAAAAACTGCAACCAGACAAATGGCTTTTTGCGGCAACCATTGGGTTGGCGCTATTTGGCGTAGCCATGGTTTACAGCGCTTCGGCGATGGTCGCTCAGGCAGAAAATCGCAGCCAGTTCTATTACGTTATCAAACAGGCCATCTGGACCACGGTCGGTCTTGTCGTGATGTTTGTGATGATGCAGGTCGATTATCGCCACTTGAAGCGCCGTCTGGTGGTCTATGGACTCCTGGCTATCACAATCGTGATGTTGTTTGCGGTCTTTGGCTTTGGAACCGTGAACGGAGCCCATCGTTGGATTCGACTATGGGGGTTCTCGATACAGCCTTCTGAGATCGCGAAACTCTCGTTGGCAATTTTCCTGGCGTACTTTCTGGAGAAACGAGCTGGCGAAGAAAGGGACTTTGGTCGCACGTTCTTGCCTTGCACGCTTGTGACTGTGGGCTTGGCTATTTTGATTGTGCTTGAACCGGATCTCGGCACGGCCTTGATGCTGGCATTCTTGTTTGTGGTGATGACCTATACGGCCGGCGTCCGGCTCCTGCACTTGGGAATAACAGCGGCGCCAGCATTCGTTGGTTTGGCGGCGCTATTGATTTTTGTGCCGTGGCGCATGCGGCGTTTGGTAACGTTCCTCGATCCGTGGGCCGATCCGCTGAACAGCGGATTTCAGGTGGTCCAATCCTTAATTGCAGTAGGTTCTGGTGGTCCCGATGGGCTGGGGTTTGCGCAAGGCAAGCAGAAGATGCTGTTTCTGCCCTTCGCGCATTCGGATTTCATCTTTGCCGTAATTGGTGAAGAGCTCGGCCTGGTTGGCACGCTAACGGTGGTTCTGGTGTTTGGCTTGTTTCTATGGCGTGGAATTCGTACCTGTTTATTGGCGCCGGAACGTTTCGGAATGCTGTTGTCACTCGGATTGGTGAGCGTAATCGTTGCGCAAGCCCTTTTTAATATCAGCGTTGTGCTTTCGCTTGTACCAACTAAGGGAATTCCGCTGCCGTTTATCTCGTATGGCGGATCGTCTTTGGTCCCCACCCTGGCGGCGGTTGGAATCCTTTTGAATATTTCACAACATGCAACCGGATCAGTGGATTTTGGTACCTGGCAGTCTTTCGCTAAGGAAGAAGCAACCCGGGTGATGGGCCAGGAACGGCAGATAGCTTCTTCCCGGTTTGGATAGAAAGAGATGCGGGTGTTGATTGCTGCGGGCGGGACAGGCGGTCACATCTATCCGGGCATAGCGGTGGCTCAGGAGCTGATGCGCAGGCTGCCCAATTCGATAGTCAGATTTGTTGGGACAGTACGAGGACTGGAGAGCAAGCTGGTTCCAAAGGCGGGATTTGAACTTTCATTGATTGAAAGCTCTGGTTTGAAAAACGTCGGGATTGTGGCGCGCACGTGGGGCGTTCTCTTACTACCTCGCAGTTTTCGTTCTGCTCGTTCGCTGATCCGGGAGTTTAAGCCCGATGTGGTCGTGGGTGCAGGTGGATATGTTTCAGGGCCAGTGGTCTTAACGGCAGCGCTGATGAGAGTGCCAACGATGGTTATGGAGTCGAATGCATTACCGGGTTGGACGAACCGAGTCCTGGCCAGGTTCGTTGATAAAGCCGCCGTCTCTTTTGAGGAGGCTCTGCCATACTTTCGCGGCCGAGGGGTCCTGACCGGGAATCCGGTGCGCCACGATTTCTCTGAGATTGAACCAAAAGACCATAGCGGCGTTCTATCAGTGCTCGTTTTTGGTGGCTCTCAAGGGGCACGCGCTATCAATAATGCGGTGATTGAAACCATTCCCCTACTAAACAGTCTGCCAGAGCAAATTCGCATCGTTCATCAAACCGGTGAGGCTGATTATGAGAATGTCCTGGCCGCCTACCTCGCCGCTGGATGGCAAGACCGAGCGCATGTGCGCCGATACATCGATGACATGGTCTCAGAATTTTCACGGGCGGATGTTGTGGTTTGCCGCGCGGGTGCCACTACCACCGCCGAGCTAATAGCCGCCGGAAAGGCATCAATAATGGTGCCGTTTCCTTTTGCTGCCGATGATCACCAGAGGAAGAATGCGGAGGCACTATCTGCTGCGGGAGCCGCGAAGATGATTCTGCAGCAGGAATTGTCACCCGAAAGACTTGCAAGAGAAATAGGGGACTTGGTTCGCAGCCCAGAACAATTGAAAGTGATGGAAGCATCAGCGCGAAAGCTTGCGCACGGCGATGCTGCAGCTACTGCAGTTGACATGATGATCGAACTAGCTGGCGCAGGAATTCGCGCACGCTGAACTCGACCAACAAAGGTCAGAGACCAAAGGCCAAGAGAAATGTTTCGAAGAATTCAGCACGTACATTTTGTCGGTATTGGCGGCATCGGCATGTCCGGAATCGCCGAGGTGCTGATAAATCTTGGCTTTAGAGTCTCGGGCTCTGACATCAAACGATCCGGCGTCACAGATCGCCTCCAGGAAATGGGCGTTGAGTTCACTGAAGGACACGCCGCTGAAAACGTTGGAGATGCCGATGTGGTAGTTCGCTCAACCGCGGTCCGGGATGACAATCCCGAGATCATTGAGGCGCATCGACGTTCCGTCCCCGTCATTCCGCGCGCCGAGATGCTAGCGGAACTGATGCGATTGAAGCCTCACTCAGTCGCCGTGGCAGGTTCGCATGGCAAGACGACAACCACCTCGATGGTGGCTACGGTTCTCGGGCATGCAGGCCTCGACCCGACGATTGTTGTTGGTGGCGTTGTTGGAGCATTTGGTTCAAACGCCCATCTGGGCACGAGCGACTTGATGGTTGTAGAGGCCGATGAGAGCGATCGCTCATTCCTGATGCTGACGCCGACAATTGCAGTGGTTACCAACATCGATCGCGAACACATGGACTACTACAACGACATGGATGACGTGCGAACTTGCTTCACGAACTTCGTGAATAAAGTGCCTTTTTACGGCGCGTCGGTTCTCTGTCTCGACGATCCAAATGTTCAAGCGATCATACCCAGCGTAGAACGACGCCGGTTGACCTACGGGTTGAGCGCGCAGGCAGACGTCTCGGCGCATGGCATTCGATACGATCAGAACTTTGGCTCGAAGTTCACTGTGCAGCGTGGTTCTGAAGTGGTGGGAGAGATCAATTTGCACGTGCCAGGCCTGCACAACGTTTACAACGCGCTTGCTGCAATTACGGTGGGATTTGAACTGGAGGTCTCCTTCCGCCAGATTGCTGACGCGCTTGCGAGTTTCTCAGGCGCTGGCAGGAGGTTTCAGTTCCGCGGAGAAGAGGAAGGGATTCTTGTGGTC